>Ga0190286_1000384_pt1 | contig 18826 bp, 14 predicted proteins | sample 48691834_MG_FD_183241 | JGI IMG/M metagenome (GOLD analysis project Ga0190286, IMG submission 183241) | Hydrothermal vent microbial mat bacterial communities from Southern Trench, Guaymas Basin, Mexico - 4869-18-3-4_MG | ecosystem: Environmental > Aquatic > Marine > Hydrothermal vents >... | reverse complement strand
ATGAAGCCAAAGGTCCCAATACGTTCTTTAATAAATGCCTTTAATTTCCCTGGTTTAACTTCCTCATGCAAATTCTGCAATAATTTTTGCTTTCTAACCAAATCAGGAGCGGGCTCGCCAGGTAGTGACGTCAATGCCCCTCTATCGAGACAACCAACAAAAATTCTTTTGGCTTCGTTAGTTAACCCGGAATCAAAAGATCTTTGCAAAACGCTCTTAAAAACGTATAGGGTGCTTTCGTTAAAAGACAAAAACCTTGAAGCAAATAATGCCTTTTTTACGTTGTGTTGAAGTTGTTCCTCAATATATTCCTCCAGGAATGGTTTTCCTGTTCTATCGTTCTCAAGCGAAGCAATAGGCTTCATTAAATATTCTAAACCGAAACTTCGCCGTGGCATATCTTCTTCATGCCATATTATAACTTTCTCAATAATTTTTGTATAATCCCCTTTATCTCGCACTTTATCCTTAATACAGTCAATCCCGTCAAATGGAAGTGGTTCAAAATCTTGCCTGTTTTTTTGTTCCTTTAGTATTTGCTCATATTTATGAAAACGATAGTCTATAAATTCAATCACAGTCTCAATGTCGTCAAAGACAAAATCCAAAAGTCCCTGAACATCCATATTTAATTTCGGGATGTCTCTTATCTTGGAATAGAGTTCAGTCCGAAAAGTATCAATAGTTTTATCATTAACAGATACGATATATTTAGGAGCATTATAAAGAACAACGAATAAATTTTGAACCATATCAGGACTCAGTGTCTCTTCATGAGAGATAGCCGTGTCTAAAAGATTAAAAAGAAGTTCATAATTTTTGAGCTTCGGGAAGAGGGGGCAAAGATGACCAACTACCAAGCTTCTGAGTTCAGAATTTCCTTTTTCTAATAACTCCTGTAACCACGAACTAACATCGTCTTCAGGAACTGAATTATTTCTCATTAACGTAAGAAATATTTCAAGTTGTGAAAGTGGGCAGTCCGGTAACTTAGATAGAATGTCCTCTGCCACCTTCTTAATATGCCCCTTGTCAAATTCCGAAACGACAACTTCTATTTCCTTTTTGAATCTTTCTGGTACCTGCTCCCACAACTTATCATCACGTCTTATAGATAAAAATGTATCCGGGTTTAACTTAGCCCAGCATGTTACTAAAGGAGGATTTAGATTGGACGGAGATATTTTCTCATTCATGCTTCCGAGGAACTTCAGTATTTGGTGACAACCACTGTATTTACCATTAAGATTTTCCACCAATGGTTGCAAATCTTCAGGCTTCAAATAAAAAATTTTATGCATAAACTTATCTATGAACCATTTCCATTTATCTTTTTTTGGTGCTTGATTCTCTATTTCTTCGAAATTTTCTATAACAGAATCAGAAGAAACAAAAAGGCGACAAGCGATATATTCAGGTGAACGTGGAAAATCTCGTAAATAATCCGCTACTCTATCTGTGCCAGGGACCTCTTGCGCCCACCACCTAAGAAACAATGTTTCGATGCCATTTAGAATCTTAAAATCGCCTTCAGCTGATATTAAGTTTCCTATCACCTCCACAATCTCTTCCCTGTCTTTTGCTATTCGATGTGCCAAAGGCAACTTCTTTTCTGGATTTTTCCCACCCCATCTTCTACCTATATCTTCTGCTATTTGAATACCTGCTAATTTTACCTCTGGCGATGGGTGTTCAAGCATTTGTTTTAGAAGATTTAAAGCATTATCTCTCAATTTATGAACTTCTGGAACATCTAATGAAGCCATTTCACCAAATTCCATTCGCCCCATTACAAAGCGAGTATTTTCATGTGTTCCTGCTAACATTTCAGATATTGCTTCAGAAATTAAACCGATTTCAAAAGAAGAAAGAGCATTCTCCAACCATGTAGATAAAATATCCAGCGTTTCTTTGATTAAATCTCGACGATTATGTAGTGGAGAGATGCATTCCCGCATCAATGCTTTTGGCGTATAGTTGTAATAAGTTCCCTGTATGTTTCTCTTTTCCAAATCTCTTAATAACTCAATAACTTTCCTTCTTATACCAGGAATTCTTATAAGTTCTACAACTGCAGGACCATAGTCATCCAAATTGGGCGTCATTTCACCAAGACCCTTGGAAAGAGGAGGTTTAGAATTTAAGTACGCATATATAAGATTAAGCGATTCTTTTGGCATAAGAGGGGCAATTTTTGAGAGAAAATTCAATCTTTCCTTTCTCTCATATCCTGATGTATCATCGGTCTCATTTATCCATGTATCTACAATATCAGCGAGGATTTCTCGGATTACAGACAAATCACCATATTTTGAAGCGGCACTTAGATTTATAAGTACTCGCTCTGCGAAAATAGGAAGCCATGTCTTTATTAAGCTTTTTACCGTGAAATCATCGACTTTCTTACCTAAGTTATAGGCGAGATAAAGATCTCCTTTCATATCGGGATTAAACCTTAAGGATTTTCCCACCTCTCTTAAAATTCCTGATTTTAAAAGTTGATCAATGGATCTACTTACTGAGTCTTTGTCAACACCAATGTGTTTGCTCAAAGTTTTAATAACTCTGCTATCGTTTTTAGAAAATGGCACAATACAGGACAAATTAAGCATAAAACTCGTAATTTTGCCCTTATTCAAAAATAGACATTTTTCTGCTTCGTAATTAATATCATTGATCATCTTTTCTTTCAATGTAGCAATGTCAATGGTATCTTTTCCTTTTATTTTCCTTCCAATCCACACTATTATGAACGGATTAGGATAGAGAGTTGCTATTAACTCTTCGTCTTTCACTTTGTCTTCCTCTGCTGACAATTGTAAAAGATGGATTAAATCCTCTTTTGACCAATCTGAAATGTTAACCTCCATATAATTTCCCTCACACCGTAAATCCCTTATAACACGATGAATAGATGATAACCCTGAAATCCTTGTACCCAAAATAACTTTTATTGACATTCCTTGTGACTTCACAAAGGCTAAAATGGGGCTTACTTCTTCCAAATATCTATCTGCATCGTCGAAAATTAATAAATATCTCCGCCCACTTGCAATTTCGTCTTGTATTGCATCTTCTATCTTTCTGTAAGAAGGCTCTACTATCCAGGGCTGTCTACTTGTATCTATTTCATGTGAAATTTTAGCAATTTCTCTCAACAAATGAGATTTTCCGTACCCTCCTGGTGCTGAGATAACAAGGATATTCTTTTTGTCGTTAAGAATAAACTCTTTAGCAGTCTCTAAATAGTGCCTAAACTTTGGAATTTTAGTAGCAGAAACGGGAAGCAAATGCTGCTCTTTACCAAAATAGGTATTCCATGGAACAAACTTAGGAAACTGAGGGTCTCCAAAAAACAAATGTCTCAGAAATGGCTGTTTCTCTATTCGCATAGTTAAATTTTCCTTATGCCAAACCCTTAGAGTTTTTACTTCGTCCTGATTTAAAGATTCTAATTCTTTAACTTGATCCACTGTGAGTTCTGCGTTTGTCACAATTCTTAAGTGTTCTACCTTGTTGCTCCCGGCTTTTTGTAATTCTTTCTTTATCTCCCCTTTTAAATGCTTTACTGCTTCCGTAAATGATTTTTTGGTCCATTTTGACTGAATAGACCACTTTCCGGATACATTTTCATAAGGATAAAATCCTTCGTAAAAACCATCCCAACCACCATCCGCTCCAATATATGGACTGCTGGGGATAAAACCGGGTGAATTACATTCTAAAGCAAAAAGGTGGTTTATCAAACGCTGAAAAGTTTTATCATTATCGGTTTTTGTCCAATCAATCATCTTTTTTCCTCCAATTTTATTAAGGCAAAGATTATATATTTTTCTATCGCTATCGCTACAGTAGTTCCGAAACTATGGAGTTCCGAATATTCGCTACCTTGAATGCAGATATTTTTCGGAATGACTATATTTTACACTTCCAAGCCCTCTAAAATCTTTGCAAAATTCTTATCCGCTCTCTTCTTTTTAAATCTTACGAGTTTCACGATTTCGTTCTTATCCACATCAGCCTGGCTAAATTCAGTCGCGTCTAAAAGCCTTTTACCCCTCTCAGAACGCACAATCACCGTAGAATATCCATCAGGACTCCCAACAGAGCCAATGGAGATGTCTGCCAGTCTGGAAACGAAATCATCACAGAAAGAACATCCTTCTCTCACCACGTCCTCAAATGCTCGCACATCGCATGAATAATCCTTGCCATTCGCAGTAACAATATATTTCCCCTTCGTTATCTGCGTTTTTTCTGCCTTATCGAGGTCAACACCAAATTTCCTCTTCGTATCCTCCTTTAAACCCTCGTAATCGAAACTTTCAAAACAAAACAGACCCAATAGGGTAATCTCTGTCCCGGGGAATTCTTGTTCCAAATCCCATTGTTGCTGTATCTTCCTCACCGCGCGAACTTCACATGGCGTGCCAACAACGGCAATTCTCCTCTTACCTCCTTTTAACGCCTCTTCAAGTTTCGACATCATCGGCACACGCAAATATTTCGTGCCTCTCGCACTTTTTATCCCCTCCACGTCCTCAACCACGACTGCTTTTGCTTTATATCCATCCTCTCGCTGCACGACGAGTGCTGCATCAAAGAACTTATTCTCCAAGCCTGAAATAAGCAAAGAGGTGACCATTCCACCATCTTGACCATCTACCGACGTCTTACCTGCAACTAAATCGCTATAAACACCCAACTCTTTATCCTTCTCACCCTCTAAATATCTATCCTCTATTTCCTTTATATCCTCTTCCGTTGTTGGATATATATTCTTCTCGAGCTTTATTGCGTCTGTGGGGCATACGAGCGCACACGAGCCACATCCTATGCAATCATCTGATAGCTCCCGGTAAGGTGTTCCAACTTCTCGTTCCACACCTCGATTTATCACGTTTATGGCGGAGACGCCAACTAACTCTTCACAAACCCTTGTGCACAAGCCACAGAGAATGCAGTGCTCATCTTCAAGTTTGAATCTCGGTTTTACAACTCCGTATTCCTGCGCCAGACTCTGTATTCTCCTCTCTTCTGGGCATCTTCCCAGCAGCAGTTCCAGAAGCATTTTCCTTATCTCGATAACCTCGGGGGATTTGGTATTTACCACCAGTCCCTCTTCAACCGGATAATTACATGCAGTGACAATCCTCCTTCTGCCTCGCTTCTCTATTTCCACCGAGCATAGCCTGCAAGCGCCAAGAGGTTCTAACACGGGGTGATAACATAAAGTGGGTATATCAATGCCAATGCCTTTTGCAGCCTCTAAGATGGTCTTTCCTTTCTCCACTTCTATTTCTTTACCATCAATTTCCAATCTCATCTTCCTTCCTTCCCTCCCTTCCTCCCTTTCCTTTCTATTACCCTATCCGGTTCTGGTAACGGAGGAGGAACTGGCTCACCAGATATTTTCTTCACTGCTCCAACCTTAGGCGGGCAAACATCATAGCAAATCCCACACTTTATGCATTTCGATTGGTCTATCACGTGTATTACTCTTTTCTCTCCTTCTATTGCACCTTCAGGACAACTCTTCAAACACTTCAAACAAGCTATGCACTTCTCTGGTTCTATATAATAAGAAATCAGGTCCTTACAAACCAGTGCCGGGCATCTTTTCTCCTTTATATGTGCTTCATATTCATCTCTGAAATACCGGATGGTACTTAAAACAGGATTAGCAGCTGTTGTTCCCAACGCGCATAGTGATGCCTTTTTCATCACCACCGCAATTTCTTCGAGCAGTTCAATATCACCTTCTTTTCCTCTTCCTGCAACTATATCCTCTAATATCTCACGCATACGCTTTAAGCCCTCGCGGCATGGTACGCACTTGCCACACGATTCATCGCAGAGAAAATCAACGAAGTAGCGTGCTATATCCACGATACACGTATCTTCATCCATGACAATCATACCACCGGAGCCCATCATAGAACCCAACTTCGTGAGTTCGTCGAAATCCACCGGTGAATCAAGATATTGCTCAGGAATGATTCCGCCCGATGGTCCACCGGTTTGGACACCTTTGAATCTCTTACCGCCACGAATTCCACCTCCTATTTTGTATATTATGTCCCTCAACGTGGTGCCCATGGGGACTTCCACTAAACCTGTGTTGTTTACCGTACCAACAAGCGAGAAGATCTTTGTACCCTTGCTACCCTCAGTACCAATCGAATTAAACCAATCGGCTCCTTTTTCTAATATTAGTGGTACCGTTGCGTATGTCTCCACATTATTCAAATTGCTCGGTTTATCCCAGACACCTCTTTCCGAAGTGTGTATGTATTTAGGTCTTGGCTCTCCTACTTTTCCTTCTATCGCATTCATCAACGCGCTGGACTCACCTGAAACAAAAGCTCCTGCACCTCTATGCACCTTTACATCAAACGTAAATCCGGAACCCAGTATGTCCTCCCCGAGTAACCCGTATTCCCTCGCCTGTTCGAGTGCAATCGCAAGATTATTCACCGCCAGTGGGTACTCTTGGCGTACATAAACGAATCCCTGGATAGCACCGATGGCATAAGCAGCGATAATCAAACCCTCAAGAACCCGGTGTGGATTTCCTTCCATTATCGATCGGTCCATATAAGCTCCAGGGTCACCTTCATCGCAGTTCACAATCACATATTTGGGTTCACCGGAAGCATTCCGGGTGGTCTCCCATTTCCTGCCAGCAGGAAATCCACCACCGCCCCTACCCCGTAAATTTGCTCGCTTTACTTCTTCCAGCACTTCCTCTGGCGTGAGCTCATGCAATGCTTTAGCTAATGCTTGATATCCACCCAGTGCGATGTAATCTTCTATATTTGTCGGGTCAACCCACAGGTTACCGCTAAAAACAAGCCGGGTTTGATATTTGTAAAAAGGAATATCCTGTTCATGAACTACACGCTCGCCCGTGTTGGGATCAGCATAAAGCAACCGCTCAATAATCTCCTTTCCTTTTATGGTCTTTGTGATAATCTCCGGCACATCTTCGGGCGTTACGCCGAGATAGCATATCTCCTCGGGATAAATGATAATAATGGGTCCTCGCTCACAAAAGCCATGACAACCTGTCCTACGTACGCCTACCACTTCCGTTAAACCTTGGTCCTTTAACTCCTTCTGTATTGCTGCTGCAACCGCATCACTACCCGTGGCACGACATGCTGTTCCGGAACAGAGCGTAATGTATGGCTTATTCAGGTCTCGCATATCCACAATCTTCCTTCTCAGTGCCTTTAACTCCTCTTTCGAGTTTAATCTTGGCATTTTCTCCCCTCCCTTTCCTCCCTTTACTCGTATTTTTCTAATATATCTTCTACCATTGCTGACGTTACCTTGCCGTAATAATTCCCATCTACTACTACCACCGGCCCCATCGCACAGCAACCGAGGCAATTCACTCTCCTTAAGCTAAACCGCATATCTGGCGTTGTTTCTCCCTCTTTTATCTTCAAACTCTCTTCCATGCGGTCCAGAATCTTCGGTGCCCCACGCACCTGACAGGCAGTACCCAGGCATATCTGGATTGTATGGCGACCAACCGGGTTCAAGCTCATCGCCTTGTAAAAACTGGCTATCCGGTATATATGGCTTTTTGGAATCCGTAATCTCTCACTTATCTGTGTTATCGCTTCTCTGGGGATCCAATTAAGCTCGTTCTGTATGTCCAGCAGTAACTGAATTAAAACGCCCTCTTCTCCTTTATACCTATCTATTATCTCATCCACTCTCTTCAGGTCTATTTTAACCATTTTTCGTTTTGATTTTGGATTTTTATTTCATGGCGCTAATCAAATACCTTGTTTTTGTCTCATAAGAATTTTTCTATTTTTTTATTTTTTATATCGGCTCTCCTCATCTCCACCCCGGTTAGCAAACCCTTAAATGGCTTAATCGACAGTTTTGACTCAGCTAAAATTAAATTCGGTGGCAATTCAGAAATCTTAAATCCTCTCTTTTCTTTCCTCTCTCCTTGTACAATCTCCACTTCATCATCCCGAAACAGACCGAGTTTTCTCATCGCCCACGGACTTATCTCCACAAAATTCTTAATCGCTCCCATGTCTCCGCCGCTACTCCAAAAGAAAGGATTTGTCTTATACCATAGGAAATATCCCTCTTCTTCTGCTCTTTCTATTTCCATCTCTACTTTCGGTTCTGCCAGCTCGAAACTTTTCTCTTCCCTTTTTATCGCGACCTCAAACTCACTTATCTTTGTACTACCCAATCCTAACCTTTTCTTCACCTCTTCATGAACTTCATCATAAGACCTCCCTTTTCCCATACTCTCCAATGTTCGCAATCCTTTTTCCGATTCCCCTCCCGTCTCCAATACTCTTCCCTCTATATTGACTATCGTCCCTTTTTTCATGAAAAAAGATTCTGAACGAAGAGTTATAGTGGCAATATCCGATAAAGCGGTTCTATACGCATTTTGTTCTATCAGCAAGCCCAGTTTTGAAATGGTCTTTGTGATCTCTTCACTCACTCCTGCAAGGTCTGTTTCAAGCAAATAAAGCGCTTTTATTTCTCCTCTTTCTATCCCCTCAATTATTTCAAACAGATCTTTTTTTCTTTTAGTGTAAAAGTCGCCGCCAAGCAAAAAAGCACCTGTGGAATTCAAAAACGGCTTCAAAAGAAAGAGTTTTGATGATGTAGATGCGTTTATCCACAACATCAACAGCAAAAATTGCGGATTCGTATAAGGCGTCAACTCACCAATAATCAAAGAATCCTCAAACATCTCTCTATTTTCCTTTATTCTCTCGACTTCCATATCTCTTGGGTCCACTAAAACAGTTTCATCTGCTATCCCGCGCTCGTTCCTTGCAAAAGACACCTCTATCACTTTTGCTCCGTTCTTTTTCGCCTTCAATATCCTTCTCGCAAGCAGTGGATAATGCACGAAAGGGTCAATGAAAAAAAGGATTATCTTAGATGCCGCCTCAACTTCGCTAAATGGCAACCCTTTTTCGATAATATACGATGCTGCCTCTGGTATTCCCCGGAAAAAACTTTCAAATCCAAAGGAGATGTTCTCGCACTCAAACTCTGATGCCAGAGAAGCGAAGGATTCTATTTCCTCATTTGTTATCGTGCACGGCAGTGCAACAAAAGCTAATTCATCAGGATTCATGCCTTTAAGTTTTTCCTTTGCCTCTTTTACCGCCTCTTTCTGCTCCACCTCCCTACCACCCACGGCATTCTTCTGTGCTTCCCTTCCGTAGTACGCAGGCAAATGTGTCCCAAATGTGCATAGTTTACCCTCATTCACTGCCGAGTTCTTCCTGTGCAATAATTTTATTTTCTTTTCCTCTCTATCCACCATCAAATACAAGCCACAGCCTATACTGCATCCAGGACAGATAGAAGAAATCACTTTCATTTCCTTTACTCTATTCCTCCTCTGCGCTCCATCTAAGTTCAGTCTCGTATAATGGGGGTTTTTCCCTGACATCCATTCCGGGTGTGTATCCTAAACGGCGTTGCATCCGCTCTGAGAATCGCCTCTGTATCAGCGTTAGTGGTATGTCCACAGGGCAAACGTCCTCGCACTCGCCACAATGTATGCAAGAATCCATCAAATGAAATATTCTGAGCATGTTATACATGGAAACCACATAAGAATCTTTCTCATCATTCATATCCAGGCATTTCGCATTGGCTTCACATGGACAAACCGGGCATACCTCCTTACAAGCACCACAATGTATGCAATTTTTTAATGCATCCACGTAAAACTCAAATCTCCCCGAACGAGATAGTTTGCTTATTTCGTCCAGCTTCTCTTTCCAGCTCTCTGCAAGTTTCTGCATACCTGCTTCTACCTTCTTCCTCTTTTCTATTCCTTCGCCCGGGGCTTCTTCTATCTCCACATACCCGCTGTCCATCGCATTTTTAAAAATCGCCTCGCCTTTCGCCGTAAGCACTTCCACAAATGTCTTTTTCGTGTCATTCGATCCCCAGTTCCCACAAGCTAAATCCGCTGAAGTTGGTATTTTCGTCACACACAATTTGCATGCATCCCTTCTGCCATACCCCTTCTGCTCCAGCTCGTCAATTTTCATCCAATTCTCCTGCTCCTTCCCTTCATCCTCTTTACTTATCAAAACTATCTTTCCTTCTTTTATCTCCTCCTTCACTACCGAATCCGGATCAAGCCCGTAAAAATCCGCTGCCATCTCTCTCATTCTCAACGGGTGCACCGTACCCCCACAATTAAGCCCTATCATAAAGATGTTATCAAGATTCACCTGTCGCCTCTTTGCCTGTTCTATTATCCCACGAGCATCACAAGGCTTGGCCGGCAGCCCTACTCTTTTTTCTGCTGCATAATCCACCACATACTTCGTAAGATTTATAGGTGTGCCATGTAATGAGCCGGCACATTCCTTCACCTCTTCCGGGTTGCTCGTCAATATAGGTATACCTTCATATACGCTTTTTTTCTTGACTACAAGGGCAACGTCAATAAATCCGGTTTCCAACGCACTCACAAGCGTGGCAGTGACAAATCCACCATTAGCTCCTTTTTCCCTTACATCTTCATCTTTAGCCCATGCAAGATAATACCTCGACATTTTTTTACTTCTTCCACTCTCTTCTCAGAGGACTTGGTCCTATCTCCTTTACCTTCTCCGTGACTTCTCGAACCATTTCTGCAAAAAGAAATCCTTCTGATGCCGAAATCCATCGCAGCCAAAGCCTCTCCGGCTCCAACCCAAGTTCGTCCACAAATTCCTTTAGAAATTCGTACCTGTTCCTCGTTTTGTTATTTGCATTCACATAATGGCAATCACCTATGTGGCAGCCTGTAACTAAAACAGCATCCGCACCCTCTAAAAGAGCCATCAAAACGAAAGCAGGGTCTATTCTGCCTGAGCACATTACCCTTATCACCCTTATCGTAGGAGGGACCTGCCTCCTTTCCATTCCCGCAGCATCCGCACCTGCATATGAACACCAGTTGCAACAAAAAGCTAATATCTTTGGCTCCCACTTGTTTTCAGCCAATCTTTTTCCCATCTTTTGGATGAAAGTCAGATATATAAGTAGACTTTATAAATTTTGCGATATTTTTCCGTTCTTTTCAAGCGAGTCATTGTTGATATCCAGGCGCCATGAGCTTTATAAACTCTCGGAGCGAAATATTATTAGAATGATCCGCACAGAAAATCTAACGAAGGTTTATCGGTTGGGTGCAGTGGAGGTTCAAGCACTGAGAGATGTGAATTTGGAGATAAAAGACGGAGAGTTCATTGCTATCATAGGACCTTCAGGCTCGGGCAAATCTACATTGCTCAATCTGATCGGCTGTTTGGATAAGCCAACTCGCGGTGCGGTCTTCATAGATGGTATAAACACGGGTGAGCTAAGCGAAAACGGGCTTGCAGAGATAAGAAGAGAGAAAATTGGATTCATATTCCAGCAGTTTAATCTCATTCATACGTTAAATGCGTTAGAAAACGTTGCGCTTCCTATGTTCTTCGCTGGTGTGAGACACGAGATACGAATGAGGAGAGCAGAGGAGTTACTTGCTAAGGTCGGGCTTGGAGACCGCATATACCACAAACCTTCAGAATTGAGTGGAGGAGAACAGCAGCGAATAGCTATTGCACGCGCACTTTCAAACGACCCTGAAATTATTATTGGAGACGAGCCGACTGGGAATATTGATACTGCTGCCGGGAAAGTAATAATGGACATTTTAGAAGGTTTGAATCACGAAGGAAAGACGATAATCGTGGTGACGCACGATGCGGAGATTGCAGCTCGCGCCGATAGAATAAAGAGGATGCGAGACGGAAAGGTGCTTGATTGAGCAATGCGAGATGAGTTTATTCTGGCGTACCAGACTGAAACGGTAAAGGACGGAGTAAAGAATGTGAAAATATTGATAGAAAAGGTAAAAAGCTCGACTTAATGATTTGAATTATAATAAAATGATAGAAGAATTTCTTATGGCTATCCGAAGCATACGAGAGAGAAAAGCTCGTTCAACACTCACCGTGCTGGGTATTGCGGTGGGTATAGCCGCGATTGTCGCTTTGATGAGTGTCGGCTATGGTATGGAAGAGGCGATAACAGGAGAATTGACGGAGTATGCTGATGTCATCTCGGTGTTTCCAGCGAAAATAACACCTGGGAGCTATGTGGAACTGGGAAGTTTTACGGATAGAGATGTAAAAGACCTTCAACGGATAGCAGGAGTAAAAGAGATCTCGACAATGACGTTCGACTCGGCGGAAGTAGAGTATAGAAATGAAAACGTACCCATTTTCATCATCGGTGGTGAAACAGAAAAGCTGGCGAGCATCTATGTGGAACCGGTTGGACTCAAAGAAGGGCGATGGCTCCGTGAGAATGATTATAAAGCGTGCGTCATCGGAGACCGAGTAGCCAATGACTACTTCGATGAGGTCATACACGTGAACGATAAACTGGAAATAAATGGTGAGAAATTCATTGTACTTGGAGTATTTGAAAAAGGGGGCATGCTGTATGCTAATGACGTGGATCCTCATATTTTCCTCACGATGCGTGCTGCAAAGGAAGTCCTGCAAACCGATGAGATAAGTTACATCATGGTGCGGGTCTATGACATAGATGAAGTGGAAGAGATAGCCGAGGAGATTAAAGAAGCGATAAATGATAACCACGGGCTCGATGATTTCGCCAATGCAATGACTGTGGGCAGCATCCTGGAGCAGTTAGGAACCGTTTTTAATATTATTCGTGGCGTTTTGGTGGGTATAGCAGCAATTGCTCTTATTGTCGCATCCATTGGCATCATGAACACGATGTTAATGGCAGTAATGGAGCGAACGCATGAGATAGGCGTGATGAAAGCGATAGGAGCAAAGAGCAGTGAGGTTCTCTCCTTATTTCTTATTGAATCGAGTATGGTGAGTCTGGTGGGTGGTGTGGTTGGGTGTGTATTGGGCGCGGTAGCAGCGAAAGTCATCAGTCTTGGTGCAAGCACTGCATTGGGAATTGAATTTGATGTGGTCGTAAAACCCGGCGTGATGGTTGGCGGCATGGCAGTTGCGATGATTGTGGGCGTTCTATCAGGGTTCTATCCCGCGCATAAGGCGTCAAAAATGAGTCCCGTCGAGGCTGTAAGATACGAATAATGAAAGATGTATTTCTGTTGGTTTACCGGAATATAAAGGAGCGAAAAGCTCGTTCGGCACTCACGATTCTGGGCATTACGGTGGGCATAGGTGCCGTAATTGCATTAATGTCCGTTGGCTACGGGATGCAGGAGTCAATAACCGGACAGCTAACAGAGATGGCAGATCTGATAATGATAATGCCCGGGAGATTTGATTTTGAGACCTCCTATATGGAACTTGGTAGCCTTGATGAGCGAGATTTGAAGGATGTAGAAAGGATAAAAGGTGTGAAAGAAGCAGCGGCAATGATGAGTGAGATGTACGAGACAGAATATAAAGGCGAGAAGTTCATGGTGGAAATCGTTGGTGTTGACCCAAGCGATATAGGTGCGCTGTTCGGGGAGATGGTGAAGCCGGAAGAAGGAAGATATGTCAGAGAGAACGACCACAAAACATGTACAATCGGGTATAGCATCGCCAAGGATTACTTTGACGATGAAATCGGCATTAACGACAGAATAACGATAAATGGCAGCAAATTCAGGGTTGTAGGGATATTGAAAAAGCAAGGAGGATTCAGGTCAGAGGTTGATTCTCAGATATATGTAACGAAACGAGATTCGGTGACTATTCTGGATAACGAGGATATTTCAGATATCTTCGTGCGTGTGCGAGATATAAGTGAAGCGGAGGAAATCGCAGACGAAATAGAGGAGCGAATAAATGACAACCACAAGATGGATGATTTTACCTCTGCAGTGACAATGGGAAGCAGCATAAAGCAGTTAGAATTCGTATTTGGCATACTGCAAGTGGTTTTGATTGCAATCGCGTCCATTTCTCTTATCGTTGCTGCTATGGGTATAATGAATACGATGCTGATGTCTGTGATGGAGCGAACGCATGAGATAGGCGTGATGAAAGCGATAGGAGCGAAGAACCGGAATATCCTTTTCCTCTTCTTAATGGAAGCGGGCATGGTGAGCTTGGTAGGCGGTTTATTTGGCTCCATAATGGGCATCCTTGCTGCAAAAGCCATTAGTTTCGGGATAGTCACGAAATTTGGTGTAGAGATTGCTGCGATTGTGAAGCCAGAAGTTTTGTTCGGTGCGGTAATAGTAGCAATGCTCGTAGGTATTCTGTCTGGGTTGTATCCCGCGCGGAAGGCATCAAAGATGAGTCCTGTGGAAGCGGTGAGGTACGAATAAACCATTACTAAAGGAAGAAGCTTGTTATTGTCGCAAACTACTGATGCGCAACCTCTATTATCGCATTAATAATCGCCACAGCCGACGGAGTTCCACCTCTTGATCCCTTTATCGCGATGCAAGGAACACCCATAGACAATATCTTCTCTTTCGTTTCTGCGGCATTAACAAACCCTACGGGTGTGATAACAGCAAGATCCGGCTTTATACCACCCTCAACGAGTGTACAAAGCTCCTCACAGGCGGAGGGTGCGTTCCCGATAACCACGATGTTATTACAAATCAGTTCCTTTGCGAGCCGGATTCCAGCAGCAGTTTTCGTAAGCCCTTCTTTTCTCGCAGTCTCCGTTGACTTTGGTGCATTCAGAAAGCACATCACCCTTTCCCTGTATTTTTTACTGATTCCCGCTTTCACCATTTCAATGTCCGTAATAATTATTTTACCATCTTTTATGCACTGTATCCCTGCCTCAACCGGGTTGTGTTTGAACACGAGCAAGTTTAGAAACGAAGGGTCGGCATTGGCAAAAACCACGCGTTCTGCCACCCTTTTTTCATTTTCGCTTAATGGACCAGGATATTTTGAGACAATATCGCCTACAATAGCCTTACTGAGCTCCCATATCCTGCTTCCCGCCTCTACATAATCGCCTGTCTCGTGGACTGGATTGCTCATATGCCGCGCTTCTCCACCGCCGTAATTATATTTCCTTTCATAGCCTCTACGTGTAACCATTAGACCCCTCAGTTTTTTCGTTCTCGAACAGCCAATAATGATAGTCGTTGACATATCTATACGGTGATAGAAATCAGGCAGTTCTTCTAAGCTGGTGATCTCAATTTCACATCCTTCCCTTTCTGCATTTTTCACGATGCCGACCAATGTCTTTCTGTCGCGATACTTCATAAAAACCTGGTGTGCATACTCCAATTGAACCTTTCTGGTTTTGCTCATCGGATTATATAGAGCCACAACGATGTCTATTTTTGCTAAACCTGCCAGCTTCTTCTCTATCTCGTTCCACGGCACCAATAGATCGCTCAAACTGACAACGGCGAAATCGTTTGACAAAGGAGCGCCAAGTAAGGCAGCCGAAGCAAATGCAGCCGTTATCCCTGGTATTATTTCCAGCTTTGTCTCCTTTTCGGTATATCCAATAACCTCAATTATCAGTCCAGCCATGCCATAGATGCCGGCATCGCCGCCAGAGATAAGAACGACGTTTTTGTGTTTCCCCAGCTCAACTGCTTTCTTTGCTCGTTCTACCTCTGTTCCCATCTTGCCTATTATCACTTCCGCACTCTCTGGAATGATCTTCTCTATCAGCTCAATGTATCGCTCGTTGCCCATAATGACATCCGCGCTTGTAATCCGCTCTTTCGCCCGTTCGGTCATCAAATCCAAAGAGCCAGGTCCAATCCCCACTACTGATAGCATATTTACCTCTCGTTCATTTCTCTATGTCACCACCGCAAGGGTTATTTTTCTATCAAATGATCTCCTTTTCACGAATTTGAACCCGCCTTTATTCCTCTTCGCTCCCAAGATAGCACAAGGCTCTGCAACACCCTTTATGTTAAGCACTTTCATTGCTGCGCTTTTTGACTGCACATCCACGCTATTTATCTCGTCACGTGAAAAGAGAAATAAGGGGATGCCAAATTTAGCAGAAACTTCTTGTATCTCCTCGTTTTTTCTAAAGTCAGCGGTGCACAAACCTTTAACTGCCTCCAGTTCCATCCCCAATTCCTTCAGGAATCTGCAAATCGCACTCTCTATCTCCACCGTCTCGACGTTCCTGTGGAATCCAATTCCCAGGTAAACTTCTCTACTCTTCATTTCTTCCTTACTATATGCCCCTTAATGGCTGGCGAGGATGAATGTATCATATTTGATAGCTTACTTTGTCACATTATAATATTAGTTAGAAGCTATATAACCTTTTTCCCATGCATGCAACCACCTTATTCACCACCCAGCACCAAAAATTTTCAGTGACTCTAACTGGACGACGGAATACGCGATTCATTACTGGACAATTGTGGTGTAATGAAACAAACGGCTGATTATTGTCATAGCCGACCGGAAGTATTTCTACGCATTTTCCGGATAGAGAGAGTGCTCTTATAGTCCAATTATTCTAAACTTCCTACAAATTCCTCTTCTACCACCGGTGCAGGAACAATATCAAAAAACATGATTCCACTCATTCTTAATATTTCCATAAACTTCCGTACACCTCCTTCTGATAAGTCATAAAATTCCATAAGCTCACTAAAGGGAGTCAGCAAAATGGAACTCCCGGCGAGGGTAATTTTACCTTTTGAAAATCTGTTTGCAGATACATCACACAAAAATCGCCTGGTGAGCGTAGTGGCATCATACCCTGATATTCTTCCTGCAATTTCCTTTTTGTTAACATATTCAAGGTAAGCTACTTTGAAAATATCATAAAAGTCCTTTTCAATCCGATCTAATACACCCTCATATTCGTTGTACGTGGTATGCTCAACTAAAGCCTTAAAAAACTCTTTTCCTGCATCAATCGCTTCTACCAGCTCTTTATTCTTATCTCGCAGAAAAATCGAGAGATAAGGTTTTAACCTCTGCTCCATTATTTCCTCGTCACTATACAGAATAGGAATATCCGTCCTCAATCTCACCCTGAATCTTACTAACAGTAAAGCTACATAGACACCAAGTGCTTTAGGATTGCTACCTATTCCTTCTTTTCTGAACCAAGGTAATCTCCCTTTCATCGTATCTCATCGTATCTATCTATGTCTATGGATGGATAAGGTTTTATAGGTAAGGAAGTTCGAAGTAATTTCATACCATAGCAAATAAAACAAAAGGCAATATATAAAACATAATACACAAAAAGATAAAAAAAGGGGATGGAGTGTGTATCTGATAATAGTGGGGTTAGGAGGGATCGGAAGAAATCTGGTGGGCATCGCCACGCAGGACAAGAATGACGTGGTCGTTATAGACCAAGATGAGAAAAGGTGCCGAGAGATAGCGAGCAAATACGATGTTTTAACAATTGTTGGAGATGCAACAGAGAAGTCAACTCTGGAGGAGGCAGAAGCGGGCAGAGCAAACGCACTCATCGCCACAACTTCGGACGATGCTGCTAATTTGATGATGTGTCTAACAGCAAAAGGGTTGGGCACAAAAAGAACCGTTGCTGTGGTGAATCAGGAAGAGCACGTGGAGATGTTCAAGGATGCAGATATCTTTCTGTTTGAAAATCCCGACATGACCGTTGCCAGTCATCTGTATTTTTCGGTGAAACGACCGAGAATAAAAGATTTTCTTACGGTAAGTGGAGGAAAAGCGGAGATATTCGAGGTTGTTGTGTCTGATAAATCGCGTGTTGTGGGGAAGAAGCTATCGAAGTTAAATATAAAAGACGGGATAATCGTCGCGATAGAGCGAAATGGTGATATAATACTGCCAAAAGGCGATACGGTCATCGAAACACTTGACCACATTACCATATTTGCGAAAGCGAAGGAAGTGGAGAAAATAAGTTCGCTTTTCGCGCCGTAAGAAATTTTTGGTTTTGCCATTTGAGAATAAGCGGGGATAAAAAAGAATGAAAGAACCCATTAAATGGTTTGAAGAAGCTGTTAGCTCAGGGAAATATAAGGGTGATGTAATCAATGAAATAAAATCTTGTATCTCTGAAGAGGGATTTGATGTTGATAGATTCATGGATTGGATATCGGAACAATTAGAAAAAGAGTTGGGTGAAGATTAATATGGGAGAAATTCAGAAGATCACTATTTCAGGATTTCGAGGTATAAACACGCCCCCTTTAGAACTTGACTTCCAGAAGGGTAAGTCAATTCAATCAATGATGATTTATGGGAGGAATGGTAGCGGTAAAAGTTCTATTGTTGATGCGTGGGAGTGGTTGTATTCTGGCAAAATAGAACATCTTGCCCATGAAGGTGCAAAAGAACGTGCCTTTCCTCATAAAGAAGCCAACGATGGTCAAACATGGATAGAAGTTGAATTTACGAATGGAGAAATCGGAAAAATTAGAGCAGAATTCAACCCAAGTCGAATAACTAAACCTAAAATTGAAGGAAATTTACCAAAGATGAGAGAATGCATCCCACCCTGCCACTTAAGGTATCGCGATATTACTGAGTTTGTATATAAAGAGAAAGCAAAGAAATATGAAAAGTTGTCTTCTCAGATGGGTTTCGGAAAAGCTCTTAATATTCAAAATCAATTGCAGACGGGTGCAACACGTTTAGAAGAAAAATTAAGAGAATTAAAAAGAGACAGGGATGCTTCTATTAAAGAATATCGTGAAGCTTCTGATGAAGAACCTAAAGACGTAGCAAGTTTCATAAAAGCTTTAAATACCATCTTCACTCGTCACGGTGAGGAAAACATTAAGTATATGGATGATTTCAAGGACGTGAATCTGGAAAATAAGGGTGTTAAAAACTTCAAAGCTCACAAAATCTATTTTTTACGCATT
>Ga0190286_1000383_pt1 | contig 18870 bp, 14 predicted proteins | sample 48691834_MG_FD_183241 | JGI IMG/M metagenome (GOLD analysis project Ga0190286, IMG submission 183241) | Hydrothermal vent microbial mat bacterial communities from Southern Trench, Guaymas Basin, Mexico - 4869-18-3-4_MG | ecosystem: Environmental > Aquatic > Marine > Hydrothermal vents >... | reverse complement strand
CGGCTCCTTTTTGAAGAACTACCGTTCGAGCGCGAAAAAAAAGTTCTAACACCGGACAAGATACATCAAAAGCGCGGATCATACCACCGTTCTAACGCGCAAAAAAACTCGCCCGTCAGAGCTGAGTAATAGGGCGGCAAATGCTCAGTCATGGTAACCGTTCACCGTGAACCGTACAAGCTCCCGGAATTACGTATGGGGGAGGTTTGGAGGGGGAGCTACTGGGCGTAGGGCCAATTTGCGAGCGGGTTGGTGTGGGAGCTTCATTTATAGTCCGTAGCGGCCCGCCAGGCGTGGGTGCTTCGAGAAAGGTTTTGGGTTTATGTTTTGCACGGAGACACGGGGATATCGAGGGATGGTCTACTTGGTCGAAAAACGGATATATCGTGGAGAACCTATTGACACCACGTCGAGTGGGCCCTCCATTCTCACCGGGCGCAGAACCGCTTCAAGCCCGGTGAACCATTACCAGTCATGTACGGTTCCGGAAGAAAGGGATGTCAAATCGTAACCGCTCTGCCGGGGCGCAAAAAGGCCACACACAAGCGCGCCCGGCACGGGCCTGTTTCCGGAATTTCTTGAGGAATGACCGTTTACCTGAAAATAGATGACCCGGGATGACCCTGAATCTTCACCTTGCACCGACTATCCAAGAAGGCGCAGCATGCGGCGCGCCGTACGTGCGGGACCCGGCGAAATGCTGCCGCATTCCCAATTCTGCGCGGGACCCACGACTTTGCGGACATTTTCATGCTTCGTTGTGCCCGGTGCCCGGCCGGGCATGTAGGTTCCTATAAAAGTCCTCCTTGTTCGCGGAGGCGCCGGTCCCAAGTAGGGGAGGCGGAGCCTCGCGGTATGCATTCCCAGGCAGAGCCTGGGAACGAGAGGAGAATAAACCTTGCAACAGGTTGCTGACGCAATTGCAGGGGCAGACCCCGGATCGTAGTCCGGGGCAGGCTCTGCGTGTCTGCCCACACGTAGGGGTGCGCACGCGGGAAAGGGCGGACACATAGGTCCGCCCCTACAGGAGAATGCCAACGTTATTTCGTGGCAGGCCCTTAGTAGGGGGGATGGTTGGCATCACGTGCCCCCCAGATCCTCCATGATCGCGTCATGAACGCGGGGCCGAAATGATTTGATCCGAAAATCAGCTTCTCCCATGAAGACACGATTTGTGAGCAGAACCACGATTATCTCTCGGTCAGGATCTATCCAAAGGGATGTTCCCGTGAATCCGGTGTGACCGAGGCCGGTCTCAGGGAAACGGCCTCCGCAGGAGGGTTCCTCCAGTGAGGGAGTGTCGAACCCCAGTGCTCTTGTGGCGCCTGGAGCATATTGGGTCCGCGTGCAGAAGACGCGGGTGATTTCCGGGTCAAAAATCGCCCCGGGTCGCTTCAGGCTCGTTACAAACTCAGTGGCGAGCCGGACCCCCGAGTCGGCTGCGCCGAACAGTCCCGCATGGCCTGCCGCGCCCCCGAGGCTGCGCGCGTTAAGGTCGTTCACCAATCCCGCGGGTTCTCCACGCCTGGTTTGGGCTATGCTGCGTTCCTCTCCACTCGGCTTGAAAACAAGACGCTCAGACACACCCAGGGGTTCGAAGACCATCTCCTTTGCGACGAGCTCGAACGCGTTCTCTGTTTCCTGTTCCGCGATGAAGGCCAGGAGCATGAAACCAAGGTCCGAGTACAGGCAATCCTGTCCGGGATTATATTGCAGGGTCTCCGAGAGGATCTTCCCTGCGACCAAGCTCCTCATTGAATCCGTTGTGGAGGAAAACAGGTAATAGGGGCGCCATGCGGGCAGTCCCGCGGAATGGGCGAGAAGATGTCTCGGAGTGATCGCGGCCTTGTCGAGGCCGCAATCGGGAAACCAGCGGATCAGGGGTTGGTCCAGGATCTCCGGATGCCTGGTCGCGAGGATCATCCAGACGGGCGTTGTGGCCAGGACCTTGGTGAGCGAGGCCAGATCGAAGAATGTGTCATGGGTGACGGCCGCGGTTTGCGGTCCGCCGAGGGTACCGTAGGTCTCGTGGAAAATGGTTTCCCCGCGTTTGGTGACAAGTAGAACCGCGCCGGGGAAGATCCTTTCCTCGATCCCGCGGGTCATTTCCTGGTGTGCGCTCTTCAGGGGCATGGGGTTCCTATTCCACGGGGCCACCTGAGGAAGCCCTCAACGCTCGCTCGTGGAATGCCAACAGGGCCAGCGCGCCGGGCCCCTGATTGAATATGTAATCGTGCGGACCGGTGAGTTGCAGGAAGTCACAGGGGATTCCATTTTCTTTTAGGAGTCCGTTCATTTTTGCCACCGACGGGGCCATTACGTCGCGGTCGCTGGTCACGAGCTGGATTGCTCGATGCCTGAGAACATGTCGGTTCTCTTTCACCAGATCCCGGTACACATCCATGTAAGGTCCCAGGGCGCCCTGAACCGATCCAAGGGCGTCGAACACTTCAGGGTACTTCAACCCATAGTACATGGAGCGAGATCCGCCCATGGATACGCCGTCCACTCCTATACCTCTATCCGCAACACGGTACCGGTTCTTCAACAAGGGTATGAGTTCCTTGATTATGAACGCTTCATATTCCGGGAATTCGGGGCCGCCCTGGATGGAAAGAGGCGGAGAATAAGGGCAGACCAGTATGATGCCCCCATAGGGCCGACGTTTCAATTTCTCGTTGAAATCCTCGATTTCCTCTGGTGTGGCAAGCCCTCGAAAGTGACGTGACTCCAATTGATTGGTTTCCAGCGCCACCACAGCCTCGTCGCTCTTGTAGTAATGAATCCACGCGAGCGCGCCGCTGCGCGGAGGCCGCACGCATTCACCCATTCCCCCAAAAGCAATCACCAGAGGGTATCTCGTTCCACTCCGCTGGTGATAATCCCGCGGCAAGCTCACTGCAACCACGGCCCGGGGATAGTGACGGGACTGAATGATCAAATATTCACAGGGAGTCTTGTACCCGGTGAGTTTTTCCGTCATAACTTTGGAAGATGGGGTTGAAACGGAAGCCTTCTCAGATCCAGCCTGGGCCTGCTTGGTTTTCTTTCGGTCGGCCGCGGGGCGCGATACAGTCGCCCCAGGGGTGGAGACCGACGGACCGACCGGCCCCGTGGGTTCCTGACCGGAAGAGAAACAACCCGGCAACAGCAGGGCCGCCAGAATCACAGGGAGCCCTATTTTCCGGCCCATTCCGAACCTTTTTCCGCTTTCCATGCTGTGGGCGCCTTCTTTCTTTCAGGGAAGTGTCGGCAATCCAGGGACCATCCCCCCACCATATGCGTTAGCTTAGGGCCCGTCACGAAATAACTGTCACATTTTACTGTAGGGGCGGACCCGGATCGGGGTCCGGGGCAGGCTCTATGTGTCCGCCCTTTCCCACCAGCGCGTTCCTTGCATTCGGGCAGACACGCAGGTCTGCCCCTACAATCGGCCCAGCAACGTTTTGCGACGTTTATTTTGGGACAGATCCTTAGCTCAAATGCGCCGAAGGAATCCCCCGAAAATGGGATCAGCGATGTGCGACCGTTAGGATCGTCATCCCGGTGAACTCTTACGATCCGCCGTCTACCAGAGGCCCGTGAGGGGACGTCGCTGTTTGCCGGCTCTGGCCGCCTCGGCTTTCACCCCATCGGCCTCTGTCATTTCGGGCTCATTTGCTGAAGCCACTTGTCGTTTGGGCAGGCCCTGATTGATGCCCAGGCGCAAGGCATTCCGCTTGAATTGCTGTGAAAACCAGTACAGCGCCTGATGCCCGTTGGGGTACCGGTATGCGCAATACCCGTGGGGACAGCTCTTGAAGACATTGACGGTCACAGGGAATCCCTGATTCTTCAGGTCCGTGACCAATCTGAAGAGGCGGCCTCGATTGGAGTAGCTGTTGCACCCGTCCCGGACGTTGGTGTTGATGTTGTAAGCTATTCCTCCTGCCTTGTGTATTCTTGACAGATTACGCATTACAACCGCGCGTGTTCCCGGATAGCTTCCCAGATCGGTCTGCTGGCCCCCCGCAAAACCGAAATACTGCGGCCTCCTGGCGGAAATCATCAGAGCTTGTGCCGCGCCCGCGCATGCGCCGTCAATCCCTCTGAACCGTCGATCCGGTATGGTCCTGAAATGCGCGTCCACATACGGGATCACCTCGCCCAAGAGGTATTTCTCGTACCGAGTGGTGTTACTGCCGCCCGGGTTCCAGAGCGACACAACTATGAGATCTTCGTAGGGTGATTCGGCAAGCCACCTGTTGAACATATCAAGTTCGTCCTCCTTGATATTGTCCTTGAAATCGGCCTTGGTGACGCGGCCGGCTTGCAGGTGATCCAAGACAAGGGGAGTCTTGCACCAGACCGACCAGTACAGGGCTCCTCCCTTCTCTGGACCGTTATCCCATCCTGATTTCCCCCCGAGCATGTACACGACCCCATACCTGCGGTTCACATCCTTGTCATAATCGTTCGGTATCATCACGTGGACAGGAAACGGGAGCCCGGCTTCACTTTTTCGGTACACAGCCGACTTTATCCTGACCACCTCAATGTGATGCTTTGTGCGCAGAAATTTGCTGCGGCCTTCAATTTGGGACCAGGGTTCCAATTCCGCCGCGGCTGTGCCTACCCAGGCCGCGGCAATCACCAGGGCCGTTCCCAGGTAGAATTTCGTAGTTCTTCTCATAAGGCCCTCCTCCCATCGGTTTGGGCTGACAATAACGGAATCGTAGGCTTCATCAGCGCACTGTTATCTCATGCACTTGCACGGGAAAACCCTGTTGGTCCACTGTGTCCGATGACTCGGGTTCCATCAGAATCACGTTACTCTTGATGTTCACTCCCCTGAGAGCGCAACGGACGTAGATTTTATGAACCCCGGGTTTCTGAGCCCGCACGCGTACGCTCATGGTGTACGATTTCTTGCTGTGCCAGAGTTCGATCCACTGTTCGGCCATAGGAACCTTGGTCTTGATCTTGTCACTGGAAACCGAGAGCACGGTGCTGCCTCGTCCGTAAATGCGGCCCGGCTTGGCCGACACGAGTTTCAAGGCCGAAGGATCCGGCGATGACACGGTAATGCCTCCGTAGTCCGATTCCGCTCCCTTGTTTTGCGCTGTCACCTTTAGGGTGAAGGTTCTTCCCGCCCTCGCGGTATTGGGCATAACCACGCGTGTGATTTTGGGAAGCGCTTCCCTGGCAACGGTGACCTCAAACCGGTTTTCAAGCCACTGAGCCCCGTCCACACTGACACTCATCGCGTATCGCCCTCTCCGCAGCTCCCCGGAGGAGGTCCTGCCGAAGTCTTTAGGGTATGTCAGCACAAGATCCCGGCCCCGGGCCGGGGCCTCGCCCACGTATTCCAGGGTATCGTCAGGCCCACGGGCAAGAATCTTCAGGGACCGCGGGGAGTCTTCTCTGTTGCGGAACCAGAGCCTCAACCCGCTCCTTTTTTCGTCAACGAACGCAGGTACGCGGGTCACCATTCCCGGAATAGACCTGAATACGGAGCCGCTCAGATGTTTTATTACGAGATCCGTCTTTCTCCTGGGCTTCGGTACGGGGGGCTTCTTCGACACATCAGACCGTGCGCTTGGCTCGGATGGAGTCGAAGCGGTAGATTCTTCGCCGGTAAGGTTCCGTCTCGATTTTTCGGTCCGGGCAGCAGCTTGCAATGTGAGACCGAGCGCGTCTCTCACCGCGTCTGAGGGTCGCCTCGATTTCGTGCCGGCAATGGACCCCGGACCAGTGGGTTGAGCGTCGGCCGTGTCAGGCTTCCGAATCAGCGCCTCCACCACGAGGATTTTCTTGGGGGTTCCCCTGCGGAATTGTGCCATCAAGCGGTTAAGGCCTCGGGGCGTTGTGACGTCCATTCTGTGCACGCGACTTCTACGCGTCGAATGATACAGCCAAACTCTGCCTTTGTCGTCCGGTAGCATGAGCACCACGTGGTAGTGCAGAAGCCGGTAACCTTTTCTGCTGGTGGGCTTACTTATGGTGCCGAAATAAACCCTCCCTTGCTTCATGTCGGATAGGATACTCTGCCAGGAGGTCGCATCGTGGAGGTCTACACCCCGCAACTTCGCAGGATCGGAAGTCTCAAGAGGATACCGCGCGCGGTCGGGCGTCATCACCCTCCGGGGCACCCCGTCCGTAAGGTTGAGGATGAGATCCAAGCCGAAATCCCAATCTTTTCCCAGGTGCGCATTCGGACCACTGTTCCCCAGGCGGTCTTTGGTGACATCGCTCAAGCTGAAATTCTTCCCAAAGAGGAACCGCGAAACCGAAACGACCAACCCACTGCAATTGAGACCCGGTGTGTTCAACTCTTTGTGCGGATTGTTGAACGTTGTGAAGTGTCCGTTGCGGTCAAGGGCCCCGTCATCCCGATAGGGAATTCCCAGGTGGGTGTTGGCTATCTCGACGGGATCAGTCCTTTTGGCTATCCCCTTGTTCCACAGATATTCCGGCGCGACGAGCTCATCCGATGAGGCCGGCACGGGGAAGCAGACGAGAGCGCAAACAAGCCCTAGGGCCAAGATGTTCATGTTGTTCCGGGTCTTTTTCACCAAGCCTCCGAAGAGTCGATCCTTTTTGTGTATCATAGCAATTGAAGCGCCGTAAGGCAACCGCGAAGCAAACTTGCCTGAAAATGGATGCGGTGGGAATCCCGCGGGTTTCACCTCAAACCGACCATCCTAAAGGGCATAGCATGCTAGGCCCCTGAGTGCGTGCGCGGGCGCGCTTCCTGCATTTTCATACCGGATAATTCCTCGATCTATGGGGTTCGCTTCACTCACCCCATCCTACAATCTGTCACGCTATTCGCCCGCTTCAATGTTGACGACATTTTCACCGCCCCAATCCGGCGGATATACTCCATTCCGCATATATGAGCACGTAGGATGGGATGACCGGAGGGAATCCCATCGGTCGAGAAAAGACACGAACGATGCGGTTCCCTTTGGTCACCGCATCCTACGGAGCCACTGGGCGTAGGGCCAATTTGCGAGCCGGTTGGTGTGGGAGGTTCATTTAGGGCTTGTCACGAAATAAGTACTACAACCTATGAATCCTGAAACCTTGCCGGAACTCATTACCGTCATTCCAGAGCCTGCCCCGGACACCGATCCGGGGTTCGCCGGGGTGACGACACAGTGGGAATTGAGACGTTTATTTTCTGACAAGCCTTTATAGTCCGTAGCGGCCCGCCGGGCGTGGGTGCTTCGGGAAAGGTTTTGGGTTTATGCTTCGCACGGGGACACGGGGATATCGAGGGATGGGCCCACTTGGTCGAAGAACGGATATATCGTGGAGAACCTATTGACACCACGTCGAGTGGGCCCTCCAATCTCACCGGGCGCAGAACCGCTTCAAGCCCGGTGAACCATTACCCTGTATGATTCACTGGACGGTGAAGTCCAATTTTCGGACCAGGTCTGAGTCAATATAGAGTTTCACTCGCCAGCGCCCGGGCTTGTGGTGGTACATGTCCTGGAGGGAAATGGTGTGCATTCGCATGGATCCTTTCTTGCTATCCCTGTCTTCGCCCCTATTGGCTTCCTCGTGCCTATCATGAGTCTGCCTGATTGTGCGAAATTCCGCGCCGGCAGGATCGTACCATATTGATTTGGTAACATAGTGGCCCTTTTCATTGGCAGGGATAAACATAAGATTTACCACGTCCAGAATCGAGTGGTCGAAGGTCTCCCTGGGTTGTGCCGATCCCGCGGTCAGCAATACCTTCTTCGCGAGATAGTATTTTTCATCTGAATCGGTCTTTTCGATCAATGTAAATTTTCCCATGCCGAAGTCCCCGCAGCCGGCGAGCAGCAAGATCAACAGGGCAAACACTGCGTGAGGACACAACCTTGGAGCATGCCTGTTCATATCATCGTGTTCTTCATTGACGAGTCCTGCGCCGCTTCCGGTCCGGACAGGGTTCTTCGATGACTCAAACCACATCATGTGTTCCTCACGAGGGCAATTTCATCACATTCAGGAAACTTGGTGCATCGTATGCAGTCGGCCCAGATCTTGTGTGGAAGCCGGCTTTTTTCCATTTGTTCAAATCCGAGCCTCTCGAACAGTTTGGGCCGGTATGTCAGTACGAACACCCGCTCTATCTCCATGTTCCGGGCCTCTTCCAGAAGAGTTTCCGTGAGTTTTGTCCCGACGCCCCTTCCCTGACAATCGGGATGCACCGCCAGTGATCGGATCTCCGCCAGGTCTTCCCAAACGACCTGAAGAGCCCCGCATCCTACGATCTCCCTGTGATCCTTCGCCGTGACCACGGCGAAATCCCTCACCTGGGAGTAGAGTTCCACGAGCGCTCTAGGCAGAATGTGACCGTATTTGGCCTGTTCCGAGATTATCCGATGCACGGTCTTCATGTCCGAGAGAGTCGCCTTGCGGATCAACCGGACACCTCCACACGGCCTTCGTTCATCAAACGCAAGACGTGTTCCCGAGCGGATTCCGAATCCGGCGCGGCGCCCAACATGCGGGCGAGTTCTTCCACCCTGTCGGCATGATCCAGCGTCTTGACCTGAATTTGCGTCCGACCCTTTTTAACGGATTTTCTCACGGAAAGATGGTGTTCCGCAAGAGCCGCTATCTGATGAAGGTGAGTAACACAGAGCAGCTGTTGTCCTTCGGCCACACGTGCCAACCTTGTTCCTACCGCGAACGCGGTGTGGCCTCCGATTCCCGCGTCCACCTCATCGAAAATCACGGTGGAAGCCGATTCACGGTATACCTGCAGGGCTTTGACCGCAAGCATGATCCGCGACAGTTCGCCGCCCGACGCTATGCGGGCAAGCGGTCGAGACGCCTCACCAGGGTTGGAAGCAAGAAAGAACTCCACCTTCTCAAGGCCCGCGGGCCCGGCCTTTTCCTCGTCAAGCTCCTCGATATTTACCGTGAATATGGCCTCGGACATCGCCAGATCTTTGAGCTCTTCCTTCATGGAGGCCTCAAGTTTACGTGCCGCCCCCTTCCTGGCTTTGCTCAAGCCTCGTGCCGCGGCCAGATAGGCATCACGACACAGCGCTACGCTTGACTCAAGTTTTCTCATTTTGGATCCCGCGTCGAGCAGATCCCCTGCCTCTCTGTTAAGGGTCTCCTGATGGGCAATAAGACCGTCCAGATCCATTCCGTATTTCTTCTTGAGGCGCCGGATCAGAGCCAATCGCTCCTCTATGCGCTCCAGGCGAAGGGGATCGCTTTGGGATTTCTCGGCCACATCACGCAGTTCCATGGCCACATCTTCCGCTCGATATATGGCCTCCTCCAGATTCTCGCGCATTTTCGTAAGAGCCGGATTGACCGATGCGAGATATTCCACCGCTTTACGGACATCCGAAAAGGACTCCATTATGCTGCCGGATCCGGAGTACAAATTCTGATAGGCTTCGTACGCTTGTTCCCTGATCTCCACGGCCTTTCTGAGCAGCTCTCTCTCCGAGACCAGTTCCTCTTCTTGGTTCTCCTTGAGGTCGGCTTCAGCCAGTTCCTCCGCGGCCGCCGCGGTCTCATCCTCCTGGGCCTTGAGTTCGTCCAGTTCCTTTTGCGCGGCGCTCAGATCGCGCGCGGATCTCTTCCACTCGCTGAACGTTTCCGCGGCCTTGTCGCGTAGCGCAGACAGTCCCCCGAAACGATCCAGTATTTCAACGTGCTCATCCGGGTCTGTCAGGACCTGATGCTCATTTTGACCGAAAATGCTTATCAGGGAACGCCCCACAGATCCCAAAACCGCGAGCGTCGCAAGGTTGCCGTTGATATAACACCTGGAGCGACCTGAGCGGAACACCCGCCGTGTCAGGATCAACTCCCCGCCCCGGTCCAGATCCTCGGGCAGAAGCGCGGTATCCGGGACCTCGAACAGCGCCTCAACAGCGGCTTCATCCTCTCCGGTGCGGATGATGTCGGAAGAAACCCGTGCGCCCAGAAGTAAATTCAACGCGCCTATGAGTATTGATTTTCCCGCTCCGGTCTCCCCGGTCAGAATGTTGAGCCCGTCCTGGAACTCAACCTGAACTTCCTCGATGATGGCCAGATGGGATACTTTGAGGTACCGTAACATTGTCTGAAAAGCTTCAATTCCCTTGCCGGGCCCGAATCCGCGGGCGATGCGCGAATGAGATCGGAAGCGGTTCGCCCACAATTACAGAAAACCCAGCTTTTCCTTCAGGACATCGAAATAATTCCTGACCCTGGACTTGATCATGATGAACGGCAAAGCGGCCCGACAGATCCGGACCGATTGGCCCGCTTCAAGGTTGAACGTGGTATGGCCGTCAAGGGTCAGCGTGAGTTCGGCGCCTTTTTTCAGCAGAAGCTCGACGTTCATGTCGGGAGGAACAACCAGGGCCCGCTCCAAACCCGCATAAGGACAGATTGGGGTGAGCAGAATGCCCTCAATATCGGGATGAATCAGAGGTCCGCCAGCCGCATACGAATACGCGCTCGATCCTATGGGGGTTGAGACTATGAGGCCGTCGGCCCTGAGCTCGATTTCTTTGGCCTCGCCCATCCTGATCCCCAAATCGATCAAACGAGCGATTCGACCCCAATGTATGACCACGTCGTTGAGGACCCTTGAGGTCTGACCGTCCGGAAGCGTCACCTCCAGCATCATTCGGTCGTTGCGGATGTCTTCGCCTTTCAGGACAGCCTCAAGCTCGTCCACAGCCTCGGTGGGCGCAACTTCCGCCATGTATCCCACGCGGCCCAGGTTGATCCCGAGCACCGGCGTGGGCTTTGCGTTCAGGAGGTTCGCGGCCTTTAAGATGGTCCCGTCTCCGCCCAGAACCACCAGCAGATCGGATTCATCTGAAATTCGAGACGCTACCACCGCGCCCCAACTCTGAGCCAGGTCCTCGCACGAAGGTTCCAGCAGGATCGTTCTTCCGCTCTGCCTGATGAATCGACTGACCTCTTCTCCCAGTTCGAGCGCTTTTTTCTCAGAACGCTTCAAGACCAGTCCAATATTCCGCATACAACCCTCGGATTTTTCACCAAGTTAGAGTGAGAGGAATAACTAGCACGGATCAGTCGTAAAATCCAGTAAAATGGGAAGTCTGGTACGAAAATAAAACGAAAATAACTTGCCCGCGGGGAAAGATTCGGGTACTGTGCAACTATGGATCTGTTTGACAGCGCGAAAAGACTCAGCAAAGACAGGCCGCTCGCGGACAGGATGCGTCCCACGGAGTTGGATCGGTTTCTGGGTCAGGAAGAGTTTCTCGGTCCGGGAAAGATCCTTCGACGGGCCATCGAAGATGATCGGCTCTTCTCCATGCTGTTCTGGGGACCACCGGGCACCGGAAAGACCACCCTTGCCCGCGTTATTGCCGCGGCGTCGAAATCCCGCTTTGCTCACCATTCAGCCGTTACCGCGGGCGTCAAGGACATAAGGGAAGTGGTGCAGCGCGCGCGGGAAGATCTGAAGTACGGCGGTTCAAAGACCATACTCTTCCTGGATGAGATCCACCGTTTCAACAAGGCCCAACAGGATTATCTGCTGCCGCACGTGGAAAACGGCACTCTGCTCCTCATCGGCGCGACTACGGAGAATCCGGGCTTTGAGGTCAATTCCGCGCTCAGGTCGAGGTTGCGTGTCTTTGTGTTCGATTTCCTGTCTGCGGACGCGATCAAAACCATAGTCGATCGGGCACTGACGGACGAGGATTCGGGACTGGGCAAACTGGGATTGAGCCTCAACGAAGAGCCTGCCGACCTGATAGTCGCTCTAGCGGGCGGGGATGCCAGATCAGCGCTGAACATCCTGGAAATTGCGGCCCTGGAAGCTCACGAGCAGTCCGCGGGAAGCATATCAACCGACCTGATCAAACAAGCCGCGCAAAAACAGAGCCTGGTTTACGACAAGGTTGGCGAAGAGCATTACAATATCATCAGCGCTATGCACAAATCCATCCGCGACAGCGATCCTGACGCGGGGCTCTACTGGATGGGCCGAATGCTCGAAGCCGGTGAAGATCCCCTCTACGTTGCCAGACGCCTGGTCCGAGCCGCGAGCGAAGATGTGGGGCTCGCTTCCCCCAGGGCCCTGGAACAGACCATTGCGGCTTTCCAGGCATGCCAATTTCTCGGGCCACCCGAGTGCTACCTCGCTCTGGCCCAGGCAGTGGTCTTCCTTGCCACCGCGCCCAAGTCGAACGCTCTGTATACCGCGTACAAGGCCGTAAAGGATGAGATCGGCCGCTCAGGTCATCTACCGGTTCCTCTGCACCTACGCAACGCTCCCATCAAATTTATGAAAGACCTGGACTACGGCAAAGGGTACAAATACGCGCATGACTTTACCGACGCGCAAGTAGACCAGGAGCACCTCCCCGAAGGCATCCAACGAAAACACTTCTACAACCCCACCGACAGAGGCTTCGAAGAAACCGTCCGACAGCGGATGAAAAAGAACAGGGCCGAATAGTGATGAATTGTGGGCATGACGCGGATCTGATCGAGAAATGACGACAAAAACAATCATTCAGTAACGTGCGGTTGAACCGGAAACGCCTCTGAAATCGTGGGACGAGTCCCGCAGAGGCGATTGGAAGTGGGCTCTGCCTACCCCGCAGGAAGAGGGCGACGCATGCGTAGCCCCTACGCCCGGGACCCGCAACATTGCGACCATTTTCATGTTTCGTTATGCCTCGACCTTTTACAGCAACGCGCTCACCGTGGTATGATATTAAGATGGATGAGGCTGATGGGTGCAAGCATTTTCTGATAAGAGACTCCACCATACTCGTGCGCGTGCCGTCACAAAACCACGAGCGCGGCGCGGACGATTGCCCCGAATTCTTCGACGTGCGAACCGGAGTGCAGCTACGGGAGATTCACCCGTCTCTCCAGTCCACGGAACTCAGCCGAGCCTACGTAGTTGGTCCATCCGTGGCCGCGTCAATACTGAAATCAGGCAGTGCGACATGGTCGGGACCTGATGTGGACCTGTCCAAAGTGGTCAACATCCTTGACGTGAGGCAAAGAAGGCTTGATTCAGTAGTGGCGGATTCCATTCTGGACCAGGTGAAGGTGATACGTGATCTCTTGCAGAAATTCCTGGATGCCGCGGACCGGGCTCGGCCTGCGGAACGCTTCTGGTTGTCCCAACAGCTCCTGACCTTTGTGAGAAAGTTCTCGGGCAGAGAGCTTTCCGAAATCGAGGAAATGGTAGACTGGTTCAGAAGGAAACCTCCCAGATGAGAGATCGTCCGGATGACCTATGTCCCTGGGAGTTACGGGCGTAACCCTTCAGTTTCGCGGGGCGTAAGGTCGGATCCGAACATGTCATTGCGAGCGCAGCGAAGCAATCTCGTACTCAGTGAATATGGAGATTGCTTCGTCGTTTCACTCCTCGCAATGACAGGCTCGATGATAAGGTCTGCCCCGCGAAACTGAAGGCTTGCTAACGGGCCATGTCTTGCGATCGAGCATATTCGTATTAATGATAATGGGATGAAGATGTTTTACGGCCCCGCCAAATCCAAGAAAGCGCTCGCTCCGATCGTCTTGCTATGTTTGCTGGTTGTTGCCACATTGAATTCAGCGGCGCGGGCCGAGACGGATCCGTATGCGCTGTTTGAAGAGGGCAAGACACACCTGGAAAAACAGGAACTGGAGGACGCTGTAGAGAAGTTCTCCAGGACGCTCTACCTGCTGGAAACTGACGATCCGATTGTGCCGATTGTGTTACTCTACCGGGCCGACACCTACTGCGAAAAGGCGGTTTTCCGGAGCGCTCGCGAAGATGCAGACCAGGCCCTGCAATCTCCGCATCTGGAGCGCGAAACTCGCGCTTGGGCTTGCCAGATCAGGGGACGAGCGAACCTTGGCGAAGGCCGGTTGCCTCTTGCGCTGCAGGATTTCACTAGAGCGATCAAGACATCTCACAACAATTCGTTGCAGCGCGCCGACTCCTATGCCTATCGCGGAAAGGCCTTTCTTCTAAAGGGTGATGCGCAGTCGGCTGAGCGTGATCTCAACAGGGCCGTAGCGCTCGACCGACAGCTTGGATTCGCTTACGCGTACAGAGGGATGGTGTATCTCCGAACCGGATCACAGGAGTCTGCACGCCGCGACGCCCTGACCGCGCTGCGCCTTGACCCGACCGGGGAGACCGCAAAAGTGGCCCGCGCGGTACTCAAGGCTCAGCCTGCTCATCCCCCAGAGTTGGACCAATCCTTGAGTGTCACGGTACCGGTCGGCAAGAACGGCCACATATGGGTGAAGGTGCGCTTCAGCGAAGAAGGTCCGGCCCACAGATTTCTGTTGGACACCGGGGCCACCCACTCATTGGTCAGCCGCGGCCTGCTGAAGAAGATCCGACGAGAGACAACAGTGGTGAAAACGGGAAAAGGGTTGGTCAGAACCGCGGACGGCGCCACGCACCACATCACCCGATACAAGATCAAGACAGCATATCTTTACGACTTTCCCCTCGGAGAAATCATGGTGAGCGTATTCGACCGTGCCAAGGCCAGGGGGCCCCTCCATCTTCTCGGAGTGAAAAGCCTCAGGAAGATTGCCATTTCCATCAACAACGCCACTCGAAAGGCCGAAATCAGCTGGGCCGACCAGGAGGATGAATGACGCCTGATCCCTTGCATACGGACAAGGCAAGAGGTTGCGCGGAGATCAGTGGGAGAAATGACCGAAGACGTCTTTGTGTTCGCTAATAGGACCCAGGGCCACGCAGGTGAAGGTGCCGGGATCCATCATGCGCGCTCCAATCTGTTTCAGGTCCTCTAACGTGACGCTATCCAGGCGGGAAATGACTTCATTGAGCGGAACATACCTGCCGAAATAGTATTCTCCCTTTGCCAGCCGACTCATCACCGAGTCGGATGATTCCATGGCCAGGATCATGTTCCCTTTGATCTGGTTCTTGGCGGTCAGCATTTCGTCTTCGGTTACAGTCTTCGGCAGATCATGGGTCTCTTGTTTGATGAGGGCAACCACCTCGTCCAATCCCGCGGGATCGCATCCCGCGTAGATCCCGAAAACACCCGTGTCGGAAAAAGAGCTCATGAAAGAATATACCGAATAAGCAAGGCCCCTCTTTTCCCGGATCTCCTGGAAGAGCCGCGAACTCATCCCCCCGCCCAGTATGGCGTTGAGGATATAGCCCGCATGTCGATTATCATCGGCTACGCTGGGACCCTCCATGGCGATGCAGATGTGCGCCTGCTCGATATCGCGAACGACCACGTGAGATGATGTGCTGTTTCGGGCCCGGGGAGGCTGCGCTCGGACAGATCCGCGGGGAAGCCTGTCCATCTGTTTGGCGATCAGATCTACCAGCCGGTCGTGCTCGATGCTTCCCGCCGCGCAGACGACCGTTTCCTCCGGACTGTAGGTACGGCGCTTGAAATCCATGATGGTATTGCGGTCAAACTTGACCACAGTCGGAACGGTTCCCAGGATCGGCTGCCCCAGGGGATCATCTCTCCAGAACCGGATTCCCAACTCCTCATGGATCAAATCCTCGGGATTGTCCTCCATCTGGTGGATCTCCTGGCAGACCACCATCTTTTCGCGCTCGATCTCCTCTTCGGGGAAGGACGCGTTGAGGAATATGTCGGCCAGCAGATCCGTAGCCAGTTCCACATTCTCGTCCAGGACTTTGCAGTAATACGAGGTCATTTCCTTGCTGGTGAAAGCGTTTAAGACCCCGCCGACGGAATCAATTTCCTTTGCGATGGCGTACGCGGTTCTTCGCTCAGTCCCCTTGAAGAGCATATGTTCTATGAAATGACAGATTCCGTTGAGGCTCGGATGTTCAAACCGGGAACCGGAGCGAACCCAGATCCCGATGGAAACCGATTGCAGGTGACGGACCTGCTCCGTGACAATTCGCAGCCCATTGTCCAGAGTGGTCTTTCTGCAGATATTGTTTTCTTGGTATTTGGAAGCCAAACGCGTAATCAACTTTGTTCAAATCATGTAAGGGCTCGTCACGAAATAAGTACTACAACCTATGAATCCAGAAACCTTGCCGGAACTCAGTACCGTCATTCCGGCGAAAGCCGGAATCCAGGTTTCTTCAAGATTTTCTGGACCCCGGCTTTCGCCGGGGTGACGACGCTGTGGGAATTGAGCCTCATTTTTTGACAAACCCTAAGCGTTCACCGGGACAAGTACAACTCCTTGAAACTACGTATAGGTGAGGAACCGCTTCAAGCCCGGTGAAATATTGCCAAATTATTGGTCGGGATCTTTCCCAATAGCGTCTTTGCGGGAAAGCTTGATCTTGCCCTGGTGGTCAATACCGATCACCTTGACGGGGAAAGAATCCCTCTCTCTGCAAATATCGGTAACCTTGCCGACACGTGAGTGATCCAGTTGCGAAATGTGCACAAGGCCGTCCGTGCCAGGAAAAATCTCCACGAACGCGCCGAAGTCGGTGACCTTTACAACCGTTCCCATGTAAATTTCTCCGACCCGGGCCTCCCTGGTAAGCTCCTTGACTGCCTTTTCCGCCTCTTCAGCTCCCTCGGTGTCCACAGCCGCAATAAGGACCTTTCCAGTGTCGTCCACTTCAATCTTGGTGCCGGTCTCTTCCTGGATTGCCCGTATGGTCTTTCCACCAGGACCGATGATGTCCCGAATCTTGTCAGGGTTCACGTGCAGTATCAGGATCCGAGGAGCATAGGGGGACACGTGATCGCGAGGTTCCGCGATGGCTTTGGTCATCTCGTTAAGAATGTGTTCCCTGCCCTCTTTCGCCTGGAAAAGGGCCTTCTCCATGATTTCACGAGTGATCCCGTCGCACTTGATGTCCATCTGAAGAGCGGTGATCCCTTTGGCCGTGCCCGTCACCTTGAAATCCATGTCGCCGTGATGATCCTCGTCTCCGATGATGTCCGACAGCACCACCACGCGATCGCCCTCCTTGAGCAGACCCATGGCGATCCCGGCCACCGCCTCTTCCACAGGAATACCCGCATCCATGAGAGCAAGGGAGGAGCCACAGACCGTTGCCATGGATGAGGACCCGTTCGACTCAAGTATTTCGGATACTATCCGAATCGTGTACGGAAAATCGTCGTCATCGGGCAACAGATAAGCCAGCGCCCTCGCCGCGAGCGCGCCGTGACCCACCTCACGACGGGACGGACCCCTGAGAAACTTTACTTCTCCCACGCAGAAGGGGGAGAACTTGTAGTGAAGTATGAAGGACTTGTATGAGGAACCATCCAACGATTCGATCTTCTGTTCGTCGGACGACGTTCCGAGCGTCACGATCACAAGGGCCTGAGTCTCACCTCGAGTGAAGACCGCGCTGCCGTGAGTCCTCGGGAGTAGACCGACCTCACAGGAAATGTCGCGGATCTGCTCAAATGAGCGTCCTCCGATGCGTTCGTTCTTTTCCAGAATCATCTTGCGGAGGTATTCTCCCTCGATACTGTCCATGTATCCCCGGACTTCCAGTCGCCTTGCGCCACCGTCTTCTCCAAGGGATTCCATGACTTCGTCGAAGATCTTCGCTTGGGCCGCGTACCGCTCCAGCTTAACCGGCAAAACTATGGCCTTTTGTAATGCGTCGGCCCATTGGCTCTTGATTTTGGCGATCAGTTCCGTGTCCTCTTTCGGCGGTTCAACCTCTCTCTTCGGTTTGCCGGCCTTTTCGCGAAGCTCCTCCTGCGCGGTCAGGGTCTTGGATATCTCCTCCTGCGCCTTGAAGATGGCCTCAAGTATGAGCTTCTCAGGAAGCCTGTTCGCGCCGCCCTCCACCATCACAATTCCGTCGCGGGAGGCCACCACGGTGAGGTTGAGGTCTGAATAGACATCCTCAACGGGGGAAGGATTTACGATCAGGACCCCGTCGACTCTTCCCACCCGAGCAGCGCCCACCGGACCCAAGAACGGGATGTTCGATATGTGCAGCGCGGCTGAAGCCCCGTTGATAGCCAGAATATCCGGATCGTTCTCACCGTCGGAGGACAGAACCGTAGCGATAATCTGGGTTTCACATTTGAATCCCTTTGGAAAGAGCGGGCGTATGGGCCGATCTATGAAGCGAGCGGTCAGAGTTTCTTTCTCCGTGGGACGGCCCTCTCGTTTGAAGAACCCCCCGGGGATCTTTCCCGCCGCGTACGTCATTTCCAGGTAGTCGCAGGTGAGAGGGAAAAAATCGATCCCTTCCCTGCCGTGTTTTTCCGATACAGCGGTGACAAGGACCATCGTCTCCCCGCATCGAACGACTACAGACCCTGATGCCTGCTTGGCAAGGTGACCCGTCTCAAATACTATTTCCTTGTCTCCCACGTTGGCTTTTGCAGTGTATGCCATAATTATTGTGAACCTCTCGTGCAGACCCCGATAATCGGGGCGTGTATTGTTGTTTTCACTGTCGCGTCCCCCGGTCTACTTTCTGATGCCGAGTTCCCCGATGATGGTCGTGTAGCGTTCCACGTTCTTTGATTTGAGGTAATCCAATAGCCGTCGGCGCTGACCGACCAACTTGAGAAGACCCCTACGGGAATGGTGGTCTTTGCTGTGAACCTTGAAATGTTGGGTAAGATACGAGATCCTTTCGGTCAAAAGCGCCACCTGAACTTCCGGTGAGCCCGTATCGCTTTCGTGAAGTCGAAACTTCTCGATGATAGACTTTTTTTCCTCAGCCTGAAATGCCACGGTTCCTATTCCTCCTGAGCCAGTAGCTCATGGTTGTTTCAGTATAATCTCCCTCCACTATCACACCTGGAATCCAAAGTAAAGCCTGTCTTTGCTTTGGCAGCGATGACGAGTGAACGGAAAGGAGGCACCTCGGGTGATCCCCTTTGGTCGAGTCCTTCTCTGATCTACCTCGGGCGGGCAAGCTGGTGGCTTGACCGAGGTTCGGCCAGGAAGGAATTCTGC
>Ga0190286_1000382_pt1 | contig 18903 bp, 17 predicted proteins | sample 48691834_MG_FD_183241 | JGI IMG/M metagenome (GOLD analysis project Ga0190286, IMG submission 183241) | Hydrothermal vent microbial mat bacterial communities from Southern Trench, Guaymas Basin, Mexico - 4869-18-3-4_MG | ecosystem: Environmental > Aquatic > Marine > Hydrothermal vents >... | reverse complement strand
GTTCACCAACCTTTCCAATTCTTCCTGGTTCATGTACATCACCTACTTATAGTTCTATATGCTATCATGAACCAGGTGTCATATGACACAAAGGTTAATTATTAAAAAATGCTTTACTCTACCTCGTGACCTTTTGTTTTTTAAAGACCTCTAAAAGCTCTGGTCTTCTTATAAAATACGCTCTTACGGGCTTTAGTATCTCATTCAAGGCATTAGAAACATTTATTTTTAGATCTAAGGGATGTATCTCCCCTTTACGATATGCTGTTGCTAAATCCTCGAAATTATAATAGGTTACTGTTCCTCCAAATTTTTCTGGTCGCTCCAAATCAAATTTGTCTAATTTTCTAAATACAATAAACTTTAATATCTCTAAGATGGGGTTCTCGGTGATTTGTTTCTCGGGGCAAAATGCATTTTTGATTTTTCTTTCAACCTCACTGGGTGAATCGTGAACAAATATACAGGTATCTGGAAAACTTTTTGACATTTTGATCTTTGATTGTCGTTCATCAGGCCTATTATCAGAATAACCGCCCATTTTTATTGCTCCTTGTAATCCAATCAAAAGTTCATGATGCACACATACGGGTTTCCAGAAACCAATCTTTTCACCGATGTCTCTTGCTAAAATATTTGCTTTCCTCTGGTCATACCCTAATTGGCAAATATCAACGTTTAGATAAAATATATCTGCACATTGCATTGCAGGATAAAATAGTCTGGATGCCATAGCTACTTCCCTTTCACTTCTACCCATAATTGTTACAGCTCTTGTTAAGCGATTTACAGTAACATTTCTAATAACTTTTAATACGATCTCCCAGTAATCCGGGTCCTTAAATACGTCTGAAGACCATACAATTTCTACTTTGCTCATATCCACTCCACAAGCTTCCCACACGGATACGAGATATTTACCAACCTTTTTAATGGCATCCAAATCGCCACCCATTTTGTCATTCAGAAGAGCAAATATGTCCGCAATAAGGAATTTAAACTCGATGCCTGCTTTAATTAAGTCGTCCAGCTTGATTGCTCTTAAAAGACCTGACCCCAAATGAGCAAAACCTGATGGTTCAAAACCATCGTAGGCTACTGGGTGATCATTGTTCTCAAATAATCTCCTTAAATCATCCTCAGTTATTATTTCTGCGGTTGGATGCCTTTTTACCAGGGCAATTTTCGTTTCTATATCCATTGAACACGACCTCTAATATATCTAAGTGCGTACAGTATATTAAAATGCATACAAGAGAGAAGGTTTATGCGGAGGGGGAGATTCGAACTCCCGAACCCCTTCAGGATGAGGCCCTGAACCTCACGCCTTTGTCCTCTCGGCAACCTCCGCATGCACTTTTAGTATAAATTAACTTTAATTTACATCCTTATTTATAAAACCTTTTAGCGTAGCTCATTCTTAATTATACAGTAAAAGAAAATGGAAGAGACAAAGACAGAAATAAGAAAATATGCGTTGCAAAATGCGGTGAGATATGAGAACCCACCAAAAGAGGATGCCGTGCTGAAGAAAATGCTCGCCGAACATCCAGAATTGAGGAAGGATGCGAAACAAATCTCAATATTGGTGAAAGAGGAGATAAAGAAAATAAAATCAATGAGTTGGGAAGAACAAGCAAAAGAGTTGAATAGGATAGCTCCGGAATTAGTAGCGGAGCTAAAAGAGAAAGAGAAACGAGAAGTTGGACTACCCGAACTGCCACTGGTAAAGGGGGAAAAAGTGGTGATGCGATTTGCACCCAATCCTAACGGTGCCGCGACACTGGGCAGTGCCCGCGGGATAATCGTAAATTCGGAATATGCGAGAATGTATGGAGGGAAATTCATTCTGAGGTTTGATGACACAGACCCTGTATTGAAGCGACCCATGCTCGAAGCTTATGACTGGTATCTTGAGGATTGTGCGTGGCTGGATGCCGAGCCAGATGAGGTGGTAGTGGCATCGGAACGTATGGATTTGTATTACAAATACGTGGCGGAACTGATAAAAAAGGGTGCAGCTTATGTCTGTTTCTGTCCAGCTGATGTTTTTAAGACGTATAAAGAGCAAAAAAAGCCGTGTCCTCACAGGACTGCCTGCGAGGAGGAAAATATGGACTCCTGGAAGAAGATGTTAAAGGGGGTTTATGAAGAAAAAGAAGCGGTTCTGAGGATAAAAACGGATATGGCAAGTGAAGACCCGGCTTTACGCGATTGGGTCGCATTCAGGGTTTTAAAAAGAGAGCATCCAAGGGTGGGCAAAAAATATGTGGCATGGCCTACTCTGGATTTTGAATCCGCAATAGAGGACCACTTACTCGGCATAACGCACATAATAAGGGGAAAAGACCTGATGAAATCGGAAAAACGACAGAGATTTTTATACGACCATCTCGGCTGGGAATATCCAAGAACCATGCTCTGGGGTAAGATAAGGATGCAGGAGTTTGGTAAATTCAGTACTTCTGAGCTGAGAAAAAAGATAGAGCGCGGTGATTATGAAGGATGGGACGATCCTCGACTTCCAACGCTAAAAGCACTTCGCAGAAGAGGGTTTCAGCCAGGAGCGATTCGTAAGTTCTTTATCTCTATTGGCGTCACTCAAACGGATATTGCGGTAAGCATGAAGAACCTGTATGCGGAGAACAGGAAAGCAGTGGACGCATTCGCATCGAGATACTTTTTTGTGCGTAATCCGAAGGAACTGAGACTAAAAGATGGGCAATCCTTTGTGGCTAAGGCATTAAAGCATCCTTCAAAAAAGGAGTACCGGGAGATAAGATCCAGTAATACTATTTACATAAGTGGCGATGATTTCGCAAAACTGAATGAAGGCAAAAGAATAAGGCTTAAATTCCTCTGTGATGTGGAAATAGAGAACATCGAGCCGCTGGTTGGGAAAGTCGTAGAAACACCTCTGGAAGACGTTCCAATTATTCAATGGGCTCCATCAGAAGGGATAAAAGTCGAGGTGAAGAAGCCAGGAGGCATAGATAAGGGCATAGGCGAGCCTCTGATTGTTTCGGAACTCGGTAATGTAGTGCAGTTCGAACGATACGGGTTCGTCAGGATTGATTCGGTGGTGGAAAAAGGAGTGGTGGCATATTTCACGCATTAAATAAACAAAAGTTTTTTATACCTCTTCTCACATACAGATTAAGCGTGATTACACATGGAATTAGTAAAAATTGGATTTGTAAAATTGGGAAATATAGGGACTTCAAGAATAGTGGATTTGTTGCTGGACGAGAGAGCTGACAGAGATGATATAGACGTTCGAGTGTTGGGGACGGGAGCGAAGATGACGCCGGAAAATGCGGCAGATACTTCCCGGTTACTGGATTGGGACCCGGATGTGGTAGTGATAACCAGCCCTAACGCTGCTCTTCCAGGTCCTAAGGGCGCACGTGAGATGGTAAAGGAGAAAGGTAAGCCTTGCATCGTTATCTCCGACGCACCTGCGAAAAAAGCAGTTGACAAGTTAAAGGAAGAAGGGTTTGGATACATTATAATACCGGGTGACCCGATGATAGGAGCGAGGCGCGAATTTTTAGACCCCGTAGAGATGAGCCTGTTTAATGCAGATGTTCTCTCTGTTCTATCTATAACTGGAGTAGTAAAATTGGTGCAGGAGGAGATTGACGGCGTTATAGATGCGATAAAGAAAGGCGATGAAGTGAAATTACCACAGATAATAGCAACTGCGGAGCGAGCGGTAGAACGAGCAAATTTTTCTAATCCTTATGCAAAAGCGAAAGCTATCGCTGCTTATAGCATGGCAGAGAAGGTAGCGGAACTGGATGTAAAAGGGTGTTTCATGATGAAGAACCCCGAAGAGTATGTGCCCGTAGTAGCAGCCGCGCATGAGCTGCTAAGAGAAGCGGCAAAGCTTGCCTTTGAGGCGCGAGAAATAGAAAAACAAGCTGACAGCTTAGTTCGTGAGCCCCATTCAAGAACTGGGGAGATAATGAAGAAGAAGAAGCTAATGGAGAAGCCGAGTGCGTGAGTGAATCCTCACGCCTCCCCTTTTTTCTTATTTATTGATCTCGAAGAAAGACGTTTTTTTCCTCAAACTTTTTCTAATCTATTTATGAACTACACAAAAACAATTGATAAAATCCTCACGGTATTCCTAACCATCTCTATTATTACAGCATCCGCACTAACAATCTACGTAATCATAACACCGAAAAAAGGGGAAGAATTCACCGAATTCTACATTCTCGGCGAAAAAGGCAAAGCAGCAGGTTATCCCTCCAGTCTTTCCGCTGGCGAGGAAGGAGAAGTAATAGTTGGTGTGGTCAACCACGAATATAAAAATGTCTCATACCTTTTCAGAGCAGAGATAGAAAACAGAACAATTGGCGAGAAGGAAATACAACTGGCGCATAACGAAACATTGGAGTTCCCTTTCACGTTTTCTTTTCCTGAAACAAGTGAAAAGGGGAAGAAGAAACTGGAATTCTTCTTGTTTAAAGAAAATCAAAGTGAAGACGGAGGTATAAATGCAGCTAAGCCTTATCGCAATCTGCATTTATGGATTGATGTCCGATAAACGGATAAAGATAATTATAGTATAATGGATAAATAAAGTATTTGCTCGTGGACTTAATTTAAGTTGAACGCATGGGCCCGATGCGATTCGAACGCATGACCTTCGCCTCGTAAAGGCGACGTCATTCCAACTAGACCACGGGCCCTCCTTCTCCGTATCTGACCTCAAGTTTCATGTGTGTATATATTTTATAGTATAGAATATTTTATTAGAGTTAGAAGGTTATAAGTTACAAAGAAAAATGCGAGGAGGGTTTAGAAAAGGGATGGGCATGAGCCCCAAGAAGTTAAGTCAAATGATGAAGCAAATGGGTATAAGCGTAGAAGAGATGGACGACGTAGAGGAAGTAGTGATAAAAACCGCCGATGCTGAACTCGTTTTTGATGACGCAGTCGTTACGGTTATGGAAACCCAGGAGTCAAAGATATATCAAATAATGGGTACGCCTGAAAGCCGTCCTAAGCCTGAATCGGAGCTCGTAATGAGTATTTCTCAGGAAGATGTAGAAATAGTGATGGAAAAAGCAGGATGCAGCGAGGAAGAGGCGAAAGCCACATTAACCGAGACAAAAGGTGATTTAGCAGAGGCGATATCTCGACTTGGAGGATGAATGAGTTCGATTCAGCCGAAACGAATTGGAATGGTATGCAGGGGGGAACCAGGGGATATATTAGTGTTGAAAAGGCTGATTGAGTGCGTAGGTGACAGAGCGGAGGTTATACTGGACGAAAAGACTGCGTATAATCTCAAAAAGCAAGAACAAGGCATGAAAATAGCGGAGATGGCTGTGGATTTTTTAATTTGCGTTGGTGGTGACGGTACAATTCTAAGGACGCTTCATTATTTGAAAAGCACTACGCCCGTGTTAGGGATAAATATGGGTACAATCGGATTTTTAGCACAGGTGCAACCAGAAGATGCTGTTTCTATACTCACGAGGATATTGGATGGGTTTGAGGTGGAAAGGAGAGAGAGACTTTCTGTGGAGATAAAAGGGGAAAGAGAAAGAATGCCATTTGCCATGAATGAAGCAGTAGTAATAACATCGAAGCCCGGGAAAATGCTTCATTTCGCTATCTTTGTGGATGACGACGAGTTAGAGAGATTACGAGCAGATGGTGTTGTTTTTGCAACACCCACGGGCAGCACCGCGTATGCAATGTCCGCCGGCGGACCGATCGTAGACCCAAAGGTGGATGCCGCTATAATAGTGCCAATTGCACCTTTTAAACTCTCTGCAAGACCTACTGTTGTGGATATAAATACAGAGATAAGTTTAGAGTTTTTTGGAATGAAGGAAGCGGAGTTGGTCATAGATGGGCAGTTTTATAGGGGAATAGGAAAAGAAGACATGATATGCATTACAAGGGGAGAGCCTGCCTTTTTTGTGAAAATACGGGATAAGCACTTTTTAAAACTCCATGACAAATTACGGATTGAGAATGAGAGAGAAATGAAAAGATTAATATAGCGATATATAGAAAGTATAGAAACTGAAATAGTAAGGAAGAGAGGAAGGAAGGAAGGAAAGAAAATGGAAAAAATATCGGCGCAGAAGTTAGTTGACAAAATGATTATGGATTCAGAAGGTACTGAGATGGGGATATTGCATAATGTTGTAGTTGATGCAGGGACAGGTATGTTGACAGAACTCGTAGTCAAACCCGCTACCGAGCTTGACACACGCAGGTTCAGAAAGGAGGGTAACCATATTATTATGCCGTTCGACGCGGTGAAAGCAATAGGGGACGTCATAGTTGTGGATAGTGAGAAAATACGGGCGTGACGGGATTTGAACCCGTGATTTGCAGCTTTCTCCCGTTTTGATCAAACTTTTTCTAAAAGTTTGTTAGGAGGCTGCCGCCATGTCCTAACTAGGCCACACGCCCTAAGGGTTTGAAGTTTTAGTCAGCCTGACTACTCACACTTTTACTTTTACTTTTCGGATATATCAAATTAAATTAATTAAATGAAAGAAAAAATTTTTGATTTGATTGTATAGTATTTGGAACATGATGACAGTGCAAAAGAGAGTAGGAAAAGCAGCGGAGATGACAAAGAAACATGAATACGCAAGGGTGGTTTCGCATTATGACGCGGATGGGATAACATCTGCAGGGATTATCTGCAATGCCTTGCTTCGACGAGGGATACAGTTCCACACGACGATTGTAAGCAATTTGGAGAAATCTTTTATAGAAGGGTTGAATGAGGAGCTTATTATATTTTGCGATATGGGAACAGCGCAATTGGGTTTGCTCTCGGAGTATCTCAAAGAGAAGGATGTCATAATCATAGATCATCATACCCCCCCTTCAATTCTGTCAACTCCAAGCAAAGAGCTACCATTCTCTTTTGTACATGTAAATCCGTATCTCGCTACGAGCAAAAACGAGATGGTGGGTGGCGAGGTTTGTGCCGCAGGTCTCTCGTATCTCGTGGCAAGGTGCTTGTCCGATGATGAACAGGATAACATAGACCTCGCCGGACTCGCCGTTGCGGGGACATTAGGAGATAAATTGCAGATGGACAGCGGAATAAACAAAATGATTCTGGATGAAGCGATAAAAGCTCGTGTTATTTCGGTTAAAACGGGATTGAAACTCGGCGACGGAAAAATTCGTGATCTGATTCTTTTCTCTACTGACCCGTATATTCCGCTCGTAGGTAAAGTTGAGTGGGTGGATGCGTTTTTAGATAAGCTGGGTATTGAAGGCGATAAGAGATTAAGCGATTTAGATGAGGAAGAGGAAAAGCGATTAACTACTGCCTTGCTATCGTTATCCGGAGAGTCTAAAACAGGAGCAGGCATCACCGAGGACGCTCTGGTTGGAACCACGTATATTTTAAATTCCGAGGTAGTGAAGAACGGCATAGATTTTATGAGAATGGTGGATGCCTGTGGTCGGTTTGGAAAAGCAGGTATTGGGATAGGGCTGTGTCTGCGCGAGAAGAAAATAATCGAAGAAGCAACTTCGCTGTACATGAAGTTTCAAAATAAACTTGTTTCCGAGTTGAATAGAATCGAGATCAGGGAGGGCAATGAGATAAAAGAGCTACCCAACATTTTCTATTTTTACGTGCATGAGAGTGGCATAACCGGCGTTTTAGCTGGGATCCTCGCAGAATATTTATACACGGGAAAGCCGGTAATCGTCTTAAATAAGAAAGCGGGTGCGGAAACGAAAATATCCGCAAGGGGCAATAAGAAACTGCTATCCTTATCAGAGGGTGAAAGTGAGGGAATAGACCTTGCAAAGGCAATGGAGAAAGCATCGAAAGAGGTAGAGGGTTTTGGTGGTGGGCATCCGGATGCAGCGGGGGCGTCTATTCCCCGGGGGTCTGAGGAGGAATTTATAACAACTCTTGATAGAATAATAGGCAAACAGAAGGGAAAGCGAGATGATTAATATTGAAAAAATTCCCAAATGAGATAAAGGATTTATATTTCGTATGCACATATAAATTATTTTGCATTACCTCACCCCCCTTTAAACTCCTTCATATATATCGAGATATTCTCGAGATATTCTCTTACGAGAAAAGAGCTCATTTCAAGCGTTCTTGCCATTTCCTCTGCGTTCATCTTTCTATCCGTGAGCATACGAACCTTATTAAAAGCACGGATATACCTATCGCATGCTCATCGGAATGCTTTGTCCTCCTTGCGATCTCTGGAGTGAGATACCCTTTGAGATAAAGCCTGATTATGATTCTCTTGTGCGTTATAGCTCTACCAGGGTCATGAACAGTTCCTCTAGTTGCCACTCTTCGCGCTTTACTCCAAGCCACAGCACCTGCCTTGAATCAATGTTCACGGCGAAATCCCTGTTCAATGAGTGTTTTTATCTCCTCTTTCATCCCCTGCTCCAATTTCCGTCTCTCTCTTCCTTGTTCAATTCAGAGCTCTTCAAACACACGATGAATCTTTTTAACGTCAGTAGCACTCTTTATATCACACGATGTGGATATGACTTTTTCTATTAAAGAGTTTATACTGCGAGATCTGTCATGAACGATATGCCGATTATGAAGTGAAATACGATTTTCACGTCTTCACAAACCTTTCATCAAATACTTCTCTTTCACGATAAGATAAGAGATAAGAAATCCGAGAAAAAAACCGAGAAAGGAGAAAAAGAGAGAAAATGCAAAGCCTGTTACACTGCTTCCTAAATCTCTACCAAAGGCAAATCCGCCGAATAAGCCGATGATGGTAAGACCGGAAATAAGAATGGTGTAGGGAAGGGCAACAAAAAAAATATTACCCTTGATTCTCTCTTTTATCTTTATTCTATTTCGCATTTTACACTTTGCATTCTGCATTCAGCGTTATAGCCATTCCATTATATCTTCGTCCAGAGCATGAATGCAATCAAAAGCCCGTATATTGCTATTGCTTCTGCGAGCGCAACGAAAATCAGAACACGACCAAACGATTCGGGCTTCTCTGCCGTAGCCCCCGCGGCTGCTACTCCGGTAGCTGATATTGCCATACCTGCACCAAGTGCCGAGCCAGCCATTGCAATACCCGCCGCTAATGCTATCCATCCACTATCGGTGACGCCGCCAGCCGCTGATCCTTCTTGCGCAGACACAACTCCTGCTCCTGCAAAAAGCAAAAGCAAACAAAGCGTAAATGCAAACACGTATTTCGATTTCATATCTATCTCTATCACCTCTCTTTTTTCTTTATAATGAAGGGGTATATAAAAGTAAATGTTTTTTTCTTTATTATTATTAAGATGGTTTCAGCATGTTAATCATCGCTCTATTTTTCTTTTTTCTCGATCTCTGCTTTTCTCTCACCTCGTAGCCATAGCGTTGCCGACACCAACCTCCCTCAACATCGCCTCTATTTGTGCAGATGTGAAGTGCTTTTGTGTCATCGCACCGACAGGACATTCGGGGATACAGGCGCCGCAGCCTTTACATAGCGCTGGATTTACATACGATTTCCTCGTCCTGAGCATAATTTCCTCTAACTGTTTCTCCTCTTCTTTTAACTCTATTGCTCCAAATGGACATACCTCCTCGCAAGCGCCACAACCGATGCAAAGCGCCTCATTTACTTCTGCTATTATCGGCTCCACCTCTATATATTCCCTGGAGAGGATACTGCAAACTCTCGATGCCGCTGCCGACGCCTGTGCAACACTATCAGGAATGTCTTTTGGCGATTGACAGCACCCAGCGAGGAAAATACCATCGGTAAGCGTATCCATAGGTCGAAGTTTTGGATGTGCTTCAAGGAAGAATCTATCAGCACTTTGCGTTATCTTCAATTTTCTTGCAAGGTCAAGGACATCATTCCGGGGGACAATACCAGTCGCGAGCACGACGAGATCTGCCTCTTTCTCCACGATGCGACCTTCACTTACTGTTTTCACCCCCAATCTTCCATTCTCATTCTTCTCCACTTTTATCTCGTCTGTTAACTCCCTTCTTATATAATTCACTCCCTCCTCTTTCACTCGCCAGTAGAACTCCTCGAATCCTTTACCGAAAGCTCGAACATCAGTATAAAATACTGTTACGTTTGCATCAGGAATGTGTTCCTTAACCAGGTGCGCCTGTTTCGCAATATACATGCAGCATACACGAGAGCAGTATTCATTCCCCGCTCTTTCTGAGCAAGAATTCGTAGTTCGTAATTCGTAGTTCGTAATCTCTTCCCTTCTCTCCCTCGACCCCACACAACTAATAAAAACTACTTCTTTCGGCTCTTTTCCATTTATTTCTATCTTCCCCCTAGTCGGACCTGAAGCGTTACAAAGTCTCTCGAATTCCAATCCTGTTATTACCTCGTCATGTTCATACCCGTAATTCGGCTCTAAAGCAGGGTCGAATAAATCATAACCCGTCGCGGCTATTATTGCTCCTACTTCTATCTCAAACAATTCTTCTTTCATCTCGTGGTTTATCGCATCAGCCTCACATACCTTCTCACAAAGCCTGCAATCTGCACAAATTCCACACCTCAAGCATCTTTTTGCTTCTTCTACTGCTTCCTCCTCTGTGAATCCGAGTTCAACCTCTTCAAAGCTATTCCTTCTTCTTTCAATCGGTAGTTTCAGCATCCTTTTCCTTTTCTTCTTCTCTAACTCATGTATCCGTGCTTTTACCTCCTCTATTCCTATCTCTTTCTTTTTCTTTTCCTCCCGCTCTCTTTCTCCACCAGGTCCCGGCAAGGACTTCCCAATCAGATAGTTATCAATTGTTTCTGCGGCTCTTCTCCCCCATGCTATCGCATCTATCACTGTTGCAGGTCCTGTTACGGCATCACCGCCTGCAAATACGTTTTCTACGTTTGTTCTCCCATCTGCATCTATTTTAATCCGGTTTCTTTTAGCATCAATTTCTACACCACTTCCTTCAAGGAATCCAAGCTCCGACTGCTGACCTATTGCCAGCATGACGGTATCCACATCCATCATAAATTCTGAGCCTTCAACAGGTATTGGTCTTCGTCTCCCGGATTCATCTGGTTCTCCTAATTCCATCCTTATACATTCCATTCCTCGCACTTTCTCGTTTTCATCACCAATGATTCTACTCGGATTGGTCAAATATGCGATTTTCACGCCTTCCTCCTCCGCATCGGTTATCTCTTCTTCACTCGCCGGCATCTCCTCTCTCGACCTCCTATACACAATGGTCACGTCAGAACCCAATCGCAAGGCGCATCTTGCGGCATCTATCGCTACGTTTCCGCCGCCTATTACCGCCACTTTCTTACCTATTTCCACTTCTTTACTCAAATTCAGTTCTCGAAGAAAATCAACACCATGAACTACTCCCTTCAGATTCGCACCCACAATACCGAGTTCTCTGCTCTTATCCGCGCCAACGGAAACGAAAATGGCATTGTACTCTGTTCTAAGTTTTTCAAATCTTTCTTTGTCTATCCCCCTACCGGTTTCTATTTCTATTTTCCCTCCTCCTTCTCGTTTGATGTAATCTATCTCCTTTTCCAAAACGCCTCTTGGTAGCCTGTATTTGGGTATTCCCGCAGCGAGCATCCCACCCAAAACTGGCAACTTCTCAAATATCTTCACTGAATACCCTTTCTGCGCAAGATAATATGCTGCGGTTAGACCTGCGGGACCTGAGCCGATAATCGCGATTTTCTCCCTCTTCTCCGTAATCGCATTTTCATCTCTATCCTTATCTTCTTCTGCTTCATAATCAATACAATCAGCCGCAAATCGTTTCAATGCCGCAATTGCAATCGGCTCGTCAATTTCTCCGCGATTACATTTCTCCTCGCATGGATGTGGGCACACATACCCGCAAATCGCAGGTAATGGGTTCACCTCCCTTATCAAATCAACTGCTTCCTTGTATCTACCCTGCGCGATTAACGCAACATAACCTTGTACATTCACACCTGCCGGGCATCCCAATCTACATGGTGGTATTCCCTCTATGTCTATTTTATCAATCGTGTACACCAGAGGAATAGCTTGAGGAAATGGGATGTATACTGCTCCTCTTTTTGATAACCCCAAATCGAAATCATTCGGAACGACCTCTTTAACCGGGCATATATTTGCACATTCTCCGCAGCCCGTGCATTTCTCCTCGTCCACGTAACGAGGCTTCTTCTTTACCCTCACCCTGAAATTCCCTACGTAACCCTCCACGCTCTCTACTTCCGCGTAAGTAATGAGCTCGATGTTCTCATGCCGAGCCACGTCCACCATCTTCGGTGTGAGTATACAGGCAGAGCAATCGAGGGTGGGGAAAGTCTTGTCCAGTTGAGCCATGTGCCCACCGATAGAAGGCTCTCGCTCTACCATATACACTTTAAATCCTGCATCTGCAATGTCCAGTGCGCTTTGTATCCCCGCTATACCCCCACCTATTACCAGTGCAGAAGGTGTTACTCCCATGCGCATCGGCTCCAGAGGCTTTAATAATGATGCTTTCGCCACTGCACTCGCAACCAGCTCCTTCGCCTTTTCTGTTGCTCTCTCTTTATCAGAATGAACCCAGCTGCAGTGCTCCCTTATATTTGCCATTTCCATGCAATAGGCATTCAAGCCTGCTTCCTCACATGCCCGCCTGAATGTTACTTCATGCATGCGTGGAGAGCAGGAGGCAACGACCACGCGGTCAAGTTTCTCAGTCCGAATATCATTCTTTATCAAGTCCTGACCGGGGTCTGAGCACATATACACGTAATCACGTGCAATAGCGACATCGGGCAGGGTCTTTGCAAACTCCGCCACCTCCTTCACATCCACCGTTGCTGCTATATTCGTCCCACAATGACATACATAAACTCCTATTTTCATATTCTATCCTTAACCTTACTCCTTTTAAACCGCACTATCCTCCTGATTTCCTCCTTATTGACCTCTGCACTGGCGAGCAAAATCTTTTCCCTCTTTTCACTGCTTCCCCTATTTTTGATACCATAGGGGCATTGCACATACCTTGTGCCCTTCGCTCTTTTTATCTCCTCCACATCCTCCGTTATCTTTGGGACTGCATTGTAGCCATCCTCCCGTTCTGCCACGATAGTGCAATCAAATAGCCCTTTTTCCACGCCTGCGACCAGCATAGAAGTGACCATTCCACCGTCCTGCCCTTCTATTTGTGTTCTTCCGGCGATTAACTTCCTGTAGATGCCTAAATACTCATCTTTCACGCATTCTGAATCGAAAAACATCCCCTCCAAACCTTCTATATCGGTTTCCGTCATCGGGCATACATCATAACAGGTTCCATTCTCACTACATTTTATCACTCCCTCTTTATCGAGTGAGCACTCTTCTTTTAATACCGGTGTATCGTCTCCGAGTTCGAGATGCTCACAGAAGGAAACACAGGCTCCACAGCATGAACAGAGATTCCTGTCAATTATCTCCGCTTTTAGCCCTTCAAATCCTTTGCTCTTCTCTAACATCTACTACTATTTTATTTTCCTTAAATGTATTTTAAATTAATGAGGAATGAGGATAAGTGTTGCTACACGATCTCGACCCCATATTCCGCCCCTGTCATGGTTATTTTCTGTTTTAACTCCGTTAAAAATATTTTGAATGAGCTGCAAGAGAAATCAGTCCAATCAGCGAATTTTTCCGAAGAAAGTTCTAACCCTTTCTCTATCTCGTTCTGGCTGGGCAGTCCAAACGGCTTTACTTCTTCCCAATTCGCCTCCAGATATTTTAAAAGCGACGCGGATGCGAAATGTGTGGGCACCAGTGGTGATTGTGCAGAAAGGTCGAGAATCAACTGTCTTTCTCGCTGCAGTTCATCAGTGGAAATCGCAGACTGCTGTATCGCTTTTAGCCTCGCCTCTTCGTGGACTACGCCTTTCATTTTAGAGCTGAGGATTTTTATGTGCTGCGCGACTAATTCTTTGTAAATTTCACCCTGTGCGAGTTCGTGTTCGAGCATGTATCTAAGCATGGGTTCTGTTGCTGATTGGAGGTAATCTTCATTCAGCGCTATCACGGAAAACCACAAGCCGCGAAGGAAAAAACGCCGGTGCATTGCAATACCATAATCTAAGGACCTTGTAGCGGCAGAAGGAACCAAAATAGAGGGTGCGAAAATTAGAGCTTTGGTTTTTAACAAAATGGTGCTCTCGATACGGTGACTGCCGATGAGTTTTTCGAGGTTTTCTTCCTCTTCACTTTTCAGTGGCATGTGCATCGAAGCAGGGTGTTCGAGACTCTTTTCGTAAAATTCAACGATTTCGTTTATTTTCTTCACCTCAAGATTCTTTAGCGTTTCTGCTATTTCCTTTGCTGCTATTTGCAACCATGCAATATACTCTGCTTCGTATTTCTTACGTGATTCTTCTTCTCCTCCATTCGACAAAGTCATTTATTTTACTCGCTTACCACCCCCTCTACCTTGCCCAGCCGCTCTTCTGTTGATGCAACCATGATAATTGATTATGTCATGTGACTATAAATAAGGAGGGAAGATCGTAATTTAAAGACTTTCTCGCCCAACGAACTTTTCCAGAATCTCATATTCTTCTCGTGTGTTCACGAATAAATGGACATTTCCAAGCCTAATTTTTCTCAAACCCGCATCCTTTGCTGCATTATAAGCATCCAACATTTGCCACATATTTGGCGATGGCACATCCCTCATTTGATACGCCGGGAAGAAAGCGAGAATAGTGAAAGGGATTTCTGCATCCACAGATGCTAATTCAGTTGCAATTTTGGCTATCTGGGCTGCCTCTACCCAGCCGGGAATGTATAGTGAGAGAACCTCAAAAACAAATCCTTTTTCCTTTAGCTCCGCCGGAAGTTCCAAAATGCGGGAATTCGATACGCCCGTCAGTTTTCGATGTGTATCCTCATCAAAAGCCTTTATATCCAGCCAGAAGGAATCTATTCCTGATTCTTTGAAGAGGTCTAAATTGCCCGGGGTTAATCCATACCCGTTGGTCTCAAAAAGCACCCAAACCTGTTCATTCAATTCTTTTATCAATTCCGCCGACTTCGCATAGAACGCTGGTTGGCATGCGAGGTCGCCACCTGTGAACGCCACTATGTTCCGAGCAGGTCCCCAGCCTTGCGGGCTTAATTCTATTTTGTCCACGTCAACAATTCCAGGGCATCTCTTGCTCCTCTTGCCATACATCACGCAACTTCCGCATCCGATACAAAGCTCATGTGCGTGCCAGCTCGTCGCGTGCTCTCTGCTTACAAAAGTGATTTTGTAGTCACTCAAATATTTCTCTACCTCCTTTGCCATGTCATAAGGCGACATCCACTCGCCTACGGCATCTTGAGTGAAATGCCAGGAATGACATTTTTTGCATGCGAGGTTGCATCCCGACTGGTAAATGGAGAGATAATGCTCGGGTCTGGAAAGGAAAATCGCATTTATCAGCCTATATGGGACTCCATCTTTGTATTTAAGCGTGGATTCACAAGCTTTTTGCCATTTCCCCACTTGAAAATCAAACACCTGGCAGCTCCCCTGCTCAAACCCTTGTTTGATTAGTTCACATTCCATGCCGCGTTTAGCCAGACTTGCAAGGCGTAAAGGTGTGATTACCCCTTTTCCTTCACATAAATCGTATCCCCCTCTTTTAGCTTGCTGAGAAAAGACATGGTTGAAGGCGTGAGAGAAGAAAATGAAAGGACGAGGTTAACACCATCGAAAGTCTCACCAGTGGGTCCATACTCCCTGCTGTCATCCAATCTAATTCCCATTAGCCCTCGGTTTGCTCGTGACATGTTTGTAACCCCAAGAATTCCCTTTTTAACCTCTCCTTTTGGCAGGTTCTCGGGAACAAGTGTCCCCGCTTCGTCTGCACTTCCTTGAAATAGTACCATCATCCCCGGGACAGAGAAATGCACTTTTAAAATTCCTATTGGTCTGTTAATCAACCCCGTAAGCTTTTTAAAATACCATACCGTCTTTGGCGCCTCATCATAAAATAGCTCTATTGGAAATACCCATTCCTCCTTTACCCCAATTGTCTTTACTTCCCCCACCTCCATAATGTCCATAGTCAACGCGGGCTCCTGGTCCACCACCACTGCGTTATCATCCTTATTTCCTTCTCTCAACTGTCCGATATCCTCACTCTCTAAATACTCCTCTGCTTCACGCTGCGTCTTTCCCACCACCGTCATCCACTTGGGCTCGGTGAAGATGTGAACAGAATCCCCAAAGTGTGCGTAATCCATCAAATCTCCACCTTGTATTACTTCACCAAACACGTTATGAGAAGGGTGAGGCAGTCTACTTTCCTTATATGCATATACTTTCCCCTTCTCACTCCCGCTGCTCCTTACAGAAAGATAATATTTTGATCGGTAGCTGATATTTTCAACCGGCAAATTAAGGCTTTTTAAAGCTTCTGAAGCCAGATAAGTATATGAAAGGTCATCTATGTGGAAAACACCATCTCTTGTAAGAGATAAGAAATGCTCACTTGACATTGGTGCTTCTCGAAAGAGTTTTATTTTTGCAAAGGTGGATATCTCCTGTCCTTCCTCTATCCTGGTGTTCAAGTCGGTGGTGACGACACCAATCCTTTCCGCTTTTGTCACAATAGGGCTTATCCCTTCTATTCTATCACCCTCGCGTAAATCTGAAATAATGGTTCTCCCCCTCGTTAATTTTCCAATTACGGCATCCTCACCAGTTCCGTAAGCAGCTTCGTGATCTCGCTTGCTTATCATGAGGTATGTCATGCTCGGGTCAAAGCCGCCAAAACCAAAGAACACATCCCATTTCTTGTATTTATACTCGCTCTTTTCTACACTTAGATTCGTCCTTATAGGTCCTATACCCGTTATGTCCTCGCTTACCCAGCCTATTCTACCACTTTCATTGTGGAACTCCTTATAGACATCATGGAATAAAGACATTGCTTTCACTTCTTTTTCTCTGCCAATCCTTATCTTCGCCTCCCCTTTTGGAGTCTTCATGGAAAATTCGTTTTTCAACGCTTCTCTCTTTTTTTCTGAAACAATCGCTATTATACACCCTTCTCGGTATGCACCACCCAGCTCTTCGACAATATCTCCCAATCTTTTACTTCTGACTTCCCGTATCTCGCCATTGAACTTGATTTTCATAACAATAAATATTTTAAAAAAGGGAATATTTTAAAGTTTTTCTTTTTTTCTTTTTAAATCTCAGGGACAATAAGTATGCAATGGATGTGAAATTGCTTAGAGTAACAAAAGATGGGATAGATTTAGTCGCAAAGGGGGCGAAGCTGAGCGGTGTTCCTTTGGCGCAAAGTGCAAGGGAGATTGTCGAGCTAATTACGGATAATGATTACTCATCAGTGCTTGAGCATATCCATTTCACCTTGGATATCTCAGGGATAAGTGTTGCACTGAGCAGGGAATTGTTAGAGCACAGGATTGCCTCGCACACCGCGAGGAGCACGAGGTATAAGGAAGAAAAGGGGTTTGATTACTATATTCCAAAAGAGTTAGAACAAAAAGGGAAAGAAGAAGAGGCGAGGATTTACATGGAAGCGATAAAAATTGCTAATGAAGCATACACAAAGTTAAGAGAACTTGGTGTTGCGAGAGAACAAGCGAGATATGTCCTTCCACTGGCTTTGCATACGCATTATGTACTAACAATTAATGTTCGCAGTTTGATTAACTTCTTCATGCTCAGGCTCTGCGTACGCGCGTCACCGGAAATAAGAGAACTCGCAATGCGTATGTACAAGGTATGCCTGGAAGAATACCCAATTATATTCTCGAAAATATGGTGTCGTGGCTTCACGCTCGGCGTATGCCCAGAGAATGAGGTTAGACCTGAGAGATGCCCATTCAAAAAATTATTGCCCGAGAAGCGTGAAGTGAAGGGAAAATTCGAGCGAGATGCAAAGAGAATAATAGAAAAGGAATTGAAGGGTTTTATTTAGGGACGATAAAAAATGTTTAACGAACCTGTAATAGAAATAAGCACGAGAGAAGTAACTGCAATAACTCCTGATACTTCGATAGCGAAAGCTATCGGTATCATGGAAAAAAACAACTTCCATAACCTGGTTGTACTTGACAGTGGCAAGATATATCTTGTTAATAAACAAGACCTGTTGGTGGCATCGAATCCAGAATCAAACGTGGACGGAGTCATGTTTAGACCCCACTGTGTACATAAAGACACACCAACTATCGATGCGATATGTGAGCTGATAGATAGCGGACAGAGAGCTGCTCCAGTGGTTGACGATGATGACAAGCTTGTAGGAATCGTCACGGACTACGATGTGATGAGAAAGGGGGCAGAGTCACTCATCTTAAAAAATGCCGACGTTACAGAGGTAATGACCAGAAACCCCGTTTGTGTAAAAGAAACTGACAGTATTGGAAAAGCGAGGAGCATCATGAGGAAAAATAGCATAGGACGAGTTCTTGTTGTCGATGCAAACGATAAATTAAAAGGCATAGTTACCAGGGGAGATATTTTGAAAAAGATTTACAAGCCAAAAAGAAAGATGACCGTGGGGGAAGTAAAGGGGGAGAACATTCCAAGAATGGGACAACCGGTCTCGCTTATCGCGAGTTCCCCTGTGAGAACCGCTAACGTGGACGCCAACCTCGCAAAAGTAGCGAATTTGATGCAGAAATACGATATACGAAGTGTGCCTATTCTAAGGGAAGGGGTGCCAAGGGGTATTGTAACAATACAGGATATGATGAGGTATCTGAGGAGGCTTAAAGAGGAAGTAAAGGTGGAAGTAGAGATGCAAGGAACTCCAGATGAGAAATATAAGGAACTCGCAGAGAGGGTTATAGAAACTGAAGTGAGAAAGATTGTCAAAATCGCTAAGCGCGTGCATTGGATTAAGGTAGTAATAAAAAAGGAGCGGGATAGAGGGGGAACTT
>Ga0190286_1000381_pt1 | contig 18929 bp, 22 predicted proteins | sample 48691834_MG_FD_183241 | JGI IMG/M metagenome (GOLD analysis project Ga0190286, IMG submission 183241) | Hydrothermal vent microbial mat bacterial communities from Southern Trench, Guaymas Basin, Mexico - 4869-18-3-4_MG | ecosystem: Environmental > Aquatic > Marine > Hydrothermal vents >... | reverse complement strand
AGGATATTGTTGTAAACGTCCAAGGGGACATGCCATACTTTGAGGAAGAGATTATAGAGGAGGTTGCATCCCCTTTGATAAGAAATAGCTCCCTGCCCATGTCCACACTGGCAAAAGAGATAGAGGATCCCTGTGAGGTCATTGACCAAAACTGTGTAAAGGTAGTAATTACAAAGACTGGCCGTGCCCTTTATTTCTCTAGGGCCCCTATCCCCTATGACCGTGATAGGATCTCCCCTGTATATTATAAACACATTGGAATTTATGCCTATCGTAAGGGCTTTTTAGATAAATACATAAGGCTTCCCCAAACCCCCCTTGAGGTGGCAGAGGGACTTGAGCAATTGCGTGCCCTAGAGCATGGATACCCTATCCAGGTAGTAATTACTAAACACAAGGCCATAGATATCAATGTGCCAGATGACCTAAAAAAGATAGGGGCTATTTAATCCCTTTCTTTTTTTGTGGCCCCTGCCACTTACATGCCTGGCTCATTCAGGTATCAATGCCTAATTTTGGCAGGATCCACTTATTAAGGCAAAACCACCCAACAACAATGACTATAATCAATAAATAATTCATCTTGCCTAATTTATCACTTAAATTGACCTGATTAATACCTTTGTCAATACCAATTAATCTTGGGTTATTTACAAAAAGGGTTTGATGCGATAAAAGTTTTATGTGAAGGGGTTCTTAAATAGCCTCCTTGACCTATTTTTCCCAAAGACCTGCCCTGGATGTGGGAGGGTCATTTCATCAGATAATTTCCTTTGTAAGGATTGCAGCAAGGAATTAACATTTATAAGGCCACCCATTTGCCCGATTTGCGGAATTCCTTTAGAATTTGGGGAGAGTCATATCTGTGGGAAGTGTCTTATTAAACCACCGTTTTTTAAGGCAGCACGCTCTTGTGCCCTCTATCAGGGGCCATTGAGCAAATCTATCTCCCTCTTTAAATACGAGGGTGTAACTGCCCTAGCAAGGCCACTCTCTCTAATAATGATAAGGGCCCTATCCCCATTTATTGAAAAGGCAAATGTAGATTTGATCCTGCCTGTCCCCCTGCACATAAAACGTCTAAGGCAGCGTGGTTTTAATCAGGCATTGCTCTTGGCAAGGGAGTTGGGCAAGGGGCTTGGTATCCCTGTTAATGGATCTATATTAAAAAAGGTAAAGGAGACGCCCCCTCAGGTAGGACTTTCTCAGAAAAAACGCCTAAAGAATGTAAAAGGTAGCTTTAAGGTCTTTTCCAAAAAGGAGATAGAGGATAAAAATATCCTTTTAGTAGATGATGTGTTTACCACTGGCACTACGGTAAATGAATGCAGTAAGGTATTGGTTAGGGCTGGCGCAAGGGGTGTCTTTGTAATCACTTTGGCCAGGACCTATGAGGGTAAGAGATAAGATCCTCGGTTGGAAGGCACTAAAGGAGAGGGTTGAGGAGTGGAAGAAAAGGGGGCTTACCATTGTCTTTACCAATGGTTGTTTTGATATCTTGCATATTGGACACATAAGGTATCTTGAGGCCGCAAAGAGATATGGAGATAGGCTTATTGTTGCTATAAATAGTGATGAATCAGTAAGGGCCATTAAGGGAGATAAAAGACCCCTAGTGCCTCAGGGGGAGAGGGCAGAGATTATAGCTGCCCTAAGCTTTGTAGATTGTGTAACCATCTTTGATCAGCCAACCCCCCTTTCTTTGATTGAATACATCTTGCCTGATGTATTGGTAAAGGGAAGCGATTGGCCAGAGGACAAGATAGTTGGCAGTAAAATCGTCATAGCCCATGGGGGAAGGGTAATAAGGATACCACAAATTGAGGGGGTCTCTACCTCTATATTGATAGATAGGGTCCTAAAGCGCTATTGCATTTTTTAAATATTGCAAATCTGCATTAGATAAATATGGGTTGAGCTTTGTTTAATTTTGTAAAATCTATGGTTTTAGTATTTTTAAAGGGGTCTTTTGTGCTATCAAATCAAAATGTTTATCTTTATGGACGATGGGGACATTATTTTCAATTGCAAGTAAGGCTATGTAAGTATCTATAAGAGGGACTATAATACCTTTCTTAAATAGCTCAAATGAAAATCTTGCCAATCTTTCCCAAAAGCTGTCTTCCACGGCTAAATAAGTTAATCCATTTAGTAAATCATTTAATCTTTCATATTCCTTTAGATTTTTTGCACCTCTTAAGATCTCGGCCTTTATGATCCCAGGCAGGAGAATATCTCCTTGAATTATAAGCCTTTTTACAAGCTCTTTTAGTTTATTGTCTCTTCCTGATTTAAAAGACTCTATCCAAGCAGAGGTATCAATGATTACTTTAGTCATCTCTTCTCATCTCCTTTAAATCTTCCAAACTATAACCAAAATCGTAATTTCCAATTAATGATGCAAGCTTCTCCCGTCTTTTTTGATTTAGATAGGCCTTTATAGCTATCATTATCGCCTCCTTTTTTGTCTTTACCCCAGCCTCTTTTAATAGATCTTCCATAAGCTCATCTTGTATATCTATAAGTGTTCGCATTTAACGCCTCCTTAATATATAAAATTTCAAAATTAAAATATATCAAATAAAGGCACTTAGTCAAGAAAAATTAAGCTAACCTCAAATTAAAATAGCCAGAGTCTTGCCTTTCACTGTGGCCTGTATTAATTTTAATGGTTGGGAGGCCTGAGATGAATAGATATATAGTTGATGTAGATGAAAGTAATTTTCAAGAAGAGGTGATAGAGAGGTCAAAGAAGGTCCCTGTAGTTGTTGACTTTTGGGCACCATGGTGTACCCCTTGTCAGTTGTTAAAGCCTATACTTGAAAAGCTTGCCCTTGAGGCAGGTGGGGCATTTGTACTAGCAAGGCTAAATACTGAGGAAAATCCACGTATAGCTATGTTCTTTGATATTACAGCCATCCCTCATGTAAAGATATTTAAGGATGGAGAGGCCGTAGATGGATTCTTGGGTGTTTTGCCAGAGGCAAGTGTAAGGGCAATAATATCAAAATATGCAAAGACAAAGGTAGATAAGCTTTTTGAAAAGGCAAGAGAAGAGGAAAGGATTGGAAGGTACAAAGAGGCAAAGAAGATATATGAGGCAATTTTAGATATACAGCCCAACAGCATTGAGGCCAGGCTCCCCCTGGTAAAGATACTACTTAGGGAGAGGAATATTAAGGAGGCAGAAGACCTGATTATGTCCATAAATGAGGATACACCAGAGATTAGAAACATTAGGTCATTTATAGAATTTGCCAAAAATTGCAATAAAGATGGAGCTAGCGATTTGGATAAAAAATACTCAAGGGCTGCCTGCCTTGCCTTAGAGGGGAAATATGAGGATGCTTTAAAAGAGCTATTAGAAATTGTAATAAAGGATAGAAAGTTTAAGGACGATGCTGCTAGAAGGGCAATGGTAGGCATATTTGAGGTCTTGGGGGATAATGAGCTTACCAAAAGTTATAGAAAAAAGCTGGCCATGACCCTCTTTTAATCAATTCTTTTCGTATGGTTTAATCATAAACCTATGTAAATTGGTCTTGGGCTGAGGGGGGGCATTTATATAATAAGTCTTGTTATCGTGACATATCTTTACCTTTATTATAGGCACATTGGATGGGGCATCGCTATAGCTAGCGGCCAAGATAGCGGCCTGTCTTCTTCCCTCATCATCTCCACCATAGGGGATAAGCACAAGTGGCCCTGGATATTCCAATACATTTAGATAGCTATCCTCTGGGGTGATCAAAGAGGATATATCTTCATTTTCCCTCCTATTACGCCCCAAGATGACCTTGGTTAAAGGATTGATACGAAAGTGACGGCCAAGTTTTAGCAACAAGATATCTCTTTTCTTGATCTCCTTTTGATGTATTAGCAAATCCATCAACCTTCCAGAAAATGCCTTGTCTGTAAGGAGACAACCACCTGCAGGTGAAGGATATGAATCTATGCCAAATGCCTCTGCCAGCCTCATTTGTTCCTTGCGGGAACGCCCATGGATGCCCAAGAGCCTATTTCTGTCAACTTTTCCCTCCCTCTCTGGTAAGGTAAGAGGCAGGTGCCTTGCACTTAGGGGAAGGAGCAGGTAGTCACCGCACCCACATAGCTCCTTGATCTTTAATAATGCCCTCTTTGTCTGAGACATAGGGCGCTGGCCTATAACCTCACCGGTAAAGATAAAGTCAAAGCCCTCCCTTTTCATAATCTCTGCTGCCTTTTTTATCATAAGCAAGCGACAGTCCAAACAGGGATTTAGGCAAGTCCCGTATCCAAACCTTGGATTTTTTATGATAGATAGCATCTCATCAGTAATATCAATTATCTTTAAAGGAATGCCTATCCTCTTTGCACTCTCTCTTGCCCTCTCACTTGTAAAGAATGGGGTCTCAAAGTAGATACCTTCAACCTCAATACCTTGCTGCCTTAAGATTAATACTGATAGGATGCTATCTAGACCGCCAGAGAAGACAGAGAGTGCCTTGACCTTTTTCACCTGGCCTGTATCATCTTTAAAAACTCTTTTTCATTGATAATCTTTAGGCCCAAACGCTTGGCACGGTCAAACTTAGAGCCTGGGTCCTTTCCTACTACTACATAATCTACCTTTTTGCTTACACTGCTTACACACTTCCCCCCCAAGGCCTCCACCTTGTTCTTTGCCTCATCACGGGGTATAGAAAGTGCACCTGTAAAGAGGAATATCTTGTCCTTTAAGGGCCCACCTACCTCCTCCTTTTTCATCCTCACCCCAGCCGCCTTGAGTTTCTCAATTACCTTTATATTCTCAGGTATAGTAAAGAATTGTTTTATACTTTGGGCAATCTTTGGGCCTATACCTGGTGTCTCCTCAAGCCTCTCAATAGGTATATCAATGAACTCGTCTATAGAGTCTACCAAGTCTGCAATCAGTGTGGCGGTAGTATAGCCTACATAACGGATCCCTATGGCATAGATTACCCTATGCAGCGGCCTATTCTTGCTCTCTTCTATACCCTTAAGCAGTTTCCGTGCATTTAGTTCCCCTATAAATGTAGGGCGTGGAAGGCCCATGGCCTCTATACGGGAGTGGAGGTCCTTAAGGAGCATCTCCTCTGTAAGATAATAGATATCCCCTACATCCTCTATCAATTTACTCAATACCAATACCGTAGCGGTCCTCCCCCCAAGCCCCTGGATGTCCATGGCCCTCCTTGAGGCAAAGTGCTTTAGCCTCTCCATAAGTTGAACAGGGCAGGCTATATTTAGGCAACGCCAGGCCGCCTCCTCTTGAAGCCTTACCAGTCTGCTCCCACAGGATGGGCAAGTGGTGGGGAAATCAATGGGCCTTTCTTTGCCGGTACGTGCCTCCTTTATTACCTTTACTATATAGGGGATGACCTCTCCTGCCCTCTCTACCAAAACAGTGTCCCCAACCCTGATGTCCTTCTCCTTTATAAAATCCTCATTAAATAGGGAGACACGGCTGATAGTAACGCCACCAACCTCTACAGGTCTTAATTTTCCTACAGGTGTGATGGTCCCTACACGACCTACTTGAAATGTTACCTCCTCTAACTTGGTTGTTGCCTGTTTTGGTTTAAATTTAAAGGCAATGGCCCAGCGGGGGTGGTGTGATGTCTCACCCAGTATCTGCTCTTGGCCTATGTCATTTACCTTTATTACTACACCATCTATGTCATAGGGGAATGCCTCACGTCTGCTCTCCCAGTCCTGACAAAACCTAATTACCTCCTCTATACCCTCACAAAGCCTTACTTCATTTGTTACCTTAAAACCACACCTTCTCAGTATCTCTAAGGCATCCCAATGTGTTTTTATATGACTGCCAAGGAGGTTTTCCCCTTTTTTATCAGTTGCATAGGTAATCTGGTAGATAAAGGCATCAAGCCTCTTTTTTGCCACCTCCCTTGGGTCTTGTAGCCTCAAGGAGCCAGCGGCTGCGTTCCTGGGATTTGCAAAGGGTGAGAGCCCCTCCTCTAGCCTTTCCTGGTTGATCCTCCTAAATGCCTCTTTGTCTATCAGTACCTCCCCCCTGACCTCCATAAAATGGATGCCAAATTGCGAGAGGGGGGTCTTTAGGGGAAAGGCATGGATAGTCTTTATGTTTGGGGTAATGTCCTCCCCAACTGCCCCATCTCCCCTAGTTACACCCCGGATAAGGGTATCCCCTTCATAGACAAGGGCAATGCCAGCACCATCAAACTTTGGTTCACACACATAGGTAATATTGGAGATATTTAGGCCCTGAGTAACCCGACGGTGAAAGTCCCTGAGCTCCTCTGAGGTGTATCCATTGTCTAAAGAGAGCATCTTTGTAAGGTGAGGGACCTCAGGGAATTCCTTGGTCAGACTGCTTGCTACCCTTTGGGTAGGGGAATCTGGGGTAATAAGCTGGGGGTATTTCTCTTCGATTTTCCTTAAATATTTAAATAATCTATCGTATTCATAATCAGAGATGACTGGGTCATTTATTACATAATACCGCCAGTCGTGGTAATTTATGACCTCTCTTAGAGAATCAATGATCTTTTTTGCCTCACCAAATGGGATGCTTGGATGTTCCTTGATAAAGGTTAAGAGATTATTTGTCTTTTCTACCAATAACCTCTGTTTTAATTCATCATACATTCCCCATTTTTAATAATATATATGGTCTTTTTTGTCAAATTAGCAAACTATTTGGGGCTTTTGACAGGCACCTTTTTTGCAGGGATCTGTTTTTGGGGTATGGTTACAGCAGGTTTATTGACAATAGATTTTTCCTTCTGATGACCAGAGAGATAGGCTAGTCCCAAAGATGTGATCATAAACAATATAGCCAAAAAGGTTGTAAGCTTATTTAAAAAGGTAGTTGGCCCAGCTGCACCAAAAAGTGTTTGACTTGCACCGCCAAATGCTGCCCCCATCTCTGCCCCCCTCCCGCGCTGGAGAAGGATTACAAAGATAAGCATGATGCATATCACTATATGTAATATCAAGACCAAACTAAACATCAAATCCTCCCATAATTAACAATCTTCAAAAATGTACTTGCCTTTAGGCTTGCCCCGCCTACCAGGGCACCGTCTATGTCCTCCTTCTCCATAAGGCCAGAGATATTTTCAGGTTTGACACTACCTCCATAAAGGATCCTCACACTTTCTGAAAATTCTTTGCCAAATTCCTCACGCAAAAGCTGCCTTAGATAACCATGGACCTCCTGGGCCTGTTCTGGGGTAGCAGTTAGCCCTGTGCCAATGGCCCAAACAGGCTCATAGGCAATCACTACTTTATCTGTGAAGGAGATGCCATTTAGGGCTGAAAGCATCTGTTCTTTGACTACCTCAAATGTTTTGCCCCCTTTCCTCTCTTCAATCCTTTCCCCTACACACAAGATGGGGACTAATCCCACCCTTATTGCGGCTGATACCTTTTTTTTAACTGCCTCATTATCTTCAAAAAAATAACTTCGCCTCTCAGAGTGTCCTATAATGACATAATCACACCCTATATCCTTCAACATAATAGGTGAGATCTCTCCAGTATAGGCACCTTCATCCTCCCAAAATACATCCTGTGCTGCAAGCTTTAGTAAACTACCTTTAATCCTTTCACTTACTGCATAAAGGGCAGTAAATGGGGGGGCAATGGCCACCTCTACCCCTTTTGGACAATCAGGGATTATCTCCTCCACAAATGAGGTGGCCTCTGAAATAGTCTTATACATCTTCCAATTTCCAGCAATAAGTGGCCTCCTAGGCATTTTTCATCCTCCTCTCACACCTCTCCAGTGCTGCTATACCTGGCAGTTTCTTTCCCTCTAGTAGTTCCACAAATGCACCACCCCCTGTAGAGATATAGGAGAACTTCTCCCATCCCCCAGCCCTCTGAATGGCCACATCTGTATCCCCTCCACCTACAATGGTTAGGGCATATGTATTTGTAACATGATGTACCATGCTCAATGTGCCACGACTAAATGCATCCATCTCAAATACACCCATTGGCCCATTCCAAATGATTGTCTTTGCATTCTGTAGTGCCTCTGCAAATACAGTTGTAGTAGCTGGGCCAATGTCTAGGATGTACCAATTCTTTGGCACCTCTTGGATAGTAGTGACCTTTGTCTCTGCATCTGGTGCTATCCTATCTGCAACTACACAGTCTACAGGCAGATAGATCTTTATACCATTTTTCCTTGCCTTCTTCACCAATCTCCTTGCTGTATTCAAAAGATTTTCTTCAACAAATGAGTTTCCTACCTCATATTTTATGGCCTTAAGGAATGTATTGGCCATTGCCCCACCGATGATTATCTTATCTACCTTATTCAAAAGATTTTCTAGTGCATCCAGTTTATCTGATACCTTTCTCCCCCCAATTATTGCTACCAAGGGGCGGGCAGGGTCCTCTAGGGCCTGATGGAAGTATGTAATCTCATCCTTCATGAGGAAACCAGCAGCACAAATGGACATATATTCAGGTACACCAACCACTGAGGCATGGGCACGATGGGCTACCGCAAAGGCATCATTTATATATATATCTGCCAATTTGGCCAACTCCTTTGCGAATTCTGGGTCATTCTTTGTCTCCCCTGGGTGAAAACGCAAATTTTCCAAAAGTAATATATCACCAGGTTTCATGGCATCAATCATCTTCTTCACCTTATCACCTACCACATCTGGTGCAAGCTTTACCTCCTTTTGCAGGAGTCGGGAGAGGCGCCTGGCTACAGGTGCCAGGCTCATCTCAGGTACTACCTTGCCCTTGGGCCTGCCCAAGTGGGAGCAAAGGATAATTATTGCATTTTCATCTAAGGCATGATTTATAGTAGGCAAAATTCTACGGATTCTCGTATCGTCTGTAATGTTTAAGTTTCTATCTAGTGGTACATTACAATCCACTCTGATAAGTAGCCTCTTACCTTTGATATCAATCTCATTTATGTAAATCATCTCCTTTCTCCTTATAGATATTTTCCTATATGTAAGGCTAATTCAATCATCCTATGTGCAAACCCCGCCTCATTGTCATACCACGCAAATACCTTTACCAAATTTCCATCCATTACCCTAGTCAAAAGGCTATCTAGGATAGCTGAATAAGGGCTTCCAATATAGTCCACAGAGACTAAGGGCTCTTCACTATAACCAATGATCCCTTTTAGCTCGCCCTCTGAGGCCCTTTTAAATGCATTGTTGACCTCTTTAACACTGGTCCTTTTCTCCACCTCTGCTACAAAGTCTGTAATAGAGCTATCAGGGGTAGGTACACGGATGGCAATCCCATCTAGTTTTCCCTCTAACTCTGGAATGACCTTGGTCACGGCAATAGCTGCCCCTGTAGTGGTGGGTACAATAGATACCGCTGCTGCCCTTGCCCTGCGCAAGTCCTTATGAGAACCATCCAATAGGCGTTGCCCCATAGTATATGAGTGGACAGTTGTCATTATACCCTTTTTTATATTAAAATTTTCATGGATTACCTTTACAACCGGGGCCAGGCAATTTGTGCTACAGGAAGCATTTGAGATAATGTGATGTTCTTTAGGATTGTATATATTTTCATTTACTCCCATTACAATGGTTGCATCTACTCCCTTTCCTGGGGCGCCAATAATCACCTTCTTTGCCCCAGCCTCTAAGTGTTTTAAATTACTCTCCTTATCCCTAAATTTCCCAGTGGTCTCAAGGACTATATCTATATCTAGTTCCCCCCAGGGAAGCTTAGAGAGGTCATCTGTGATGTTGGTAACAATTACCTCCCTTCCATCTATAATCATCTTATCCCCATCTACCTCTACCTTACCTGGAAACCTTCCATGCACAGAGTCGTACTTTAGAAGGTGTGCCAATACCTCCACACCTGCCCTTGCATTTACTGCCACTATCTCTAGATCTGGCCTTTTTTCGTGTACGACCCTAAACAAATACCTCCCTATCCTACCAAACCCATTGACTCCAATTCTTATCCCCATCTTTCCCTCCAATTATGGTAATATTGTATAATGCTGGAGCCTTTTAGGCACATACCACTTTATAAAATTATAAGAGATGCCTGCAGGTGCTGGCTCAATCCCCTTAAACCTTGCATGGACAATAGGTAGGGCCTCTGGGACATAGAGAAATGTATAAGGCTGCTCATCTGCCAGGATCTCCTGGATACGAAAGTAGCACTCCCTTCTCTTTTCTATATCAAATGTATGCCTTGCCTCTTCAATCAGTCTATCTACCTCAGGATTTTTGTAGCTGATAAAGTTTAAACCACCTGGAGAGATTTTGCTAGAGTGCCAGACATCATATAAATCAGGTTCTGGGGGGATTGTCCAGCCCAAAATAGTCGCCTCAAATCGCCTTTTGTCAATAAATTCCTTAATAAATGATGCCCACTCTATTACCCTAATCTTTACCTTGATCCCTATTTTAGAAAGTCTGTATTGGATAATCTGGGCTGTATTGAGGCGATTTAAATTTCCTTGATTTGTAATAATGGTAAAGATAAATGGGCGTCCGTCCTTGTCTAAGATGCCATCACCATCACTATCTTTAAAGCCTGCCTCCATAAGCAATTGCCTTGCCTTCTTTGGGTTGTATGGGTATCTCTTTACATTCGGGTTGTATGCCCACATATCAGGTTTATAAGGGCCAGTTGCTATAGTGCCCAGACCTAACAATACACCATCTATGATCTCCTCTTTATTGATGGCATAAGAGATGGCCTGCCTTACCCTCTTGTCCTTAAATAGTGGACATTTTAGATTGTATCCTAAGTATGTATAGCTTGCTGCCAAGTATCTATATTTGTTAAAGTTTTTTTTAAACCAATCTGTACTTGTCTGCCTCCTATATTGCACAGGGGTAAGCCCCATATAGTCAATGCCACCTGCCTTTAGTTCCAAAAACATAGTGGCCATATCTGGGATGACCCGTGAGATATACCAATTTATATATGGACGGCCCTCAAAATAGTCCGGATTGTATTCTAGGATCACCTTTTGTCCACTTACCCACTCCTTAAACCTGTAAGGGCCAGTGCCTATAGGGTGTCGGATGAGGGGGCTCTTAGTAATGTCCCTACCTGATAGCAGGTGCTCTGGGAGGATGGAGATACCCCAACTAGAGAGCCCTGGGGCAAATGGCCTCCTATAATGTACCCTAAATGTATAGTCATCTACTACCTCTGCCTTATCTACCTCTAAAAAATCACCACTATAAGGGGTAGGGGTTGAGGGGTCTACCATGATTTTATAAGTAAATAATACATCTTTTGCCGTAAAGGGATGTCCATCATGCCACCTTACACCCTTTCTCAGATGGAATGTAATGGTGCAGCCATCCTTTGAGACCTCCCATGAACTTGCCAGATCAGGGGCAATATTTAAATCCTTGTCATATTTTATGAGACCATTATAGACAAGGCCAGCAATTTCGTGAGAGGCACTATCAGATGCAAGGATTGGGATAAGATTGCTAGGCTCACCAATGGTCCCCACAATTATTGCATCACCGTAAGATTTACAATTGCCTGCCCTTTGAAGGAAGATAATGATAATAAAGAGAAATGGCAAGGTATATTTCTTGACAAAAAATTGGCTTTTCCTTAATTTCATAGATATGAGATATATCTTGTGTTTGTTCATCTTTTTATTTTCTAGCTGTACAATTGTCAAGGTAGCTACCCTCCCTATAAAGGTAGGGATTAAGACGGCAGAGATTACTGGGAAAATTACTTACAATATCCTCACTTATCCAATCCCTAAAGGGCCTAAGATGGAGGGTATTGCCTCATGGTATGGGCCTGGATTCTATGGGAGGCGCACAGCCAGTGGGGAGATCTATACAGGGGATGATTTTACGGCTGCCCATAATAGCCTCCCACTTAATACCTATGTTAGGGTATTAAACTTGGAAAATGGAAAGAGTGTAATTGTCAGGATAAACGATAGAGGCCCATTTGTAAAAGGGAGGATTATTGACCTTTCTTATGCAGCGGCAAAAAAGATTGATATGATTGAAAAGGGCACTGCAAGGGTGAGGTTAACGATCATAAGCAAACCTTAATCAAAACTCTGTGAATTCCCTCCTCTTTAGGCCTGATAAATCAAGGGTTCCATCCCTTGGATTTAGGATTATCTCCCATTCCTCCATGGTCAAGGTACCAATCAAGACATTGATTGTCTTTCCATTGATCTTGCCTATCTCATCAACTGGAATGGCCGCTGTGTGGAAACCCAGTCCCTCAATTTTACCATTAACAGAACAATATTGCCTTACCTCAATCCTCTTTCCACTTAATGCCACCCTATAAGGCTCTAATACCTGGCGTAGAGGGACATCTTTTAACAAGGATCTTACAACATAGGTATGGAGGGCACCTGTATCAAAGAGGGCTATTGCCTCTTGGCCTTCGATCTCTATCTTTTTTATAATCCTCATTACTAATCGCTCTTTCCGCCTGTCTTTTTTACTAAGTGTATTTGTTCAATCTGCATTTTCTTATCTACTGCCTTACACATATCATAGATAGTCAGTGCCGCTATAGATACCGCAGTCAGTGCCTCCATCTCTACCCCAGTCTTTCCAATGGTCTTTACCCTTGCCTCTACCTCAATGGCCTTTTTGTCATCCGTTGGATAAAAATCTAGTTCTGTATGGGTAATGTTTAGGGAATGGCACATTGGTATAAGCTCATCTGTCCTTTTTGCCGCCATTATCCCTGCAATCTTTGCTACACTAAATACATCGCCCTTTTCTATTTTACCATCTAGGATCATTTCAAGTGTCTCTTTCTTCATCAAGATCCTACCACGGGCAATGGCCTCCCTTAATGTGTCCTCCTTTTCACTTATATCTACCATCCTTGCCTGGCCCTTCTCATCAATGTGGGTAAGTTTCATTTTTAGATCTGTCTAAAGTACTCCTTTACCCTCTCCCAAAAGCGGGAGTAAGGGGAGATCTTCTTTTCCTCCTCTATCTTTGCAAACTCCCTTAAGAGCTCTTCTTGACGTTTTGTTAAATTTGTGGGGGTATTTACTATAATGCGGACAATTTGATCCCCACGGCCATACCCCCCTATCCTAGGGATGCCCTTACCCTGTAAGCGGAATGTCTTTCCTGGTTGAGTACCAGGGGGTATCCTCAATTTTTCTACACCCTTAAGTGTAGGCACATCTATAGTATCACCAAGGGCAGCCTGGACAAATGAAATAGGGACCTCGCAGATTATATTATCTCCCTTTCTTGTAAAGAATGAGTGAGGCCTTACGTGAATGACAATATATAGATCCCCTGGTGGGCCTCCATGTAACCCAGCCTCACCCTCACCCTGTATGCGGAGTCTTGTCCCTGTATCTACACCTGCAGGAATACGTATCTTAATACCCTTCTCAACCTTCCTGCGGCCGCTGCCGCCACACTCAGGACAGGGGTGGGTAATAATTACCCCACTCCCCTGACAGTGAGGACAGGTAGTCCCTATGCGGAAAAAACCGTGTGTCTGATAGACTTGGCCCCTACCTCCACAGGTAGGACAGCTCTCAGGTTGATAACCAGGTTCCAGTCCACTGCCTCTGCAAAAATCACAGACCTCTGTCCTTCTTATCTTTATCTCCTTTTGTGTGCCAAAGGCCGCCTCTTCAAATGAGATTGTGAGGTCATACCTTAGGTCTGCCCCAGATTGGGGTGCCTCCCTCCCCCGCTTTGTTCTAAAGCCAAAAAATTCATCAAAAATGTCACTAAATGTGCTAAAGATGTCATCAAATCCAGTAAATCCTGTAAAACCTTGGCTACTAAGCCCCTCATGCCCATAGGCATCGTATATTGCCCTCTTTTGTGGGTCACGCAAGACCTCATAGGCCTCGGCCGCCTCTTTAAATTTCTCCTCTGCTTCTTTATCCCCTGGGTTTCTATCAGGGTGATATTTAAAGGCTATACGTCTATATGCCCTTTTGATCTCCTCAGGGCTTGCATCGCGTGGCACACCTAAGATTTCATAATAGTCTTTTTTCATTTATCTCTTTTAATCTCTCCTTATTTCCGGAATTTTCAAATGCCCTTGCTGCAAATTCCAATTTTCCCAATCTAAGTGCAGCCTCTCCCAACCTCTCCCACTCCTCCTTTGGTGGAGAGGTGCCTAAGAGATTATATATTTTTTGAAAGAGGAATGCATCACCCTCTTCTATAATCTTAGGCAAAAGGGCCTTAATTTCATCCTCTGCCTTTGCCTTTGCAAAAAAGTCTATGGCATCACTGAGGTTACCAGCCTCCGCATAGAGCCTTCCATAGGCTATACACTGCCTCCTATCAAAGACAGATGCATTTAAAAGGTCCCTTTTTTTCAGACAAGGCAAGAATTTTTCCTTAATCTTGTGCCTCCTTTTTGAGCCTTATCTTGTTTGCCGCAATTTCCCTTAAAGCTATTACAATCTCTTTATTTTTGGGATTTTCAATGAGTATCTCCTTACCCTCCCTTAGCTGTAATACCCTTTTTACCGCCATGTGAACCAAGGCAAAGGGGTTATCTACTTGCCTCAAACAATCCTCAATCGTTACCCTTGCCATCCTTTACCTCCTTTAATCTTTCAGGAAAACTTTCAAAAAAATCTGATTTTATAGGATAAAATTTATTATTTGTCTCTATCCAGCAGATATTATTTCCTTTAAAACATTTGGCCTCTACTATCTTCTTTCCATTTTTGTCCCATAGTTTTATCCCTGCCAATGGTGATGAGAGGCCCTTTGGTCTTTTTATATTCTCAGGTAAGTATTTAAGATTTTTTAAGTCACTTAAAAAGAATTCAATTTCATAGTCCTTGGCCAATTTAGTTGGGGCAATCTTCCATTTTTTTTCTTTTTTACAAAATAGTTTTTTATTCCCAAATTTTATCTCAATTTTTGAAACAGATTCTTTATTAAAATTAAAGATATACCTCCTTTTAAAAAACATAGCCGATTTTGGCAGATCCTTTAAAAATGTATCCTCAACTACCATCTCATCAGGGTGATAACTGCTCTTAACATAGACCTTCTCTCCCCTTCCTATCTTTAGCCACAATGGTTCTTTCTCCTCATCTACCCAGATTTCAATGTTTACTTTAGGTTTGAAATGGGTCTTTATAAAATTTAGGGCACGTCCATCCCTAATGTGATAGAGAAAATCCTCTACCTCATCTTGATCTGCTGCCTCTTTAAACGGGGTCAAAATCTGCCATCTCTTTTCCTTTACTAAGACAACCTTCTCTTTAGGTAGATCCAAGGAGATTTTCTTTACCTTTTGTGGGTCAAAGTCCAAAATGGCCTTGTCCCTAAATTCACCAATATCTTTATTTAAAAGGTATTTTAGGTGAATAGGCAAAAGATAGATTGCCTTCCTCTCTTTTGTCATGCTATAAATGTGCGCATGGTTTGGGGTATCTTCTCCTAATGATAAAAGATAGGCCCCTTTATTGGAAAAGATACTTACCTTAAACCTTGGTTCCTTTAGTCCATAGGGGCCTAGGTCACTGGGCAAGGGGCAGATCTTCTTTTTAATCTCTGTAGAGGCAAAATTATCTATGATTTGACCTATTTTATAGCTATCTGCAAAGTCTTTTATGGGCCTGTTTATCCACCATTTCTTACCCCTTCTTACAAACTCAAATTTCCCATAACTATTTTCTAAAAGGAGTTTATCCACTGCCTTTGGGTCAAATGTAAAAAGTTTTTGCCCCTCTTGCCTCCTTTCTTTTCCCCTCCTTTCCTCATGGAGATAATAAAACGCAACAAGAAGAATTAGAATTAATAGATATATGCCCAATCTCCTCATTTTTCAAAGCCTTTTCCTCCTAGAATAGACAACTATACCAAAGACAAAAATCAGGCCAGGTATTATTACCACTGGAAGCCAGAATATTATCTTTGCCTGATTCTTTGTCAAGATTAAGGGGGTCCCTTTTATCTCCTTTGGGGGTATGGCAATCAAGTCCTTTTCCTCAGTAAGCCAATTAATGGTATTGAGAAAGAGGTCCTTGTTCCCTGAGAGCCCCAAATAGGTATTCGAGATAAAATCTGAGTCACCAAATACCACAAGGCGGGAGTCACCCTTTGTGCTTACTGTAGCCACTGATATAGGGCCGGGCCTATCCCTTTTTTCATCAAAGCCTACACTACCTCTCTTCAAGGCACTTAGATCCGTCTCTGCCCAACTGCTTCTCCCAGTCCAGGCCAACGTCTCTACACCTATGTTACCTTCCACTTTATTTGATGGCCATACAGAACGGGCCATTATAAAAAAGCATGCCAGCTTGAAGTCCTTAGTGACAGGGTGTGATGAATTATATCTTACTACCACAGGCATTAGATAGTCCCCGCCAAAAAGGCTACTCATTTTATCTATAATCATATCCTTCCCCAATTTCACCCCCATCTCTTTGAGGATTGGGTAAAATTCACTACCCGATTCTGGGTCTAATAAGAGGATGAGCCTTCCCTTATTATTTAAATAGTTAGAAAGGGCCTTTATTTCCCCCGATAAGAGAGATTTTTTTGGGCCTGCAACAATTAGCGTAGCTGCATCTTTGGGCACCTTTCCCGTTTGAAAAAGGCTTAGATCCTTTATTTCATAGCCCTGTTTTGAGAGTGCCTCTTTTATCTGACTATATCCATCTTTTCCTATATCATCTATAGGGTGTTCACCATGGCCTGACAAAAAATAGATGGTCTTTTTGCCAGGACGGGTAACACGGATAAGTGCATTTGTGATGGCCTCTTCTGTAGTAGATGAGACCTTCTCCTCCTTCTCCCCACAGCTGATTACAATGGTATTGTATGTTGTAATCCCATACCTCTTTGCCTCCAGGGGGTGGCGGTCTGGGTCAATGAATGTATATTTAAATTTGGATGATTGATAACTATACTCTTCTAAAAGCTCCTTTGCCTTGTCCCTTTCAGCCCCAGTTGCAAAAAACCCTATAACTTTAACAGGCCTTTTTAAGTTTTTTAATACCTTAATAGTCTGGGCAGAGAGGCTGTATCGCTTAGTAGCAGTTAGGTCAAAACGCAGACGATGGCGGCTAAAGATGAGGTTTATTATTATCAATATGCCCAAAAAGATAAAGATAAGAAGGCCAATCTGTATCTCAATATACCTCTTCATTTATCCTCTAATACGACGGGATTCCAATACCCGCAGTGTTAAAAATAGGCAAAGGGATATAAAGCTTAAATAAAATATAATATGTGCTGTATCAATAATCCCCTTCATAAAGTCCTCAAAATGGGTGATAATAGAAATAGCCTCTAAGATCTTGGATAGTGGAGGCCCAGTAAAGTGGGTTGCCCAATTTATGATCCAAAAGAGCAAAGAGAGGCCAAAGGTAATGACAGCAGCTACAATCTGGCTCTCTGTAAGGGAGGAGATAAAGAGCCCTAGGGCAATAAAGGCACTGCCCATCAAGAAAATGCCCAAATAACCGGTAAAAAATGGAGAAATATCAGTTCTTCCTAGAAGATATAAAATAATAGGATAGGGTATGGTAAAGGCAAGCATCAGGGCATAGACAGCCAAACAGCCAAAGAATTTCCCTAGTACTAATTCTATATCCCTTAGGGGATAGGTAAGGAGGAGCTCTAGGCTGCCTTGTCGCCTCTCTTCAGCAAAGAGCCTCATAGTAAGCAGGGGCAGGATGAGCAATAAAACCACACTCATATTCCCTAAGAGGGGGCGAATGACCCAATCAGTAATGTCTAATCCCATAAAACCACTTCTTGCCTGAAGACTTATCAGGCTAAAATAGAGTACATCGCTATAAAAAAAGTATCCTGCAATTAGTAAAAACATAAAGGCGACACTATAGGCAATAGGTGAGTAAAAGTATATCTTTAATTCCTTTTTTGCAAGAAAATAGATATTCTTCATTGGCCCTCCTCTTCAGTAACAAGCCTTACAAATGACTCTTCAAGGCTTGCCCTTAAGGGGGTCATCTCAAAAAGCTCCCACCCATTTTGAATAATCTTATAGGCTATTTTGGCCCTTACCTCTTGCCCTGTCTCTATGGATGCCCTTACAATGCCCTCCTTTTCATCCTCTATAGCCACCCTTTTTACCCCATCAATAGAATTTAGTGTAGAGAGAAGTGTCTGTGGATTTGCCCTAACACTAATACTTACACCCCTTGTATAGGTAAGGTTATCAAGGGCATCCTCTGCAACAACCCTCCCTTTATTGATAATCAGTGCCCTTGTGCAGGTCATACTTACCTCAGGGAGGATGTGGGTACTTAGGATAATGGTCTTTTTACCAGCCAATTCCTTGATCAACTGCCTTATCTCCAAAATTTGCTTTGGATCAAGGCCAATCGTAGGTTCATCTAATATTAAGACCTCCGGGTCACCGATTAGGGCCTGGGCCATGCCAATGCGCTGCCTATAACCCTTTGATAGATGGCCAATCAGTCTTGAGGCTACTTCCCTTAATCCACACCTCTCTATTGTCTCATTTACTTGAGTCTTCCTATTAGGCCTCTCTACGCCCTTTGTCTCAGCCACAAAGAATAGATAGTCTCTAACCGTCATCTCTGTATAAAGGGGGTTGTGCTCTGGGAGATAACCCAGTAGTCTTTTTACCTTAAGCGGTTCTTTTTGGATATCATAACCGCCAATACGAACGGTGCCTGAATTTGGTGGGAGAAACCCTGTTAAGATACGCATGGTGGTAGTCTTTCCTGCCCCATTTGGCCCTAAAAACCCAAGGATTTCCCCCTTTTCTACATAAAAAGAGACATCCTCTAGTACTAGCCTATGGCCAAACCTCTTGCTTATATGGGATACCTCGATCATTGTAAAGAAAAAAATTATAATTTTTTTATCTGATTTGTAAAGGACTGTAATTTTGAACAATTTCTGTGAGTAGACGAAATTGATAAAGGGTTCATTTTTTTAATTTTCTTATGTAATATGATAAAGGTA
>Ga0190286_1000380_pt1 | contig 18950 bp, 24 predicted proteins | sample 48691834_MG_FD_183241 | JGI IMG/M metagenome (GOLD analysis project Ga0190286, IMG submission 183241) | Hydrothermal vent microbial mat bacterial communities from Southern Trench, Guaymas Basin, Mexico - 4869-18-3-4_MG | ecosystem: Environmental > Aquatic > Marine > Hydrothermal vents >... | reverse complement strand
GCTGGGGCGATAGTGGATGGGGAGACCTATCAAGATGCTTTAAGACTTGGCCTAAATCCAGCCGAGTTCTTGGCCGAGAACGACTCAAACACCTTCTTCAAGCGCGTTGGAGGGCTGATAACAACAGGTTATACTGGGACGAACGTGGGCGACGTGGTATTATTGTTGAAGGCCGACCGCTAGGGAGAAGTTAATTAATCGGCTTCACATGATCTGAATGAACTTAGATGACGGTCGAGGCATTCATAGACCTCCTGTATAGGAGTATCTTCTGGCTCGCCCTCATCGTCCTCATAATATTGATAATATACACGATCTATAAGTCTCTTGAGAAGGGCTAGGTTGGGATGAGCTTCATCTCCGAAGCGGATGCATTAACCGTCAAAAGATTCTTCAAGGACTTCTATCAGAGGAACTTCTCAAGGCTTTACATACCGAGTAGGCTTCCCGAGAGAGAGTTTGGATACTTCACGTTTGAAAAGAAGATCATGATCAGGCATCTAAACTTCAACTCTCCCCAAGAGCTTTGGGAGAAGATAGCCGAGGATACGCCGCTACACATCTACCACTCAGCCGCATTCTATAAGTATCCGAGAGCGCCCATGGATGCTAAGGGTTGGCTTGGAGCTGAGCTTATCTTCGATATAGACGCCGACCACCTCAAGACGCCATGTGGGAAAGAGCATGATTTCAAGGTCTGCAGACGCTGTAAGAGAGCGTATCCAGTAAGCTTGGATTTATGCCCTGACTGCGGCCAATCCTTGATGAAGGTTGAGTGGGTTTGCGACCTATGCTTAGAGGCGGCGAGGGAGGAGGCTAGAAAGCTCCTAAGCTTCTTAGAAGACGACTTCGGATTCAATAGATTTAGAACCGCCTTCTCTGGGAATAGGGGATATCATCTAGTCGTGGAGGATGAATCCATCCTAGAACTGGATCAAGCCGAGCGTAAGGAATTGATAGACTACATAACTGGAACTGGGCTGAGCATGAGAATTATGGGCTTGGAGGAGAGGATGATAGACTTGGAGACCGCTCCCAAGCTAGAGGATCGAGGCTGGAGGGGTAGGATAGCTAAAGCCGCATTCGAGATCCTCGCCTCCAAAAACTATGATGCTTTAAGAGAGGTTGTGGGAGACTCGACGGCTCAAACATTAATCGATGAGGTTGAGGAGATCTCGAAAACCTTGGGAGAGGATGTTCCATGGAATCTCATGAGACGAAAACTTAGAAGAGCTCTCTTCGAGGCTGCGAGAGAACTCGCCTCAGCCCATATAGACGTGGTCGTGACCCAAGACATTCACAGACTTCTAAGGCTTGGAAACTCTCTAAATGGAAAGACGGGGCTCATGGCGAAGCTATTCGATCCAAATGAGCTCGATGAATTCGAGCCTATGTCGGAGTCCGTGGCCCTGCCGATGGACGAAGAACTCGCGGTATATGTGATAAGGGCTCCGAGATTCAAGCTCGGTGGAATGGAGTTTGAAGAATGCGAAAACGAGTTGAGGAAGCTTCCAGCCGCGGCCGCGATCTTACTCCTATGTAGGGGCGCCGCAACGCTCCCATAGAGAGATTCATTTATAATGCTTGAGGATCGTCTATGGTTGATGGACGAAGGTTCGGGGCAATCGATCTATGAACTCTTAACCACTCTTTGGAGGAAGGAGAGGGAAAGCGAGGGACTGGCGAAGCTTCCAGAGGATTTTGGGCGAAGAGTCCAAGAATATATCGGAAGCGTCAAACACTATCTCAAGGTATCCGATAGGCAGAGCCTCTCATACGAGCTTAAGAGAGCTGAGCTCGAGGCGGTGACATCTCTCCTGAATGAGCTTTTTAGGCTTAGGCTTAGAAAGATCCTAAACCTAGTCCTTCAAGAAAACCTCCCAGAAAACTTATTCGACTTCGAGTCCAGAATATGCCTAAACCTCCTAGAATCCGTTAAAGAGTATAGGAGGAGGGTTAGGGAGCTTATGGTCTCGGTGGCGTATAGGGATTGGAGGGAGATAAAATCCACCTTAATCCCCGTCTACTTCCTCAAGGAGCATGATAAGATCGTTGGCTCGGATCATAGAACCTATGGCCCATTCAAGCCCGGGGATATAGCGGCTCTACCACCTGAAAATGCTAAGGTCTTGGAGATGAAGGATGTGGCGAGGGTTCTAAGAGCTCTTGAGCCGAAGCATGGAAAGAGGACTGATTAAAGCATGTTGGGTGGGATCGTATAGAGTTCCTCGCCATCACTTGATAGGAGAATAGACCCGATCACGATCCTCTTCACTTGGTGCTTGAATGGCGTGTAGATCTTCAGGTAATTCTTGTCTGGATTGAAGGCCATCAAGAGACCTATCCCCGAAAAGCTATCCTCTAGATCGTATAAGTAGGATAGGACTCCGATCCCCTTCTTCGAGATCTCCTCCAAGGCCTTTAAGCCCTTCGAGTCCACTATTAGGTCATTCTCCTCGATATAGGCTGAGACGAGCTTCATGATCCTCGAAGAGATCTCCTGAACATCTTTAATCCCCATCAGATCCTCGACCATGGCCCAGCTTATCGGAATCCTCCTTAAAGCGGAGTTTCTCAAGAACCTGCTATACGCCATAGATCTAAGCCTCCTCCTCGCTGAGAGTTCCCTCTTCCTAATCCTTGGAGGTGGTGGAAGCTCTCTAACATCCGATCCAATATTCTCACATAGATCTCTCAACTCGCTCGGCAAACCACCTATCGAGAGTATAAGCCTTGGCCTCAGAACCTTGAAGAGCATGAGCTTATGTTTAATCGCTTGGCCTCCGGAAACCCATCCATCGAGGTCTGCAACATATGCCTCAACCCCCTCATCTCTAAGCTTGCACACGATCTTCTTCGCCCTCTTGACATGCTCCTCAACTAATGGTGTTGGGGAAGTGTATCCAACGACCTCTCCGCAATCCATCCTAAGAGCTGAGACATCTGGAACGGTTCTCTTAAGCTTGACGTATCCGATGGTGGTCGGCGGACAGATATTCGACTGACCTAAATCGAGATCTATATAGGCTGAGACCCCATACAATTTAACCAGATTATTTGCGATCAGAGTCGCTAGGCTCGTCTTGCCGGAGTCAACTCCCCCATAAACAGCTATCAAGCCCCTCCAAGAATCCAATTCCTTAACGACCTGCCTCCACTCAGTTGGGATCGTGTCTATGTCTAGGACCTCGAATCCACCTCCCTCGCCATGGACGCACTCGATCACCGAATCCTCCTCAACGTAGATCGGTCTAGACCTCCAGCTCTTAACGACAACCCTTTTCCTAGGCTTGAGCTGATGGTCTAGGATCGACGCCTTCCCGTTGATCAGGGTCGCTGACGCCGGGCCATAGAGGATCACCGTGCTTCCAGCCTTGACCTCCAGCTGAGACATATAGCTCACCTCAGCTTCAAGATGTTTCTTAGGGAGAGTATTAGGGCGGAATACTCATCTTTACTCATGCCCCTCATCCTCGGGATCAATCCTCTCCTAGTATTCGATTCGTCCACGAGCTTTACGATCACTCCTTCTCCATAGAGCGCCCTCCCGATCTTCTGGGCTATGGCCCTCGCGTTCTCGGGATTGGATGTAGCCCCTATTAAGACATATTTCCTCTCAGCCCTCGAATGAGTCCTCATAAATCTGCTTAGATCGTCTAGGAGGCTCTCGATGATCCCATACCTCCTAGTCCTAATCACCCTATGATCTAAGATATATGCAACCCCCACGCTCTTCCCCGGATCTATGGCCGCCGCGGCCAACCTATATCTAAGCTCTCCGACGGCGATCTCCGACGCCCGTTCGACGAGTTCCTCAATTGAATCATAATCTTCCTTGTAGAGTATGATCTTCCCTCGATCATCTAATCTTCTCCTCTCATCCGTTATCACAACCTTTATCGAGAGTGGGAGTTCATCCAAGCTCAAGACGTGTTTCACCCTAACTCCTAGAGCAGACGCTGTCTCCCTAACCATGTTTCCAAACCTCATGTCTGATGTGAGTAAACCTATGATCGGCTCCCCTCTCCTCAACCCCGAGATACTTTGTCTAGGAGTTTAATAGGTCTTCATGGAATAAGATTTTAAGTCGGTCTCATAATGTATTTGATGAGGATGAGGGATGGGTAGGAGACGTAGAAGGAGGATTCGGAAGAAGGTGATCAAGCCCCCGCCCAAAGTCTTCACATGCCCACTCTGCAATGAGGAGGCTGTGGCGGTATACCATGAGGATGGATCAGAGTATGCAGAGGTGATATGCTCAAATTGTAAAGCGCACGCTAGAGTTAGATGGCTACCATCATACATGGCCGTCGACGCATACGCCGAATTCTACGACATAGTCACGGGATCAAAGAAGCCCGCGGAACCATCGCTAACGGAGTCGGCTGAGCTTTCAGCGACCGGTGAATAAGGTCTTTGGCCAAGGAACTTTAATATATTGAGGGTTTCAAGGAGTATTTGATCGATGACGCCGAGAACTCTTAAGATTGGAAGGGTTGAGCAATATATTCTGGATGAATTGGAGAAAGGCCCTATACACATGACCCTTCTAGATCCCGAGAACTTCACCATAGCGTCAGCTCTAAAGGTCGCTAAGGCTTCGGAGGAGGCTGGAAGCTCGGCGATAATGGTCGGTGGATCAACGGTCTCATCTCAATCAGAGATGGATGAAATCGTGCAAGCGTTGAAGGAGGAGATCGATGTTCCGATTATAATCTTCCCAAATAATGTTCAAGCCTTGAGCAGATATGCGGACGCAGTATGGTATATGATCCTACTAAACTCAGTTGAATGGTATTATGTGATCGGAGCCCAGATGCAGGGAGCCCTATTCATAAGGAGATATGGTTTAGAGGCGATCCCCATGGGATACCTAGTTTTCGGGGCTGAGAGCGCGGTGTCGGCGATGGGAAGGGCTCTTCCCCTACCCATGGATAAGCCTAAGGTTGTGGTCGCCTACGCCCTCGCCGCACAATACATGGGATTGAGATTCGTCTATCTTGAGGCGGGGTCGGGAGCTCCATCCCCGGTTCCAGCGAGGGTCGTCCAAGCGGTCAAGTCATCGATAGATATTCCATTGATCGTTGGAGGCGGGATCAGAACCATCGACCAAATGAAGAAAACCTTGGATGCTGGGGCGGATATAGTCGTGACAGGAACCATGGCGGAGAAGGGTGAAGACGCGTTGAAGGCTTTGATAGGGGTTGTTAAGAACTATACGAGAAGCGGTAAAAGATTGGATTGATTCGATCAAATGCTAACAATTATTAAGTCGTGATGGACCATATCACATGATCCCTTATGGCAGATCCTAGGGTTAGCAGGTTGGCGGAACTCTTAACCAGTTATAGCGTTGAGGTTAAGGATGGAGATGAAGTTTTGATAAGGGCGGGAGTCGAAGCCTTACCGCTCATAAGAGAACTCTATAAGCATGTTCTTATTAGGGGAGGGAATCCATTTGTGGTGATCGTCGACGACGCCTTAGATGAGATCTTCTATAGGTATGCTGGTGAGAAGCAGCTAAAACATCTCTCACCGATCGAGAAATTCGTCCAAGAGAAGGTTGACGTAATGATCTCAATACTCTCAAGAAGCCATACCAAGCCCCTCGTAAACGTCGAACCGGAGAAGCTTAGGCTTAGGCAGGCGTCGAGGAGGGAGTTAACCGAGATATTCATGAGGAGGCATGCGTCGGGCGAGATGAGATGGGTCGTCTCAATCTATCCCACAAACGCTCTCGCGCAGGAGGCCGGCATGGGGCCTATTGAGTATGAAGACTTCGCCTACAAGGCTTGTATGGTCGATGTCGATGACCCTGTTAAAGAGTGGAGGAGGCAGGCTGAAGAGCAGAAGAAGGTGGTTGAGATCCTAAGCAAGATAGATGAATTGAAGATCGTCTCGAATGATACTAACCTATTCATGAAGGTTGGTGGGAGGAAGTGGATAAGCGATGATGGCCACAACAATATGCCCGCTGGAGAAGTATTCTCAGCCCCAATAGAAGACTCCGTTGAGGGGACTGTGAAGTTCACCTATCCAGCGATCTGGAGGGGTATAGAGGTTGAAGGGGTCAAGCTCAAGTTCAGTAGGGGTGAGGTGGTTGAATCTCACGCCGAGAAGGGAGAGGAGAAGCTTAAGCACATATTGAGAACCGACGAGGGAGCGAGGAGGCTTGGGGAGATAGCATTCGGATTAAACTATAGGATAGATAGGCATACGAGGCAGATACTATTCGACGAGAAGATAGGCGGAACCATGCATATGGCCCTTGGAGCAGCCTATCCCGACACTGGCGGATTGAATAAGTCTGCGATCCACTGGGATATGATCCTAGATATGCGTGAGGGAAGGGTTTACGGAGATGGAGACTTAATCTACGAGAACGGCCGCTTCAAAATAAAATCTTAATTAGCTATTCAAACCAGTGTCTTCAGAGGTTGATGAGCTGATGGAGCTATCCGAGAGAGTATCAACTGGGATACCGAAACTCGATAAGATGCTAGGCGGAGGACTTCTAAGGGGCAGAACCTATCTAGTCACGGGGGAGACCGGGGTCGGGAAGACCATACTCAGCCTCCGATTCCTCCTCGAGGGCTTAAGAAACGGTGAGCAATGCATCTATGTCTCCCTTGATGAAAGGATCGATGGGGTTTTGAGGGGAGCGCTTTCCCTTGGATGGAATTTCTGGGACTATATCGATCAAAGATTATTCTTTCCGTTCGAGTTCAGGCTATTTACCTCGGACTTGAAGAGGTTTGGGAAAGAGAGCAAGGCGTTCGTGGACGCCATCGAGAAGATAGCTCATGGCCGGCAGATAAGCAGGATAGTTTTCGACCCCATCTCCGCCTTGGCCATCGGGGCTAGGGAGGAGTTCATAGTTAGGGAGTATCTCAGGGAGATAATCAACATGATGGAGGAGAGACTTGGGGCGACCACTATGCTCACATGCGACATACCCACAGGGTCGAATAGATTGAGTAGGTTCGGGTTCGAGGAATTCCTCTCATCAGGGGTTATAGTCTTGGGGATAGTGAGGTTTCGTGGAAAGCTCTTGAAGACGATCTACGTGAGGAAGATGAGGTGGAGCAAGGCGGATCCAGCGATCTACACCTTCGAGATAAGGCCGATCGAGGGGATCGTTATCAAAGAACCTCTATCCGAGCAACTGGATAAATCCTTCATAGAGTTGTAGATCGGCGAGCGTCATTATAGTCTGATCTTCTTTAATGCCAATGCGATCGCGCCATATAATACGATGTCCTCTCCTAGGGGCGTTAACCTGATCTCTGGAAGTCTGTTGATCACATATCTTCCAACATGCCTCTTGATCGGGCCTAGGATTAGATCCGAGTTCTTTAAGGCTATCGATCCTCCGACCGTTATCAGCTCTGGATCAAATAGGTTGATGAGATTTGCGAAGCATATCGCGTTTATCCTCCCGATCTCCTCCACGATCTTTAACGCCAGCTCATCGCCCGCCTTAGCATAATCGAATAGATGCTTTGAGGTCATCTCGCCCCTCATGGCCATGTCTACTAGCGGATTCTTCAAATCCTCCAGCCTCTTAGAGATTATCCAGCTCTTCACGAAGGAGGGTATCCCTGACCCAGAGCAATATGCCTCCCAATGGCCTCTACCACCGCATCCGCATAGAAGTCCATCCCCGAGATCTATCGTCATATGCCCTATCTCAGCCGCGTTCCCATCCTTTCCAAGCAAGAGCCTCCCATCCACGAACACTCCGCCGCCTATCCCAGTCCCAATCCCAACATATACGAAGTTTGAGAGTTTCTTCGCAGCCCCGAATACCTTTTCGCCCAACGCCGCAGTCGTGCAGTCATTCAGCATGTATATCGGGATCTTAAACTCTCTTGAGAGCCTCTCAACTATTGGAACATTTCTGAATCTGGCGTTCGCAGATCTCACCAGCACCCCTCTCTTGACATCGAGCGGGCCGATCGAACCTATCCCTATCGCCTCAATCTCGCCCAGCTTCTCGGAGGCCACCCTCTTGACGATCTCTATCAATTGATTAAGGAGGTCTTCCGATGACCCCGATGAGGTTGTCCTCTCCTTAACCATCCTAACTATTCCATGCTCTAAGTCTCCTAAGGCGGCCCTAAGATTCGTCGCTCCCAAGTCTATTCCAATGACTAAGCCCTCGCTCATCCAACATCATTTCCCGAAAATTGGTAATTAATCTTCTCGAATCCAGCCTCCTTCAATGCTTAAATAACCATTTATGGACGATCGCTGAGGAGAGATGACATCCTTAGAGGAGATTAAGGAGGAGGTTATCAAGGTCTTGAAGCAGATATATGATCCAGAGATCCCCGTAAACATCTACGACCTAGGACTGATCTATGGAGTCGAGGTCGATGAGAATCATAATGTGAAGATCAAGATGACCCTAACCACGAGCGCATGCCCCCTCATGGGAATCCTAGTCTATCGAGTCGAGGAGATGGTTAAGCAAAGCGTGCCGGGAATAGGAGATGTTGATGTCGAGCTCGTCTGGGATCCTCCATGGACTCCTGAGAGGATAAGCCCTGAGGGCAGGGAGCTATTGAAGAAGTTCTTGGGCTATGATCCCGTAGAGGAGTGGAGGTCGAGGGTTGGCCAAAGTTGAGGTAAGAGACGCCTAACCACCTATTTTAACTGTGATTAAAGGCCGTCGATAAAGCTCTTTAAACGTCTCTTTTATTAGAGCGTACGTGATCTTATACTATTGTTGAGGAGAGGTCTATGACTAGTCCCTCGAGTATTAGAGGGATCTTGGGAGGTGGCGTCCTTGGAAGCTAACTCCCATCCTAGGGATGTTCCCAGCCCTCCCATCTATCCAAGAGCTTATCTGAGGATGATAAGGAATGTTAAGCGCGGAGTCTCGACTAGGTCGAGGATCATAGATGCGTTGAAGCAGAGACCATTAACGATCAAGGAGCTAGCCGAGCTCATGCAGTTAAGCCCATCCACCATAAGGAGACATTTGAGAAATATGTCGAGGGAGGGGATCGTCTTGAAGTTCAAATCTGAGGGAAAGAGGCTTTGGAAGCTAACGGGAGTGGGGCAGGCGGCCTTAGAGGAGGTTATGGCCTAGGATTAGATGAAGAGCTTATTCGCGATCACCGTCAAGGCGATCAGGATTCCCGCTAGAATCAAGATTATCTCAGGCCTAATCTTAAATCCCTTAGACTCCTCCTCAAAGAATCTGAGTAGGCCGGCGGCCGAGGCCGGCATGGGAGCCTCCCGACGCCTCCTCCTCTTACTCATCCCTAGATCACCCTAAAAGGATCCATGATTTATGTCTTTACCCTCTCATGTGAACCATGTATTCGGATTCTCTCGCAGATCGGCTAATACTCGATAGATCTTTTTAGGCATCCTAGACCCTCTCTAATCACCTCTTCACCCTCCATCTAAAGCTAATCCCCGTTAGACCGGTAATAATAGGTGCTTTAGGATGTTTATGGGATGGTGGAGTCAGAGCTTATACTTGCGAAGAAAATGATCATTGTTTTACTCCTTTTCTTCAATGAGTTTTCTGGCTAGTTGGTGGGCTTGTTTTGCATTTCTTAGGGCTTCTTCCGCCTCCTTTTCTCCGAACAGTTCTCCCGGCGGTTTTCCCGCTGCTTCTATTCCATACATGCTTGGCGACCTTTTCTCCGCTAAATCTCTTGAGATCTCTGCCAGCCTTTCTATCTGCTCTCTGAACCACTCCGGGAATCTAGCGCTCTCCGCTTCTAGGACACCTCCCACATCGTGGACCTTCGGGTATTCTATTCCCACCATTCTTAAGCATGCTTTTAGGGAGAGCTCGACGCATTCTTGCGAGTATCTGACCGCCTCGGGGTAATATCCTCGTTTGAAGGCTTCCTCCGCTATCACAAGCCTCGCCTCAGCTCTCTTCAAGTAGTCTCTTGCTAAGGCTTCCATTCTCAGACCTCTATCACCTCTCCGGCTTTAGCGTCTGGTTTGACTATCCAATACCATGATCCATTGGGGAGGAGCACTTTTCTCGATCTAAGCTTCTCCAGCCTACCCTTAAGTCTCTCCAGAACCTTCTCCATGAACCCATCCTTGTCGTAGATTATTATCGAGTTTTCTAGGAGGTCTAGGTAGAATGGCTGGATCCTTGATGCCTCTTCTGGCGTTAGTATTATTGGGTCTATAAGTGGGTAAATCTTCTTCTCCCTCCATAGCTTGATGGCCTCCTCCTCTATCCCCGCCGTCATCTTCCTAAGTAGCTTTAATCTCTCCGAGTAGCTTTCTGGTAGATTTTCCGCTATTATTAGTAGGTCTATGTCGCTTTCCGGCCTCATCTTGCCTGATGCTATTGACCCAAATAGGATTATCGACCTGATTTTTTCCTCGAATCCCTCTATGAGCTTAACCACGAGCCTCTCGAGTAGTGGCAAGTATTCTGTTCTGCTTATCCTGCTCCTCCACCTATATCCAGCCCACTCCATAGCCATGATCACCGGGTGGATCACCCTAAAGACCCCTCTGGAGACCCTGACTATATAGCCGGCCTTCCATAGCCTGTGTAGGACGAGGTAGGGGCTCTCACTCTCTAGGAGCTTACATGCCTCGCGCGCCTCGAACTTCCTTAACCCGAAGCTGAGTAGGAGTTTTCCGTAGGAGGTCTTCAGAGACATATCATTTATCGAACATATTTCAGAATTTGTAATATATTAGCTTACCGGAGGAAAGCCTATCGATTCGCTAAGGGGTCGTTCGCTGGAAGCCATCTATTCTTCCCTGAGATTCTCTCAATTCTAATGCGTTGAAACCTCTCCTCCTAAGCTGCTTGACGAAGCTCTTAACGAATCCATGAATCACATAGATCTCCCTAGGCCTGCTCTCCTCAACATATCTGATCAAGCCTGGGTAGTCTGAGTGCCCGCTCAGTGGGAAGGCTTCATCGAATTCACTATACCTATATCTTAGAGCCCAGCCTGTCGCAACCGCCCACCTAATCCTCCTCTTGCTCGGCGGATTCCTCCGCTTACTCGCGATATAGACGCATTCTCCTTGTGAGAAGGCTTCAAGCCCTTCATCGCTATAGATTGGGAAATAGCTCAATCTTATCCCGTGATCGACATATTTCTCCGCGATCTTCGATACAGTCCAGCTCGTTATCACGGGGATCTTAAGATAGGCGTTGACGAGCTTCATTATCTCCTGAGCCTTCCCCAATGCATAGACCTTAAACGCCGGTATCTCGCCCGACCTAATCGTCTTGATTATCCAATCTATTATCCTCGCGTAGACCTCTTCCCTCCTCGGGAAGATATAGTTTGGAGATCCATAGGTCGCCTCTATCACGAGCTTATCCGCCTCGATGGGCTTGGCCCCCTTCAAGACTATGCTATCATACACGTTTAGGTCTCCCGTGTAGACGAGCCTCTCATCCCCAGAGTCTATCAGGAATTGGCTCGATCCCAAGACATGACCAGAGGATTCCGCGGAGATCTTCACATCCCTAAACTCTATACACTCACCGAATCTCAAGTCTATCCAGTCGAATCCATCCCTGAAGATCTTTAGGATGCTCGCCGTCTCAGGGGTTGAGACAACCCTTCCAAGATTTCTTGGAACATGGTCTGAGTGAGCGTGGGAGATCAGGATGAGATCTCTCTTAGATCCGGCTGAATCCAGCCATAGCTCGGTCTCCGATGTCTTGACGATTAGACCCCCGCGCCTCAAGACCATTATTCTAGACAATCTCCAAAGCTTAGAGAGAACTCGATAGGCATATAGTTTTCCCATGGAACTCTGCGATTAGACTTATAAATTCGCCGAGCTTGAGAGACTTGATCGAGTTGCGAAGACGGAGCAGCACCTCTCGAATAGCATCGCTCTACAAGTATCTCTGGAGCATCCCGCTTCCAGGAAATCTACTAGGCTTGGCCGCCGCCATGTCAACGATCTGCCTACTTTCCATAATCTTCATTGGAGGATTGATTGAAGAGCCGTTACCCGCGGCCCTCGGCATATACATTCCATTGCTGATAAACTATATCGTCTCAAGGTTTAGGATCGGGCTTCTCAATTTTAGGAGATTGAATCAGGTCACGACGATCTCCATGGCGTTTATAGCGGTAGGCCTCCTCCCACTCCTAACTCCATTCACCGTGATCCTATCGCCGATGATCATAGGATTCGGGATGTTCATCAGGGTCATAGTGACTCTAACCTTGGCTGAGAGAGATTATCGGAAGATCCTTCCACCTCTAATCTCCTCGATGTCCTGCGAGCTACTACCCTCAATAATCCTCTCACAAAATCATGTCTTTAAACTCGCCCTAATCTCCAGCTACTCAATGGGGTTTATCTCGGCCTTACTGTTATTCTTAACTCTTAGCGAGATCCGTGTGAGAGAAATAGGCTTGATGCGGTACTTGACGTCCATCCTAACACTAATATTAGATGGTGAGAGGAGACCTTTAGAAGAGGTAGCGGAGTCATTTGACGATGAGTCAGAGATAGATGTAGATCTTCTAATCTTTAGGGGGCGCGGCTCGCTTAAGCCTGAACTAGCCGTGGTGATCCCGGGGTTTCATCCAGGTCCATTCAGAGATTTTGGGAGCAGCGGCCTCCCATATCTAATAGCTGATGAGCTTGATAAGATTGGGGTTGATGTGATCTTCTTTAAGGGCTTATCGGGCCACTCAAACAACATAATCTCGATGAGGGATTGTAGGAGGATAGCTGAGAGGATAGCTGAGGTCGTGGAGAATTCTCAAAAATTATCGTTTAAGTCATGTATCGGCCTACCGATAGCCTTACATAGTGGGATGGCTAAAGCTTCCTTAATCACGCTGGGAGACTCGAAGCTCCTCCTACTAACCCTTCATCCAAGTGGGATGGAGGACATCCCACCATCGATCCTAGATGGCGTTGAGGATGAGAGCCTCATCGTGGTCGACTGCCATAATAGTTTCTCAAACGACGTAGAGGAGCTTGAAGGAAACAGTATCTCAAAGTTGAGGGAGGTCATTGAGGCTGCCTCAAACATTAAACAGGTCGGTGGAGGAGAGCTGAATGTTGGATATTCTTGGATCAGACCACCTCCATATCCGCTTGAAGATGGTATGGGGCCTCTAGGGATCTCGGCATTGACCCTATGTTCGGATAAGAGGCTTATGGCGATCATAGCCTTGGATGGGAATAACGCCCTTCCAGAGGTTAGGGAGGAGATCATTAACCGGTTAAGAGGACTTGGTCTTCAGATGGTAGAGGTCTTGACCACGGATACCCATCTAGTTAATGGGCTGAAGCTTGGGGGGAGAGGCTACCACCCTCTAGGCGAGGTTATCCCGGCGAAGTGCTTGGCTGAAGATGCGTTCAAAGCCGTCTCCAACGCCTTAGAGAGGCTCAAGCCCATGGAGGTCTCTAGGGTGAGGCTGAGGTTTACGGGGATAAGAGTTATGTCCGAGAGATTTCTCTCCGAGGCCGAGAAGATGAGCATGATGGGATTGAGGCTATTTATCTCATTCGCCGCCGCCGCTCCGTTACTCTCCGCCATCCTAACACTTCTGGCCTAATCATTTTTAACCCTCTAAACCCCCTATTCTAATGCCCCCTATGGAGAGGGCGACCGTCATCGTTGGGAGGAAGAAGGCGATCCGCTACGTGACGGCATGCATCACCCTATTCAATCGAGGCCAGAGGGAGATAGTCTTGAGGGCTAGGGGGAGAAATATAGAGAACTGTATAAGGACCGTGATGCTCCTAAAGAAGAGCTTTTACTCGGAGCTCAAGATAAGGGAGATAGCAATAGGAAGCGATGTCTTCGAGAGAGGGGGGAGGAGATATGTCAGCTATATGGAGATAGTTGTTGGGAGATAAATCCTTTAAACATCTATGAGAGATCTTAGTTTATGAACGCAGAGGCTCCAAAGATAACATCTTATCTAATCGGTGGAAGAGCCCGCGAGATAATCTCAAGAGATGTAAAGCTCATGGCGAGATCATATATGAGACAGTATCCATTGGTGGTTAAGAGGGTTGAGGGAGCGATAGTCGAAGACCTAAATGGAAATCTATACATAGATTTCACAGCAGGTTTTGGAACTCTCCCGCTAGGAGGATTAAATCCAGAAGTCGTGAAGTCCATAGTTAGGCAGGCTGAAAACCTACCAACATATAGTTTGAGGGCGGCTTACAGCGAAGAAACATTGGAGCTCATCGAAGAACTATCAAAGATCGCTCCGATTAGAGGCGATCTCAGAGCCATATTCGTGAACAGCGGGTCAGAGGCCGTAGACGTCACCCTAAGGTCGATGATCTGGCACACCGATAAAAGAATATTCTTGAGCTTCATCGGAGCTTATCATGGATCAACCCTCGCAACCTCAAGCATATCATTCAACAACTCTTGGATTGGATGCGAGCCAAGCTTCATGAAAACCATTCACGTACCATATCCATATTGTTTCAGATGCCCGCTGGGATTGGATCTCGATAAATGCGGATTATCTTGTTTAACATATCTGAAGGATGTTACCTCGAGGATAGGGGCTCAGAAGATCGCGTCGATAATCTTAGAGCCTGTTCAGGTTGAGGCCGGGGTAATTATCCCGCCGAAAAACTATGTCGAGAAGCTCTCAAAGATCATTAGAGAGAAGAAGATCCCGTTAATTCTAGACGAGATCTCAACAGCCCCGGGAAGAAGTGGAAGATGGTTCGCGGCGGAGCACTGGAACCTCGATGCAGATCTCGTTTGCCTAGGTCCACAGCTCTCATCAGGCCTCCCGCTTGGAATGGTTTTGGCTAGGGAGAGCATCCTAGACTTGGAGCCTGAAACATTTAAGTCGACTACTGGAGGGTGTCAGCTCTCGATAGCGTCGGCCCTGACAACTCTTAGAGTGATGAGGGATGAGGGGCTTGTTGAGAGGGCTGGGAGGCTTGGGAGAAACATCCTCAAGAGACTTGAGGACTTGAAGGATGAGAGTGGAGTGGTTGGAGATGTTAGGGGGATTGGGCTTATGATCGGATTGGAGTTTGCTGGGGATCTGGAGCTTGGTCGGAGACTGGCCAAGATATTCGTTAAGGAGTGCTTCAGGTCGGGCTTGATAATCAGGAGACGGTTCTCGACCATAATCTTAACCCCGCCATTAAACATAGATGAGAAGCTCTTGGAGAGGGGATTGGAGATACTTGAGGCCAAGATGAGAGAACTCTCAAGATCTAAGGAGACTATATGCTAGAGCTTCTCATCTCCTCAAGCTCCACTATGCCCACACCGTGAAAGGCAATTCTCCCTATAATGTGGTAGATTTCCCCTATACTATCTCGAGCTTCTTCAGCCTTATCCCCTTCTTGTGGATCGTGTATCCACATTCCTTGCAGATCAGCTTTAGGGTCTGCTTCTGGGTTAGCTTCGCCTTCTTTCTCTGAATCGGGTATTTCTGGCCTCCATATCCATGTAGCTCCCGCTCATGTCTTCTAGCGCCTATCGCTAAAGCCCTATCCTTACCCTTCTTATACAAGACGACCTTATGCTCAGTATGTTTACGGCATCTCGGGCAATAGGTCCTGATCGTTGCGGGAACCTTCAACACTAATCGGCTCCTCAATACCTGCTCTACTATTTATAGAATTCCATGAAATAGTTATTAGCATGCCTAGACTGAAAAATTGAGGAAGATGTCTGAGATCGAATGGAGCAAGCTGATCCCAAAGCCTAGGTCGAGCTTCCTACTAGTCCAGTGCAATGAGTGTGGGAATAAGCAGATAGTCTTCGATCACGCCAAGACTCTGGTCAAGTGCCAGGTCTGTGGGGCGATTCTCGCCGAACCACGCGGAGGTAAAGCGAAGATCTTGGGAAAGATCCTAGAGAGATACGGCTGACATATTCTCCTATCTTCACCGATGGGGGCAAGCTCTCAATAGAATGTCGAATATCGCCCTGCCCATCCATTCACTAGATTAATTTTCCGAGACGTAGCTCCTTTCTCAATATAGAGGAACAGTTTATGAGCTGGGAACGGGGAAAATTCGTGAGGTGGGAGATATCGGAGGCTGGATAGGCTTATGGATGCGATAGTCGTCGAGAACTTAACCAAGTATTACGGTGATCTTCTCGCGGCGAATGGCATAAGCTTCAGCGTTAAATGGGGAAAGCTCTCCGGATTTCTAGGCGCTAATGGGGCGGGGAAGACGACGACCGTGAGGATGCTATGCGGTCTGACGAGGATAAGTAGCGGAGAGGCTTATGTAGCTGGATACAGCCCTATCAGAGAGCTTAAACTCGTTAAGAAGGTGATCGGGCTCGTGCCGGATACATCAAACCTTTATCCGGAGTTAACATGTTGGGACAACCTCATCTTCACTGGAGAGATGTATGGTCTCAGGAGGGGGGGAGCGGGTCAGGAGAGCCCGCGAACTCCTTAAATTCTTCGGCCTATTAGACAAGAAGGATTCTAAATTTGATCAGCTCTCGAAGGGCCAGAAGAGGAAGCTCACGTTGGCGGCGGCCCTCATGCATAGGCCAAGGATATTGTTCTTGGATGAGCCCCCATCGGTTTAGATGTGAGGAGTAGAAGGCTGATATGGAATATGATAAGGGAATTAAACGAGAGTGGGCTAACGATATTCCTTACGACGCACAACATATATGAAGCATTCAACCTATGTGATAGAATAGCCGTCATAAACAGGGGAGAGATAATCGCCAACGGCAGCCCCGCCGAACTAAAGAGGAGGTTCTCGGGTAGCGAGGTGCTCGAAGTATCCTTCGATGGAAAGACGAGTGTGGAAGAGATTTCACGGATCCCAGGAGTCATAAAGGCTTCTAGATCTGGAGAATCCTTCATGATCGTGGTCAGTGATCCATTATCCGTGATAGAAGAAATCGTGAGGAAGGCCAAGTCTAAGGGGATCTCCCTAAATTACGTGAACTTGAGGGGGGCTGATGCCGAGGAGGTCTTCCTCAAGATAATAGGTGATGCGGGTGCTTGATGAGATCCGCGGAGCACTATACATAGCCAAGAAAGATCTAAAGGAATATTATCTTAAGCCGCCTACGGTAAGCTGGGGAATCGCTTTCCCGCTCGTCTTCGCATTCGCCTTCACGCTTAGAGGATGGGATAAGCTTTGGCTCGCCTCCGGGCTTCTAACCCTATCGCTTTTCTTCGGCTCGACTTCTATATCTGCCGCCTCCATAGTGTTTGAGCGGAGGATGAAACCTTTTGAGAGGCTCCTACTATTTCCGATAAGCTACTTCGGCGTGGCGTGGGGTAAGTCTCTCAGCAGCTTCTTCTTCGGCCTCCTCTCATCGATCCCAACCGTGACGATCATTCAGCTATTTCTCTCCATATCCTCGCATAATCCCGCATTGCTAGCGCTCTGCATAGTGGGATCAGCTCTACAGTTCTCCTCCATGGGGGTTCTATTAGCCTTCGCTGTGAAGGATCCAGCGCAGGCCATGACTATCTTCAATACCATTAGATTTCCGATGATCTTCCTATGCGACGTAATAATACCGGTTAGCAAGCTTCCCAAATATCTATCCCCAATATCCCTCGCAATGCCTTTAACATACTCGGTCGAAGCGATAAGATACGCCCTCGTCGGAAACTACGACATCGTGCCTCCTCAGATATCCATACCCATAACCTTCATCTCGTTCTTCGCGTTCCTCTACCTTGCTGAAGTTTTGATAAAGAGGAGTATACCGTGAATGGCCGAGGAGCGATTTCAGGATCATGATAATTGGTTTGCAGAGCTTCACCCAAATATGGCTGGAATTTTAAATTCAGCCGCCTGACGTTAATCATATAGCTGACAGTTGATTGTTGAATATTGATAGATGGAGGGCGAGCTTCTATCACTGTCGGCGGCTTTTTGCTGGGCTCTGGGCGCTTCCATATATAAGAGAAGTTTATCAAATGTGAGCCCGCTAATCCTTAACTTGTTCAGAAGCTCTTCTGCGGCCATGTTCATCTTCCTATTGCTTCTTCCATTCCAGAGTCTAAATCACATGTCCGAGCTCCCCCTAAGTTTGGCTGGTTTAATATGCTTCACATCTTTAATAACTTGGGGTCTCGGCGACACCTTATATTTCCTTGGCTTAAAACTCATAGGGGTTGGAAGAACAGTCCCGATGACCTACTCATATCCTCTCTTCGTGTTGCCGATAAGCATTCTACTACTAGGTGAACCATTAACAATACAGACAGTTATCGGAACTATATGTGTGGTCATCGGAGTATGGGTGATGACGGGAGAGGCACGGGAGGAGGTTCGATCCCTAGGGAGTTCAAAGCTTGGGGTAGTGGCGTCCTTAGGGGCGGCAGCTTGCTGGGCGTTTGGAACTACCTACTTCAAAATGGTATTAGCATATCTAGATCCGGTATTTCTATCGTTTCTCAGGCTTGTCTTCCTGATCCCTTTCCTAGGGATCATGTCATTGATGTCGTCTAGAAACCAGCTGTGCATTAAGCAACTATCGAAGCTTGACATAGGGTTGATGGCTTTGGGCGGCGTAATAGCGATAGGCATCGGTGACACCATATATCTAGTTGGATTGAATATGACCCAAGCGAATATCGCCGCGCCGCTAGGTTCAACTACACCTCTTTTTTCAACAGCCCTCGCCTTAATACTCCTTAAGGAGCGCCTCTCAAGCAAAACCGTGGCTGCGGCGCTAATTATAACCCTCGGTGTAGTTCTCTTAAATATTAGGACTTGGCCCGCAGCTCTATGAATGCTCGTTAAAAGTTTAACTGAACGAGCTCCTGAGATGTGTTTCTTAAATAGTGAACTAAACTAATTCTAAGGATAGATAGGTATGGCCGAGCTGGTGCGACCTGATTCTCCTGAGATAGGGGAGCTCGTGATAGGGGTCGTTAAGAGGGTTGAGAGGTATGGGGTGTACGTCGATTTGGTGGAGTATCCGGGCTGGGAGGGGTTCGTCCACATCTCCGAGATCTCGCTGAAGTGGG
>Ga0190286_1000377_pt1 | contig 19114 bp, 19 predicted proteins | sample 48691834_MG_FD_183241 | JGI IMG/M metagenome (GOLD analysis project Ga0190286, IMG submission 183241) | Hydrothermal vent microbial mat bacterial communities from Southern Trench, Guaymas Basin, Mexico - 4869-18-3-4_MG | ecosystem: Environmental > Aquatic > Marine > Hydrothermal vents >... | reverse complement strand
GTCCAGGGTTTGAGGGGGAGAGCTGAGCCCAGGCCCCTCATAGCCGTCGTCAGGCTGCTTAGGAGGCGTTGGAGAAGCTACATGCCGAGGCCTGAGGGGTTTGAGGGAGTCGTCATAGCCGTCGATGGAGGTGTTCAATCCTCCACCTTCGCCTATGGAGGCTTCGCAGCCGTAGGCCGAGCCTGCGCCCTCATCTACCAAAACGGGGAGAGCAGCATAGTTAAACGGGTGAAACTCTACATAGGCGAAGCCTACGAGGAGGCCGACAGGGAGGCCATAACGAGATATGTGAGGATGATAGCCGAATACTCGGCGGCCCACGAGGCCGCTCAACGAGTCTTGGAGAGGGGGGAGAGGCCGCTGCTCCTGATGGATGGCTCCCTAAGGCCGATGGGAATACCCAGACGGTTAGGGGAATACATCCACCATCCAGAGCTGCTGATGGAGCTCCTCGAGGCCGTAGCCTCACTTCACAGCCTCACATCCATGGCTGGCTTCACCCTCGCAGCCATAGCGAAGGACTCGACAGCCCTCAACCTCCACCTAACGCTTCTAAGGGAGATAGCTGAGGTGAGGGGCCTCAGAGACCTGTTGGAGGAGCTGTATTGGGCAGCCCCTCAGAGGCTTCAAAGCCTATTTAGAAGACTTAGAGAGCGGGAAGACCTCACTTGGTCGCCTCTCTGCGACACCGCCCTCGTAAGGGAGGCCACCATCGGAGAGGGATATACGACACCCCTCCTCCTCGCCCCACCCCAACAGTGGAGGAGTCCACAGCTCCCAATCGACATCGACGAGGAGCTCTCTAAACGAGTTGAGGAGGCCTATAGACGTATATTGTCTCAGCCTGGGGTGGCCTCAACAATCTTCAGACCCCAGCCGGAGGCCAGACCCATGAGGGCGGACTTCCTCTCAAACCTCATCGGATACATGGAGCCCTGGGAGAGCTATCAGGCTGACAGATTCATAGATGAAGGACAGCCCCTAAAGGGGTTGGAGGAGCTCCTAAATCAACTCGCCTACTGGTTCTGCAACGAAGTTGAGTATAATATACCCCTCTACCAGGCTGATCTAATCGCCAGATTTGACAGAGGCCTATACGAATCCCGTTATGAGCCCCTCATCATAAGGCGTTTGGAGGAGGCTGGGTTGAGCATCATAAGCCGGAGGAGGGTGCTGAGGCCTTGAGGGAGTATGGCTACGTCATCGGCCAGGCAGACCCGACGCACTTCGACTTCAACATCTCAGACCCAGATTACAGGCCCGTCAACTATGAATATGTGGAGCTGGAGGTGGAGGAGCAGCAGCCCGACGGCTCTAAGAGGCGGGTCAGGGTGCTTGGACAGGTGAAACGCCTAATCTCAAGCCACCCCTTCTACGATAGGAGAACCACCCCTGGGGCAGCCCATAAACAGCGTCAACTCGGCCTAACACCAGACCTACTGCAGATATACGCCACGGCCAAAGTTCTCGGCTACATCCACGACGCCGATGGGCGGAGGGAGATACGCAGACCGAGATCACCACCTCTCCCCGGGACGCCGGTGTATAGAGCCTCAGATGAGCTGCTCAGGGAGTTCTTCACCCTACCGGAGGAGGAGATACCGCTCAACGTGGGACATCTGCTGCATAGGGAGAACATCATCATCCCCATCTCTGGGAGGGAGCTCCACAGGCATATGGCCATATTGGCTATGACCCGATATGGGAAGAGCTACTTCGCTGGGCGCATCATGGAGGAGCTCCTGAGATATGGAGCCTCAATCCTCGCCATAGACGTCCACGGCGACTATGCGGAGATGGTTTTAAAGCCCGATGGGAGACTCCACCAATTCTTCCATGATAAGGTCACCGTCTATAGACCCGAGGCGGCTGAGCGCCTCGAGGCGCCCCATGTCAAGCCCCTTAGGCTCAGCGCCTCCTCGATAGGCTTTAGGGAGCTATGCGCCCTCACCCGCATAGAGGGGCCCCGCCAACGCTTCCTCCTGAGAAAAACCCTCGAGGAGCTGAGGTCTGAAAAACAAAACTACACGCTCGATGACATCCTCAACAGATTGGAGAGGCTGATGGAGGAGGCGAAGGGGACGGCAGAGGAGCGTATAGAGGGGATCATCGAGAGGCTTGAAGACCTTAAACGTGAGGGAATATTCACCTACGGCGACATCGACGTCAAGGCCTTCTTCAAGCCCCAACGCCTCTCAGACATCTACCTAAGCGGCCTACCAGACTATGTTCAGGATGTCCTCGTAGGCGTCACACTGCGAAGGGTCTTCGAGGCCAAGTATAGGCGTCAACCCTGGGCGAGGCACCCCCTCTTCATCTTCATCGAGGAGGCACACAGATTCGCAACCCCCCTAGATAGGGGTGTGAGGTTCAGCAGGGACATCATCGCAAGGATAGCGGCTGAGGGATCGAAGTTCGGCCTCTTCCTCACCGTTATAAGCCAACGCCCCAGGAGACTCGACCCAGACATCCTAAGCAACTGTGGAAACCTCGCCATATTCAGAGTCATAAACCCACAGGATCAGCGGACGATACAGGCGGCGAGTGAATCCTTCTCCGAAGACCTATTGGAAGACCTACCAGCCCTCGAGCAGGGGGAAGCAGTCCTCATAGGCCCCTTCGTCCCAATACCCGTGATGATTAAGACGATGAGACGTGAAACAAGACATGGGGGGCGAACCCCAGACGTCTACGGCCTCCTCCAGGAGGCCCTAAGGGAGGCGGAGGAGGAAGAGGATGAGGCCCTATATTAGGAGGAGAGAGGCATGAAGTTCGCCGTCCTGGCTGACGCCCATATAGGGAGGTCGATACCCCTCGCCATAGCTGAGCATAGACGCCGAGCCTTCACCGAGGCCTTCAGGAAGGCTGTGGACGCCATCATTGAAGCCGGTGTCGACTACATCTTCATCTGCGGAGACCTCTTCGAGCGCAGAACCCTCAGGCCGAGCCTCGTCCAATTCGTCCACGATGAGCTATACCGCCTCGCAACGGGCATCACAGAACAGCACGGCCATGAGCCTAAGATACTCATCATAAGGGGGAACCACGACGGCAGACCGCTTTCAGACACCCTCGACTATATAAGGCATCCCCTCGCAAAATACCTCCACATCTTCGACGAGGAAAACCTCATCTACAGCGATGACAGGGTCTACGTCGTAGGCCTAGGCTACTATGAGAACATAGCGAAAGCCTATGAGAAACTGGTGAAGCCCGCCTTTGAGAGGGCCGAGGCCGACGCCTTGAGGATTCTGATGCTCCACACCTTCATCCAGGGATACCAGGACATCCCCCCTTACAGCCCTGCGCTAACCATCGACGAATTGGTTGAGGTTGATCCCCGCTACGTCTTCGCAGGCCACCACCATGAGAGACATAAACCTAAGCCCCTACCGAATGGGGGATGGCTCCTAACCCCAGGCTCCCTCGAGATGTATGACTTCGGAGAAAAACCCGAGAAGGGGTTCTACATCATCGAGGATGCTGAGGGTGAGAAACCAAACTTCAAGTGGATAAGGATCGAGCCGATGCATGTGATGAGGCGCATACCCGTCACCTCTGATCGACGTAGACCTCCAAGCTGGTATGCTGAGCGGATAATCGAGGCCGTTAAGGGCTTCATAGAGGAGTTGAGGAGGGTCAACAAGCAGGGCTATCTGAGGGTGCCCGTCAGGGGGCCCCTCTCGGAGGGTCTGCCCAGCGACATAGACCTAAGGGAGGTTGAAGGCCTCGTGGAGGGTGAGCCCCTCCTCCTATGGGTTGACGTCGACACCATGGGTTTGGAGATGCCCCCCTTCATGCCTCCACCAGGCGGGGAGGAGGTGGCCGTCGAGGAGTTCTTCAGAGACTTCGGCCCCTTCGCAGAGGAGATAGCTGAGATGCATGAACGGGTGCGAGAAACCCTTGAGGAGGAGGCGAGCGTCGAAACCGGATTGCTGACGCCGAGTAAGAGGAGGCCCCTCATAGAGGAGTGGCTGAGACGCTTCGAGGAGCACAGCTTCAAGGGGTGAACAGAGGTGATAGAGGAGCTAACCCTCGAGAACTTTAAATGCTATGGAACGAGGCAGACGGTGAGGTTTAAGCCTGGAGTCAACAAGATCTCTGGTCGAAACGCCTCTGGGAAGACGACGCTGCTTGAGGCCATCCTCTTCGCCCTCTTCGGAGAGGTTCCAGGAGTCAACAAGAGAGACCTGATACCGCTGAGGGGGGGCAAGCTCCATGTCTCACTGAGGTTTAGAAGCCCCCTGACGGGTCAGGGTGTTAGGGTCACCCGTGAGGGGATGCTGGTTCCAAGCCGTAGAGGTGGAGAGGAGTTTCAGACGACTCTGCTGAAGCTGGAGGTGGAGGGAGAGGAGAGGCCCTACACAAAGGAGAGGGATGTTCGGAGACGTATAAGGGAGCTGCTGGGCATAGGGAAGCGCACCTTCTTCAACGTCGTCTACGCCAGGCAGAAGGAGTTCGTGGAGATTCTCAATCCAAGGAGGGTTAGGATGGATGCCATCTTGGGGCTGACGACTCCGGCTGAGATAAGGGAGCAGCTAAGGGAGGTGAGGCGTAAACTCGAGGAGCGGGGAGGCCTAACCGAGCGGGGAGCCATAGAGGAGCGTATAAGGGCGGCTGAGAAGGACATCGAGGAGGCTGAGGGGGAGCTCCTGGAGCTCTCGGAGCGACGCAGGGAGCTGGAGGAGAAGCTGACGGAGGCAAAGGGGAGATTGACGGCCATAATGGAGAGGTTGAGGAGGGCTGAGAACCTTGAGGCCGAGTTCGAGAAGTTGAGAGAGGCTGAAACCGAGCTCCAGGTCTTGAGGGGGCGTAGAAGAGATAGGGAGCAGGAGCTGATAGGCCTCTACAAGGAGATTGGGGAGCAGCCTGAGAAGCGGTTGGCTGAGCTCCAGCAGCGTCGTAGGGAGATGACGGAGCTGGAGGAGAGTCTTCAGAGAACCCTTGAAGAGGAGTTGATGGCTGAGCGTAGACGCCTCGACGGTGAGATAGCGACGCTTAGGAATCAGATCGAGGAGCATCTGGAGCTGAAGAAAAGCGGATTAACCAGATGCCCGAAGTGTGGGCAGGTCGTCGACTACCAGCTCCTGGAGAGGGATATAGAGAAGTGGAGGGAGGAGCTTGAGGCCAAACAACTCCGCCTCGGAGACCTTGAAGCCGAGATCAAGGCGACCCAGAGCCAACTGAACTCGGCGAGGGAGCGACGCCTGGAGGTGGAGAGGGCGCTGTCGAGATTCGTGGAGAAGCTCCGAAGGATAGAGGAGCTGAGGAAGACCATCCGAGAACTCTTCGAGAGGGGGAAGGCCCTGGAGGATGAGCTTGAGAGGATGGGGGAGGCCGTGAGGATGAGGGCTGAGGAGACCCTGAACCAAGCCTTCCCAACACTCGAAGAAGCAAGGAGAGGCATAGAGGAGCATCTAAAGGAGCTGAGGGGGAAGGCCTCAAAGGCTGAGGGGGAGGTTAGATCGCTGGAGGCCCTAATAGGGGAGACTGAACGCAGAAGGCTGGAGGTGGAGCGTCGACGAGAAGAGGCGAGGAGGACTCTGGAGGAGGAGAGGTCTAAACTCGAGAGGGTGAGGGAGTATGAGGCGAAGATATCGGTGCTGGAGCGCATCGTAGAGCGATACGGCGAATATGAGAAGGAGCTCCGAGACAGGGTTCTACGCCGATTGGAATGGCTGACATACAAATACTTCGAGAGGCTGACCGACCAGCAGGTCTACTCAGGCTGCCATATAGATCGTGAAACCTACATATTGGAGGTCAGACCCATAGGGGCTGAACGCATGATACCGGCCTGGAGGGCGGGTGGAGGCCATGAAAGCCTCTTCGCCCTCTCGGAGCGCCTCGCACTGCTTAGGGTTATGGGATTCACCCACCTCCTAATCCTCGACGAGCCGACGGATGCAGTTGACTCCGAGAACATTCCACAGCTATTGGAATACATCGCGAGGAGCAGCAGGGAGATAGGGCAGATACTCCTCGTGACGCATCACGGATACGGAGAGGAAGAGGGCGTCAACATAATAAGGGTGAGGAGAGTCCAAGGCGAGTCGAGGGTTTATCAGGAGGATTAGGGTATACGCCTCGGCTTGAACTTCCTCTCCTTATACTTGCTCACAACCCTAACGTGGGTTCCCTTCCTCGTGGCCGCAGCGATTATCCTCTCAGTCGCCTCCATACATTCACGCCTCCATGGACAGCTCTGACACTCCTCGCCGAGGCCATACATCCCATAGCACTCTGGGCGTCTACTCCTCTCAGCCATACGTCTAAAGAGGCTGTGAACCCGGACTTTTAAAGCCTCCCCATCGAGGGGAAGCCCTTTAATTGGGGTCGTCGATGGTAATGAGATGAGGCTTAAGCCTGAGGCCCTTGAACGCTACCTCTCCCAAGTCTTCGGGAGGGGGGTCTCCATCAGGAGGCTGCAGCCCCTCGGAGTCTCGGTGAGGGAGGAGGACGCCTTAAAGGCATATGGCTATGGAGTCCCCCTACGCATAGACTTCGAGCTGAACGGCGAGGCTAGGAGCGTCGTGATAAACACCATAAAGCCTGGAGGCTTCGGCCATGAATGCATGTCTGATAGGGCTGCCATACTCCTATGGCAGGCTGAGGCCTTCAACAAGCTGCCAAGGCATGTGAAAGCTCTGGACATAGGGGCCTTCACCAGGGATGGCGAAGCCCTAAGCCTAAGCGGATGCGAGGAGTTCTTCCTCCTAACCGACCTCGCCGAAGGCAGGGAATACTTCCACGACCTCGACAGAATAAGAGACAGCGGAACCCTAACCAGATTAGACCTGAAGCGATGCAGGGCGCTTGCCAGGTATCTAGCCGAGATACACTCCGTTAAGAGGGATGACCCAGAGCTGTATAGAAGACGGATCAGGGAACTCGTCGGCCATAGTGAATGTATCTTCGGATTGACGGACAGCTATCCGGAGGAGGCTGAATACATCAGAGCTGAGGAGCTCATCGACATCGAGAAACGCTGCATAGATTGGAGGTGGAGGCTGAAGCATAAGACGCATAGGCTTAGCCAGGTTCACGGAGACTTCCACCCCTGGAACATCATCTTCAGAGCCGGAACCGACTTCACACTACTAGACCGCAGCAGAGGCGAGTGGGGTGAACCGGCTGACGACGTATCGTCGATGACCATCAACTACCTCTTCTACTCCCTACAGCGATATGGAGACCTAAGCGGCCCCTTCAAGGAGCTTTGGGAAACCTTCTACAAGGTCTACCTCGACGAGACCGGAGACGAGGAGCTCCTGGAGGTTGTCCAGCCCTTCTACTGCTGGAGGGCTCTCGTCATAGCCTCACCGGTCTGGTATCCAACCCTCAGCCTGAAGGTTCGAAGGGGCCTACTGAACTTCGCCAGGAACATACTGGAGGTTGACGTCTTAAATCCCTGGGATATAAACCCGCTATTGGAGGAGCCATAGTTGGCCAGGGAGCCCGGATGGGCTGTTTGGATCACGGGTCTACCGGCATCTGGTAAGTCAACGATAGCGAGGGCTTTGAAAAGTAGGCTTGAGGAGATGGGTGTTGACGCCTATATACTCGAATCCGATGTAGTTAGGAGGGTTCTCACACCCAGACCGACCTACACCTTGGAGGAGAGAGAATTCTTCTACAATGCCTTCGTCTACATCGGCGTCCTACTGGTTGAGAACGGTGTAAACGTCATCTTCGATGCGACAGCCCATAAGCGACGTTGGAGACGGGCCGCCAGGGGGTTGATAGATAAATTCCTGCAGGTCTATATTCGATGCCCCTTCGAGGTCTGTAGGGAGAGAGACCCTAAGGGCATATATAGGATGGCTGAGACGGGTGAGGCGCAGTTCGTCCCAGGGGCGCAGGTGGAGTATGAAGAGCCATGGCAGATAGACGTCGAGATAGACTGCGTGAGGGATAGCCCTGAGGAGGCTGTTGATAGGATTATAGAGGCGATGAGGGAGAATGGATTCGTCTAGGCATCTAGAAATCCTCGTCGAGGCAGCCTGGAGGGTGCGGGAGGCCATACTAAAGGCTGAGGGGGAGAGCCGAGGCCTAAGCCTTGAGCGACGTAAACGCATCGTCGACGAGGCGGCTGAGGAGGCCTTAGAGGTGTATCTACGTCGATCCGGAGCCTCTGTGAGATTGGTGAGCGAGGAGGGTGAGGCAACCATAGGGGGTGGAGAGCTATTGTTGATCGCTGATCCCCTCGATGGGACGACGAATATGGCTGTGGGCATACCCTTCTCAGCCGTCTCGCTGATGCTCTCCGAAACCGAATACCTCTCAGGGGGCATAGCATCCATAGTCCTCGACATACCGAGGGGCAGGGTATACAAGGCAGCAAAGGGCGTGGGAGCATGGAGGGATGACACACCCATAAGGCCGAGGAGGGCCAGACCACTATCGAAGGCCATTTTGAGCATAGACATAAGCAAGTCAGCCCCCATGAATAGGCTGAGGAGACTAATAGCCAAAGCGAGGCATCTCAGGCAGCTTGGGTCAGCAGCCCTCTCCATCTGCCTCGTAGCTGAGGGAGTCCTCGACGCCCACATCGACGTAAGGGGAGTCCTAAGGGCTGTGGACTCGGCAGCCGCCCTCCACATCCTAAGGGAGGCCGGAGGAGCCTATAGATTGAATGACGTCTACATGGGAGACCTAAAGCTGGAGAGAGACAGCAGGCTCTCGGTCATCGCAGCCTCCAACGATGAGATGCTCAGAAGAATCGAGGAGCTCCTAAGATAAAGGGAGACCTCCTTACGACATTATAAAAATTTTTCAGATGTTAATGGTGGCATTCACACCTTAAAGGCTGAGACCCAACTATAATTGATGCACCTCCCCCATCCGCTCCTCAGAGCCATCTTCAAGAGGCGGCTCAACAGATTTCTAGGCCTCGCAGAGCTGAACGGCAACGAGGTTGAGGTCTACATACCGAATCCTGGGAGGCTTCAGAAGCTCCTCACCCCTGGGGCCACCATCTACATCCATGGGAATCCCAAGCCTGGGAGGAGGACGCAATTCGACTTAGCTCTCGTGGAGGACGACGGTGTCCTCGTCTCCATAGACTCCCGCATGCCAAACAGGTTGTTTGAGGAGGCCCTGGGGCGGGGAACCCTGAAGGGATTTGAGGGATTCAACGTGGAGGCGAAGGAGCTCCGACTCGACGGTTCGAGGATAGACTTCCTCCTCGGAGGCCCCAGGCAGATGCTGGTGGAGGTTAAGTCCTGCACCCTCGTCGAGGGGGGCACCGCCCTCTTCCCAGACGCCCCAACTGAGAGAGGTCGGAGACATCTGAGGAATCTCACCTATAGACCCCGAGGCTTCGGGGCAGCCATCGTCTTCATCATCCAGCGGGGAGACGCCGTGAAGTTCAGGCCGAACAGCCGGTTAGACCCAGGATTTGCGGAGGCCTTGAGGGAGGCCCATAGGAGCGGAGTGGAGGTCTACGCCTACCTATGCCAAGTCACCCTCAAGTCGATTGAGGTCGTCGAGGAGGTTCCCGTGGAGATACCCAATTATGGCAAGATATTATGATTCGTTGATTATTGTTTGTTGTTTTATGTTAAATCTCTTGGATAAACCCCGTAGATTTACGGAAACGATTTTTAAGCTTCCACTCCCCCTTATTGGGGGAGGGAGAGGGGGTATGGGGAAGAAGAAGGTGATCAGCGAGAGGGACATAAAGGAGGAGATGGTCTACCCATCGGAGAACGACGTCCTCGGGATAGTTGAGAAGCTATTAGGCTATGATCGTGTCCTGGTCAGATGTCAGGATGGTCACACCCGGGTCTGCAGGATCAGGGGGAAGATGAAGCGGCGCACCTGGATTAGGGAGGGGGATGTGGTATTGGTCTCCCCCTGGGACTTCCAATATGAGACCCGGGGAGACATCTTCTGGCGCTACACCCAGGGTCAAGTTGATCAGCTGAGGAGGGAGGGGATACTTAAGATAGAGTAGCCCTGGAGAGAACGGCCTTGAGTGAGAGGGAGTTCGAGGAGGAGGTGGAGGAGGAGGTTAGAAGATACGAGGAAGAGAGTCTGATGAAGGAGAAGCGTTCAGAGGAGTTCGAGGTCATCGAGGAGGTCTTCGACAAACTCACCCTCGAAGGCATATATAAGCTGATGAAGCGGGGCGTCATAGACCGAATCTACGGCGTAGTCAAAGCCGGGAAGGAGGGGCGCATATACTGGGGACTCACACCGCAGGAGGAGGAGATAGCCATAAAGATATACTATACGGCGACAGCCGAGTTCAGGAAGGGGATGCTGAAATACATCGAGGGAGACCCAAGATTCAAACGCATAAGGAGAGACCCGAGAAGACTCATCTACGCCTGGACACGTAAGGAGTTCAAAAACCTCAAGAGAGCCGAGAAGGCTGGGGTCAACGTCCCAAAGCCCTATGCATTTTACAGGAACATCCTCGTAATGGGATTCATCGGCCGAGACGGCGTCCCTGCGCCGCTGCTGAGGGAGGCGAAGCCCAGAGACCCAGAGGACTTCTATCACCGGCTGCTGAGGGAGGTTAGGCTGCTGTACACAGGGGCAGGCCTAGTCCACGGAGACCTAAGCGAATACAACATCATGATATGGGAGGAGAAACCCGTCATCTTCGACATATCCCAAGCCGTCCTCCTCGATCACCCCCTCTCCGACCAGCTTCTAAGAAGGGATATAGTCAACATAAACAACTACTTCTCAGAGTTAGGCGTGGAGGTTTTAGATTTAGAAACCATAGAGCGGTGGGTTAGGGGTGGAGCCGAAGACCTACGTTAAAATCCCCATGGAGCGCATAGGAGTCCTCATAGGGCCAGGGGGAAGAGTGAAGAGGAGGCTGGAGAAGCGGTTCAACGTCAAGATACATATCGACAGCGACTCGGGGTCGGTGGAGATATCCCTAGCCTCCCCATCGACGGATCCTGCGAACATATACACGGTGATGAACATAGTCAAGGCCATAGGGAGGGGCTTCAGCCCAGAGAGGGCTATGAAGCTTGGGGAGGAGGACTACGGCCTCATCATAATAGACCTCACAGATCACGTGGGCCGATCGAAGAACGCCTTGAAGAGGGTTAAGGGCCGGATAATAGGGCGCAACGGCAAGGCGAGGGCGATGCTGGAGGAGCTCACCGAGACCCTCATAAGCGTCTACGGGGACACAGTCTCCATAATAGGCAGGGTTGATAGGCTGCCAATAGCCCGTGAAGCCGTATTGATGCTCATCGAGGGAGCCTTCCACAGCACAGTCTGGAGATTCCTCTATGACTATCGACGCAGACTAAGGAGGGAGAAGATGCTGCTATGGGAGGGGGAGGAGGTGGATTAGTTGTCTGAGGCCATCTACAAATCAATAAGCCCCTCAGACTTCTTCTATCGAAACAGGGAGATCGCAGGTTTCAGCAATCCAAGCAGGGCGATGTACTCAGCCATCAGGGAGCTCGTCGAGAACTCCCTCGACGCCTGCGAGCTCCGTGGAGTCCCCCCAGACATCTACATCAGGATCAGGGAGGTCTCGGAGACTGGAAGCGGAACAAGCATCTATGCGCTGAGGGTGGAGGACAACGGGACTGGGGTGCCGCCGGAGCATATACCCCGATGCTTCGGCCAAGTCCTCTACGGCTCCAAATACATATTGAAGCAGAGCAGGGGAACCTTCGGCCTCGGCGGAACCATAACTATCCTATATGGACAGATAACAACCCATAAGCCCGTGAGGGTGACATCCAGCACCGGCAGAGACATCCATGAATACGAGATGATGATAGACATCGTCCACAACAAGCCCATAATACTCAGCCACAGGGTGAAGGCAAACAGGAATGGATGGCGTGGGACAGCGGTGGAGCTCTACCTGGAGGGGGATTACAGCAGGAGCATGTATCGAATCTACGAGTATCTGAAGCAGACGGCCATGGTCAACCCCTACGCCGAGATCACCTTCATAGACCCAAGGGGACGCCTATACCTCTTTGAGAGGGTGACGGAGGAGATGCCCCCTCCCCCGAGAGCCGTGAGACCCCATCCACAGGGAGCTGACGTCGAAACCTATCGACGTCTAATAGCTATAACGGGGGAGAAGACGATGAAGGGATTCATGATGCGCCACTTCCAGGGGGTAGGCCCAGCGACGGCTGAGAGATTCCTCAAGGAAGCCGGAATAGACCCTGGGAAAAACCCTAAGAGCCTAAGCCCAGAGGAGCTCGTCAAACTGGTGAGGGCGGCAAGGGAATTCGACGGATTCCAGAGGCCAGACCCAAGCTGCCTCTCACCCATCGGCGAGCATCTCCTCGAGATGGGTATACGAAAGGAGCTCGGCCTAACCGAAGAGGACTTCCTAAAGGTTGTTCAGAGGAAGCCATCAACATATCTGGGATATCCCTTCATAGTTGAGGCTGCCATCGCCTATGGGAAGACTATCGAGCGGAGGCTGGGGAGGGGTATAAAGATTTACAGGTTTGCGAATCGAATCCCCCTCCTCTTCGACGAGTCCAGCGGAGTCGTCTGGAAGGTTGTTCACAAAATCATCAACTGGAGCACCTATAAGGTCTCCCCAGACTCGCCGATGGTGGTGGTCGTCCACGTCTGCTCGACGAAGATACCCTACAAAACCGTCGGGAAGGAGTATATGGCCGATCAGCCCGAGGTTGAACGTGAGATCACCAATGCGTTGAGGAGTATAGCGAGGCATCTGAGACTCTACATCTCAAGGAGGATCAGATTGGCGAAGGAGAGGCGTAGGCTAAGCATCTTCGAGAAGTATCTCCCGAAGATAGCCGAGTTCTCGGCTAAGCTCTGCGACAGGGAGAAGCCCCCGGATATTAAGCCCCTCCTCAAAGCCGTAAGCCTCGAGGTGTCGGAGGCGGAGAGCCCCCTGAGGGAGGTGCCCAAGCTTGAGGAGGAGACTTAGAGTGGCTGAGAAGCGGAGGACGGCGGTGGAGCTCGCCCTGAAACAGCTTGGAAACATCATCTGCGAGCAGATAGAGAACCGTGAATTCCCCTGGATAATGCTTCAAAGCCGCTCAACGGATAACATCGTCTACGACCCAGAGCTAAGGCAATACGTCCTCGGAGATAGGGTCATCAGGAGGCATTCAAGGAACATAAGGCATATCAGACCCTTCACCCAGCTCGTCTGGACGGCCTGGTTTGCGAGGGAGCTCCTAAAGCTGAGGAAGACCAGCACCCTCAGGGAGGTCTACTACTCAGCGAGGGGCCTCAGAGACATCGAGTTCAAAAGCCAGGATGAGTCGGATGAGATAATCACAGACCTCGAAACCGCCTTGAATATGCCTCGGGAGGCTTTCAACATCTACCCAGAGGAGAGGAGCGCCATCTTCGGAGACCTAACCATCGAGTATACCGTCCCAGGCTATGAGGGTAAACGCCTCAACCTCACAGAGCACCCCGACGGAATGATGATAGGACCCGCGCTGAGCACCGCCGAGATCATAGAGACCTCAGCCGACAAGGTTCTCGTCATAGAGAAGGGCGCCATGTTCACGAGGCTCATAGAGGAGAAAGCTCATAAACGCTTCAACGCCATCCTCATACACACCGCTGGGCAGGCCCCGAGGGCGACGAGGACGCTGATTAAACGCCTAAACGAGGAGCATGGACTGCCGGTCTACCTCTTCACCGACGGCGATCCCTGGGGTATGCATATAGCCATGGTCATCATCTCGGGATCGGCGAACGCCGCCCACCTCCGAGGCCTGGCGACCCCCGATGCGAAGTGGATCGGAGTCTGGGCCACCGATATAATACGATATAAATTGCCGACTGAAAACCTCACGGAGAAGGATGTGAAGAGGCTTAAGGAGCTGAAGCGGGACCCGAGGTATCAGGGGGAGCTCTGGCAGAGGGAGATCGACACCTTCCTCGAGATCGGTCAGAAGGCTGAGCTGGAGGCCTTCAGCAGATATGGTTTGACATACATCGTCGACAGATATCTGCCGGATAAGCTGGAGGAGGCCGGTGCATAACTCTTTAAAAATTCATAGATAATTATGGTGAGATGCCTCAGGAGACCTCCCTTTTAGACATCTCCATCAGGGTGATAGGCCTCCTAATCCTCCTGATAGGCTCCTACCTCACCTATATATCGCTGAAGGCTGAGGCGGGGGTCTGCGATCCAAGGGTCTTCACACCCCTCGGCCTCGTCATCCTCCTCATCGGCTTATTAATGCTGATAGCGAAGGTGAGGTGAAATGGGGGTTAAGGGAGTCATCCTCGCAGGCGGGGAGGGGACGAGGTTCAGACCCCTCACCTACTACTTCCAGAAGTGTATGATACCCATCGGCGAGGAGCAGAGACCAGTATTGGAGTATATCATCAGACTCTTCAGATATCATGGCATAAGGAGGCTGATCCTCCTCGTAGGCTATAAGCATCAACAGATCAGGAACTACTTCGACGACGGCTCGAGATTCGGCGTCGAGATCACCTACATCCTCGACAAACCCGAGATGAGGGGGAGCGCAAACGCCATCGTCAACGCCTATAGGAGTGGAGCCCTCACCGATGAGGACTGCCTCATCACCTACTATGGAGACATACTCTCAAACATCAACCTAAGTGAACTGGCTGAGAGGCATCTAAGCTCTAAGGCCTCGGCCACTATAGCCCTCGCCTACGGCTTCAGGATCAGGGTTGGAATGGCTGAGGTCGTCGATGGATGGGTTAAGAGCTTTATAGAGAAGCCGATGTTGAGGAGCCCCGTCAGCATAGGGGTTCTCGCCCTAAGCGGCTGGATACTAAGCGAGCTGGATAGATTCTCCAGGGAGAGGAGCTCCAGCAGCCTCGACCTCATGGGGGACTTCATACCCCACCTCATAGAGGCTGGATACCCCGTTGGAGCCTACATAACAGACGCCTTCTGGTATGACATGGGCTCCATAGAGCGCTATGAGAAATTCGAGAATGAACACCTAAGCAGGGAGCTCTCCTTCCTCCTCGGAAAAGCTTGATAAGTAAACCACCTAAAGGGTGATGAGATGAACGGCCTTAAGGCCCTGATATTAGCTGGGGGATTCGCCACGAGGCTTAGGCCTCTGAGCTGCACAAGGCCTAAGATGCTCTTCCCCGTCGCCAACAAGCCCCTCATAGACTGGACCCTTGAGTCCCTATCGAGATGCGGCGTCGAGACGGTTGTGATGGCCGTCAACTATATGGCTGAGGCCATAGCGAGGTATCTCGGCCCAACGAAGTATGACCTTGGCATCATCTACAGCCGTGAGGAGAGGCCCCTCGACACGGCTGGGCCGATTAAGAGGGCTGAGGAGCATCTAAGAGACGGCCCCTTCCTCGTCCTCAACGGAGACGTCATCTCAGACGTCGATTATCGGGAGCTCCTAAACTATCATCGGAGGAGGGGGGGTCTGGCCACCATCACCTTGATAGAGGTTCCGGATCCCAGCAGGTATGGGGCTGTGGAGCTCGACGGCGAGGGTAGGATTCTACGCTTCGTTGAGAAGCCTGAGCCTGGGAGGGCTCCGAGCAACTATATCAATGCAGGCATCTACGTCTTCGAGCCCGAAATCCTCGACTATATACCGGCTGGGAGACCAGTCTCGACGGAGAGGGAGATATTCCCAAAGCTGGCTGGGGAGGGGCTCCTCTACGGCTATAAGGCCTCAGCCCTCTGGGTCGATATAGGGGTTCCCGAGGACTATCTCAGGGCTAATTCACTGCTGTTGGAGCGGATGGGTGGAGTCCAGATGGGCGACGACGTGGAGGTGGATGAGACAGCTAAGCTGCTCCCACCAACATCGATAGGGAGAGGTGTTCACATCGGCGGCGACTCGGTGATAGGCCCCCACACATCAATAGCCGACGACGTCGTCATCGGCCGTGGATGTAGGATAGAGAACTCGATAATCTTCCCCGGGGCCACTATAGGGGATTATAGCTCCATTAAGAACGCAATCATCGGGGAGAACGCAACCCTCGAGCGGTGGGTTAAGGTGGAGACGGGAAGCCTCATCGGGGACTACGTCACCCTCTGCGATGGAGTCACCATCACCGGGGGAGTCACCATCTGCCCCTCCAAACGGGTGGAGGAGAGCATCCTCCAGCCGAGAAGGGTGATGTGATGCCAAGAAGACTCTTCGGAACAAACGGCGTCAGGGGAGTTGTAAATAGGGAGCTTACACCAGACCTCGTTTTAAGGCTCTCAGCCTCCGCTGGACATCTCCTCGGCGGGGAGATCGCCGTGGGGAGAGATGGCAGAACCAGCAGCGATATGCTGGCGAGGGCTGCCATAAGCGGCCTCCTCGCCGTGGGATGTATGGTTCACGACATGGGGTTGCTGCCGACTCCCACGCTGCAATACGCCGTGAAGAATCTCGGCCTCGACGGCGGAATCATGATCACGGCTTCACATAATCCACCGGAGTTCAACGGAGTCAAGGTCATCATGGGAGACGGAGTCGAGGCCCCGAGGGAGGTTGAGGAACGGATAGAGGAGCTCTACTTCAAGGGTGGGCCGCCCCTGAAGCCTTGGGGTGAGGTCGGCTCGATTGAGGGATTCAATCCTATAGGCATCTACATCGACGGAGTCCTCAGCCACGTTGATGTCGAGGCGATTAGGAAGAGGAGGTTCAGAATTGTCGTCGACCCCGGCAACGGCGTAGCAGCCCTAACGGCGCCTGAGCTGGCGAGGAGGCTTGGCTGTGAAGTCTATACGATTAACGCAGATATAGATGGAGCCTTTCCAGGTAGGGGCTCGGAGCCGAGGCCTGACAATCTCGGCGGCCTCTCCAGACTTGTGGAGGCCGTCGACGCCGATCTTGGTGTGGCCTTCGACGGCGACGGCGATAGAGCCATCTTCGTCGATGAGAGGGGCGTAGTCCACTGGGGTGACCGCTCCTTCGCCCTCGTCGCCAGGGACTATCTCAAGAGGCATCCTGGGGAGACCATAGCGACTCCTGTGAGCTCCTCCAAGGTTATCGAGGAGGTGGCCCGTGAGGCTGGGGGCAGCGTCCTATGGACGAGGGTTGGAAGCATAGTTGTTTCGAGAGCCATGTTGGATAGGGGTATAAACCTCGGCGGGGAGGAGAATGGAGGCATATTCTACGGCCCCCATCAGCCGGTGAGGGATGGGGGGATGGCGTTGGCTTTGATCCTCGACATCCTCGCCAGGGAGGGGAGAACCCTAAGCGAGCTCCTCGGGGAGCTTCCGAGATATTTCCAGCGTAAGGAGCGCATCCCCTGTCCAAATGAGTTGAAGCGGAGGGTTCTCGACGCCCTGAGGGGGAGGGTGGAGGCTGAGCGTATAGAGACCATCGACGGCGTGAAGCTCTGGTTCAGCGATGGAAGCTGGATACTCATCAGGCCGAGTGGAACCGAGCCGATATACAGGATATACGCCGAGGCCGAGAAGGAGAATCGTCTAAACGAGATGGTTGAGGAGCATAGGAGGCTGCTGGAGGAGCTCATAGAGGAGGCTAAGACCTCATAGCTGAGGCCAGCTCCAGCATCACCCTATATGGGTCTGGGGACTTCACGACGCCGCTTGCCACCAGGACTCCCTCGGCGCCGAGCCTAAGGGCGGCCTCCACATCGACGCCCTGCGTGATGCCAGCCCCGCAGAGAACCCTAACAGAGGGGTTGACACCCCTCACAGCCTCAACGGCTCCAGAGACAACCTCAGGCCTCGCCTTTGAAACGGGTATCCCAGTGCCTATAAGCTCTGGAGGCTCTATCGCTATGGCCGTAGGCCTGTAGGCTGCGACGGCTCGGCATCGCTCAACGGTGTCGGCGCACACAACAGTTATGAGACCTACTTCAGAGGCCCTCCTAACGGTCTCCTCAATGACGTTTAGGCTTAGCCGATGCTCGGAGTGGCTTATGAGGGCGCCGACGCATCCAGCATCCAACACGGCCTCTGGGGAGATGTGCCCCGTATACCTCCCATAGCCTACGGGGTCTATGTGCTGGGCGAAGATGGGTATATCAACCTCACCGGCGATGAGCCTCAGATCGACGGTTTGAGGAGCAACAGCGATGCAGACACCCGTCTCCCTCGATGCCTCCTCGGCCATGGAGGCGAGTTTTAGGGCCTTGGCTCCCAGGGCCTCCCTGTAGGCTTTGAAGTTTATGAGGAATAGGGGGAAGCTGACCTTGGACATCTCCATCCTTAACGGGTGTCCCCAGCCTTAACATTATCGAGGTGGAAAACGCTTTATAGACGGCGAGCCTCTCAGGGTTGGTGTCCCCATGGAGTATAGACAGGTCGATGAGGCCCCTGGATTCCATCTGATTGAGGGCGTCTATCTCAGGCTGCTGGTGAATGGTGGGCGTATAACCTTTGTGAGATTCGACATAGAGCCTGGAGCGGTCGTCCCTCTTCACAGCCATCCAAATGAGCAGTCTGGCGTATGCGTCGAGGGTGGTGGAACCCTCACCTCCGGCGGCCATTCCATAGAGGTGAAGGCAGGCATGGCCTGGGTGATTCCAGGAGGGGAGGAGCATGGCTTCAAAGCAGGCCCCGATGGAGCCGTCATCTACGAGGCCTTCAGCCCGCCTCGGGGGGATTATGTGGAGAGGGCTCTGGGTCAGGGTGGTTCCTCGCCGTAGATGAACCTCAGCTCCTCCAGAGTGAGCCTGCCGCCTTCCCTCAGCTTTCTCTCAGCCTCCCTCCTCATCGCTTCAAGCCTCTCCCTTAGGGCTTTCTGACGTCTCTCCTCCTGGAGCTTCTCAAGCTCCCTGAGCTGCGTCCTCACCTTCTCGGCTTCTGCTCTCAGCTCCTTCAACCGCTCCCTCAGTTTCCTGATCTCCTCTCGGCGCTTCGCATACTCCCTGTGGGCATCATCCCTCCGCTCCTTCAGGGGTTTAATCCCCTCCAATAGGAGGTTTAGACGCCTCTGGAGCTCCTCCGTCTCCCCCGACAGCTTCTCAGCCTCCTCGAGGCATCTCTCCGCCTCGAGTCTAAGGGCCTCGGCCTCAGCCCTCCTCATCAGCGCCTCATCCAGCCTCCTGTCGAGAATCTCATGCCTCTTCAGGAGCTCCCTCAGCTCAGCCTGCTCCCTCAGAAGCTCCTCCTCTCGTTGTAGCATCTCCCTTGTAGGCGTCGTCATGATGCTCCATTCGATCTCCCTAAGCCTCTCACTCAGCG
>Ga0190286_1000376_pt1 | contig 19158 bp, 23 predicted proteins | sample 48691834_MG_FD_183241 | JGI IMG/M metagenome (GOLD analysis project Ga0190286, IMG submission 183241) | Hydrothermal vent microbial mat bacterial communities from Southern Trench, Guaymas Basin, Mexico - 4869-18-3-4_MG | ecosystem: Environmental > Aquatic > Marine > Hydrothermal vents >... | reverse complement strand
TCATGGATGCGCTATCGAGGACCAGTGCGTGGTCGGTGGTGGAGCCACGGTCTTCAACGGTGCGAGGATCAGAAAAGGGGCTCTCGTCGGGCTGGGTTCTGTGGTGCTGCGAGATGTTGAGGTGCCGCCCAAGACCATCGTGGTCGGGATACCGGCAAGACCCCTCAGAAAACTCAGCGATGAGGAATTCGAACACAACAAGGCACAAGCCAGGCACTATGCCGAACTCGCCAGAGCGTACCTTCGCTCACGGTAAAGGCACTAGGGTTACCTCCAGTCTATCATATGTTGGGTATTCCTCCACCAATGCGAATTTTAATCCTGGCTCAAGTTTTGCCAGCTGTTCAGCGGCGGCCCAATGGATCTCTATTCTGCGTTTTTGGCGATCTACCGAGATCAATTCTGAAGGAATTCCGTGCCTGCGTACTAGCCGTCTGCGGACAGGGGTGAGCTCTTCCGGAGAAAGGCCGAGGATCACCCCCTTGAACAGAAGCCCATCCTCGGTAATGACCTCGTGGGGTCTCCGGACGTTTCTGGCCCTGCGTTTCAACCGATTGCGGAGCTGAACAGAATCCTTGAGCGCGCTTGGACAGTAGTGGACGTTCAGCCCCGTGTTCGCGGCCGCCCATCCTAGAACCCTCATCGCGGTTTCCTCGCTTCCCTTCACAGCCATGGACTCGTCGGATTTCACCTCGAAACCGCGCGCCTTGAGCTGAAGCAAATTCGTATCGGAAAACTCCAGCTCATTCAGGTTGACGAAGTTACAGCCGGCACGATCCAATTCTTTCAGGAACAGGACGGTCTTGGTGTGCTCACCGGGGATCGCCGGGATCTCCACACCGGTGCAAAGCCCAACGCTCAGAGCGCGTTTTACCATTCCTACGGACCACGTGTGAAACCGTATCTCATCAAGTCCAACCTTTTTCAGCCTGCGCAACTGTTCCAACGAAAGCTCCCCGCCGCAATACATGTGGATGTGATGTCTCTCCCCGAACCTCCGTTTGAGTACCCTGATATATCGTAAAGCACGTCCGAAACGAAGAGAGGGATCACCGCCCGTTATGCCCGTTCCTTCAGCGTCCATGAGCCTAGCTTCCTCCAGGATATCCCTAACAGACCTCACCGGACGCTCGTTCGCATATACCACGTCATGACCTTTTCTCTTCTCGGATACGGGACAGTAGTAGCAATCCCGCCCGCACAAACCCGTGAGAAACAAAACGAGTTTTGCCCCTCGGATGCAGAGTTCGCAGCCGCGCGGCATTCTGCCCAGCACCCAGGAGTTCGCCCGTGTCCTGAGCACCTTTCGGCGGCGGCTTCCTTCACCGGGTCTCATGCGCCCAGTACTCCCCACTTGTGGTGATCTCCTTTTTCCAGATCGGAACCTCGGTTTTCACCTTATCCATGATGTCGGAAAGGGCCCTGAAGACATCGCTCCGGTTTTTTCCGGAAACCAAGACGTAAACGACATCCTCTCCTGGACTGAGCCGGTCGACCACGTGGTGGATCATCACCTGATCTATGTTGGGCCTCGACCCGACCCCGCCGGCAATCTTCCCAAGTTTTTCTCCGGCTTCCTCCGCGGACTCGCATGAGAGGAATTTTACCTCCTCACCCTTTCGAGATTTGCCCCTCACCACCCCGATGAAGCAACCGATGGCCCCCACTTCTTTTCCGGATGTCTCCCTCAATCGCCTCAACAAATCCTGGAGATTTACCTCGCCTTTTCTGTGAATTCCCACCTCAGACACGGGGATGCACCTGCAAAAGTTCCCCTCCGGACCTAAAAATTTGCAGCGTCAATCTTTTTATGTAGGTACCTAAAGGTAAGGTGGAGCTGATTTGATGGCAAACGTGAAGACTCAGATTCAGAACATAGTCCTCTCCGTGACGTACGAGGGGGTCGAGTTCAACCTGGAGCGTCTGGCAAAGTCCCTAGACGGGGCGCGTTACGATCCGGAGGTCTTTCCGGGTATCGCCTATAAATCCACGGATCCGCCAGCCTCTTTCCTGATCTTTGCCTCGGGAAAAATGAACTGCGTGGGCGCAAAAAGCATGAACGATGCGAAACTGGCCATCAAGAGACTGACAAACAAGCTCAAAAAGAGTGGAATAAAGATAAGGTCCGAACCAAAGGTTCAGGTCCAGAACATAGTCGCTTCCTTCGATTTCGGGAGAGAGTTCGACCTGGAACGGATAGCCCGGAGCTTTGAAAACACGGAGTACGAACCGGAGGTGTTCCCTGGACTCGTGTTCAGGCTCGAGGAGCCGAAAACTGTCGTGCTGCTCTTCGTCTCGGGCAAAGGCGTGTGTGCCGGAGCCAAGAGCATGGCTGACATCAAAAGGGCGGCCCTCGCGATAACCAAGTTGCTGAAGCGTCGCTGAGGACTGCGATCCGGAATTTGCGACATCTCCTCCCCGAGTTTGCAGGAGGACTTCCGACAAAGTTAACTTGAAGCACGGCAAAAACTGCTCGATGCCATGTCCAAGGCCGTCATTGTCCGTTACGGCGAGCTGGCCCTGAAAAGCTGGCCCGTGCGGAGGCGCTTCGAGCAGCGCCTGATATCCGCAATAAAGCTCGTGCTGAAGGGATACGAGTATTCCCTCAGAACGGAGCGAGGGAGGATATTCGTTGACACGGAGTCCCCGGTGAGGGTGGCAAAACGTCTGTCTATGGTTCCAGGAGTGGTCTCAGCCAGCCCTGCCATAAGGATCCCGGCGGAGATCGAGAGGATAAGCACGGCGGCTGTGAAGATAGCAAAAAGGGCCCTGGATCGGAGCATGAGTTTCGCCGTAAGGACCTCAAGAGTGGGAAAACAAGATTTTACCAGCATGGACGTGAACGTGAAGGTCGGTTCGGACATCTTATCCGCCATCAAGGGTGTTCGCGTTGACTTGGAATCGCCCGATCTCCAGATCTTCGTGGAACTCCGAGGAGATGATGCATACCTGTTCACGAAGCTCGTGGATGGGGTCGGAGGCCTTCCTCCGGGCACTCAGGGCCGGGCCGCCGCGGTTTTCTCCGGAAACCGTAACGATGTCCTGGCCGCGTATTTGATGATGAAGAGGGGAACCGTCATCTTTCCAGTTTATCCGAATTTCGCATCCACTCATTTTCCCAGGGGTCTGATCAACTCCGCACGAAAGTTGGCGACCCTCGATCCGAAACTGGAGCTTCACATGATCCCGCTCAAGAAGGTGCTGGACTCAGTGAGGAGGATGTCCACCAGGGGATACGCGTACTGGATCTGCAGGAGAAGCGTGCTCAAGGCTGTCGACGCCGTGGGCGAACAGCTCAAAGCGGATGCGGTAGTCGTGGGGGATGACAAAACGCAGATCTCATCCCAGAAGCTCATCAATCTTCCCGTCCTGGACGAATCCTGCAGCAGACCTGTTTTGAGACCGCTCGCCGGATTGGGGGAAAACGAAATCGGAAAACTGAGGCCCAGAATTAAACTCCCAAAAGGAAGCAGCGCGACATGTCGATTCCCACCCTCCGGGAACTCCGTGAATTTAGATAAAGTACATGAACTGGAAAAACGCATAAGGGTTGACGAACTGATCCGAAGGTCCGTTGAGAAAATGAAAGTCATAAAGGTGGGCAGATGAACCTCGTCGTCACGCCGGCCGGGGAGATATCCGGAGAGGTGGAGGCCCCTCCCTCCAAGCTTCACACGCAGATGGCCTGTGCGCTGGCCGCACTGTGCGAGGGCAAGAGCACGATAGAATCCCCGCTTCGTGTAAAGGACACCAACGTGATGCTGAAAGCTCTTGAAGCGTTCGGCGGTACCGTAAAACGGACGCAGGAGAGGTGGTCGATATGGGGAATCAATGGAGAGCCAAAACCCGTTCAAAACGTGCTCGACGCGAAAAACTCCGGTACAGCGCTGTGCCTCCTGACGTCGATCGCATGCCTCTCACGGACTTCGTGCGTGGTAAACGGAGACGCGCAGCTACGGTCTAGAACCATGCCCGGATTCATCCACGCACTGAGAAATCTGGGCGCGGATGTGCACTCGACAAAACCAGACGACAGTCCCCCCTTCATAATTTTTGGAGGAGGTATACGGGGGGGGAGGATGAGACTCACCAAGAGCGAGGCGCCTTACGCGCCGGCCATCTTTTTGCCCACGCCCTACGCGGAGAAAGAAACGGAATTCACGATCCAGGTCGGATGCGACCCCCATGTGGAAACAGCACTTGAGCTTATGAAGGTAGCCAAGGCCAAAATTACGAGAGGCAGGAAAAAAATTCTCATCACGAGGCGACCCTACAGTTCGTTCAATTATCCCGTGAGAAGGGAGGTGGCCGGAGCAGCCCCCTTCATCATAGCCGCGGGGTTGACCGGCTCTAGACTCAGGCTCAGGGGACCCAGAGACATCTCCAAAAGAGACAGGGCATTTATAAAAGCGCTCAGGTTGTTTGGAGTGGAAGTTCATCGGACCGGAAAGTGGGTGGAGATCGAGGGAAAACGCGAGCTCCGAGCCGCAAAACTTGACCTCTCATGGGCACCCGAGCTTTTACCCCTGATGGCGGTTCTGGCATGCGGTGGCAGGGGGAAGACGATCATCAGGAACGCGGAAAGGGCCAAACAAATGAAATCCGACCGCATCTCGGCCATCTCCACCGAGCTACGTCGGATGGGTGCAAAAGTGCTCGAACAGGAAGACGGGCTGATCATCCAGGGACCTGCGAGGCTCAGGGGTTGTAAGGTCGACGGACACGGGGATCATCTCATCGCTGCCGCACTGGCTGTGGCAGGTCTCGCGGCTGAGGGAAAAACTGTGATCAAAAACGGAGGAGATGTGCTAGGAACCTCGTACTCCCGCTTTCTGTCAACTTTCCAGCACATCGGAGCGGACATGAGCTACAGCGCATAACAACATAAAATTTAACTTTCACATTCTCGTCTCTAGTATGGTGTGGTGGGTTGAGGGGGCAGCTGAGCATCGAGTTCATGATCGTGCTAACCGGCATGCTCCTAATCCTAGCCACGATCACGATGCCGCTTTCCGACCAAGCGCGCGCCGACGCCGAGAAAATAACCAAGCTTGCGGACGCTCGTGAGGCCGCTGGCGCGCTAGCAAACGCGATAAACTCGGTCTATGCGGCGGGTGTAGGGTCAACACAAACGGTCGATTACTGGCTTCCCAAGGGTACTGTTTCGGTTTCTTTCGTTGACGGAGCAGAAAACCGGTTGGATGTTAAAATAGAACTGGACCTCGAAAACGATAACGCGGTACAAGTGAGCACAATTTTGCCGAACACAGCCTATGAGAACTCCGTGGTGCTCCGAGGTCACATCATAATAAGATCCAATTACCGGGTTTTTCACCGCACAACGGTGCGTCACATTTATGAATCGGGTGTCTCTCAACCGAGGCGCATTCTTGTTGTAGATAGTATTCCATTCCTCACTTACGTCGTCTACAGCGACGAAGGCATGGGGCACTGGGTGCAGGGCACTTCTGCTGTATATACTTGGGATGGCAGCGACTGGGGAGGCCCAGCTGCAGATTATAACGGCGATTATACGGGCGAAAGCCCACCCGAGGGAAATAAGTGCTGGAAAACTGCAAGCGGAGCCGATTGGGACGGAAACACAAATTACGCGGGCTGGGGATATTACAACCCTGAAGACCTCTCTGCCTATGCTGGCGGTGATCTTATATTCTGGGTTAAGACCCCGGCGGACCTGAAGGTGGAAATAAATGATGGGAGCAATCACACCAAGTACATCAGCGCCTATGGTTGGGATGGAACCAACACTTGGCAGGACATAACAATCCCACTGGATGATTTTGGAGCAGATCTTTCGGCTATCGAATATCCGTTCATGATCACAATTGAGGCGGGCGACAGCACGTTCTATACCGACTCCGTGAGGTGGGTGGTTCAGTCACCGTGAGGGAGGGTTTTAGTTGGGATACCTAATAACAGTTTTCACATCAACGATTCAAAAAAAGCCCTGCGTGCGAGGACAATCAGCTATCGAATACTTGCTGGTCTTCTCCACCATGCTCGTATTATTTGCAACGGTTACCCTCGGGCAGATGATAAATCCTGGACAGGAGGCCGCTAGGGACGCCCTCTATCTTTCCCAAGCTAGGTCGGCTGTCGATGCCATCTCTGGCGCTATTGATACTGTTTATGCGAACGGCCCGGGGGCGGTGAAGAGCGTCAGTTTCCAGATTGACCGGAGCTGGAGCCTGCAGCTCGACAACGTAGAAAATAAACTCAGGATACAGATCCAAACCTCTCAGGGAAACGAAAACGTGGAAGAAAATTTATGGTACGAAATCGATAATTACCACTCGCTTTTGAACATCTCCTCCGGTACCTACACTGTGATCGTGGAGTGGTCAGAAGACAGTGGCATATTGGAAAACATTGACAGCAGCGCCCTCACCAACAAGAAAATTTATATCTATATCAGGCCGCGCGGGAGGTAGTATGATGAGGACCGAAAATAGAGGATTTTTCTCCATCGATGCGCTGTTTGCGGTGACCCTCCTACTGATCATCTCGACATCATTCTTGAACCTCTATGAAGGACGAAAAGCCGAGGCTGAGCTGATGGAAGCTAGATTAGAGGCAAAGATAGTCGGCGAAAGGCTTGCGGCAGCCATAAACACCGTCTACGCAAACGGGTCGAGCTTCGAACTCTACGTAGACCTGCCTGAGAACATAGAGAGTTACTTCTACCAAATTACTTTCGATAACACCACACGACAAATCTCCGTGGAAAATTCAGCTTGGGGGGCTGCTAGTGTGGTGGTTGCCTGCAAAAACGTCCAGAATTTCGTGCTTGGATCGGATAACTTGAACACGATTCGAGTATACTGGGTGGAGAACCAAATAAAGGTCGTGAATGCATGAGGGGCCAGTCCAGCGCTGAGATGTTGATCTTAATCTCTGTAACCCTAATAGCAGTCGCATCGATGCTCTACTTGGGCATAGGAAGCAACGAGTCGGCGGTCGTCATGCGGGCCGCGCGGGATGGGGCCGAAAATGCAATCGCAGTCATAGACTCGGAGTATGGATGCATGATTGACATCGAGGAAGTTGGATTCGATGCTGGTATGATTACGATAACCGTCTCCATCCGTGACAGCCCAGCGGTGGACGATTTTGACAACATAATAAAGGAGAATATCAGGGAGGGGGCTCTCAAGCACATTCAGAATGCTGTGAGTGGTTCCTTCCCCTTGACCGCAGGGCCTGTCAAGACATCATACTACACCTACGACGTGACAGTCGAAGTGAGGAGGGTGACAAAATGAACCAGCGAGGTCAAGTTTTCACGCTGGACATGTTTTTCGCGCTGGCACTGACCGCGCTGATTGTGAGCTATTCAGGGTTGGCGCTGGAGCAGGCGCGCAAGCACGCCGAAAGCTATGCACTGCGGTATTCACTCGAGCGTGCCGCAAACGACGCCGCAGATGTGCTCGTGAAGACGGCTGGCGACCCTCCCAACTGGTCACAAAATTTTGGAACGCTCAAAACGCTGGGGCTGGCTGAAAACGATCCCGCAGGTGCTCCCATCCCAAACAGCCTTTCGTTGGGGAAGTTCGAAAACCTCAGACAGCTATGCGCAAGTGCAAACTGGGACGCTAACCCGGGCGCAGCGCAGGCGGTGAGGGCCCTTTTTGGCAACTCTGAGAACTTTGAGATACGGTTGATTGACGAAAACACTGGTGAAAATTTGTGGCCCCCCATTTATCCGCGATGGGATGTCAAAGCCACCTCCGGGGCTGAAAACTCCCTCGAGGTGGTGGTCGTGAAACGCCTAATTTCTACACAGGTGGAGGTCGAAAACAGAGTCGAAAACATACGGCATATCAAACAACCAGAATTACTCCAGATATACTTCACAGTGGGAACAAATGAACTCAACACCCGCGACTGGTACATAGTGTTAAAACGGCACCTCCCGCCTATGACGGAGCCTGTAGTTTGGATTACGGTAAATCGTGATATGGATACTGATAACCCTGACTGGAAATCTCCTCCTGACGATCCCCCATTTAAAATGTGGTGGCATGGCAACCCTCAAGACCCTCCCAGCAATGACTTGCAAGAAGGCCAGAACTACATATGGGTTCGGGTCACTGGCAGCGGGAAAGGTAAGGGTAACCCGATTGATGTATCTATCGTTTCAATGCCATTTTGTTCCCCGTCCAGATTTGTGGAGATTCCCCCGGTCGCCACGCTCGAGGTGAAGGTATGGAGGTAGAGGCATGAGTTTTCAAAGGGACCAAAAGGGATTCATCTTCAGCCTCGACGCGACGTTCGCGATGCTCGTGGTGCTGATAGTGATGGCCGGGGTGGCTCACACAGCAGAGTCTGAGCTGGTCTATGGACAGCACGGCTACCTGCGTCTGGAGCGGTACGCGAACGACACGCTGGAGGTATTACAGCTCACGGGAACGATAGAGACTATCGTAAATTTTGTTAGATTGGGTGCAAACGAGAATGCCGAAAATCTGGCGAGGGAAGAGCTCCTAAAGATTCTGCCGGCGGAGGTACAGTTCAAGCTCGTGTTGGGGGACAACCGGCTGACGGTTTATCCAAGCGATGCCCCTGGCTGGGAAACTGCGTTCGCAGAGGCAGAGGAAATAGCCACGGCGACACGCATGTCGCTTTTTGAAGGAGTAGGTGATAACACGGTCGCATTATGGCACTTCGATGAGGGTACGGGTAATAAAGCTTATGACGAAACTCAAAACAACAACGATGGTACGATTTCGGGAGCGGTTAGTTGGACTATTGGCAGGTACGGCAGTGGGCTGGACTTCCCGGGCGCCTCAGGCGACTACGTCTCGGTGCCTCACTCCGAGAGCCTGGCGCCGACCGATGGTCTACCGGAGCTGACGGTCGAGGCTTGGGTATATCCGAGGGACAATGCAGCTTCCTTGATTGCCGGAAAGTTTGCATGGGATGATGACGGCTGGTTCCTGAAAATAGAGCCTGGAGAATCGAGCGAAAATAAGTTCAGGTTCACGATCTGGGTGGGTAGTAATTTACCATCTGGGCACGGGCGCTACCTCGACGATGCAGGGTCCTTGAACGAGTGGATTCACCTTGCCATGGTCTTCGATAAGGGTAATATGAGCATGGTCATTAACGGCGAGAACAAAACCGGTGACTCCACCTCTTGGGGAACGCCCCTCAGTTATGTGCGGAGCGCCAGCGAGAACCTCTTCATAGGCTGCGAGCACTGCACTCAAAATTTCTTCAATGGAATTATAGACGAAGTGCTCATCGAGAACCGGGCGTTGACCGTGGAGGAAATAGCAGCCGATGCAGCGGGTGCCATGCGGGAGTTCGGGCCGATAACCCTCCACGTTTGGCGAGGGGCACCGGTGGAGTGATAACATTGAAGTTATGTAACGATCAACGTGGATTTGTGATGAGCGGGATCGCACTCCTGCTCGTGTTGCCAGCGATGTTGTTGGCAGCTTCGTGCCTCAGAATCATCGAGACAGGGGGGGAGACCACCTCGCTCCAGGCCCTCTCAGATAAGGTGAGCTACACGGGGCACGACATCGAACGCATGATCAAATACATGTCAAACAATAGGCTGCCGATCAACGACAATACCCTTAAACAACTCGCTGAAAATTACCGGGCGGCCACGGGATTGCTTGTGGATATTGGGCCCACTCCAGTATATCCACTGTGGATTCACGTAATAGAGACGGGGGTAGACCATTACGCGGGAACCAAATATTGTCGAGTCACAGATAATTCTCCTGGAGTATGGCGTTACGGTTTTGAAGATTTGGACGAGGAACTAGGCGAAACAGTTGACTGGGATTACGACGACCCTCGTTTGTTGGTAGAAAAACTCAATGGATCTATACGGATAACCATCGAGGAGTACACCGGCGAATATCACTCGGACATTTATTATTCAGATCAACTGCTATGGGCCAATGTGGGCGGTGGTGAAAAAAATCATGTGGGGGAAAATATTGAAGTTGAAGACGTGATTCAACTTGAAGTTCCCATCTATGTTAGGGATCCAAGAGATGCAGCACGGTACTCATCGACGGTGCCGATTGAGTGAGAGGCGATTGTTTCAGGGGGGATAAAAATGGCGCGTAAAAGTTCCAAGACGACTGATTTCTTCCGCAAAGTCGGCGATGCCGTTCTGGGCGTGGGAAAGCTCCCAAGCAAGCTGAAGCGGAGGGCACCGAAGGTAAAGAAAAAGGCCCCACCGAAGCCCAAACCTGAAATCCCTCCCGCGGTCCGGGGTTTCTTCGAGCGTCACCACGCGGGCTGGCCTGAGTATATCATGCTCAAGGTGCAGCTGGCGATTCTCGCGCTATTCGTAACAGCGGTAGTTTATATAGTGTTCCTTCCCGCTGAAACCCTCATCTTCATCCCGTTGCTGCTTGCCTTCAGCACATATCTGGTTTACCTAGCAGCGACCCAGCTCAGGCATGCCTTCAAGCGGGACTACCCTGCATACCGGAGCTTCGTCGCCATGTGTATAGCGATCGCCTGGGTCTTTGTGCTCGCACTCCGACACTCGTCCCTCGAATTCTCGCTTGAGTCGATTTACCTCGCCCTTATCCCCCCGTTGACAGCGATCGGGTTCGTGTTCATCGCCTTCGTGACATTCAGGCTCAAGTACGGTCGGAACTTCACCTACGGCAGGGTCGAACAGGTCCAAGGACGGCGAGCGGCGGTCCGAGTGGGCTATGACATCTGCAGCAACGTGAAGGCAGGCCTTTACACGGTTGAGAGCTTCACCAAAATCAGGCGAGGGGACCAGGTAAGGCTGAGCGTGGAGCGCCCCCTGCTGGGTCTGCGAGGGGCTAAGGTTAGAGCAATTTTGGGCAAGGCCAAGTAGTCTATACTCCTTGTAGCATCAACATGAAACGCCAATACAAGTCCCCGTAGAGTACCGCTACGAAGACACCTGCGCCGAGGGCGGGGGCAAAAGGAATCCCCTTCTTAATCTTTATCTCGTTTTTGAGTTTCCGCGCGCGGACGAGACGTTTGAGCGCGCTCACCTGATATCGTGTAAGCCCCGCTGCCCTGCGTGGGTTCGTGAAGGTGCGGTCCCATCGAGGTTTGGACGGAAACCTCGAGCTCCATCGCCCAATTTTGCCGTCTTTCTCGTAAATCGTCTCCGCTGGGATTATGCCCTCCCTGAGTTCCGTGATTTTTATGTGCTCGTAAAGCGCACCATGTCCCCTGATGCGACAAACTCCTGCATACACGAGCAGTACCGGTATGGCTGCGATGACGCTGTTGAGCAATATGGTGAGAGGAAAAAGCGGATAAGTGCTTGAGTATGGTGCAGGGACGTGAGCAGGGGAAAAAGCTGGAAGCAAGGCACCGAGCGCTGTAAAGAGTTTAACATCGCCGCCAGCCCAGCCGCCCGTCAGCCACATCGCGTAGCCAATGCCGAAGGCTATCGCTGCCCCCATCGCCCCAGATGCCATCGTCCAGAGGTCCCCTTGGTAGATCCCCAGCATGAAGTAGAAGAGGATGCCCCCCGCGATGAGCGGAAAATTCAACTTGTCTGGGATTATGCGCCACCGGAGGTCGGTATAGATAGCTATGCACACCGCACCAAGAGCAATCGCGGCTGGTATGTGCTCAGGTTCAAACAAGCGATCACACATATTACTTTGATTCGAAGTTTAAGAACTCTTGGCAAGTGGCCTAAACCAGAAACATCCCGACCAAGCTAGGAATGATTAGGTTCTCCCTCACGTTATCGATTTCGCCCCCAACGCTTGAGCCGAGAGCCGTAGAAACAGAGTTGATGAGGATAACAATCACGCTCACTACCACTATCACCGCCGCCAGCAGTGTCAAATATTCGAGCGCCCCTTGAGAACGCTTTTCCATATAATCGACCAACCGGTTCTCAGGTCCGGCTAGATTATCAATATATCGTACACGTCCTTTTCCTTATATCTTATCTTCAGAGTATCGCCGTCTGCAACACCTGGCGCGGATAACGAGATGCTCTCACCTCTATTGAGGTCTTCCGTTCCCGCAGTAAATCCCACTATTTCTGTTGCATCCCTGTAGACTGCATACTCCCAATCGGCTGCTGGAATCGTGGCGGGGATCATTGAGTTGGACGGTGTGAATATGATGTCGTCGCCCGAATTTTCAGCTATACCGGATATCAACGCCCCGGGAGTAGCTCCCATCAAAAAAAAGACGGCCGCGGCGATAATGATTAAAACCACGGCCAACATCAGCAGATATTCTGTTGCGCCTTGGGCTCGAATCCTCATCAAATTAACATTGACGCTCTCTCGCCGCATTGCCCAACCGCCGAACCGTTATTTGGCTCGAAGAGGCGTCACTCTAGGCTATGGTAGCTGCGTCGTACCAAGTGCCACCGTACTTTATCTTCAGCGTGTATCCAGATGAAAGCTCAGTTGCACCAGCATCGAACTCAACTGGGATTCCCCTTTGTAGATCAGTTGTTCCACTACCACTTCCTTTTAAAGTAGCACCGTCATAGATTGCCCATTCGTAATCAGCCGCTGCAATTGTGGCGGGGGTCATCGTAGTGGATGGAGTGAAAATCACTACAGTGTTGTCGCCGGATTTTAATGATGCTGTGCCTGTTATAATAGCAGACGGACCCGTGCTCGTCACGTAATACACTGCAATTGCGACTATGACCAAAACAGCAGCCAACATCAACAGATATTCGGTAGCGCCTTGACCTTTCCTAAACATTTTCATTTTTTACCTCCATTAACATCCTCAAAAATACTATATTATATAAAGGTGTCGTTGCAAGCCTGCCCGAAGCAGACATTTCTGTAAACTTTGCCAAATAAACAGTTTTGGACTACGCGGGACCCATAGCTCCAATTACCGCTTGGGCAAGGGAGAATATCACCATTGAGATTATCGCGAACAAGATCGAGTAACCCAATCCTTTCGTCATTTTACCGTAACGGATCACCCCGACAGCGAGCCCGCAGATGAAAGCTTGAATCACGACGTACGCCATCGCGATCGTGGTCATCTCTTCGGGCAGTCCACCACCAGTCACCGGTTCACCGCCGATGTTGATCCCGCCTACCCCCACCGTGAGTCCGACTATGAATGGGACCGCGAAGAGCGCCACCGCGAACAGGAACATCACCTGCTGGGTGGTGGAAGATCTGCGTTCCCGTTGGATCGCATGAATTTCCTTGATATCGTTTGCCACAGCATCCAAAACCCCGGCAAGAGCGGCGCCACGTTCGATCCCCTCAACTATCAGGCGAAAGGCCCGCTCATAGAGAGGCGAGTTGGACCTCTGTGCCAATGCCAACAAGGCGCTTTCTAACCTTCTCCCTCGCTTGACCTCACTCGTGACCCGGGCAAATTCGCTGGAGAGCTCGCCGTATCTGGATTTCACGATGTCGTCAAGGGCTGCATCTATCCCCACTCCCGCCCTCAACGTGCTCGCCATCTGGCGGAGGGCATCGGGCAACACGCGCTCCAGCTCCGCTGCCCTGCGTTGGGCCATGTATCGCGGAGCCCAAACCGTCAACATTGGAAAAGTGACGAGCGCCGCAAGGGGTATCAGGAAGACCAAGAGGACTGGGGATACAAAGAGGAAGCCGACGAAGCCCGCCACCACGCATACCAATATCGTCACGAGCAGACTAATGCCCACATACTCCTCCGCAGAGAGCACAATCTTTGTGGACTCGAGCGTGCGGTCAAGGTTATGTAAAAACCTCTCCGGAAAAACGCGTCTGGCAACCGCTGCCGTTCGAGTGATCCATCCCATATCACAACCTCGGCTCAAATCGCTTTATCATGAGGACGAAGTACACCAACAAAAACGGCAGAAGGATAAGGTAAAGCACAGCTGCGCTCTGTGGGGTGATCCCTCCACCTCCCCTCCCCATCGAGATCATTATCACGATCATGAGCAATGCAGGAATTACAGCGGAAACGAACATGTAGATCATGGTAAGAAGACTGAGGGACTGCGTGTAATCACGAAGTTTCATCCGCATCTCGAATGCGGTCTCGTCCGCTAGCGTGTCCAGGGTCTTTGCCAGGTCACCGCCAGTCCGGATCGTCCTCTGGATCTGACGTATGGCCCTGCGAAGTGGCTCGGACTCCACGCGCTTGTCCATGGTCGTCAAGGCTTCCTCCATGCTCATCCCAGCGTGCATGTCCCCGATGACCCGCCCGAACTCCTCGGACATGGCACCGTAGTCCGCCCGGCTGACGGAGGTCATCGTCTCAGGAAGGCCTATTCCGGAAGAAAGCTGCGTGGCCATGTGTCTCAGCGTGTAGGGAATCAGGCGATTTATCTCCATGACGCGCGCCTTGACCCTTCGTTTGGGTTGGCTTCTAGCGAAGACCAATGAGAAGATGAACGTGACTGCACCCCCGAGTGGCACGAGGAGAAACGGCATGCCCAGCAAGAGCATCACGAACGCCGTGAATGCGGAGACGATGAGGCTGACACCCAGCATCACCGCCGCGTATCTCTCCAGAGGAACCCTGATGTTGGCCTTGTACAGATCTTCATCCAGCCCTCTGAAAAACCTCGCCAGAGGTACGGCTGGTCTTTTCAGCAGAGCGTAAAAAACTTCTGAGATACGCTCGGAGAAGGGCCTCCTCAGCTCGACACGCTCCTCAAATTCCCTCTCCTCCAGTTTTTTCTCATCCTCCCACCTCTCCCGGATGGCCTCGAGGCGCTTTATCTCCTCCAGCCTCTGGGCAAGCTCATCCGATTTTTTTGGAGACGGTCTGGAAATCCCAATGGAAGAACCCACGCGCTGCGCCACCTCCCCGGTTCTGACCACTCCACCGCCGACCGCGGTAAAAAATCTCCTCAGAAGTCCCGGCCTTCGGACCTTCTTCCCTTGTGTCCGGGTCCTCTTTTTGACCATGAGATCACGGGACGCTATTTCCTAGACTTTGCATGTACCCGCTTCATGACCGACTCCGGGTCGCGGTAAAATTCCTGAATTACCCTGCCGACCTCGAATATGTTCCTGATTCCACGTTTTTTCATCCATTCCAGAACGGCCGCGCGTTTCTGGAGCTCTTTCTCTATCTCCGTGCCGTGCAACCCGCTGAACTCCGCTATCGTGTGTTTTATCTTGCTGGGTACTCCCGTGGGTTCAACGACATCGGTGCGGGGGTTCCACCTGAAAATCCTGCTCAGCTGTGGTTTTCCGCCCTCCATACCGGTAACCTCAGCTATCTCCGTTACCCTCCGAATCTGCCCCTTCTGCCGATGGTAGATACGCTGCTGCATCACTATGACATCAAGAGCGGGGATCATTATCTCCGGGACGGACATGGGGGCCTCGGTCAGACGCGTGATGGTTTCGGCTGCGCTGTTGGAGTGAAGGGTTCCCATACCACCCTCATGTCCTGTGTTAAGCGCGGTGAACAGAGTTCTGGCCTCGGGTCCTCTCACCTCGCCGATGATTATCCGGTCTGGACGCATCCGGAGGGCGTTCTTGACCAGGTCGTCCAAAGTGATCTCCCCGCGCCCCTCCACGTTTGGAGGTCTGCTTTCCATTCTGACCCAGTGCTTGTGGGGAAGCTGGAGCTCGGCCGTGTCCTCAATGGAAATTATCCGCTCACGCTCCGGAACGAAGGTCGTGGCGGCGTTCAGCGTGGTGGTCTTGCCGCAACCCGTCCCCCCTGCAAAAAGTATGTTTGCGGGTTTGACCCCGAGACCGTCAACTATCAGCCAGAGAAACGCGGCGACATCCGTGGAGAGAGTATTGTAGTTAAGAATATCGATTATCGTGAGCGGATCCTTGCGGAATTTTCTGATGGAGATGGTTGGACCATCCAGCGAAACTGGAGGGATGGTAGCATTCACCCTGCTCCCGTCCGGCAATCGGGCGTCCAGCAGAGGAGTTTGCTGATCTATGCGTCTGCCGACCACGCGGGCCATCTTGTCTATCAGGTATTTGATGGAATCCTCATCCCTGAAAATCACATTCGTAAAGCACATGCCGTACTTTCTGTGATAAACGTATACGGGTTTGCCCACCGCGGTTACCATTATATCCTCAAGGTAATCGTCCGCTATCATCGGATCGAGCGGACCGTACCCGAGCATCTCCTGCACCCCGACCTCCCCGAGCTGCTTTATGCGCCCTGGGGGAAGGTGCTTACCCCTGCTCTCACGCTCGATTATCTTCAGGATCTCGTGCATGAAAACCCGCCGGCGCTCTTGGGGATCCGGGAACCTATCAGGATCTATTTTTATCTCTTCGGTCGCTTTTTCCTTCGCGGCCTCCAGAAGCTTTTGTTCTGCTGGAGTCAGCTCCGGCATCTTTAGTTTGTAAAGCGGTAGAACCTCATCCTCAACCGACAGGATCTCAACCCGACCATATTTTTCCAGCACCTTTTCAGCCCGCGGGGCCTTGGCTGGTAATCCTGTTTTCGTCTTCGGGAGGGGAGGCAATCCCACCTCAAGTGCTGGTTTCGGCACCTTCCTCTCCCGGGTTTCGAGTTCTGTAGTTCCAGACAGAATTTCCGAAAGCAGGCCTTTTTTTTCAACCCGAAACTTTAACTTTGAGGGTCTCAAACCAGTCCCAGTCCTAGGTTTTCCCTTCCTTTTCGGCACCTCCACACCATGATACTGGTGATTCTCAGATGGTAAAAAGATTGGCAAACATGCCTTCACTTTTCACCGAATAGGGTAAAATCACATGAGTGGAAAAATGAGCGTGCCCCCCAGAGGCAACCGATCGGGTGGGTCAACGTGTCAAAAAAACTTTATATGAGATCTCGTGGATGATAGGAAGGGGCTGGACGTGAGACGAGGAAGGATCGATATTATAAGTGAGATCCTTCAAGCCGCTTCGGAGGGGATAGGAAAAACAGCCTTGGTATACCGAACAAATCTGAACTTCAACATCGTGGACAAGTACCTATCGATGCTTTCCAAAAACGGTTTTGTGAGCATGTCCAAAAATTCCCCAATGAAGGTAAAGACCACGAGCAAGGGGATAGATTTCCTCAATACATATTTCAAACTGAGAAAACTTGTGAACTCGTCCTGAGCTATCTTTTATGGGTGGAGCCAAAAAGCCATCCCCATCACGTGGCTTGGAAGGAACGGAGAAATCACTCCTCCGGCAACTCCATAAAATCACGACCAGACTTTGTTATCTGTGCGTACTTCTTGACCAGCCCCAGCATCGACAAAAAATCTAGGATGTCGTCCACGCGGTCGGCCGGTATCGAGAGCTCTTCGGATATCTCAAGGACATCGTGCGGGCGGCCATCCTTCAGCACATACAGAACACCATCTGCTATCCTCCCTATCACCCCAAAGGTGTGCTCAGGCTTTGTAGGGTTTTTCGGATTTTCTTCTGCGAAAGATCCACCCCATTCTGAGACACTCCTCTATCTGCCGTGCTAGAAAAAGCCGAGAAACTCCCCCACTCGATTCACATCTGAAAAAGATTTTCGCCCCATGACCCCACCTGTACCTCAGGGACAAAGGTCGAACGCAAATAGTCTTCTCACGGATGGAGGACTCGATAACCTGGTATCAGGATCAGATCCAATTATCATGCAATCAATGCAGATCCCGCGCACGAGCATTTTTTTCATCTTCGCGAATTTCATCACGACCGTCATCCTCCAAGCGTGGCCAAGAAGGTATCGACATCTCCCTGTTGTAGGTGCATCATTATCTCTTCAAGCTGATTCTCAAGCTGTGGTTCGCTCCCCGCCTCCGGATTTAGAACCACCGAGAACCCGCTGTCGTCCTGACTTTCACCGGGAGACAGGGGCACATACGGGTTATGGGTAATCCTGAGATAGGGCCTGAATCTCGGCCACCACCTGCACTCTTCCGAACAGAAAATCGCGGCCTGGTTCTTGTTCGCGCAGAGCCTGAGGGATAGCTTCTTGTCTCCCTCAAATTCTTGTCGGACTATAGAGGTGACATCCCACCTGTACCAGCGGAGCCCCCGAACTCGCTGGGAATCCAGTTTTTTTCCAGCATCTGGCTTGTTGTACCACGTTATCGTGTCCTCGTCCCAGGTGTCGTCCTCCACGAATTGTGCAGTAATGTTCGCGCCACCAAAACAGCGCCACCCACAGCCGGCACCGTACAAGTACAGCTCAGCTGAGAGGATGTTGGCGTCGTCTGGCAACGTGGAAAGATCGAACTTCAGAAAGCTGTAGGCCCTGTATGTATCGCACATGTTAAACACGACCAGGTATGGAAAACCACCGAAGTTCCTATGTGAACATCTGACCACGAAACTGTCATCGATTGGTCTGAGATTTTCGATCTGTGGTTCCCAGTGACCTGTATTTACGGTGCCACTTATGTAAAGGCTCTCACTCCAGTGTGAGTAGACGACCCCGCTCAGAGCCGTGAAAAATATCACCGCGCCGAGAGAAGCCACCATCTTCTGACCGGCGAATCCCTTCCTAGCCCACCTCCTGAACGACCTGCTCCTGTTGATCCTGATCATACAGTAGGCGCCCGCGCCCACCACGAAAACCGCGGCCAGCAGACCTGCATTGGCCGTCACGAAGGACCAGGTCCCGGCTAGAAGGGTTTTCGTGCCTATCGCCAGCCAGCCTATCTTGGGGATGACGAACGCAACCTTGCCCACCACCTGGCTCGGCTGAACTGGATCCGGGTCTGGCGTGGAGTTGGCGTCTCCCTTGGTCACGAAGAGCGTGGTTCCTCCTCCATCGTTCACCTCGATGACCCGGTGGATCACCATCTCCCGGCCATCCCAGAACTGAATTATGTCTCCCTCGGCGATAGAGTCCGGAGACGCCTCGTACACGATCGCCATATCGCCCACTTCCAAGGCGGGCGCCATGCTTCCGCTTATCACGGTGCTGGCCCGAACCCCAAGCACCCCTGTGGTGGCCCACACCACTGCAACACAGGCTATGGACACGAGCATCCAGGTCTTTGCCGAGGACCGCCTGGGCCTGCCGAATCCCCTGCGCTCAACAGGCAGGCCTGCCCTTCTGAAGGTCAGTGATGGAATGAACTCATTTATCACGAAGAATGCCACCGCAGGGGTCATGACCCCAACTAAGGATTCGACCCCCCACGGGAGATTTGGGAGTATCGGACAGAACCACCAGAACGCCATCATGGGGGCCCTGTACGAGAGGGACGCAACCGGTCCGCCTATGAGGGCG
>Ga0190286_1000374_pt1 | contig 19191 bp, 17 predicted proteins | sample 48691834_MG_FD_183241 | JGI IMG/M metagenome (GOLD analysis project Ga0190286, IMG submission 183241) | Hydrothermal vent microbial mat bacterial communities from Southern Trench, Guaymas Basin, Mexico - 4869-18-3-4_MG | ecosystem: Environmental > Aquatic > Marine > Hydrothermal vents >... | reverse complement strand
CCTATGGGGCTTTAAGCCCTTCACCTTGGCTATAAGCATCCGTTCGCCTCTTCTTCCGCCGACGCCTATTGGCTGGAGCTCCTCAGCCAGCTCCAGGGCCTCCTCCAGCCGCTTCGAACTCTCGGCGTATATCCTCATTAGGGGTTCCCCCCGTTTAACGTGGTCTCCCAGCTTCACCCTTAGCATTATGCCAGCCCCCTTATCGCTTGGCGCCCCCGCTATTCTCGCTATCTCTGCGACGTGATGATTGTTGATCCATAGAATCCTCCCACCCTCCTCCGCCTCTAGTTCTGCCGAGTGTCGACCAGGCTCCAGGTCTTCAGGCTCCACCTCTGGGTCTCCACCCTGAGCCTCGATTATCCCCCTCATCTTCTCCAAGGCCCTCCCAGAGCGTAGGAGATCAAGGGCCATCCCTTTCCCATCGCTCTCCCCCACCATCTCGAGGAGTATCCCTGCGAGGGTTGCCGCCTTATCCACCAGGTCTTCTGGGCCTCGACCCATGAGGGCTTCGAGGGCCTCCCTCGCCTCCAGTATGGGGCCTACGGCGTAGCCTATGGGCTGCTCCCCCTCGGTTATGGCGCATTCAACCTCTATTCCGAGGCGGCCCCCCAGCTCTATGAAATCCATGGCTAGGGCGTGGGCCTGCCCTATCGTCTTAACCTTCGCCCCCCTCCCCGTAGGTATGTCGACGACGACGTGAGTCGAGCCTACAGCCCGCTTCTTACTCATAATCGAAGGCAGTAGCAGCGGATCTATGGCGAGGGGATACTCAACCCTTATGAAGAGGTCATCAGCGGGGGCGAGGTCGAGGGCGCCTCCCCAGACGATGCATCCACCAACCTTGTTGACTACCTCGACGATCTCATCGGCCTTCAAGGCGACGGGGGCTAATACCTCCATCCTGTCAGCCGTCCCCGCCGGAGAGGTTATGGCCCTGGATGAGGTCTTGGGGATTCGATAACCCGCTGCGACGATTATAGGGACGACGATGAGCGTCGTCTTGTCTCCGGGGACTCCGCCGATGCTATGCTTATCCAGTATCGGCCCCCCGCCGAAGTCTAGGGTTCTACCGGTTTTAACCATCGCCAGGCTTAGGGCCTCAGCCTCCTCCATGCTGAGGCCATATATCTCTAGGGCTGTGACGAAGGCCGCCACCTCCACGTCGCTTAGATGTCTCTCGACGACGTCCATGACGATCTGCTCTATCTCCCCTGGGGAGAGCTTCTCCCCCATGATCTTCCTCCTCACATAGCTGAGGGATTCAGGCCTCTCAGCAGGCTCCACCTCGACGACGTCGCCTTCGCCTAGGCTGAGCCTCTCAGCCACCTCCCTGTATACGCCTAGGACTCCACTGGGAAACTCCTCGGCGATGTTTAGTATGGCCACGGCCTCCCCACCCTCAGCCTCTATACGCAGCCTATCGGAGGAGACGACGCCCAACCTCTCAGCATCCCTACTGCCGATGACGACGATGAGGTTCCCACCAGCCTCAATCTCAAGGAGCCTAACCCTAAACCTCAAACACCACACCTCAAGGGACGTGGAGAATACCCCACGGGCGGGGTAAAAGGTTAATGCCACCCAAACCCATAAGGCATCTATGCGATACCTAGACTTCCTAGACCTCAACTACAGGCCTAGGGAGACAGACATCATCTGCCACTTCCACCTCGAACCTGGAGACCTACCGCTGAGGGAGGCGGCTGGAGCGGTGGCGGCTGAGAGCAGCATAGGAACCTGGACGGAGCTCCGAACCCTGAAGCCCTACATGGTAGACCTCAGGGCGAGAGTCTATGAGATCAGGGGGAATAGGGTCTCAGTGGCCTACCCGATAGAGCTATTCGAGCCTGGAAACCTCCCGAATCTACTGAGCAGCGTCGCGGGAAACATCTTCGGCATGTCAGCCGTCTCGAAGCTGAGGCTGTTGGACATAGAACTCCCAGAGGAGCTGCTGAGAAGCTATCCAGGGCCGAGATACGGCATAGAGGGCGTGAGGAGACTACTCAAAGTATGGGGTCGACCCCTCCTGGGAACCATCATCAAGCCTAAGCTCGGCCTCAAAACCGGAGACCACGCCATGGTCGCCTACATGGCCTGGAGGGGTGGATGCGACATAGTGAAGGATGATGAGAACCTCGCGGATCAGAGGTTCAACCCCTTTGAGGATAGGGTCGTCGAGACGCTTGAGATGAGGGACAGAGCTGAGGAGGAGACCGGAGAGCGGAAGGCCTACCTCGTGAACATCACAGCCGAGACGGGGGAGATGCTCCGAAGAGCGGAATACGTCGAAGATCATGGAGGCAGATACGTTATGATAGACATCCTAACCGCCGGATTCGCAGCCCTCCAGACGCTGAGGGAGGCCGGCTTCAAACTCGCCCTCCACGGACATAGAGCCGGACATGCAGCCTTCACCAGACCAGAACGCCATGGAGTATCGATGAGGGTCATAGCAAAGCTCGCCCGATTAGCAGGCATAGACCAACTCCACGTGGGGACAGCCGTTGGAAAGATGGCCGAACCAAAAGAGCGGGTGCTAGAGAACATCGAAGCCCTTAAGATGCTGATGAAGGGCATAAAGCCAGCCATGCCCGTCGCCTCAGGAGGCCTCCATCCGGCTCTGGTTCCGGAGCTCCTAAAGATATTCGGCACCGACGCCATCATCCAAGCCGGAGGGGGAGTCCACGGCCACCCAGATGGAACAGAAGCCGGAGCCAAAGCCATGAGACAGGCGATAGAGGCGGCGATGAAAGGCATATCGCTCAGAGAATATGCCGAGGAGCATCAGGAGCTGGCGAAAGCCTTAGAGAGATGGGATGATGGATGAATCTCATTCGAATACCCTTCTGACGCCTGGTATCCGATCGAAATCTAAGTCGTTAGAATATATCTCCTCCACTCCTATCCGCTTCATTTGGGCTACTATCACCATGTCATCCCACATCCTCCAGCTTAGGTTATAGCTTCGACAGGTCTCCTCGGCCTCTATGAAATCGTTAAGAGTCGTCTCTAATTTCAATAGATTCGGGAGGGAACGCAGGAAGTTGAGGAAGAGAGGAATGGCCTCACTCCGTCTCCTCCATTTTAGATAGCTACAAACTTGAACGATGACGAGAGTTGATGTGGCAGCCTCCTCTCCCTCCTCCACACGCTTGATTATACTTGAGGCAACCTCACCATAACGCGGATCTTGAGCCATATGATAGATGAAGATATTAGAGTCGATGAATCTCAACTCGGCCCGCCGCCTCCTCAATCTCTTCAAGGTCGACCTCTATGGGGCCGATGATGCCCTTCAAGTCATCGGCGCTAACCCTTCTCTTCGGCCTAAGAACGATCCCTCCCCGCTCTATTGAGATTTCCAATTCATCGCCAACCCTCAGCCCTAAGGCCTGACGTATTGAGGCGGGGATTGTTATTCGGCCCTTCTCCCTTAGAATCACCTCCATATTCCCACCATTTTTGATACACTTATATTTGGGATATAAGATTTCCCATAAGCTCCTCCTAATATAAAAATGGGTCAACCGGCCCTCTCTCCATGGATTATGTTACGGGGGGAGAGTTCCGCTGCGTCCTTCATGCAGCTTTCCAGGTCGTCTGGGACTTCGCCCTCGGCTTGGGAAGCGCCTCTATATTTGGCTCTTATGGTTGATAGGCCGTCTTCTGGGCTGAGTTCGAAGACTTGGGGCTGTTTTCCTGGGAGTTCCCGTAGCCTATACACTCCTCTCTGGGTTCTATTGAGAACTTTAGGGGATGGCTATCGGTTTAGGGTTGGCTTGAGATGTTTAATTGTTTTCCATGACAAAAACCTGTTAGGCTGGTATGCCTACGGATTCGAGTATCCAGGGGTATCGACGCCTTACGGCCTCCAGGATCGAGTGGGGTGATATGACTCCCTCCTCGCAGATGATTCCGTGTATGTAGTCTCTCCTGGTGACCTCGAAGGCTGGATTCCTTATGGCGAGGCCCTCTGGGGCGTCGGGCCATATCTCCGAGGCAGCCCTCTCCTCTATCGCCTCATAGTCTCCGTGTATTGTCTGCGGATCAAACTTCAGCAGCTCCGTGACGACGTAGAAGGGAACCCGGGCCTCCTGAGCTGCGAGGGCGATGAGGCTTGTTCCGATCTTGTTGATGATGTTCCCCTCGGATGTTATTGCGTCTGCCCCTACGAGGACGAGGTCAACCTGCTTCAGGAAGGTTCTAACAGCCGAGTCGACGATCATCGTCGTCTTAACCCCCATATCGAGGAGCTCCTTGGCCGTTATGCGCCCCTGGTAGAGGGGCCTCGTCTCGGTGCAGACCACCTCGAACTCTACGCCCCGCCTCTTGGCTGCTCTGAGGACGCCGATGACGGCTGATGAGTGGCAGTGGGTTAGGATGCGTGTCCCAGGCAGTATGCGCCTGGAGCCGACGTCCTCTATGCGTTTACGGGCCTCCCTGAAGCTCTCTATGAACTCATCGGCCACAGCCTCCATCAACCTGTTGAGCTCCCCTACGCTCTCCCATTCGGCAGCCCTAACCCTCCACTCGATGTATCTGAGGGCATTCCTCATGAAGGGCTCAGTCTCCCTCGAACTGAAGAGGATGTCACGGGCCTCCTCTATCTCGGCCAAAGCCTCCTCACGGCTCCTGGCCCCTGACTCCCCCATCTGCTCCACCAACGCCCTTATGGCCGTTAGGGCGACGTTCGTCGCCCCCTGAACCTCTAGACGCCTGATCCTCTTAGCAGCCTCCAGCACCCGCTTCATAGAGTCACCGAGTGATCGAGATGGGGGAGGGGCGACATATAAAAGGGTAGTAGGGGGGTCTCCCCCGGGGAGATGGCTTCCAGCTCCAATTTGTTTTCAGAGACTCTAAACCCGCCATTTACGGCTGGATTTCACCTCCTTATTCACGCCCTGTTAACTCTTCCAGCCCTTTAGGAATAGGAGTGTGGCTACTGCGATTAGGAGGGTGGCTGAGAGGCCTATGATGAGATGTGTATAGGGGATTCCGAGGACTTGAAGCCTCATCAGGGTCTCCAGATGGGGTAGGGTGAGATAGATTGCTGAGAGCATCAAAACCGAGGCCGTGAGAATGAGGGAGAGATAGGCCATCTGCCCCCTGGAGATGGCGTCCACGTCTTCAGGCTCAGCACCCCTACTTAGGAGCTCCATTCGCACATGTCTCACGAGGAGCGTCGACCTGATGGTGAGATATGAGACCTGAAGAATTAGGCCTGTGATGAAGGTGAGGAGGGGCATATCAGCCCTCGGGGTGTAGGGGAGTATCAGCATAACCCAGTTGAAGTGGCTGTAGTCGAGGATGGCTGGGAAGAACATGAGGAGGTTGAGGCTGAAGAGCTTAGCATAGGCCGATTCACTCCCCCTCCTCCAGATGAGCAGCGACAGCAGCACGGCTGCCCCGAGAGGTATCAAGTCTATGTAGGCCTCGAGGGGTAAGCTGAGGAGGGTGAGGATGGGGAGGATGAGTTTCTTAAACTTCATGTAGAGGCCGCTCTTCACCAGGAGGAGGGCTGAGAGATAGCTGGAGCATAGAGCCATCGCCAGCTCCAATCCCCTTATGGCTCTGTCAACGCCCATACCTCACCCTCCTGGCGAGTATCTCAACGAAGCTCTCATCCCTTGGATTCCAGGGTATAACCTCAACCCCCAGGGCCCTCAGAGCAGTATAGGCCGATTCAAGCTCCCTCCCAACGATCCTTGAGGCCAACTCCTCCTCCCTCGTCCTCACAGCCAGCTTGTCACCCCTGACGTCGAGGAGCATAACGCTCGGCCTCCTCCCCCTCAAGGTATATCGGTAAAGAGCCCTGACGCCATCCAGCAGCCCCTTAAGCTCAGCGGCCTCCACCATGGTTATGATGATGAAGAGGGGTCTCGAACCCTTCAGATGTCCACGGCAGCTATGGACAGCCTCCCTCAGAGACTCAAGGCTGTAGCCGACCTCAACCCTCACCATCTCCCTCATCAACCTATAACGCTGCCTCCTCCCCACATCGGGGAAGATTATCCTACTCTTAGGAGGCTTAGCCACACCAGGCTCCTCCAGCAGCTCGATTGGAGGCTCGAGGGACTCGAGCCCTGAGAGGGCCTTCAGGAGCTCCGGCGGAGGCTCAACCCTCCTCTCATAGGGCCCCTCCCATCGATAGGCGTCGTGATTATAGATGGCGAGGCCAACCCTGCATCCACGATTTAGATAGAAGTCGGCCAGGCCGAGGGCGGCCTGAACGGCGTAGTCGAGGGCGCTTCGCAGGGTGGTCCCAGTAGCCATGTGGGGGGCTGAGTCGAGGAATATCCAGACAACCTTACGCCCCTCCCTCTCATACTCGTTTACCTGGAGTGGACTCGGCGAGGTGGAGAGGCGTCGAGCCGTCGCCTTCCAATTAATCATCTTATAGGGGTCTCCTGGGGCATAGTCCCTGATCTCGAGGAAGTCTGTTGTGGGGATTCCGAATCGATACTTCGCCTCAGCGGGCATGGGTATGGCTGAAACCGATTCACGATGCCTCACCCTCCTAACCAATAGGGGTCTCGGCCTGACGGTTATGGCCCTGGGAGCCTCCACCAACCCTATCCGGGTTTTAAGCATCTGTAGGAAGTGCCTCGCCTCATAGCGGACCCCCTCCAGCTGGTAGAGGCCCCTCCTGGCGCAGGTGGCGGTGTAGCTGATGACGGCCTTCACGTCGCCGACGCCCTTCCACAGGGCCTTGAAGTTCGTTCCCTCCTCGAGGCTGAAGGAGGTGGGGAGGACATCTCCGATGGTGACGACGCCGACTCCTCCTCTAACCCTAATCCTGAGGGTCTCGAAGAACTGCTCATCGATCCATAGGCTTTGATCCCCGCCGAGGCGTTCAACCTCCACCTCCCTGGGCGGGGGGACAAGCAACGATAGGGCGACGAAGAGGAGGGGGAGAAGCCCGACGAGGATGAAGATCACATTGCCTAGAAGCATTCCGAAGACTATGAAGGCGAAGGAAGTGACCGCCGGCTCCAACGCCTCCCGAGTTGACAAGAGGGCTTCACCTACGGAGGAAATCCCTGGGAACCTCAATCTTATCGAGGATCTCCTTGATGACGTCTCCGGGCGTCACCTTTCCCTCGAGGGCATACTCCATCCTCAGGATCAACCTATGCCCAAGGGCGTCGAGGGCGAAGAGCTTGACATCATCCGGCGTGACGAAGTCTCTTCCCGAGATGGCGGCGTGAGCCCTTGAGAGCTTCAGCAGTGCAAGGCCTCCCCTCGGGCTTGAGCCGACCTCGACGGCGTAGTGGCTTCTGGTCGCCCTGACTATGGCTGTGATGTAGTCGATGATCTGATCGTCGACGTAGATGCCCTCCTCTATGAATCGCTGCATCTCCACGAAGGTTCTCTGATCCGTCACAGGCTCCATAAGCGACGTCGGGTCATCCCTCTTCCATAGGATTCTCCTCTTCAGTATGAGGCTCTCCTCCCGCTGAGTATCGACGTAGCCGATGGAGAGCTTTATCAGAAACCTATCGAGCTGGGCCTCAGGCAGCGGGTAGGTTCCCTCCAGCTCTATTGGGTTCTGGGTGGCGATTACGAAGAAGGGCTGCTCCAATCGATGTGTCTCCCCCTCTATGGTGACCTGACGCTCCTCCATCGCCTCCAGCAGGGCTGACTGGGTCTTAGGCGGAGACCTATTGATCTCATCGGCGAGGAGGATGTTGGTGAAGATGGGCCCCTTCTCCAATACGAATCTGGCCTCCCTTATACGCCAAACCCTCGTCCCCAATATGTCCGCCGGCATCAGGTCCGGCGTGAACTGTATACGCCTCCAGCTGCATCCGGTCACCCTCGCCAAGGCCTTGGCCAGCAGGGTCTTACCCAACCCTGGATAGTCCTCGAAGAGGACGTGGCCGTTGGCGAGGGCTGCTGAGAGGAGCTTCCTCAGCATCAGCCTCTTCCCGACGTAGAATCGGTTCACCTCGTCGAGGATGGCTGTGGATATCTCCCTAATCTTCTCCACATTCACCTCTATCTACCTCCCCATCCCCATGGGTCTGCTGCTGAGACCCGTGATCCTATCCACCACCTCATCCAGCACCCTGCTACGCCTCTCCAGGTCTCTTCTCTCCAGGGATTCACCGTGTCCCCTGACGTAGAGTAGGGGTCTCTGGGTGTCCCTATATTCGATGAGCGGCGATAGTATACGTTCGATCTCCCCCTCATTTAATCCCTCATCGTTGAGGAGGAGGCTTAAAAGCAGTATAAGCCTCTCCTTCCTTCCCCCAGCTATGAAGTCCTCCATCGCCGATGTCAGCTCCGAGAGTCTCTCACCCCTATAGGTTGAGACCTCCTGTATATGCTTAGCCCAATCCCCAACCCTGTCGATGGCTGATGTCTCAACCGATCTCCTCGCCCCCCTATAGATGAGGGCCGCTATGGCTGTGATGGTCATCCACTCCAGGTAGGGGGAGAGGGGTGAGAGACTTGGTATTAGGGCTGAGAGGTTCTCCCTGTAATAGCCGAAGTAGAGGGCTATGAGGATGGATGAGGGGATGATGATGTGATACTTCGATGATGCCTCCCCTATGGAGGCCAGAGTCTTACGCCTCGACCCCCTCAGGGCTGAGGGCAGCGTGATGAGGGCTGAGGCTGTGGAGGCCATGTAGATCAGCGTTGAGAGGTTCGGCGGGAGCTGTGGGGGGACATCCCTGAGGGCGACGCCTATGATCCTCGATGTGACCAGGCCCTCGACGTAGATGGCGGCGCTGGCTAAGAGGGGTCTGAGGACTGTTAAACCCCTCAGCCTCAGCAGGGTTGAGGCTACGTTGTGAGCTATCAGCGTTATGAAGGCTATGAGGATGTAGAGGCCGAGGGATCTCACCGCCTCCGAGGATGATGCATAGATGAGGGGGAGGCTTAGGAGTAGGGTGAAGCTCACGGCGTAGAGGCTTCCGACGAGGAGCTCCTTAGCCCTCCCCTCGAAGATGGCTCCTATCAGGCTTCCAGCGTAGAAGGTGGAGGATGATGTCAAGAGGGTGAGGAGGAGGGGGTTTAACTCCATGGAGGCCATCTTGGCTGGGAGATTGGGGAGTAGGGGGCTGAACTCACCGAGGGTCGGCCTCCAGACGAGCATGGCCCAGAGGAGGGGGAGGGCTAAGGAGAGGTATAGCAGAGTATTCCTGATGACAACCCCTCTAATCCCCATGCTCCATCAACTCTATCAGGATGTCCAGGGCCTCCCTGCATCGATTGAACTCTCTGGCCGCTGGCTCCACCCCGCCGTAGTTGGCCCTCTCGAAGGTTGAGATCAGAACCTCCAGGGGGTAAGCAGCACCATCCGGTAGATGTCTCAGTAGGAAGGCTTGGAGCTCCCTTGGGGTTAGGTTGTCTCCTATGCCGAAGCGTCTCTTAGCCCTGTTATAGAGTCGATTATAGAGCTTCACCACCCCCTCCCTATAGGTGTCGTAGGTCAGCGGCGGCTCCTCCAGGGGCTCAGCCTCCTCAACCTCCACAGTCTCCTCAGCCTCCTCCCTTCCCTTCCTCCCCATTATGATTGCGGCCACCACCAATCCCCCAGCTGTGGCTATGATTATGTTGTTGGGGAAGCTCAATAGGATTGCTATGGGGGAGCTCCTCCCAGCCTCTATCTGGAGGGTAACCCTACCCTCTGAGGGTAGATAGTAGTCGGAGGGTGGAATCGAGAACCTTATCGTCTCCTCCCCCTCCTCCGAGGGGGTGTATCTGAAGGTGAAGTATCCCTCCGAATCGGTTTTCACCAGGTAGGTTTCACCGTCCACCTCAACGATTAGGGTGATATTCGCTATCGGCTGACCAGTTGAGGGGTCTTTAACCCTCCCCTCGATGACCGCCTCCTCCCCCACATAGGCCCTATGGGGTGCATCCACCACAATCTGGGTTCTGGACATCAACCTAAGCCTCGGATCGCTCCAGGACTCCATGTAGATGTCGTTTCCCAGGGCCCTGGCGACGACTTGGTAGTCTCCCACCTCCGCCTCCGACGGCGCCTGACAGGTGATGTTGAAGAGGCCGTCCTGAACGACGCCTACGCCGACGAGGAAGCCTGTCTCATTCTTACTCGGCGTGAGGAAGACCTGAACCCCCATCCCCGAGACGGGTGTCCCGTTGAAGGTCTCAACGGTTCCCACGACGATGAATCCCCCGCCCCTCAGGGCCGTTGGGCTACACCATGTGATATTTGTCACCGTTGGGATGCGGTTTGACCGACTTGGGGACTCCCTCCTCTCCTCAGGCGTAGCGTCGAAGATTATCCAGCCGAAGCCCTTGAAGGGAACCTCAACATAGACGTGGGCCTGACCTGGAGCAACCACCTGATACTCCTCATCTGGGGAGATGAGGTAGCCCATCACAACCCTCGTAGATATGCCCAGAGACCTCGCCAGCAGGGCGAGAGCGGAGTTGAATTGGATGCAGGTTCCACGACGCTCATGGAAGAGGAACCACTCGACGGGGTCTATGTTTCGAGGCGGAGGCGTATAGTTGGCGTCGTAGACATAATTCTCCCTCAGATAAGTCTCCAGAGCCTTCAGCCTCTCATAGGGCGTTGAGGCTGAGCCTACGGCCTCTAAGGCCAGCTCCCTCAACCTCCCCTCCATATCCCCTGGGAGCTGTAGGCAGTGATCTATGGCCTCAACCTCAGCCCCCTGGAGCTCCTCCTCGGAGAGTTGATAATGTCTATGCACCACCCAATAGACGTGGGGGAAAACCCCCTCCGTGTAGAAGACCTGGAGCGTGGGATAGTATATGACGTCGCCGTCGAAGACGAGCTTCTCAACATTAGAGACGACAGGTATGTATCCGGTGAGGTTTACGAGGGGCTTTATGTAGAAGGTGTAATCCTCATAGGGGAGGGAAAGTGAGACATTATGCCCTATGGCTCCCCCCTCATAGGGGATGGCCCTACAGCCCTCATGGGGATTCCAAACACCATCCTCATATATCTCGCCGACTCGACATCTGAGATACCTCGTCCCAGTCCGCTTATGGATCTCGAAGAGGGCGCCTCCGCCGGAGGGGAGCGACTCAACGGGGATTCCACCACGCCTTTTAGCTCCCTCCTCCCCGACGCCCACCCTCCTAACGTGACCCATCCTCCATCCGCCTAAATTCAGCTCGGAGAGGTCTCCGAGGAGGTGGATGGCGGAGGCGAGCATCATCACCGACAGGAGGAGGACTGCGAGGTAGAGCGCCGCCCTCCGGTAGGCACCCATCGAAGGTGATCTCCCCCTCCGCCTCATTTTATCCTTTTTACATCCACATCATTGATTTGGGGGAGAGCGGGAGACTCTGAGGGGGAGAGAATTCATCCATCTATGCTCATCCATCGATGAGGAGAACCCCATCTTTAAAGACATCTGTATAATCTGCGGGGCTGAGGGCGGCCTGAAGGCCGTCTTCAGGGGGTCTAAGCCTTATATTAGAAGTGTCTGAAGCACCGCTCATCGGTGAAGACCATCGCTATCCCATACTCATTACAGGCCTCTATGACCTCCCTATCCCTGATGGAGCCTCCAGGCTGGATGCAGGCTGAGACGCCATACTCAGCCATCAACTCAATCGAATCGGTGAAGGGGAAGAAGCCATCGGAGGCGAGGACGGAGCCCCTAAGCTCATCGCCATGCCCCTGAGCCACAGCCTTCTCCAGAGCCAGCCTAACAGCCGTCACCCGATCCTGCTGACCCGTCCCAACGCCGAGGGTGGCGAGGTCTCTGGAGACGACGATGGCGTTGCTCCGAACATTCATACAGACATACCAGGAGAAGAGGAGATCCCTCATCTCCCCCTCCGTCGGCTCCCTCTCGGTGACAACCCTCACATCCCCGGGGCCCCTAACCCCCGTCAGGAGAGGCGTGGAGAGCACGATGGAGCCGTCGGCCAAAACCCTGAGGCGGAGATGCCTCACCTCATCTCCGATATATCGGGGGAGCATCCTCGGATCGTCGACCCTCACAACCCTCAGACTCCTCCTCCCCTGAAAAACCTCTAAGGTCCCCTCCCCATAGGCTGGGGCTGCGACAACCTCAACGAAGGTTGAGACCACCTCCTCAGCCGTCTCGGCGTCCACCTCGACGTTGAAGGCGACTACGCTCCCGAAGGCAGCCTGCCTATCACAATCCCTCGCCCTGATATAGACATCCCTGAGGCTGTCTCCAGGCCTCTCTGCGGCTACGCCTGAGGGGTTTAGATGCTTCATAACCGCACAGGCTGGCTGCTCAAAGTATTTCAGGATGTTGAGGGCGTTGTCTATGTCCTCCACATTCGTCTCGCTGAGACCTCCCTTCCCCATCTTAAGGAGCTCCAATCCCCCGATTATGGCGGGGGAATCCCGCAGCCTATATAGGGCTGCGGGCTGATGGGGATTCTCCCCATATCTGAGGCTCATCACCTTCTCATAGTGGAGCTCCCTATCCCCGATACGCATCGATATGGAGTTGGGGTAGCTCTCAGGGGTCGGCGTCCTATAACGCTTCCTCATCCCCATCCCAAGGCCTCCAGGTAGCGTATTATCGCCTCATCATATTTGGCCGTCCTCTTAAAGGCTTCCAGGGCAAGCCTCCTCCTCAAGTCATCCGGTATATGGCCATATCTATCCAAGGCCTCGGCGACGGCTTCATACTGTGAGGGGTCTACGACGACGGCGATGTCATCCCGCAGCAGTGAAGCCTTAGCGGCGGCCCTGATCATCGCTGGGCCTCCGATATCTATGAGCTCAGCGGCCTCCCTGGGACCCAGGCCCCTCGAGGCGGCCTCCTCGAAGGGGTAGAGGTTGACGACGACGAGGTTGAAGGCCTCGATGCCATACCGCTCCATATAGGCCCCCTGCTCGGGGTCATGGGGGTTGAGGAGTATGCCTCCATGAATCCTTGGGTGAAGCGTCTTCAACAGGCCTCCGGGGCTTTCGGGGTAGCCGGTGTAGGCTGAGACCTCTATGATGTTGTCGTAGCCGAGCTCCCTTATCCTCTTAGCAGTCCCCGAGGAGGCTATGATCTCAACGTCTAAGCGCCTCAGGGCGTTGATGAGGATTTCGAGGCCGCCCTTATCATAGACGCTGATGAGGGCTCGCCTAATCATGTCATCTAAGATATGGATGGGGGAGATAAAACTTCAGTTAGGGCCTCTTCTCGGAGCCTGGTAGGAGGATGTCGTGGGGCTTCAGCTCATCGGCCCCCCTCTCCGTCACCAGGGCCAGCCGAGCCCTCTCCCACATCTCAGGTATGGTTCTGGCGCCTACGTAGCCCATCGCAGCCTTCAGGCCTCCGACGAACTCGGCGACGATCTCCGAGACCGGCCCCCTATAGGGAACCCAACCCTCAACGCCCTCCGTGATGGTCTTAGAGGGCTGTGAATAGCGGTCTAAGGCGTAGCGCTTCTTCCTCGCAGCGGCGCTCCCCATCCCGTAATACTCCTTATAGTATCTCCCCTCAAGGGCGATGAGGCGGCCTGGACTCTCGGTGCACCCTGCAAAGACGTTTCCCATCATCACGCAGCTGGCCCCCACGGCGAGGGCGACGGCGACGTCTCCAGGATTCCTTATGCCTCCATCGGCCATCACGGGTATGTCAGCCCCATAATCCCTAACGGCGTCGGCGGCCTGGGCTACGGCGTAGAGGGTCGGAGACCCAGCCCTGGTGACGATGCTGGTGGTGCAGATGGAGCCGCTTCCTATGCCAACCCTCAGCCCAGCGACGCCGTCCAGCTTCGTTATGCAGTCCTCAGCTGCCTCGTAGGTTCCGATGTTGCCGACGATCACCTCCGCCGAGACCTCCTTCAGCAATCTCTCCGTAGCATCGAAGCAGTTCTTATTGTGGAAGTGGGCGACATCTACGACGAGTATGTCAACATACTTGTCCAGGGCCTTCGCCCTTCGGAGGTCGAAGGGGGAGATGGCGGCTGCGCAGATGAGTCTCCCCTGATCATCCCTCACGGCGTTTGGGTATGTCCCCTTCAGGGTGATGTCCCTCATGGTTATGAGACCCCTGACCCGGCCCTCCTCATCGACGATGGGGAGCTTCTCGATTCGATGCCTATGGAGAATCCTCTTCGCCTCCTCCAGGGTTATGTCCTCCGTGGCTGTTATGACATCCGTCGTCATGACATCCTTCACCTTCAGCTGTGGATCGGCAAGGCGGACATCCCTCCAGGTGACGATGCCGACAAGGCGGTTGTCATCCTCGACGACGGGGAAACCGTGGATGCGATGCTGCTCCATCATCCGTAGGAGCTCCTCCACCGTCGTGTCTGGGGTGACTGTGATGACATCCCTTATGATGAGGGATTCAGCCCTCTTCACCCGTCGAGCCATCTCCACCTCCTCCTCGACGGAGCAGTTGCGGTGTAGAACCCCCAGTCCTCCCTGCCTTGCGAGGGCTATGGCCATCTCGCTCTCGGTGACCGTATCCATGGGGGAGGAGACGAAGGGGACGTTGAGAATCACACCTCTCGTCACATGGGTTCTAACATCAACCTCTGAGGGCTCAACGGTTGTCCAGCCTGGGAGGAGGAGGACGTCGTTGAAGGTGAGGGCGTGCTCCGCATCCCTAAACTTATCTCTGAACCCCATCCCAGACACCGGTTTTAATTCGATGTGCGGAGGGCGGGCTTATTAACGTTGCCCTCCGCACCTGAGGGATGGGTTAAACGGGGAGGTCTAGGAGCTCCTTAGCCCTCTCGAAGTATTCCAATATGTTGAGACCCCGCTCCGTGATGAGGTATCTCCTCTTAGTTCTACCATCTCCCTCGGTCTCAACGACCTTCAGGAGACCCCTCTCAACCATCATCTTGAGAATCCTCTGGGTTGGCCTCCAGGAGAGATTTGCGGCATACATAATCCTCGTGGGCTTATCAACCCCATCCCTCACTACGGAGAGGACGTCTAACACTATGTCGAGCATAGACCTCCTCTTAGACATCTCAACACACCGACAGGAAGTATGAACATAGAACACTATTTAACTGAAACTCACCTCTAATACGTTTCCTGAATAAGGATGATAACATCATCAACTCTAAGATGATAGATGGATAATCAGTATTCTTAAACCCACTGAGATGAGCATTAAGCCCCCTATAATCCTCGTCCACCTACCCAGACCCCTGCCAACCCTCCCACCAAGCAGGGCTGCTATGAAGGTTAATATGGCCACCACAAAGCCTATGAGAATAGACGAGGGCAATATGGGAACCCCCTCAAAGAAGAGGGAGACGCCTACGGCGACGGCGTCTATGCTCGTCGCGATGGATAGGCCGAGGAGGTTTAGGAGGCCGAGGAACTGGGGCTCCACCTCCCTCTCCTCTCCGAGGATCATGGCCAAACCTATGATGGAGAGCAGCAGGAAGGCAACCCAGTGGTCGTAGGCTGAGATGAGGTCTATGATGGAGAGGCCGAGCCACCAGCCGAGCATGGGCATAGCTATATGGGAGAGGCCGAAGGATAGGGAGAGCCTTGAGGCCTGAAGCAGCCTATCCCCAACCCGTAGACCGACGGCGACGGCCACGGAGACCGAGTCCATGGCCAGGCCGACGGCGAGGAGGAGGACGGCGAGAGGGTCCAGCATGCTCACTGGATTTTCATCGGGTGAGAATTAAGCCTTATGAATCTTTTATCATCATAGACAACTACCTCTAAAAAGATAAATACCGAGCAGAGTCAATATGAGTAGGGAATGGAGATAATTGATGTGGATGCCTACGTGCTACCAACATTAGGAAGAATAAGTGGAGGACTAAACTATACAGCATACGTTGACATGGAAATTGATAAACACATCTTGAAGTATGGAGGTGTGGAGCATAAGGTTAGGATACACTGCTACTCCCCAGAGAGGCTCAGCAGGGGGGAGATGGAGCGCATAGCGAGGGCCTTCGACAACGCCCTCTCAAGATACTTCGCAGACGTCGAGAAGAATAGGAGGATATACCGCTACTGGCGGTGGATGGGGCTTATCGCCTACGCCATCGCCACCTTCGCAGCCATCTCCTCGTACCTCTTCCTGCCACATCCCTACAACATCTACGCCACCTGCGTCGACATATTCTTCTTCCACATCCTCATCTTCGGCCACTGCTTCAGGCCGCTATACAGATGGATGAGAGACGGATCCATAGAGAGGGGGGTCCACAGGGCCATTAGGAGGCTGAGGGGATGCGAAGTTGTGGAGGGGAGGGACGGCGGGAAGCTGAAGCTGGTGGAGATGCTTAGAAAACACTTCTCAGAGATGGATGGAGGCGAGATCGGCATCTATGAGAGGCTGAGGGAGTATGCGAGAAACCTCGGCTTCCAGGCAGCCGTGAGGTTCTACGACTGGCTGATCAAGGAGCTACGGGAGGAGGAGAGCTTCTACACAAAGTATAATCCCGCAAGCCTATGGAGGAGGATCAAACTCTACTACCTCGGCTTCAAGGTTGAGGTTCCGAGGATAACGGCCCCCATGAGGAATATGGATGTGGGAGCATGAGATGGCTCGTCTATAGGGTTCCGAGGAAGGATGAGCCGGACCTCCTCCACATAGACCTCCACCCCTTCTGGTTCCTCGAGATGGAGGGGATGTATACGGAGCTTGAGGAGAGGGGGGAGAGGCTCACCATACAGCTCCTAACACCAGGTGGAGAGGATGAGGACGTTGAGAGGCAGGTTAGGGAGGGACTCCTCGACACCTTCTATAAGGATAAGAAGCTGATCAGTGAGGTCTTGAAGAGGCTTTTAAGCTACTACCTCAGCCTCCTCGACCCATTATGGCTGAGACTCTTCCTCGGGCCAACCTTCATGGCGAGCGGCCTCATCAGGGGATACCTAAGCGGGGGGGCAGCAGACTTCCTCATAGGCCTCTACCTCCTCATGGGAAACAACCTCTTCGTCAGGAAGATCGTCGAGGAGGTCAGGAGATACTACGATGAGGTTGAACGGGGAATCGAGAGGGCCCTAAAGGGATTGGAGAGGGTTGAATGCATCGAGCATCCAGGTCTGAGGGAGCTGAAGGAGATCATGGAGAAGTCGGCGGATAAGACCGAGGCCTACATAGAGGCCCTCCACGCCTGCGACAGGTTGGGGCTCCCAGAGCTTAGGGAGTTCTACTCCTACAGCGCCCCCATCACCGAGTGGAGGTATCGAGAGCCCCACCTCGGATTCCCCCTCTACGATAGGAGGAAGACCCCCGGGGAATTCAAGCGGCGGCGGAGACCAGCCGCCCAGCCCTCGAGGATGAAAGACGAAGAGATGGAGCTCTTCGACTACGACATCGGAGCCAGATACCTCTACCGCCTATCCACCTATAGGGAGCTACATAGGGAGCTGGAGCTGACAGCCGAGCGGATAGGGGCTGAGAAGATCACCGTCTACGAAACCGAGAGGGGCTACGAGGTGAACGCCTATGAGATCGGCGACGGCGATGAGGCCCGAATCCTCATAAAGGCCGGATGCCATGGGAGGGAGCCCGCAGGGCCGCTGGCGATACTGCAGATGATGAGAAGCCTTGAGAAGGAGGGGAGATACACCGAAGAGGTTCTCAGCAGAAGCCGGATCGCATTCATGCCCGTCGACGACCCAGAGGGATACAGCATGAGGGCCTGGATGGGAGTCGACATGGCTGGAAGAGAGGAGCACTGGCCCCCACAGGGGGGACCCTACAGCCTACAGGGGGAAGCAGAACTCTTAGCGCTGAGGATGCTGAATAGGGGAGGCCTACATCCAGCTCAACTATTGGAGTATGCGGTGAGATTTAGAGACCCAAACGTGGTTTGGGGTGATAACGTCAAGTCCCCTCGGATAGCCGCACTCCAGGAGTATCTGGAGGAGTTCAGGCCAACCTTCGCCGTCGACCTCCACGAGACGCTTGGAAAGATGGCTGACCTCGTCTATAAGGGGGCTGGAATCCTCTCCATAGAGAACTTCTACATCCCCCCAGAGATCCGAGACAGGTTGGAGCATATGATGAAGCGGCCTGAGAACAGGATCTCCCGATACCTATCGGGGAAGCGTATGCTTAGGAGACTCCTCGGCCTGGAGTATGTTAGAACCCTGATGGCTGAGATACCGGAGTTCGAGGTGGGAGAAGCGATGATGAGACACGTCGCCGAGAAGGGCTTCAAGATCTATAGGGGGGAGTATCAGAAGCTGTTGGATAAGCCCTCACCGGATTGGCCTCCACAGCTCATCTCCATCGACGTAGGGCGAACCATCGATGGGCCGCTTCTCTTCAAGCTGGATATAAGGGTCTGCCCAGCCTGGCTCCACCACCGATTCGGGACGCTGAGCTACACCACCGAGACCTTCCAAAACCCCATCGACGAGAGAGTCGGCGAAGACCTCGCCTTCGTGGAGGGCGGCATATTGAAGATATTGGGGATCAGCCATGAAGGCTGACGGAGAGATCAGATACTACCTCATCGAAGACCCCCTGGGAGAGGGGGAGACGATAGGGTATAGCAGACATCAACTCAACAGAATCTACGATGAGTATAAAGACAGGGAGGGTGTGAAACGAGTCCTCTACGTCCCGAGAGGCCTCGATGGGGGGGAGACCCTGAGGAGATTCGAGGAGAATCTCTGTAGGAGGCTTGAGGAGAAGGCTGACAGACGCATGGATTGGGCATGGCTCCTAAGATTCTGCGCTGCGGCGGTCTGCATCTACACCTTTGAACCCCTCTTCAAATTGGCCTACATACCCCTCGTCTACCATCTAAATCGATACATATTCATCTCCAGGGAGCTGGTGGAGGCGGTTCTCGACCCGATAGCCATCCCCTTCACCACGATCCTCGGCTTCATCCTCGGCCTCTCACCCCTCATACTAACCCTCATCCTCACCCATCAATACATGGCTCGAATATCCAAGCGTGAGGGGGAGATCGCAAAATGGTTGAGAGGCCTCCTCTCCGAGGAGGCTGAGATTAGGGAGAGCCCGAGGCTTGAGGAGTTCAGGGAGAGCGTCCACGGATTGGTGGAGGAGGCGAGGAGAAACCTCAAGGCCCTCCACTCCCCATCCCTCGAGGAGAGGGTTGAGGCCTGTAGGAGGCTTATGAGAGACCTCGCCAAGATGCAGGCGGAGGCGAGCTACCATGGATTAGAGACCCTCGTCGACTATTATCATAGGCTTAAGACATCCTTCTACAGGCTGAGCGGGGAGAGGCGCATTCTGAAGCGAGATAGGGCGCTGAAACGCTGGCTGGGGGAAGTGAGGGGTTGAG
>Ga0190286_1000372_pt1 | contig 19234 bp, 16 predicted proteins | sample 48691834_MG_FD_183241 | JGI IMG/M metagenome (GOLD analysis project Ga0190286, IMG submission 183241) | Hydrothermal vent microbial mat bacterial communities from Southern Trench, Guaymas Basin, Mexico - 4869-18-3-4_MG | ecosystem: Environmental > Aquatic > Marine > Hydrothermal vents >... | reverse complement strand
AGCTCTTGGGCTGATCGTGTAATCTCTTCTAAAGTTTTCTCTATTATCTCCCTCTTATTACTCATCTTTCACCTCCTCCTAATTTCACCCCTATTCTACCACATCCCGACAAATTTGGGACACACCCATTCCTCCCCTATCCGCTGCTTCCAGCTGCCGATCCGAACGGCTCGCTCATACCCTATGGCAGGCCACCCAATGTCCGCTGCCCACCTCCCTGAACTCCGGCTCCACCTCCCTGCAGATGTCTATGGCTATCGGACAGCGAGTGTGGAAGTTACAACCCTTGGGTGGGTTAGCGGGGCTGGGCACATCGCCTACTAGGATGATCCTCTCCCGTTTCTCCTCCACCGAGGGATCGGGGATGGGCACCGCTGAGAGGAGGGCCTTAGTGTAGGGGTGGAGGGGATGGTGGTAAAGCTCATCGCGGTCGGTGAGCTCCACGATCTTGCCCAGATACATCACTGCCACCCGATCGGAGATGTGGCGCACCATAGCCAGGTCGTGGGCGATGAACAGGTAAGCCATACCGAACTTGGCCTGGAGGTCCTCCAGCAGGTTGACGATCTGGGCCTGAATGGAGACGTCCACGGAGGAGACGGGCTCGTCGCAGACGATAAAGGAGGGGTTCAGAGCTAATGCTCTGGCCACGCCGATGCGCTGCCTCTGCCCGCCGGAGAACTCATGGGGGTAACGGTTGATGAAATAAGGGTTGAGGCCCACTAAGTGCAGAAGCTCCATCACTCGCTCCCTCTTCTCCTTGCCCTTGGCTATCCCATGGACCTCCAACGGCTCGCCGACGATGTTCCCCACAGTCATGCGGGGATTGAGGGAGGCATAGGGGTCCTGGAAGATCATCTGCATCTTGCGCCGCATGCGCCTGAGCTCCTTGCCCTTCATCGTGGTGAGGTCCTTGCCTTCGAAGTAGACCTTTCCTGCCGTGGGGCGGTAGAGTTGCAGGATGGTCCGTCCGGTGGTGGTCTTGCCGCAGCCGCTTTCGCCCACTAGGCCTAAGGTCTCGTTCCTTCGGATGAAGAAGCTGACCCCGTCCACGGCCTTGATATCCCCTATGTGCTTCTGGAAGATGATGCCCCGCGTGATGGGGAAGTATTTCTTCAAGTTCTCGACCCTGACCAAAATCTCATTTTCCCTTGCCATTTGCATTCTCCCTAAATTTCAATTTTCAATGACCAAATCCCAATAAATCATTGGTTCATTGGTCATTGGTCATTTTCTCACGTCCACCCAGCAGGCTACCTCATGGTTTGGGGCTACGAGCCGCAGTTTGGGGTTCTCCTCCCAGCAGCGGTCTATGGCATAGTCGCAGCGTGGAGCGAAGGGGCATTGGTTGGGATTCAGGTCTATAAGGTCAGGGGGAAGCCCCTTCATGGAGAAGAGCCTCCTCTTACGCTTCTCATCCAGCCGTGGCACTGAGCCCAGCAGGCCGATGGTATAGGGGTGTCGTGGGTCGCCGTAGAGGTCTTTGACATTGGCCTTCTCTACCAGGTAGCCGGCATACATCACCATCACCCTGTCCACTAGGCCGGCGACGATCCCTAAGTCGTGGGTGATCCAGATAACGGCCATCCCCAGCTCGTCCCTTAATCGCTTAACGATGTCGATGATCTGGGCCTGGATGGTGACGTCGAGGTTAGTGGTCGGCTCATCGGCGATCAAGATTTCCGGATTGCAGGAGAGGGCCATGGCGATCATCACCCTCTGGCGCATGCCACCCGAAAATTGATGGGGATAATCATCGATTCGGTCCTCGGCCTGGGGTATACCCACCATCTTCAGGAGTTCGATGGTCCGCTGACGGGCCTGGGCCTTGGTCATGCCCATGTGCAATTCCAGAGCCTCGCTTATCTGCCTCCCAATGGTGAGCACCGGGTTGAGGCTGGTCATGGGGTCCTGGAAGACCATAGCGATCCTGTTCCCCCTCACCTGGCGTATCTCCTCCTCGCTCATCCTGAGGAGGTCGTGGCCGTCGAAGATAACCTCTCCATCCACGATCTTGCCCGGCGGCTGGGGGATGAGCCGTAGAATAGATAGCACGCTCACGCTCTTTCCACAGCCCGACTCCCCTACGATGCCCAGCGTCTCCCCTCGATCCAGGGTATAGGAGATGCCATTGACCGCGTGGACCACCCCATCTGGGGTGTAGAAGCGGGTTGTGAGATTTCTCACCTCAAGTAAAGCCATCTCTCTCCTCCGTTGGCCTATGGCATATAGCCTAATGGGCTAATCTGCTATATGCCATTTTCGTAGCGTTTTCCTAAGGCCTTGGCTCCTTTTTATCTGCCAGGGCTGAGGGCCTCGTTCAGACCATCGCCAAGGAAGTTAAAGGCGAAGATGACCACCGCCAGGACCAACCCCGGCGCGATGATCATGTGGGGTCTGGTCCGCCAGTAGTGGTAATTGTTGTAGATAAGCGCCCCCCAACTGGGATTGGGTGGCTGAAGTCCTATCCCTAAGAAGCTCAGGACAGCCTCCGAAAGGATGATTCCTCCCATGCCCATGGAGATGGAGACGATGACCGGCGGCATGGCATTGGGCAGGAGATGCCTGACGATGATGTGCCACGAGGAGGCTCCTATGGCCCTCGCCCCCTCCACGAACTCCTTCTCCTTGAGGGAGAGTATCTGGCCCCTCACCAGCCTGGCTAAGCCGGGCCATCCCACTATGGAGAGGGCGAAGATCACCACCAGGTAGTTTACATAGCCCGATTTGGCCAGCCCTTCCAGGCCGATGGCCTTCGCCCAAGCCACGATGGAGGGTTCGATGGTGACGGCGATGAAGAAGACGAAGAGGAGCCCGGGGAAAGCGAAGAGGAAATCGCAGATGCGCATGATGATCAGATCGACCATCCCGCCCAAGTAGCCCGCGAGCGCGCCCATGAGCAGCCCCAAAGGGAGGTTTATAGCAGTGACGGTGATGGAGATGAAGGCGGCGGAGCGAGCCCCCCAGATGATCCGGCTCAGGAGGTCCCTCCCCAGCTCGTCGGTTCCCAAGGGATGTGCCCAGCTGGGCGGCTGCTCCACAGCATCCAAGTTCTGTTGGGTGTAGGGGTAGGGCGCCAGATAGGGGGCGAAGGCGGCTGTGAAATACATAGCCAGGATCACTACTAAGCCTGCCACAGCCAACCTGCGCCTGCTCAGGCGATGCCAAAATTCCAACCAAGGTCGGCGAGGCTCGATTTCCCTTTCGACCGTTCCTCCCATTCCCCTCATGCCGTTTCCCCAGGCTTTGTGAAGTTGCCCGGAAGGCGATCTCAGCCCTTAACCTAAAAACGCTTCAAACGATTTCAGCGAAGCGTAGCCATATACCTGCTGTCAGGCGACATGGCCATAAATATTTTCACCATAGGCATCTCTGGTGATCTTGGGTTTGTGATAAGGATTCGTGTTTTTGGATCAACGACCAAGTACAGAATCTCTTCGCCCCTCGAGGTGGGGTTCGGGATTTCTGCTACTCAAGTGTATCTGATCCTCGGATCCAGGAATCCGTAGCCTATATCCACCGCCAAGTTGGCCAGAGCGTAGGCCACAGCCACCAGAAGGGTCAAGGCCATGATGATGGGATAGTCTCTGGCCCAGAAGGCTTCGAAGCCTAAGCGGCCTATCCCGGGGATGCCGAAGATGGTCTCGGTGATGAAGCTTCCTTCCACCAAACCACCCAGCATCAAGCCCAGGATGGTGAAGATGGGGATGAAGGCATTCTTGAGGGCATGGCCGATGACCACCATCCGCTCTGGGAGCCCCTTAGCTCTGGCCGTGCGGATGTAATCCTTGGGCAGAACCTCCAGCATATTAGCCCTGACCTGGCGGGTGAAGACGGCGATGGGCCCCTTACCCAGCACCAGGGCGGGCATGACGATCTTGAGGCTGAAGATACCTCCCCACCCACCAGGGGGCAGGATGCGCAGCTGGCGGGCGAAGATGAACATCAGGATAGGCGCAATGACGAAACCAGGGATAGAGATGCCTCCTATCACCACGATGCGCGCTAGATGGTCGATCCAGCTCCCCTTCTTGAGGGCCGCGGCCAGCCCTAAGGGGATGCCTACAGCAACGCCTAAGGCTATGGCTACCAGGTTAAGCTGCACCGTGACCAAAAGGCGCTTGCCGATGAGACGGCCCACCGGCTGGCCTCGATACTTGACCAGTGACGCCCCAAAGTCCCCGTGCAGAGCCCTCCAGACATAGCCCGCGAACTGGACGGAGAGTGGTCTGTCCAATCCCCACTCGTGCCTGATGCGCTCGGCCAACTCGGGATCGGCACGCTGCCCAAGCAGCACCTGAACGGGGTCGCCAGGGCCATAAAGCCCTAAGGAGAAGGTGACCAAGGAGACGGAGAGCAGCAATACAGGCAACCACAATAGACGGCGGAGAACGTAAGCGATCATCTTCCCCCACGATCCTTGCGGCTCATCAAGCAGCTACCCCTTAAAAAGCATCTCCCCTTAGCAGCCAAGTCCATAGCTACCTCTTCTGCACCTTATCGCTATTTGCTGACCGAAACGTACTTCAGCCTGGGGATGATTATAGGTGGATAAATCATCCCTTTGACGTAAGGCTTGGTCAGCCAATAGTCCACGCCATGCAGAAGAGGAATCCAAGGGGCATCATCCAAGATCATCTGCTCGATCTTACGATACAACTCCATACGCTTTTCCGGATCCTGCTCTACTCTCGCCTCCTCCAGGAGGTGATCCACCTCTGGGTTGGCGTAATTTGTGTGATTGGTCACGCTCTCGCTGTGGAACAGGATGTCCAGGAAGTCGTATGGGTCAGGATAATCGGCTATCCAGCCTAAGGAGAACATCTGATACTGGCCGGTGGCAAGGTCCATCAGGAAGGTGGCCCAATCGGTCATCTGGATAGACACTTCCACCCCCAGGTTCTGCTTGAGCATCTCTACTACAGCCTCTATCAGGCGGGGAGGGGCTCCCCCTCTCCCCGTGATATAGAGGGTTATGTCAGGGAAGTTGGACACATCCTCGTACTTAGACTCGGCGATCAGCCCCTTCGCTTTCTCAGGATCGTATGGATACCCCTCCAGATCCTCGTTTTTATAGTTAGGGAAGTAAGGGGGAAGGATGGTGTTCGCAGCGGGGACCGTCTTCTTATAGACTACATCTACGATCTTCTGCTTATCAATGGCCATATTGAAAGCCTTGCGCACCTTGACATCGTCGAAAGGCGGCTTATTCACATTGAAGCCGAGGTAATAAGTGCTCAATGTTCGGGCGATGGTCAGCTCCTTGTGGAGGGGATTGGTTGGATCCATAACCCTTTCGATGTCCACCAAGCTCACAGGGACGGCATCCAGCTCACCCGTCTCGTACATGGTCATGGCCGACCCGCCCGCCAGGATGTAATTCACCCTTGCCAGGGCGGGCTTTGGCTCCCCGTAGTAGTGCTCGTTCCGCTCAAGCACGATCTTCTCCCCGAGGCGATACTCGGCCAGCCTAAAGGGGCCTGTGCCATTGGGGTGATCGGTCCAGGTTCTTCCTCCCCTCTCCACATTCCTTTCGTCGAGCACGAAGGCCACCGGATAGGTCAGGTTGTACAGAAAGTAAGCCTTCGGTGCATCTATCTCTATCTCCAGGGTATGCTCATCTATCACCCTGACGCCGGAGACTTCCGTGGCCAGCCCTTTTAGCTTATCCTTGGCCCCTACGATGTCCCCTAAGTAGGCATCGGCCACCGGAGAGGCGGTCCTGGGGTCACAGGCCCGTTCGATGGAATATTTGAAATCATGCGCTGTGACCGGCATCCCATCGTGGAATTTGACATCATCCCTGAGGTGGAAGGTATAGACCTTCCCATCCTCGCTTACCTCCCAGCTCTTGGCTATGTCGGGAACCACCTCCATGTCGGAGTTCAGGGTCACCAGGCCGCTGAATATCTCCACGATGTACTCGGCCGATGTGGCATCCGTGGTCAGGGCTGGGTCTAAAGTTGGAGGGTCGGCTCCAGGGAGGTTCAGCGTAGCGCCCTTTGGCGCGGGCGTAACCCCGGGCTTAGGGGTGGCAGCTGGCGCAGGAGTTGCAGGCCTCACCCTGAGACGCCCGCGGCCTTGGTACCAGAGGTAGCCAAATCCACCAATGCAGGAGAAAAGCAATCCTGCCACCACCACAGCTATGACGATTATCCAAACCCTTCTCTCTCCAAACATCAATCTCTCCTTTCCATACCCATCCTCCAATGGGGATGTCCCCGCTGACGGGAGAACTCGTGGGTTGCTACGTCCGCTTGGCCCAAGCCATCAACAGCCCCACAATGCTCTTGGCATCGGCGATCTCGCCGGATTTGATCATCTCCAACGCCTTGGCGAGCGGAGTTTTGATCACTTCGATAGCCTCGTCCTTCTCGGCCGGAAGGTAAGCGAGTTCAAGGCCGGTGGCCAGATAGAGATGAATTTGCTCCGTACAGAAGCCGGGGCTGGTGTAGAAAGTGCACATCTCCTCGATCTGGGCAGCTCGATACCCCGTCTCCTCCCTGAGCTCTCGCTGCGCACAGACCAGGGGCTCCTCACCTGGTTCCAAGGTGCCTGCGGGGATCTCCAGCAGCTCCCTCTCCGCCGGTTTGCGAAATTGCCGCACCAGGAGGACGTTGCTATCCTCATCCAAGGCTACCATGGCCACCGAGCCACGGTGCTCGACGATCTCCCGCTCTGTAATGTGCCCGTTTTCCAGCCGGACGGTATCCACCCGGAGGTTGACCACCCGTCCCTCATAAATCCGTCGGCTGGATGTAGTGATCTCTCGCATCGAACCGGCCTCCTGACGCATCCGCTCTCCGAATAAGGAATCCGGTGCGAACGGGCATACCATCTGACAAAGCTGCTCGCTGATCTCCCCTTAGCCGACGGATTCCCTGTCCATCGAGAGCGGCTTCGTCACTAGAGTTGTTGCACAATTGACTGATTGGCTCCAAAAGGCGATTTTCTCCTATGGGGGCAAAAGTTCCTAAGGTTTAGGCGATTCTGGGATTGGTTTCAGGCCTGTCTACTGATGAGTTTGCTCGCTTCCGGCCGGGGTGATGAGCTCGCTCGCTGCTGACTGGGGTGAAAGAATTTCGCGAACTTACCGCGAGCGAGCTCATCATCAATTGTGCAACAACTCCACTATGGAATGCGCAACCTCTGCCCTACGTACACCAGGTCAGGGTTGCTCAGATTATTGGCCACAGCGATGGCCTGAGGCGTTGTGCCGTAGCGCAGGGCGATCGAGGTCAAATTCTCCCCCCGTCTCACGATGTGGATTCTCCCCGATGGTGCCATCCCCCCAGGGATGGTCAGCCTTTGGCCGATGAAGATGAGGTCGGGGTTAAAGATTCGGTTAGCGGAGGCGATAGCCTCGACGGTGGTGCCATACCTGAGAGCGATGCTGAAGAGGGTCTCGCCGCGCTGCACTACATGCTCGATAGCTCCCTGAGGGGCTGCGCCGGGGATGGTCAACTGCTGCCCGGCGAAAAGGGTATCGGGATCGGAGATGTTATTGAGCCGGGCGATGGCTTCGACCGTCGTGCCAAAGCGTTGGGCAATGGAGAAAAGGGTATCACCCCAACGCACCGTGTAAGGGAAGCCTGCGGCAGGGATAGCAGTCGGCGTAAGCATCGGCGCGGGCGTGGGGGCTGGGGTAGGTGTAGCCGCTTCTACAGTTGGCGTCGGTGTGGGCGGTTTAGCGGTGGGGGTAGGCGTAGGGGCCCTTTTGGTGGGCATAGGGGTTGCCGTTGCCTTCAAGGTAGGCGTAGGGGAAGCGGTAGGGATCTCGTAGGCTCTCGGCTTAGGCCCGGGCTTCTCCCGCGTGCAACTTGCAGCCCCCCCTATCGCCAGGGCTACTAACGTTATGCAAATGATCGCTTTTCTCCCCATCGGATGCTCCTTTAAGCAAATTCCTCGATCGCCCGCGAGCCCTTGGCAGTTGGCTCCGGCCGATAGGCATCTCTTAAACTAAAGTGGTTGCACGATTAGGTACCAAATGCAATAACAATAAGGAACACAACCGATATCTCGTATCTGGAGGGTTTGTGCAACCACTTTAGTATACCACAATTCGGTTATATTGCCAACTCGAAAGGCATTGCTTAAATGGAGGAAGCAGTGTAGAATTGGTTACCTAAGGATTTGTGACTCGAATGGGAAGAGGCCATGTTCCATCTCAGCCGTGACAACAAGCTCCTCTCCATTGCCATCCTCCTCTGGGGATGTGGAGATGGGCTCTACCTCTACATCTGGCCCCTATACATCGCCAGCCTGGGTGCCGACCCCGTCCAGATAGGACTCGTCCTCTCCATCGGCACGCTGGCCATCGCTGTCAGTTACATCCCCGGCGGCTTCCTGGCCGACCGCTTCGGCCGCCGGCGGACGATGCTCTGGAGTTGGATCATAGGGGTGATCGCCATGCCCCTCATCGCCATGGCCCGTGACTGGCACCAACTCCTACCTGGCATCCTCCTTCGTTCACTCTCCGCCTTTTCTATGCCGGCCATAAGCAGTTACGTTGTCACCGCCAGCGAGGATAGGGACCTAGAGCGCACTTACTCCCTTGTCATCTCCTCCTCCTGGTCCTTAGGCACCTTGCTCACCCCCTCCATAGGGGGCTGGCTGGCGGATTCCCTGGGGATGCGTCCCCTCTTCCTCCTCGCCTTCGCCCTGTACATCCTCTCCACCTTCTTCATCTTCCTCCTCTCTGAGCAACCCATCGTTCCCGCTCCGGAGGGAAGCGGATACGGCCGGATACTATCCCATCCGCTCCTCCTGGCCTCGACTATCTTCTTCCTGGTCACCTTTATCCTCTACCTGGGACAGCCTCTGGCCCCCAACTATCTGGAAGAGGTGGTGGGGCTGAACCTCTCCTGGATAGGGACATTGGGGACCTTTGCCTCCTTAGGCTCGGCGGTACTGGCCGCCTGGCTGGGGCACCTGGCGACCTGGGGGATATTCATCTCAGAGGCCCTCTGTGCCCTTTCCTTTCTGCTCCTCCTGTGGGGACGGACCTTCCCTCTGCTGGCCCTCTCCTTCTTCCTGCGGGGCTCCCTCTCCGCCTGCACCTCGTTGGCCGCAGCCCAAATAGCCAGGATCTTGGGAGAGGATGAGGTCGGCCGTGGCTTTGGCGTCTTCAACACCCTGGTCAGCCTGGCCTACGCCCTCGCCCCCTATGCAGCTGGCCAGCTCTATTCTTTCAGCCCCACCCTCCCTCTGCTCGTCTCCTTAGGGTTAACGCCTCTGGCGATGGCTCTGACCGCGCTGGTGCGAAAAGAGAGGGAACCGAGGGGTTAGCTCAGTTCCCTTGGATCGATCGGATATGCATCTCCTTCAGCTAAATCAACCCCACTTTCCTCCCTCCCTCTTTAAAGGCCGTGATGGCTTTATCCAGGTGGTCCTTCGTGTGCTCAGAGCACAGCTGAACCCTGATTCTCGCCTTGCCCCGAGGCACCATAGGATAGACGATGGGGAGCACGTAGATGCCTCTCTCCCATACGAAGTTGGCCAGGGCCCGTGCCGTCTTGCTCTCGCCACACATTATGGGCACGATGGGCGTCTGACTGTTCCCCGTGTCGAAGCCCAGGTCCTGCATCGCCTCGACGAAGTAGTTGCGGTTCTCCCAAACCCTCTTCACCCTCTCCGGTTCGGATTCCATGACCTCGATGGCCGCTATGGTGGCTGCGATCACCCCAGGGGGGAGGGCCGCGCTGAGCAGCCATGTCCTGGCCTTGTTCTTGGCGAAATTTATGAGGTCCTTGCTGCCGCTGATATGCCCACCCACGATCCCATAGGCCTTCGAGAAGGTCCCCATCTCAACGTGGACCTGCTCATGGGTAAGGCCGAAGTGGCTAACGATGCCCCTTCCCCCCTCCCCGAGCACGCCCTCGCCGTGGGCGTCGTCTACGTAGACCCCTGCTCCATGCTCCTGGGCTATCTCCACGATGTCGGGCAGAGGAGCTAAATCGCCATCCATGCTGAAGACACCATCAGTGACGATCCAGATGTGTTTATAAGGCGGTTTATGCTCCTCCGCCTCCTTCATGACCCGTGCCAGGTCCTCGGCGTCCCTGTGTCTGTAGATGACGCGGTCCGCATGGCTCAGCCTCATCCCATCTATAATCGAGCCGTGGTTCAGCTCGTCGGAGACGAAGAGGTCGCCCTCACCGGCGAGCTGAGGGAGAAGTCCCTCGTTCACCATGAAGCCGGTTTGAAAGGTGAGGGAAGCGGGTGCCCTCTTGAACTCCGCAAGGCGGCGGTCCAATTCTCTGTGAAGGTCCATGTCGCCGGCGATCGAGCGATCGCTCCCTGCGCCCGCTCCGTACTTCTTAGTGGCCTCGATCATGGCGTTGACAACCTTAGGATGGGTGGATAGATTGAGGTAGTTGTTAGAACAGAGCATCACCACCTCTCTGCCATCGACGGTGCAGACGGGGCCGCTGGCGGATTGGAGTTCCTTAGGCTCCCAGCTCAGGCCCTCGCGCACGAGGCGCTGATACTCCTCGCCGAGATACTTCGTCGGATGCCTTTCGATCTGCATAAGTCACCTCCTTCTATCAAGCGCTGAGCAGAATGGCCTGCGATTTAGCGGATGCCACTTTGCTCGAGATTTAAGAACAGTCCCCCACCTACGCGGAGGGCAACCACTCGATGGGTATCAAATGCTCGACCTCCTTGAATTCAGGGTCGCCGGTCAATATCGTCGCTCCCCGGTTCTGGGCTAGCGCGACGGCAAAGGCATCGGCGTAGGAGATGGCATGGCCAGCCTTGATGTGAGCGGCCATAAATGTCAGAGAGCAGCTAGCATCCACCACCGTTATAGGCAGGCGGTCAATGATCGCAATGGCCCGCTCAAGTATAGCCCATCACCCCTAGAGTTTACCCTCCGCGTATCGCTTGCTCAGCTTCTCCAGCATATCCGTAGTCATAGCGGCCAGGTCCCATTTCGGCTCCCAACCCCACTCCTCCCTGGCGGCGCTGTCGTCGATGGTCTTGGGCCATGAATCGGCGATGGCCTGCCTGAAGTCGGGCTTGTACTCGCATTCGAACTCGGGGATATGCTTCTTGATCTCCGCAGCCAATTCGCCAGCGGAGAAGCTCATGCCTACCACATTGAACCCGTTGTGGTGCTTGAGCTTCGAGAGGTCGGCCTCCATCAGCTGGATGGCCGCCCTGATGCAATCGGGCATATAAATCATGGGGAGGACTGTGTCCTCCCTCACAAAACAGGTGTATCTCTTGTGTTTGATAGCTTCATAGAATATCTCCACAGCATAGTCGGTAGTGCCTCCTCCGGGGAGGGTCTCGCTGCTGATGACCCCAGGGTAACGGACGCCGCGCACGTCCAGGCCATACTTGTGGAAGTAGTAGTCGCATAGCAGCTCGCCGGCAACTTTAGTGATGCCGTACATAGTCGTGGGACGCATGACCGTTTCCTGAGGGGTGTTCTCGCGGGGCGTCTCCGGGCCGAAGGCGGCGATGGAGCTGGGCCAGAAGACGCGGACCAAATCGTATTCCCTGGCGATCTCGAGGATATTGTACAGGCCGTCCATGTTCACGCGCCAGGCGAGCTGGGGTTTCTCCTCGCCCACGGCTGAGAGGATAGCCGCCAGGTGGTAGATTGTGTCAATGTTGTATTTCTTCACCACCTCCTCGACCGTCTCCCTCTTGGTGACATCAATGAACTCGAAGGGGCCTGAAGTGCGCAGCCTCTCGCTGGGCTTCGTCCTATGTCCGCAGGCCACCACATTTTCGTTGCCATACCTCTTGCGGAGCTCCATGGTCAATTCGGAGCCGATCTGGCCGCAGGCACCGGTCACGAGTATCCTCTTCATCTCCTTCGACATGGGGTTCTCCTTTGAACCTCACTAATCGTTTGATTTCCGCATCCAGTATAGCACGGATTTCCCTCCCCGTCAAAGCCAAATTTGAAATTAACTGCCCAATGACTCCTTTTGGGGCTCCAAAGTGGCGTCCTTACCTGTTTGATGCGGCACAGGAGAGGGCGAGGATCACTCCAGGACCCCTTCTGTAGCAAGAACTCCGCCTTGTCCCGTAAGGAGGTGACAAGTGGCTAGACTTGAAATTGCGTGGGGAAAGTGTTAAAATGAGGCTGACAGGGGTGAGCTGCTCCTGCCGGAGGAGAGGGGATGGCCGTTATCGGCCCTTCGTTTGGGGCGATCGAAGTGCTCCTCATCGCTCAGGAATGGAAACCACGGGTCCTCATGCGAGCCCAGCTCTCGGAGGAAGGCTACCAGGTGCTCTCCTTGCGCACTGTTGAGGAGGCCATGGTGCTGCTCTGTCGAGGGTTGGTAAGACCCCACCTGATCGTCTTGGATACCCATCACCAAAGCCTAAAAGAACCTACCCTATCCGACCTGCGGAAGCTGGCCGGTGACATCCCCATCCTCATCTGCACCGGACCCTATGGCCTGGCCGAATTCGATTTCGAGGCGATGGGCTTCGAGCACGTGTTGGTCAGACCCTTCACCATCCGCGATGTGGTGGAGAAGGTCGGTCAGATGATCAAACGGGAGGGGGAATGAGGAACAGCTGGCTGCTCGCAGCGATAACGGCCTTCATGATGCTGATCTCGGCTGCCTGTATCCGGGCTGAGGGGGTGCCTTCCCCAACCCCAACGCCCCCCTCAATCCCCACCTCAGCGGATAAATTCCAAGAGATAAGAAGATGGATGGTGGATACCCAGATCCGCTCCAGGGGGGTGACCGATGAGGCGGTTCTGGCGGCCATGGAGAAGGTGCCTCGCCATGAGTTCGTGCTCCCTCAGTACCTGAATCAGGCCTATGCCGACCATCCCCTGCCCATCGGCTACGGGCAAACCATCTCCCAACCCTACATCGTGGCTTTCATGACCGAGCTCCTGGACCTAGAGAAGGGGGAACGGGTGCTGGAGATCGGCACCGGCTCGGGCTATCAGGCAGCGGTGCTGGCTGAGCTGACCGATGAGGTCTACACCGTGGAGATCATCCCTGAACTGGCGGAGAGCGCGGCTGAACGGCTGAAGCGCTTAGGCTATACCCAAGTGAAGGTGAGCAACCACGATGGCTACTACGGATGGGAGGAGCATGCCCCTTACGATGCCATCATCGTCACCTGTGCCCCCGACCACGTCCCTCAGCCCCTGATCAATCAATTGGCCGAGGGAGGATGCATGGTCATACCTGTAGGGCCGCCGGGCGGATACCAGAGCCTCTGGCTCATCAAGAAGAAGGATGGCGAGATCCACACCGAGAACATGGGCGGCGTCCTCTTTGTGCCTATGCTGGGAGAGCATTGATTCGCTCGGCTCCGCCCTTCCGACGAACTCAGGGAGAGTGCCCGAATGGGAAACGATAGCGAGATCGCCGTCAGCGACCGATTGATCATCGATCCAGCCGCAGGGACAGCGACCTTCATCTCCCAGGGCCAGCCCCTGTTGCGGAGGGCCACCGCTTGGATCGCCTATCGGGCCGGGGGAGAAAAGCGGCGCTTCGAATTGGCAGGCCCGGGGTTGAGTTTTAACGCCGGCCAGGATAAGGCTCGATTGAGCCGAGCAAACGGCGATCTCAGATTGGATTGGCACCTCAGGGCAGCAGGCAATGGGGTAGAGGTATGGCTGGAAGCGACCAATGTGGGACGAGCTCCCCTCCGGTTGGAAGAGCTGGGGGTCTTATCCGCGGATGCGAGGCGAGGAGGACGGTTAGAGCTGGGCCCTTCGCCCCAAGATTGGAGTTTCTACCAGAACGGCTGGCAGTCCTGGTCTCCGGCCTTCGCCCGCCAGGTGGGGGATGGCATCTACGTCGATCCCGGCACCGAGAGTTATCGCCTCAGGCACCTGCCCCACGGCCGCCAAAGGGGCCTGAGCAGCGAGTGGATCACGGTGATAGCCACCAAGGAGCAGGCGGCAGGGAGTAGGCAATGTGGTCTGCTCTTGGGCTTCGTGACCGCAGCCGATCAGCTGGCGGAGATACGCTTAGATCTGAATAGGGAGGAGTTCTCCGACCTGGTCGCCGTCTGCTACGCCGACGGGGTGACGATCCAGCCGGATGAGAAGCTCCCCTCGGAGCACCTGCTCGTAGCTACGGGTGAGGATCCGCTTGCCCTTCTGGAGGGATGGGCTGAACGCTTGGGTGAGGCCATGGGGGCCCGCATCGAAGGCGAAATCCCCACCGGCTGGTGCAGCTGGTATTACTTCTACGGGGAGAACACCGCTGCCGATGTCCTGGACAACATGGCAAAGATGGATGAAGAGGCCCTGCCTTTGAAGTACATCCTCGTCGATGATGGCTACCAGGCGGCTATCGGTGATTGGCTCACCTGCGATAGGAGGAAGTTTACGGACATGAAGGCCCTGGCCCAGGCCATCAAAAGGGCAGGTCATAGGCCGGGGATCTGGACGGCTCCCTTCGGTGTGGGAGCCGGCTCACAAGTTTACGCCGAACATCCCGATTGGGTGATGCGGGATGAAGACGGCGAGCCCATCAGAGCCTGGCATCACAGGTCGGGGGATGTCTATGCCCTCGACCTCTCCCATCCTCAGGTGAGGGGGTGGCTGTTCGAGACCTTTCGAACTCTGCGCGATTGGGGATTCGAGCTCTTCAAGGTGGATTTCCTCTTCGCCGGAGCCTTAGCTGGCCGCCGCTACGACCCTCAGATGACCAGGGCTCAGGCATTGCGAGCGGGGTTGAAGGCGATCCGCGAGGCCATCGGAGAGGACACCTTTCTCCTCGGCTGTGGAGCTCCCCTGGGGCCCTGCGTGGGGATAGTGGACGGGATGCGCATCGGGACGGATGTGGCCATCAATTGGCATCCCCTCTGGCGCAACCTCTCCATGGTCTCCACTGAGAATGCCCTTCGTAACGCGATAGCCCGCTACTTCATGCACCGGAGGCTTTGGCTTAACGATCCCGATTGCCTGCTGGTGCGCACCCGCCACGATGAATCGGATCTGGTGCTGAACGAGATGCGGACCATGACCACGCTCATCGGCCTCTCAGGCGGCTCGGTGCTCTCGGGAGATAACTTCCCCTCCATCAGAAGGGGACGGTTGAAATACCTAAGGCAGATACTGCCTCCCTATGGCCGGGCGGCCATCCCCCTGGACCTGTTCGATAACGAGATGCCCCAACGCCTGATCCTGCCCATCGAGAGGGATTGGGGCCGTTGGTGGGTGGTCGCCCTCATCAACTGGGGAGATCACACCACCTCCACCACCGTGTCCTTAGATGATCTGGGACTGCCGAAAGGGCGTTACCACGCCTACAACTACTGGCGGCGTCGCTACCTGGGTGTGGTCGAAAAGCAAGTGACCATCGTCCGGCACCAGCCCCACTGCACTGCCCTGCTCCTCCTCAAGCCCGTCTCCGACAGGCCCGAGCTTCTCACATCGACTTTCCACATCACTCAGGGGGGCGTCGAGGTGAGGGCTGTCGAATGGATGGGGAAAAGGGCACTGGCTGTGGAGATGGAGAAAGAAGGGAAGCAATTCGGCGAGCTCCTTTTCACCATCCCTCAGGGCTTCCGGGTGAAGGAGGTCCGCCACGACGGTCGAAGGAGAGGGGTGAGGTGGATCGCCAAGGGGATCGCGGAGATAGGTTTCACCTTAAGGGGAAGGGCGCGGGTGGAGATGGAATTCGAGGTGGCCGGTAGATAAACGAGCGGCACCCGCAGACAGGAGGAACCTATGGACTTCGAACTCACCGAAGAGCAGGAGATGATCCACAGGATGGTGCGGGAATTCGCCGATTAAGCGAGGGGAATTGACTACGCATTCAGCTCGCCAAATGTAGCCACCTCTGCTAAAATATGACCACAAAGGAGCGGGGATGGAACAGGTCACAGTGGGCATTCGAGAGCTGAAAACCAGGCTGAGCCATTATCTGGGCCGGGTGAAGGCCGGGGCCACCATCATCGTCACCGAACGAGGAAAACCCATCGCCAGGATCGTGCCGGAGGGCGAGCGATGGGCGACGCGGCTTCAGGAGCTGATGGCGGAGGGGATGGTGGATTGGAGTGGGCGTCGGCTTCAGCCGATGACGCCGGTAGCCAGGCTCCGGGGCCGGACTATGGTTTCAGAGTTATTGTTGGAGAGTCGAGGGTGATTCTCTACTGACCGATGGCTCTGGGATGCGGGGACTTAAGGGAGGTCTTAATGAGCAAAAAGATTATGTGCAGACAGCTATTAGTACTTGCCGTCCTTCTGATGGGAACTGGAGGAGTTGCCTCCGGCTGCGCAAAGCCCTCACCCGAGGCCAAGATTCCGCTAACCCTGACCCCCACAGCCACAGCAACTCACATGCCGACGCCTTTCCCAACTCCCGAACCAACGGCCACTCCAACTCTAACCCCGAGGCCAACGGCAACTTCAACACCTAAACCAACGCCTACAGCAACTCGAAAACCAACAGCGACACCCACACCAACTCCCACGCCTTATCAAAGAGAATTTGAGAATATTGCAGGTAAGGACAATATCCTCATCGGAGCTTTTTATTATCCCTGGTACAACCGTAATGATCCGTATTTCTCCCATTGGTTTAATCGTGACGTATGGAAAAGACGAGGGTTTAAGGGAGAACCTCTTCTCGGTGGATATGATTCGAGAGATCCCGATGTGATAAGAAAGCACATAGATTGGGCTACTGGACATGGGATAGACTTCTTCCTTGTGAGTTGGGGCTTTCACGGCCCCGGCACATTTACCGATATAGTGCTCAAAGATCACTTCTTGAGAAGCGAGTTGGTGTGCGATATTAAGTTTGCTATATTGTATGAGACGAACGGGAGACTGAAAAGCGCAAGAGATGAGCTTTTGGGCTACGACATTGTCAATTTGGATGATTCCAGAAATCAAGAGATACTCTTTGCTGACTTCGACTATTTCGAGAGAGTGTACTTCAATCACCCGCAATATCTGAGGATACACGATGCTCCTGTTGTCTTTTTTGACATTCTGAGGCTTTTCGGAGGCGACGTCGTAGGGGTATTCGACAAGCTGCGTGACAGAATGAAACTACACTATGGGCATGACCTTTTCATCATTAGTGACCAGGCAACATCCATGTCGCCTGATGACCCCTTACAACGTGAAATTGCAGAAGCTGTGGATGCCATCGGTACCTATCAGGCATTTCAATGGGCACCTCATTTCTTTGATCCTTCGGCAGCAGTTTGGACAGATTTTGAGAGTTACGTGCCCGGGGTCTTCGGGCCATGGAAATCGTTATCACAAAGCTTAGGCAAATACTTTGCTCCAGGAGTAGTACCAGGTTGGGACAAAAGGGGAGTTGATCCAGATCTCCCTGTTCTTCCCAAGAGTCCAGAAAGATTCAAGAAGCAGATTGAAATAGCAAAAGATTTCATTGACCCTGAACTCCCCATGGTTTTGATCACCTCTTGGAACGAGTGGTTTGAATATACCGCAGTAGAGCCGTCTGAGGAACACGGCTTCAGGTACCTGGAAATCATCAAAGAAAGCCTCGCGGGGTATTAGCAAGAGAGGAGTAGCTGAAATGAGCGGCAGAATTTTGCGCAAGGAATTGCTTAGATTGGTTGCCGTGTTATTTATTGGAGTTGGGCTCATTTCGGCATGTGCCAAGCCTTCACCCGAGGCCAAGATTCCGCCAACCCTGACCCCCACAGCTACTCACATGCCGACGCCTTCCCCAACTCCCACACCAACATTGACCCTGGTTCCAACAGCATCTCCAACACCCAAACCAACCGCTACCCCAACCCCCTACGTTGATAGAACTCCTCCAGAAATCAGCGGCTTGGAATGGCAGCCCACGAGGGTAGTAAACAGCAAGGTGTACGATGGGAGAGTTACCTTTGAAGCCCAAGACGAGGGTAGCCCGATAGCTTATGCTGAATTAAATTTTGTCCCCAAAGAGTATCCTCATTTATCAAGGGCGGCATTCCCAGAGGAAGATCCAAGGAAGCTTGTTTTAAAGCCTCTGGATGGTGCTTTCGATGAGTTGAAAGAAGAATTCGCTGTTGATATAACTGACATAATTGGTGGAAGGGAGTATGATGTTGTGGCCGTTGTTAAGGACAAAGCTGGTAACATTAGCACCGCCAGCTTGAAAACCCCTTACATAAGAGAATTTGAAAACATGGCTCCTTTAGATGACATAACAATAGCAGCTTTTTACTACAATTGGTACTCACCAAACTATTATATACCAAGAAATTTGCCAGACAAGCCATTGTTAGGTTTCTACAACTCGGAGGACAATATAGTTTTTAATAGACATGTTGATTGGGCTACTGGACATAGAATTGATGTTTTTGCATTTCCATATCCATATCATAATTCAAAGTATGCATTTACCTGGCTTGAAAAGATATTTAAAAAGAATATGGAGGCAGAATTATTCGGTCAAATGAAGTTTAGCTTTTGTAGTACATTTGTTGATAATACAGATCCTCACCCTCCGTATGATTTTGATGATCCTAAAGTAAAACAAGATTTTATCGAGAATATAGAGCATATTAAAGCGCATTACGCAGAATTGCCAAATTTCTGGAGAATTAATGGAAAACCAGTTATAGTTACTTGGAGTACTCATGCGTATCAATCTGAATCGGGAAATGTGAAATATGCTATGGAAGCCGTTGGCAGTGGTCGTGATGTACTTTTAATTGGTGAGATCGTAGGTACTGGTAAACCTAAGTTCGAATGGTATAATAACGTCTATGGACTGTATACTTATGAACCGCTCCTCAGTTTTGTAGATTCGGTGTGGCCTCATGCAGGTGGAAAGTTAGGAACTTATGAAGTTGGGGGTGTATTGGATGAAGCTTTGGAAACTATGAGAGGTTGGAAGCAATTTGTGGAACGAATTGGAATTAAATATATACCAACTATATCTCCTGGTTTTGATAATACATATGATTACAGAACAACCAATAGACCTTCTATCATAGTAAGGAGTCCATACTCGTTTGGGAAATTTATAAGTGAAGTAAAAAGAGATTTTCTCGATAGAAATCCTAAGATCATTTTTGTTACAACTTTAAATGAATGGTTTGAAGGAACACAAATCGAGCCATCTGAAGAGGAAGGCTTCGCATACTTGGAAATCCTCAAGGAAGCCCTCGCAGGACATTAACATCATCGAGGAGGATAGAATTCATGGACTTCCAGCTCACCGAAGAGCAACAGATGATCCGCAAGATGGCGCGCGATTTCGCCGAGAAGGAGATCGCCCCCGTCGCCGGGGAGATGGACGAGAAGGGGGAG
>Ga0190286_1000370_pt1 | contig 19288 bp, 22 predicted proteins | sample 48691834_MG_FD_183241 | JGI IMG/M metagenome (GOLD analysis project Ga0190286, IMG submission 183241) | Hydrothermal vent microbial mat bacterial communities from Southern Trench, Guaymas Basin, Mexico - 4869-18-3-4_MG | ecosystem: Environmental > Aquatic > Marine > Hydrothermal vents >... | reverse complement strand
GTTAAATATGGCTCAGAAGAAGAAATCCATGAAAGCCAAGAAGAGTGAGGTTTTAAACAGCCTAGTAGGATTGGGTAAACGTATTTATTGGCAACTTAATTCTGGTGAGTTTCCATGGATTGAAATGCCTAGTAGGTCTACAAAAAATATTCTTTACGATAAAGAGTTAAGACAGTATGTTTTAGGTGAAAAACGTATTAGAAGAATCTCAAGAAACATTAGACATATAAGACCTTTCACCCAGCTTATTTGGCTTGCGGATATTGTGCATCAACTTATTGAAATGGGTAAAACAAGCACCTTAAGAGATATTTACTATATGGCTCAAGCTTATGATGTTGATTTTAGTGACCAAGCTGAATCGGATGATATTATAACAGACTTAGAAACTTTAATCTCTTATGCAAGAGAAGATTTTAATGTTTTTCCAGAGGAAAGAAGTGCAATTTATGGGAATTTAACCATAGAGTATACTGTGCCAAAATATGAGGGGAAAAGACTTAATTTAACTGTTCACCCAGATGGTGTTATGATTGGTCCAGCTTTAACAAGTGCAGATTTTATTGATACAGATGCAGAAATAGTTTTATGTATTGAGAAGGGTGCAATGTTTACACGTTTGTTGGAGGAAGAAGTTCATAAAAAATTTAATGCTATCCTTATTCATACTGCAGGTCAAGCACCTAGAGCAACAAGACATTTAATTCATCGGTTAAATGAGGAGTTAAAACTTCCTGTTTACATTTTTTGTGATGCTGACCCTTGGGGTATGCATATTGCTCAAGTTATCATTTCAGGTTCAGCGAATGCAGCCCATTTAAAGGAGCTTACAACTCCAGATGCAAAATGGGCTGGTGTTTGGGCGTCGGACATTACTGAATATAAGCTTCCATCTGAAAAGTTAAATGAACTTGACTTAAAACGTTTAAAAGAACTGGAAAAAGACCCAAGATATGGTGAAGGAATTTGGCAAAGAGAAATTCAAGTTTTTAACAAGATCCAAAGAAAAGCTGAACAAGAAGCTTTTAGCAGATATGGATTGACAAAAATAGTTGATGATTACCTACCCAAAAGATTGGAGGAAATGAAAAGCTATTAGAAGCTTAAACCTTTTATGGACATTTAAACAAGATGGCGAGATAACAGGTAAGATGGTTAGGGGATATTTAGAGGAGCATGGTAAGAAGCTTCTTAAAGAGGGGGAGGCTTATTACTACTCTTTATTCATAGTAGATTTAACAGATATAAGGATAGTTTAGATTTCCTTTTCTTAACAAGAGCATGTTTTAATGGTGTAATGAGATTTAACAGTCGAAATGAATTTAACGTTCCTTTTGTTCGCAAACCTGATAGATTTAGGAAAGCATACATCACGAAAATTGTAAATCAAATTGATACTATTCATAAAATAATTCAAGGCAAAGATTGGGAATTTAAATGTTGCGATTGGAAAGAAGCCGTAAAAGAGGCAAATGACGAAGACTTCATATATGCCGACCCGCCTTACATAGGAAGACATACCAACTATTACGATTACTGGACAGAGAAAGAAGCTATTGAGTTAGCTAACTTCGCCCATGAATATTCAGGAGGATTCGCCCTTTCTATGTGGGGGGAAATGTTTACCGACAAAATGAGTATATTAACAAGTATTGGGACGAGAGACTTTATGTCATTAGATACTTTAAACACTTCTATCATGTTGGTTCTAAGGAATCATATCGTCACGAAATGTTAGAAGCTCTAATTATAAGAAGGGGGTATGAGGCATCTGCAGAAGATTTAAACAAACAAGCGGAAATCACAACCTACATCCCGTAACATCCCTCAAGGTTTAACACTTAAAAGTTAACAAACTTCAAAAATTAACACAAACCTCAATAAGTTACCAGAACCAAGAATGGGAAGGTTTATATATCTCTAGCAATATCGCTAGAGATATAGGTGAAACCAAATGGCAAAAGTATACAGTACAATCCCCAGGGGATTTTCAAGATTCTACATTCTCCACCTACTCAAAGAAAAACCTATGACTGGAAAAGAAATAATTGATGAGGCTGTAAAAAGAAGTGGGGGTGCCTGGAAACCTTCACCAGGACTTGTTTATCCTTTGCTTGGTAGACTTTTATCTGAAAACTTGATAGAAGAGGTTGCTGAAGGAAAATTTAAGATAACATCTAAAGGTGAAGAAACTTTAACCCAATACGTAAAAATTCAGGAGCAAATCGAAAAACAGTTAGAGGTTTTAAGAAAATTAGGGTTTAACGCATTAACAACAGGAAAAATTCTTGTTGAGGAAACCTTGGATAAAATAGTAGGTTTAACAAAGTTTTTCCATGAAAACCTTAAAAAATTTTCTCTTGAAACTCAAGAAAAACTTTTAACAAAATACAAGGAGTTTCTTGAAAAAGAACTGGAAAAAATCAAGGAAAAAGAAAAACAGGAAACAACAAAAAATTTTTAAAATTCCTAGAAAAACTTAAAATAGAAAACATCCCTTTCAATTTTTTGACTGGGCCCGTAGCTCAGCTAGGTTACATCCAGCCTAAAAGAGCGACAGAGTAAGTCGAAGCTCATAACCTGTTGGTCTCCGGTTCAAATCCGGACGGGCCCACCAAAAACAACCACCACCTCAAAAATCCTAAAAATTTGATTATGCTGAAAACCAACAAACAATCCTCAAAAACAGTAAAAATTTAATTTTTAGTGTGACAGTGTAGTACAGTTTAATAACATATTACATCACAAAAATTAATTTTTTATATATGATATTGGTAAAATGTTATACATCAATAATAAGTTTACAAATTTTCCATTTAGTCCTGTTTCGTATGTTTAGGATAAATTATGGTGTTTAGTAGCTTTTTGGAAGTCCAAGTATATGTTGCCCAATAAAGTTTAAGACCATTTCATTGTTGACTGATGCTATTCTTGCTGTTCTTAACCATGCTGGACAGGTTATGATGTCATATTCGGTAACAAAACCATAACCTCCATGAACTTGAATTGCTACATCACAAGCTTTGTATGCGAATTCTGAAGCTACAAGTTTTGCTATATTAGTATATTTACCAACAATTTGTGGATTTTCTTTGTTGCAATTATCCTTCCAAAAAAGAAACCAACTTAAAATTCCAATTAAAAGAAGAATTATTCCTACAACAAGTTTTATAACTTTTCTTTTTTCAACAACCATAAAAATTTTAGATAATTTTGTGGTTTGGGAATTTGAACCTTCAATTTTGATGCTCCGGGCGGGATTTGACTGAATTTTGGTATAAATCCATTTTTACCCCTCCTCCTTTAAGAGAGTCTGTAACTTTTTATTTTAAGATTTTTATAGAGCTTTTGGGGACTGGGGTGTTTTCTCCTGAGGTTAGGTTGGTTAGGGGTTGTCTAATAGGCTACTTGAGTAAGGAACATCCTAGTCTGAAAGAAGCTTACAAGACCATAACCGCTGTCATTAGCTCAGGCCAACTAACCTAGAAAATATAGGTAACATTCCTAAGTTTGGCTCCATCCTATTCAGTCCTCCTTACTTTGATGCTTTATCTATAACTAAGGGTGGTGGTAGTAAGGCTTCAGCCAACTATGAAGAATCAACCCAAGAATTACAGCTAAGGAGAAGCGGGCCTTTCGCTGTTAAGAAAAATTTACCCACTCCCTATTCCTCTAAGCTAGACAATATTGGTAACATCTCACAGTTCGGCTCAATAATCTTCAGCCCGCCTTTAGGAGAGGCAAATAAAGGCTCTGGCATAGCTAAGGAGGGCTATAAGGGAAAATACGGTAAAGATGAAAAGCTGAAGGATAGATGCGACAGGCCAATTTTAAGGGATAAAAATAATCTTAGTAATGTTCGTTTCGGCAAAACTTACCTTAGCGAAATGTTTAAGGTTTACTCCGAATGCTTTAGAGTTTTAAAGCCTGGAAAATTTATGGTTGTAGTCGTTAAGGATATTCGCAGGAAAGGTTTAACGATTCCCTTAGGTGCGGATACGATTAAGCTATGTCAGTTAGCTGGTTTCGAAGTGTTTGACATAATAGTTAACAAGTTGTATTTTCCAAGCTTTTGGCAGTTAAACCATGCTAAGAAAACTCAAGATAAAGGAATACCTATGACGCTTAGGACGTATGAGTATATTTTGGTTTTTAGAAAACAATCATTGTAACATATCACAATATTCTATACATATTTAACTTCTTTCGGAAGGCGTTGCGAACGTGTCTTGTTAGGTTTCTTATTTTCACGTATCTCTAAGCAAGAAAGCATATCGTAAATTCCCTTTATAATCTGAGGAACATTCTCAGTTGGCACGCCTGAAGCAATTAATAGTCCTGTTGAAATAGTACGAGTAATTGGAATTTCCGCTATCTTCTTTCTACCTTTAAAGAGACGAATGTATGGAATCAGTTTTTGACGATACTTATAGATGTCACAGTTCCATCTCCCTAATAGCTTTTTCCTATCTCCAATTCTTCCAGAATATTTTGACACATCAGAAACAGGTGGAAAGGCTTTTGCAAGTACGTCTGCCCCGATTTTATCGACCACCCCTTCCAATCTTTCCCCTTCGTAGATAACGGAAGTTTTACACATCAATAAACCTTACTTTACCACTTTTCCTTGTGTTTTTTGGTGATCAAATGAAAATCTACCTTAAAAAAACTGAATGAGAAGGGCCACAATGTTTACAAGATAACTTCTCCTGAAGAGTTGGAGAAGGTTGCTCCATCCGAATACTACTGGCTTGCCAAGCTTGAAAATGGAGAGGCTACAGCAATCCCAAGGGAATATGCCTTAACGCTTGAGGAGGAGGAAGTATTGGCTATACCGATTTTAGTAGGGGGTTAGAATAGGGCTAAGCGACCTGATACGCAAAACTCTTGAAAAGCAGAAAAGCTATAGGTACGCTGGACGGTACTCAACCGAGTATTCGGATGAAAGCATAGCTTTACTCCACTATGGAACAGAGATAATTCGGTACAACAAGAAAACAGAAAAATTTGAGCTAGGTGATGGATGGAGTATTAGCAACAGGGATGCAATTAACAGTTTTATCTACGAGGTTAGCAGGTACTACGGCTTAAAGGATAGACCCTACTGTTCCCTAACCTATTCACGTGACCCATGGTTTCGGAAAAGGAGAAACGAGCATAGAATAACCATCTATCAGGAAAAGGGCAACATAGTCCTATGGAAATGGAAAGTGAAAGGAGATATTCCCCAGCTTACACTCGAAGGTGACTATGTTAATCCTCAGTATCCGTACGATAACGAACCGTCTATTTGCAATTCACCGCTATGGGGATTCAGGAAAAGACGTTACAGACGTAGATATTCATATGACGCTAACCAGCTAAGCCTTCACGAGATTGTAATAGTAGACGAATTTTATCGCTTAAAGTTTCAAGATGTGGATAAAGCTATAGAGTTTGCATACAAACATGACCAGAGGCTTTTAAACAAAATAATCGAGGAATACAGGCCAAGAGCCAAAGAAATGCTGAATGAAATAGTGGAGAAGCTAAAGCTTCCAAGAATCGATTGCGGATATACAAGCTATTTAGTTGTTCACACCAAAGAGAAAACTTACTATGTTAACGAGGAGAATGGACAGGTAAGAGATTCTTTAGCAAGCTATGGCTATTGCATAGTTCCGAAAATTAGTAGAAAGCTTCCAGTTGAAGACATAATTATTTCTAAGATTTTGGCGCTAATAACTGGAAAATATGATCCTGAAAAGCGGAGGTGGGTGGAGTGAGAGGCTACTGTCCTACGTGCAAAGAATTTAGAAGCGACATTGGAGAGGATGCTTGGTCTATAATTTGGAAGAATGGAAATCCTGTTTGTGAGCGTTGTGGTGGGTTTGTTGACATAAATTATTTTGTTGAACTAAGAGGCAAAAAGCAAGCTGATAATTCTGTCAGAAAAGACGGTAGCATCAATAGGCTTCGTGGCTATGGTAAATATGGAGTTAGCAGAGATCAGAGTGAGAGAAAAGGTAAGAATGGAAACGTGGAAGCGAATGAATGTGGGGAAAGGAAAAACTACCAGAAATAACGCGGCTAGTTCAGGTCTCTCACTCGAAACGTAGCTGATTTTGGAGAATAGGCGATCAAGATTTCATAGTATTTGGATACATGGGGAAGGCAAGGTAGGAGAAATTATTTTCTAACTCTTTTGTAGAAATTTTTCATGTCCTCTTCCAAATCTTCAACATCGTATTGCATGGGTATTTTTCTCTGCCTCAAGTATTCCATCATCTCTCTGATAGAAACACTAGCATCCATGGCTGCCCTCTCAAGCGTAATTTTACCCTCAGCATAAAGCTTTGTAGCCTTTTCTTTCTTCATTTAACCTTTCTCCTCAGAATTTTCAACATCTGGTCAACAGTTAAGACCTTTATTCCTTTGAATTCTCGAACTGCCAACAAATCTTCATCACCCGATACCACGTACTCTGCATTTCCATCTAAGGCTGTGGCTAAAACCATGTTATCACTTTTATCTCTTGTAATGTCAACTTTGGATCGAATCTGAACAAATTCGCTAACACGTTCCAGCAAGGCTATGAAATTTACGGCTTCACTATTTCTAAAATATGGTCTAAACTTCTTTTTCTTAGCTACCTTAATGAACTCCTCCAGGATAGGTTCTGACAGAACTAACTGTATTTCCCCTAGTATCGCTTGGTCGAAGAGGTTTCTTGGCTTACCCTTCTTTATGAGAGCGCTGATGAGGACATTGGTGTCTAAAACAATTCTCATCTAAGCAGCCCTTTTTTCCGCCTGTAAGCCTTAACCTCAGCAGCTATATCTTCCTCCGTGAGTTCACCATACTTTTTAATTCGCTCATCCATTATCTTTTTAATCCTCTCCCATTCTTCCCGAACGTTTGGAAGATACAGCTTTTTAAGAATAATCGTATCCTTTTCCCCATACACCAGTAATTTAGTCTTCGGCTTAAGCCCTAGACGTTCCCTCACAGCTTGCGGAATAACCACTTGTCCTCTTTCACTCATGGTTGTAATTTCAGGTTCAGCCATAGATTTCACCAATATGATAATCTTATTTTCATACCTTAAATACTTTTAACGGAAATATCCTATCCCAGTAGTGTTTTTATCCATAAGTCCTAAGATTGTAACTTTATGGCAGCTTTAAATCCGTATGATGATTATGTAAAATGGTATAGGTGGGCATGTGAACAGAGATATGGGAAGGGAAGTTGGAACAGGAGAATAGGTGAAGAAGTTGGTACAGGTAAAAGCATAGAGGTATTTGGTTTTCAAGAATATCAGAAACCGTTCAAGACTTATTGGAATGATGAGCTTTCTGTTAGAATTTTGGAGAGAAACGGTAAGTACACAGGCGTAGCATGCTTGGTTGCCAAAGAAATTACAGACAGGGAAAATTTCATTCGAAAGTTTGGCTTGAGCTTTGAAAAAGATGTACAGTGGAAGGCTGCCTCCAGCTTATTAACCCATCTTTCTAAGTCTCCAGCATTCAAAGCAATACTTATTACGACAAACAAGATTCCGTTTAGGCTTGAACCAGACATTCCAGAGGAACTTAGAGGAAGAATAGAGTGGGCTAAAAGAAACTACAACTTTCACAAAGAAAAAGCTGGGACACTAAGGCTACAAATAGAATCACAGAAAGCAATACCGACTGAACCTTATCCCGCTTATTTACCAAAGCAAATGAAAGGGGAACAAGACCATGCTCGCAAGTTTTTGGAAACAGTAAAAGTTTTAGAATCGCAAGCGCATGAACATTTTAAAAATTACTTTTTAATTAAGGAAAATCTGTTCGCCGCGACTCTATTCTTCTACATCTATACTAATCCAAATGAAAACTTGGAACAGACGATAAGTGAAATTCTGGCGAGGAAAAGGGCTGCGAAGATTGAAGCTAATGAAACATATTTTGTTAGGTGTAACGACGTGAAAGATCCGATAATAGTCTTTAACCCAGAGTTTTTTCTCAACTGGGATGAGGTTAGGAAGTACTATGGAATCGCGTTAGCTCAGGACTGCGCTGGTTTTAACTGTAACAAGGATGTTGCTGAAGTATTGAGAAAATTTTTCACCACAGCTTTAGAACTTCCAAAAGAAACAGAGATAGAAGAGCAAATACACATACCAACAGAGGAAGTTAGCATACCAAGACCGAAATCAGCTTTTTTAGGCTGGATAATGAAATCAATAATTAAAAATCAAGTCACGAAAAGGAGAGTTTACTTTCCACTAAATTTTCTAACGGACCATGGAATAGTTTTTGGTAGGACAAGAATCGGAAAGTCACATTTAGCCTTAATTCTGATTCAAGAGGCATTAGCAAACGGAGTTAGAGTGAAAGTTTTTGATCCACATGGTACACTGGTTAACAGGCTTAGATCAAATGAGTTATTGGAAGTGTTTTTCACAAGAGGAAAAGCGGACATAACAGAGGAATTACAAAAGATTTATGATGAGGCTTCAGCATCGGCCTGAACCCAACAGGCACAGTCGCTAAATACTAGAATCTAAAGTGTTGTCTTTTTAATCAGCCATTTTTTAGTAGTTCTTCAATTATCTCTTTCAGTTTCTCTGGTGTTGAAAAAATTTCTAATGGGACTGGGTAATTTCTCTCTTTTCCAAATCCACTTATTTTCTCAACTTTATTCTCTCTTTCTTCTCCCCTCTGCTGCCATAAAGTCTTCTGAACAATGTTATCTCTGAAATTTCTCAAAAACTGAACCTGTGGAGGTAGTGCTGACCCATAAGTTGAGGTTGCAATTAGGCATCCTCTAACTTCAAAGGTGGTTGAATTTGTGGCTTTTTCATAGTTAACATTACCTTTCCAACTTGCAATGACTCTCCATTTTCCAGCCTTAGTTGGCGTGAAAGTGTCGGTGAACGTTCCATTTGGATACACTAAAACATTTTTAGTTCTGAGTGTGATGTTATCCATAAAATAATTGATTCCATAAAAATTATGTTTAACTTAAAAATAGTTATGCTAACCATTAGAAAAATTAGGTAGAGTTTTAATCTTGGATTTGAGGATTAATGGTGTCCCTATGCCCACTACTATGATTGTTAATACAACAAACATTACAGATGAAACCATTAAGAATTCTGAGGCTCTTAGAACATCTGTTAAAACTAATATGCATAAGCTTAAAATCCATGAAACGGTCAGAATCTTCAATAAACCCCCTCTTGGTTGTCTAAGTTTTCTTTTAAAGGTCATTAGAGCTACAGTTGATATTGGTGTTACATATACTAAACCTATCAAAGTACTGGTCACTAACCCTGCTAAAATTATCCCAACCTCACTATTAAAGCTGAACGTTGAATAGGTTAAGACTGCAAAATGTAAGATTCCTAGGAGCGGGTACATTAAAGCTTTTACTAAGGGTTTAACCTGCTGATTTTGCCGTATAAACTCGGCAATATAAGGACTCCAGGAATAATACCAATTATTAAAGAGTACCATAAAACTGCTTCCAGCAAAGGTTTGATAAACTATTGCTTCTCTAAATCCTCTAAGAAACTGAACCTCTTCAGCTAACTCTGAACCGTAGGTTACTGTTGCTATTATACATCTTTTTTCAACAGCTTCAAAAGATACTTTTTCACTTGCTATACCTTCATATTTCCAGTTACCTTCCCAGCTTGCTTGAACAGTCCATGTTCCGCCTGCATCAGGCTTAACGGTGTCTGTAAATGTCCCATCTGGAGACGTTTTAACCGTATGGGTAACTTTTACCTCTCCAGCTTTTGCATAGATTATCGTCACCTCCACATTAGCTTGTGGAGGGGTTATTTTTCCTTTTACAGTTACTTCTTCTCCAACATTAACCTTTAAAGGTGAAACCGAGATTGTTATGGTGCTTGGAATTTTTTTAACTGCCAAGACTACTTCAAACGTTAACTCTACAAGCCCCTTTGGCATCGTTAAAATTGTTTGTTTACCTTTTTGTTGGATGCTTACCGGAACCTGGTTTAAGCTTACTAAAGAAACATTTGGAGATAAAATAACATTAACATCTACAGGTGAATCAAATCTCAGGGTTAAAAACTTCCCATACTTAGTTACCAGGTCTTTGGTTGTATAAGAAATTTTAACCTCATATACTCCGAGAGAGTCAACAGTCATTACATCATCCATCAACGTATAATCTAAAGGATAACCCTCACCATCTGTTACAATCAGGTTTTCTGTAGTTTTACCAAAAACTGTAATGTTCACTCTAGGGTAAGAAGGGTCAACGGTAACTTGATAATCAACATAAACAATCCCATCAGGATAAACAGTTAAGGTTAATGTTTCTGGTTTCACTGTTTCTTGGGCTGAAGCAACATTTACGAAAAAATTTAAGATTGTCAATACCATTAGGAAAGCTAACATAATGCCTGTTAAATCTCTCATGTTAAACACCAAAATAAAATTATTTTAGTTATGGTTTCTTTATAACTTTACGAATCTTTTCTGGGAGCTCTTCTAATAAAGTTTCAACTTCACTTAAAACCTCTTCCGCCTGCTCCAAGAGTTTCCATGCATCCTTAAAGTTTCCAGTTTCAATTTTAGTCTCAATTTGTTCTATCAAGCTTTTAACTTCTCCAAGCTTTGTTTTAGCCTTAGAAACGTTTGCACCCTGTTCTTCAAGTTTTTCTAGCCTAGCTTCGGTATTCTCAATAGTTTCCTTAAGACTCTCTAGTGCTGCTTCTATCCTTTCTTTCGCCATCTCAAGTTTTTCTTCTAATGCTTCCTCCGCATCTTCTATAAGGTCTTCAGCCATCGAAACAGCTGATATAGCTGCTTCAAGCACACGTTCCCTAATACTCCTTTCAGCTTTTCCTACAAGATCTCTTATTTTTTCAAGTTTTGTTTTTATAGCTGAAACTTCCACTCCCTGTTCTTCAGCGCTTACAACTTTATCTTGAAGTGTTTTAAGTTCCTCTTTTAGTTCTTGAATTGTCTGGTTTAACTCAAGAATTCTCTCCTCAATCTCACTTAGTTTCTCTTCTAAATGCTCTAACAATTCTTCTATCTTGTCAAGAATTTTTTCTACCATACCTAAATAAAACTCCGCAGCTTCAGGTCTATTTTCTTCTATCCTTTCTCTTGCTTTATCAAACTTGTCCATAGCTTCCTGAAGCATGGCTTCAACCATTGATGTGTCCATACCCTTCTCTTTAAGTATGTTTATTTCCTCCTGTAGTTTGCTGATTTTCTCCTGAAGCTGGGTAAACCTTTCCTCGGTTTTTTCCTTAACTCCTTCCTCAGCTTCCTCCTCTACTTGCTCTAGAATATCCTCAACATTATCAATAGTCTCTTCAGCCTTATCTAAGGCTTCTTTTGCAACTTTATTATTTCCAAGTTTAATTTGGGTTAAGGCTTCTTTTACTAGGTTTTTAGCATTTTTTAGGGGTGTTTCAACTTCTGAAACATCCACACCTAAAAGTTTTAGGGTTTTAATTCTTTCCTCAAAACTTGAAATAGTTCTTTCTAATTTTCCAATTTCTTTTAGGATTTTTGCTATTTCAGCCTTTTCTTCTCCTAAAGCCTTAAAAGATTCCTCTTCTTTTTCCCTAAACCTTTCCAGCTGGTTAATTGCATCTTTAAAGTTTTTAACTTTTATCAGTCCTTTAGCTCTTTTTATGTTTTCCTCAGCCATTCCTAAAGTTCTAAGTATTTTTGCTTTTGTAAAAGGTGGTATAGGTAAAGCTTTTATTCTTTCCTTTAATTCTGTAATTCTTTCTTCAGCTTTTTCCAGAAACTTTTCAGCCATTTTTGCTTTAAAGGCTTTAGTTATCTTATGAAATTTTCCCATTGCTTGACCTATAGTTTTTCTTGCTATAGCTAATTCTTTTGCAGCAGTGTCTACATCACCATCTTCAAGTGCTGTTAAAGCATTCTCTAAATGGGTTCTTGTTTCATTAATTTCTTCTCTTACAACTGTTACATTGTATCCCTCACTCTCAGCTTTATCAGCTAGGCCTTCAAGTCTTTCCGCAAAACTATAGGTTCTATTTATAGCTACCCTTAACCCCATAGCCTTTTCTGCGACAACCTCAGCTTCAACTGGTTTTCCGGGTGCAATTTCATGAACAACTTTCACCGCTTCCTTAAACATTTGCATAGCCTCAATAGCTTTTTCAGAAGCTTCTCTATGTTTCCCTTCATCTCGTAGTTTTACTGCTTCCTCAACCATAGAAAGTCCCGTCTCATAATTTGTTTTAGCTTCTTCAGGTATAGTTATACCCCTTTCCTCAAGCTTTTTAAAAATATCACTAACTCTCTCTTTAGCTTTTTCTAAAATGTTTAGAAGAATCTCGGTTTTAACTTTACCATCGGGTCTTTCAGCTTTTTGAGCTAAACTAATATTTGTGGGTACTGCTACCATTGAAAATACAAACATCAGAACAGTTAACAAAGCCAATTGTTTACTTAAAGACATAATCTAATCACCTTTTTCTCAGTTACTTATATAAGTATGCCTAGTAAGGATTTAAGGGATTCTGCGAAACAAAGTGAAACAGACGTTTCATTCCTCCCTAATTAATATGACTTAAGCGCGCTAGGACGTTGCTAAAATGGTTAAAAATGGTCTAAATTCTTTTTTTGCTTTTTTAGGCTTGGTTTGGGGTTTTTCATTAGCACATCCTTGCTTTAAATGGAGTTTTCGTTAGCCTCTAAAGCCAAATTCTTCAATACGTCTTGAGATTCAACTATCCCAGTTTGGGGAGATAGGCCTCAATGCTAAAGAAAAGAAGCTAAAATAACGGACATCCAAAAACTTAAAAATTCTTTAATTATCCTATAAGTCATAATGGCAAAGACATATTTTAGCATGAAATAAAAAGAAGGATGTGACTGGATGTTTGATGTTTAATGTTTAGGGCTCAGAAACATTATGTAAGGATAGGATGTAGCCAGCAAAGCTACGATGATGACTATCGTGGATATTTTTATTTTTAGACTAACCTTCGCCTCCACCTTAGGTTTTGGAACTATGAATAAGGATAGTAACAACGCGGATATTGGAAGTATTGCTGCAAACCTTATTCCACAGGCAAATCCTAACATTCCTCCGAGCAATCCCATTATCGGCATGCCTATGGCTGTTCCTAAGGTTAAGAAGAGCTCAAAGAAACCAGCTCCAATTCCACGTTCGAAGGGTAGAAGTTCATCCATCAGGAGGGCTGTGATTGAAGGCCAGACTAATGCATGGCTTATCGCCAACAGGGCTATCCAAGCGACAACCATTACTGCTATGGAATTTACCGTTAAAAGGAAGAGCCCCACAGAAACCATTATATACCCGCATATTAATGGAATCTTTCTGCCGATGATGTCTGATATTCTGCCCATGGGATAGTTTAAGAAGAGAACGGCTATACCGTATATACTCATCAGCATCCCGAAAGCCATTCTGGGGTCGACACTGATGAAGCCTGTTTCGTAGAGGTTTGAAAGGTATAGGGTGAAGAGGGTGACGATTGTTCCAAGAACCCAATACCATGCGAAGATTCCCCAAATCGAGATTACAACGTTCCTACGCTTCAATATGCTTCGAATACTGATTTTAAGTGTTGAAGTGGAGTTTAAGCTTTCTCTGAAGTCTTTATGGGCTTTCCTATGTGTTTCCGGGATCAAAGTTACAATAATGAGGGCTGCTGTCAAGAAGGCTATAAAAATCGTAAGCCAGACTGCGGAGGGCCCATATTTAGTTGATAGTATTCCAGCTAAGGCTGGGCTTATGGTTGCACTGAGGGATATTGAAGCCCCATAGACACCCATGTAGGTTCCCCTACGCTCAGGTGGCGCTAAGTCTGTCATAAGGGTTAGAGTGCAGGGTCCAAGCGCACCGGAGAAGAATCCGTGGATGAGTCTCAAAACTAGGAGATCTACTGGTTTAAAAGCTGTGCTATAGAGGAGAACCACCACTCCGGAGACTAGGAAGCCTATTACTAGCGGAAGCCTCCTTCCTTTAACATCCGACAACCTACCCCACGTTATGTTTCCAATGCAGTTCGTCATGGAGTAAACTCCCATGATTAAGCCAACCATAAAAACAGTAGCACCTATACTCTTTGCGTAGATTGGAAGCACAGGATGTACCATCAAGTTGTCGAAAAGATATATAAAAGATACTATGCATATAGCGAACAGAATAAGTTTTGAACTCGTCCTAATCAGATTAATCACCAACCTCTTAACCCGAGAGCAACTCAACACTTTGGAATAAAAAATTTTAAGCTAAATTCGGGCTTAATCATGCTTTATTCCTACTATGGTCTGTTTATCCCTATATTTTCCACGCTACTGTTTACATTTTGCCAGTCCGTTACCTTATAAGGGAGTTGGCGCGCTACTATGGTGCTTCTTTTAAGAGGTGGCGTAGTTGCTTCAGCTTAAGCATCACTAAGTTCGGCAGCAAAAAACGCTCCCGAGGAGAAGACGGATAGCTATCGTTGGGCTCCCAAAATACTACTGGGCTAATCCTTCAATAGCATTCTATGTAAATCCAACAGCTAGTGGTTTTAGTGAGGGAGAGCTTGATACTGTTGTCGCTGAGGTAGCGAAGGGGTTTGAAGCATGGAATGAGGCTTCTGGACTTGGGAAGTTACTGTGGAGTAACGATGATGTAGGTCCAAGTTTGGATATTCCTGATTATATTAATACTGTTTCTTGGGAGGTTGACGGCCCTGGTGGTGTTGTCGCAGTCACCTACTGCTGGTATTATGTTAATACTAAAGAAGTAATAGACTGCGACACTATCTTTGATGCTGCTGAACCATGGTCCATTTCTCCAGAGGTTCTAAGCAATGCTTATGATGTATGGAATACAGCAGCCCATGAAGCGGGACACTTCCTAGTCCTACAAGACCTCAATTCACCTAGAGGTGGTGCACTGACAATGCATGCCTACACATGGAAGGGAGACGACCTAAAAAGAACATTGGACTTAGGAGACATCTTGGGAGTGAGGGAAATTTACGGCGAGTAAAACAAACTCCCAGAACGCACGCGGAACACATATAATCGAGAAACAAGATGATCTATTCACAAAAAATCTAGATAAAATAGGCCACAATGATTGAACACTTTTAACTTAACCTTAAAAATAGTGCATCTCATTTAGTCATACTAACTTAAATTTAAGAGATAAATGCTGGAAAAGACACTAAGCTATATTTGAGGAGTTAAAGCTCGCGGGTTGCTGTGTGCTGTTAATAACTGAGTATGTTTCAGAAGAGGGAAATTAAACTTTACGTTTGGCTGATAAATGCTGAATGCCATTAATTTTGAACAGATGTATGAACTTTGCAGAGCAAAATAAGAGAGATCATTAAGAGTATAAAAAGGAAAGTTAAAGGGTGTTTCACGGACTTGTTTGTTCACCAGTTACGCTTTCTTCTGTGTCCACTAAGCCGTAACCGTAGAAGTTGTCATGTCCAGAATCTCCAAGGTCATCCGCGGTAACCCGAATAACGGCTCTAACCTCCTCGTTTGTCCAAACCCCGTCTCCATTAGTCTCTGGCGTTCCATCCCCATTGTAGTCTTGTATGGCGCTTTCTGAACTCGCTAGAACTAATGCCGCTGTACCTGAAACGTGTGGACATGCTGCTGAAGTACCACTATGTGTTTCATAAGTTCCATCCCTCCATGTTGAGCGTACATCAACACCTGGAGCTGCAAGCTCAACTTCTTCCCCCTCTGCGCTCCATGTTGGTGTATTATCGTTTATGTCTGTAGCTGCAACAGCAACTACACTTGAATATTTTGCTGGGTATAATACCTCGTTTGTATTGCTATCACCGTCACCTGAGTTGCCAGCTGCCGCTATCAAAACGAGACCAGCAGCATAGGCGTTATCACATGCATCTTTAAGTGCTTGTGAATATTCGTTTGTTCCTAGGCTCATGGATATTACTTGCATGTTGTTTTCAACACACCAGTCGATCCCTGCTATTACATCGCTTACATATCCGCTTCCAGTTCTATCTAAGACTTTTACGGCGTATAACCAAGCTGTTGGTGCTACACCTATAACTCCAATATCGTTTTCTACTGCTGCAACTATTCCTGCACAGTAGGTTCCATGACCATTATCATCATTCCACTTATTTGGATCTGGCTCTTTCCACCAAGGTTTAGAAACAAAGTTAACTCCACCTTTAATGTTAGCTTGTAAATCTGGATGGTCTTTATCTATTCCAGTGTCAAGTATTGCAACTTTGATTCCTGAACCTGTGTTAGCTCCCTCATCAACAATGAGGTCACCATTTATATCCCAGACCAAGTCTGCATCTATCCTATCAACACCCCATTCAAGAGTTTCTGGAGGCTGCTCTTTTTCTTTACCTCCTGCCCATGGTGGCTTACCGACAACAATGTCCTTTTCTATATATGCGATTTTAGGATTCTTCTCCAGCGCGTCGATCGCTTTCTGAGATAGCAAAGCCGCTATTCCGGGAATTATATTATACGTGTATTTTATGCTTCCACCATGTTGCCTAATCAGGGCAAGGTCAGGTAGGTCCTTAAAAACAACTATAACCTGCACCCTCTCAGCGGATTCGGGCTTAGCTGTTGCACTAATTCCCACCATCGATATTACGCCTAACAATAGTATAGCAAACAGCATTAAAGATAGAAACTTTCTCAACCAGTTTCACCAAATTAGTTATGTAGGTATACTGATGATATATAGGTTACTACGCATAAGCTGAGGCTTAAAAGCGCTAAGGATTTATACCATAATTCAGTCAAATCCCGCTCGGAGCACTATAGTTCATAACTCTACTAGTTTAGTTAGATTGTTACTATTTCCTATGCTAGTTTCTCAAATGTGGTAAAAGTTACTTTTTCTTCATGAGTTTCCGGGTAGTAGAATGTGTGTAGATAGAATTGACTATTTTTTATTTCAGGCATTTTATAGGTTAAAAGAAGATAAACGTTTCTCCATTCGTGGGTGTGTATAAGCCATGAAAGCGAGTAAACTATGATATTACAGTCAACCTGTCTCTCTTGACTATACCTTACAATTCTTGAAATTAAAAAAGCCAAGAGAGGTTGAATTGTCTTTTATAACTGAAAATTTTTCCTTGTCAAAAATGTTAACACTATATTTTTCCCTCAGCTTTTCTCTTTCTATTTCACGTAGAATTCTAACCACATGAACATCTTTATGGTCTAACAACTTTAACTCTTCAAGCTCAAGTAGAGAAACTAAATCATATAAGACAACCAAAAATGTTTTTATTACTTTTTTTGTGTTGTCTATGACTGTTTGTTTCCATATACTGGTATGCAGTGGTGAATTATGGATGAGTTAAAAATGTTTGTTGAAATGGACAGTCAGGGCAGGATTGTTATCCCAAAACAAATAAGAGAATACTTGGGACTAAAGGAGAACATGAAACTCCTAATAACAGCAAACAAACAAAAAATAACCTTAAAACCAATAAAGGAATGAAACAGTTATGTTAAGCAAATCCGAAACAGAATTCTTACTTGGCTCTAAACAAGTAAGTCCAAACTATGCAAGATATCTTAAACACTCAATTAAGAAGAAATTGGAACAGTTAAAACAGACACTTAAAATTTTAGCTGAAAACCAATACACTAAAACATGGCTCCTAGAAACCGTTAGAGAAATCACTAACAACGTTAGAGAATCCTCTAACACTTTTTATGAAAATACTCTAAACCAAAACATAAACAGCCAAAATCTAAGCCCAAAACATCAAAACAACCAAAAATCAGGCTTACTTCCTCAAGAAGAGGAAGGGAAGATTGTAAGAAACCATAGGTGTCTTACTTTGATGCTCCGGGCGGGATTTGAACCCGCGACCACCGGCTCGAAAGGCCGGTATACTTAACCGGGCTATACTACCGGAGCACGGTATACTTTACTTTTTCCTGCAATTTCAATTGTAACAAATGTAGTGGCATATAACAAATTGATAATGTAATAAATAAGAATTTCTCCTGTGTTCTAACCAGCAGATGCTTACTTAAAAGCATAAAGTCTGGTCACGATTTTGAGATAGAAAAAGCCGAACAAATCACGATTTGGTCACGAAAATGAGACAGCCAAAAAAATATTCACCCAAGATTAGTTCTGGTCACGATTTTGGGACAGAAAGAAAATAGTCACGAATTTGGGAAAGAACCTAAACCGGTTCTTTCTGTTGATCCGTGTCCTTAGTTTGTCTGTCTCATTCGTGACCATTGGCGTTTTCGGAGCGTTTTCAAGGGTTTTCCGTTTCATTTGTGACCTAACTTGTCTTCGCTTCAAGTGTTTTTAGACTTACACTTAGTTGGGGTTACAGTCTTTACTTTATAACTGGATTGATACGGTTGCCGAGTCGTTTTTCCTAGAAAGGATTCTTTCCCTCCTTTTCTGCGTTATTAGGCGGGTGGAGAAAGATTTAACCTTAATTCGAGCTTATTTGGCATTGTATTTTAGATGTTTTGCTTATCTTAAGGTTAAAGTTTCCATGTTATCGAAAATAGTGAAGAGATGGTAAGCATGAAATGTAACGTATGCAACTGTAGAATAACAAGTAAGGCTTATCTTCGAAGGAAGATAGACCCTGATGGAAGGAAGTCGGGAACCTCTATTTGTTGCTTTGTGAAAAATGTAATTATCGTTGGGAAAACTTTGATAACTACATGGTTGAGTTAAATAGGGAAATTCCTTAAAAAGAAGTGTTGCGAATAAAGATTAATTTTCCTTCTTTAAATAATCCTAGGTAGAGAATTCTGTATTAAAAAATAAGGTGGAGTATAGGTCTAAACATACAGAAGAGTTGAAATACAAAAGAGGACATTTCTTTTGTTGTGATGATGTTATTAAAAAATGCCTCCTCAAATTGTTAGGTTGGTGAGGGAGATGGTTAAGGTTGAGAAGAAGATTAGAGTGCATAGGGGTAAGACTGTTGTTGAAGCTTTAGCTCTATTCGATACTGGTTCACGGGGAAGCTACTTTAGCAAGGAGCTTGCAGAGAAGATAGGATATGAGCCCCACAAAGAGCCTAAGGAGATTCCTTTAGCTGTGAGGGGTAAAAGTGCTAAACTTATCGGTGACACAACAGTCTACTTAGAAGTTGATGAATATATCCTACCGGAGAGGGAAACAATAGGGGTTATTGAGGATTTAATGGTTGAAGCAATCATAGGCCTAAACATAATGGAAAAATACGGAATCTACGTCGAGGAGGAGCAAATTAGGCTGAAGCAGTATCCGCCCACATCCACGATAATTTAGACCTTCCCTAAAT
>Ga0190286_1000369_pt1 | contig 19305 bp, 26 predicted proteins | sample 48691834_MG_FD_183241 | JGI IMG/M metagenome (GOLD analysis project Ga0190286, IMG submission 183241) | Hydrothermal vent microbial mat bacterial communities from Southern Trench, Guaymas Basin, Mexico - 4869-18-3-4_MG | ecosystem: Environmental > Aquatic > Marine > Hydrothermal vents >... | reverse complement strand
GGGTAACCTCCCTTTCAGAAGGCTCTGCCGATAGAGTTAAAACGGGTGGAAGAACCGTTAACCTGAAAAATGCGCAGTGTATTATTTTCTTGGTGTTTCACATGGCCAGACGATCCAAAGGTCTGAGGAGCAAGAGCAGGGACAAGCTGACCAAACATCCCAGCCGGAGAGGGCTACCTTCACCGAGTAAGGTGATCCAAGAACTACCGATGGGGACCAGAGTAGCGATAATGCTTGATCCAAGCGTGGTAAAAGGACAACCTCATCCAAGATATCACGGAAGAATAGGAATAATAGAAGAACGAAGAGGCAGGGCATATGTCGTAGGAATAAGGGATGGAGGGTCAATAAAAAAGATTATTTCTCGTCCTGAACACCTTAGGATGGTGAGGACTTGATCGGAAAACGGGTCGTAAAGGAAAAACCTGTGCCGCTGGCTGGGGTCCTGGAGATCCTGGAAAAAAAGAAAAAGAAAGGGGACTTGGAGTACAGTCAACGTTTGACGTACGACTATGCACAGAAATTTGTGAAACTGGACGGCAAAAAGGCCGGGGAACTCAAGGAAGAACTGCTCAAGATCGAAAAAATTAGGGAACACCAGGCCGTGGCGCTTGTGGACCTCATGCCTAAAACGAAGGAAGATGTTGAGTTGATCTTCTCAAAGGAACGTACAAGGCTTGAGGAAGATGAAGTAAAAAAAGTTCTGGAGACCATAAATAAGTACCGAAAATAAAAGCCCAGAGTTGGAGAGCTGTTTTTTATGGATAAAAAATATGAAGACAGGGGAATAGTACTGGATTTCCTTCCGCAGGGGCACCCGAACGATCCCAGACCTGTCCACCTGAAGGAACCAATTGCACAAATACTGGGAGATACGTTTTTCACGTTGCTCGAGGTCGTGCCGCTGAAGGGCGTGGCCTTCACGCCCCACGAACTGGTTTTCATAGGCAAGGGAGAGCGGGATAAGGTGGAAAGGATAAAACGCAGGATCGGGTATGAAGACCTCACGGCGGCGGCCAAGGCTGAGTTGCCGGTGGCGATAGAAAAACTTGTCTCACAATCACCGGAGCGGTTTATCGAGTTTTTCAACCGCGCGGTTCCGTTGACGACACGTTTCCACCAGCTGGAGCTAATACCGGGTATAGGAAAGAAGCTGATGTGGTCAATTATCGAGGAACGGAAAAAAGGTCCGTTTGCCGACTTCGATGACTTGGAAAAACGCGTAAAGGGGCTCGTGAACCCCAAATCCAGTGTGGCAAAACGGATAGAGATGGAACTTCGGGGGGACGATAAATACAGGCTGTTTGTTCGTCCTCCATCTAGAAGGGCTTTTGACGAGGACGTGGCACCTTAGAGATCAAGTAGCTCAGAAAGGCCACCACCGGAATTATCTCGAGACGTCCAACGAGCATCTGGATGATGAGGGAGATCTTCCCCGCCAATGGCATCGATGCAGAGGTTATGCCCACCGTCAGTCCCACGTTGCCCTGTGCAGAAGCTGACTCGAATAGCGAATCCATGATCGGGTTACCTAAGAGCATCAGGACCACCGCTCCTGCTATCAGAACCACCAAGTAAATGAAAGCGTAGACGGCGGTTTCCATCATCTCCCGCTCGGTGTACTCCTTACCGGCGACCTTTGCCGGGAGCACGGCTCGATCGGGAAGAAAGCTACGTTTGATCATCCAGTGCACTGCCTTTCCTATGATGATGATCCGAATGAGCTTGATGGCGCTGGACGTCGAACCGTAGCCTCCACCCATGACCATGAGCACCACAAGCAGGCCTTTTTGAAGGTCGCCCCACTCCGCGAGGTTGGCGGTGGAGAATCCGGTACCAGTCAGTGCAGAGGTGCTCTGAAACAGCGAATCCCGGACCCCCACGCTGAAAGCGAGCAAAAGTGTGGCCAGGAGGATCACCGCCAGCATGAAACGCACCTCGATGTTTCTGAAAAGCTCGCGCCAGTGCCCGGCCATGACCTTTCGGTGCACCGCAAAGCTGGTAGCCCCAGCCACCATTATCAGGATAGCAACGGCCAGCGCCGGGGAACCGTATCCGGCAAAGCTCGTATTGCGCACGGAAAAACCCCCAGTGGCTATGCCGGTCATGGAGTGGTTTATCGCCTCAAACATCGGCAGCCCTGTGAGGTAAAGCGCAGCCACCCCGATGACTGTCATCACCACGTATATCTTCCACACCGAACGAACCGTATGCCTTATGCTCGGCTCAATCCGCTCGGTCCGCGCTTCAGCGACGTACATTTTTCTGGCAGCTTTTCCAAAACCAAGCAATGCACTAAGGAACAGGATGACGATGCCAACGCCACCGATCCACTCTGTAAGACTGCGCCAGAAAAGGATAGTCCTCGCAGTTGTCTCGACGTCAGAGATCATGGTCAAACCCGTGGCCGTCAGTCCGGACATGCTTTCGAAATACGCATCATCTGCGGGCATGTGGCTGCCGAAAACATAGGGTACAGAGCTGAAGGCCGAGAAAAGAATCCATGCGAAGGTGACCACCACCATTGCCTTCCCCAGCGTGATCTCAGTCGGCCTAAAACGTCTCCTCAGCAGAAATCCAAGCGCGATCGCTGTCAGGGCAGGAGCGACAAAAAACGGGATCAAGTGCGCTTCAGTGAAAATATAGGCGGCGGGTACAGGTATCAGCATCACGCCGCCGACCACCAGTAGGAGGAAGCCCAAGAAGTGCAACACGCTAATCCTCCAGAGCTACTCCCCTCTTCAGGAATTTTAACTCTGTCGGCGGGAAGTCCCCCTGCGAAAGCTGGGGGATGAAAGCCACTTTTCCCGTTTATAAGGAACCTCCGCCCAAGTGCCTCCCGGGTAGGGAGGGGCCACCCCGAATTCACGCCTGTGAAAAACCGATGACCCGCACGGAGCGGGTAGGCTGGACATCGAGACCTCCGTAACCGCCCGAAGAGGGATGGGACCGAGTCCGGTGAGCGGAAGCAGGAACCTGGAGTACCCGAAAGGAGAAAAGCTTCCGCGAAACGCGCTCCGAGCAGAGGCGGTGAGGACGCAACGCGAAGGAAAAGCGGAAGCTCCTTGCGCACGTGAGGGGAGGAGGTCACATTATGTATGAGACAGCAGGTTTTAAACTTCGGAAACCGATGTTTTTAGGTGGAACTGTGCAAGAAACTCGCCGCGCCATGAGGGAAATAATAGAACACCTCCAGACTTCCTCAAAAAGACTCAGGTCCAACCAAGTTAACGCCTTCATAAGAATATTGCTCGGGGCCAGAAGGGTCTTCGTCGTTGGAGCGGGACGTTCCGGGCTCGTGGTGAAAGCGTTTGCAATGCGTTTGATGCACTTAGATTTCGACGTGTACGTGGTTGGAGAAACCATCACGCCCTCTGTACGTGTCGGTGATCTATTGGTCGCCGTGTCGGGATCCGGCGAGACCGACATGATAGTCCAAGCGGCGAGGATCGCGAAAAAGGTCGGGGCGAAGATAATTGCGATCACCTCTTACACGAAATCCAGTTTGGCAAAATTATCCGACCTCACCGTGATAATCCCTGGAAGAAAGAAGGTGGCACGGACGAGAACCTTCATGAGACGAGAGCTAGCAGGGGAGTATGCCTCCCTCACGCCCCTTGGAACCCTTTTCGAGGTCACGGCACTGGTATTTCTGGATGGGGTGATCGCCAGCCTGATGGTAAAGCTTGGAAGAAAGGAAGAAGAGCTTCGCGCTCGTCACGCAACAATCGAATGACCCATCACTTTTTCACAAATTCCTGAAGAAGTTCCAGCCACGCTGTATCGAAGCCCTGTTCATCTCTTGGTCTGAACTTTAGCGATAGCCTTTCTCTCAAATCACAGACAAGCTGTTCCATCTTCTCCTGCTGATATTCTCCATCGATGATCTGTTTGATCACCGAAAGTTCTCTCCCCTCCAGACCAGATACCATCCCGTAAAAGGCGAGGAGATAGCCCCTTACGAACTCATCATCGACATTGAGGGCCCGCTTACTCTGTTCTAGCCAATCACGGGCTTTTCTGAGGTCTCTCCATCTGAGAAAACCCACAAATGGGGTGATGTCAAGCATCATAACTCAGTCTCTCCCATCCTAGACCCCGCACACTTCGAAGCTGGGATGTGTCCCGCCAAGCTCAACAATAATCCTCTCACCCACGGCGTTCTCCATCAGCGTATTGTCTCGAGGATGCTGAGGGCATTCCATATCATGGTACGGGCGTGTACAGGCATGTTTGGATCATTGCTTATCTCCTCAAGGATTATCCTCGCAGATGCTGCCTTGACCACGGGCTCGCCCTCTTTTTTCAGAGCTGCTTCCCTGGCCTCATTAGCGGCTCTTCGGATGTTGCGGGGTACAGAGGTATCCTCCGCCAAGCGGGTCATTATCTCCGCCACCTGTTTTAGCTGAGCATCTGAAGACATGGTTTTCTCCCATTCCCATGCACGATCCAGCTTATCCTTAAGAGGTGAGCCTCATAAGGGTTTTGTGGTGAAGATGGAGGAAGAAGATCTCTCAAAGATAGCTGGAATGCTACTGGCCGGCGGAAAAATGCTGGGAATACACTGCGCCACCTGCAAGGCGCCCCTCTTCGAATATCGGGGCAAGGTGGTATGTCCGGTATGCGGGGAGAAAACTAGGCCCGAGAAAACCGAATCGGATGCCAAGCCGCTCAAAAAAATCAGGGAAGCCCTGCACGCCAAGCTCGATTCGCTCTCGGAACAACTCGCCAAGGAAACTGACCAGGGCAAGACCCAGGAGATCTTAAAAAACATCAAATCCACCCTAGAAGCTCTAAAAAAACTGGAGGAGGGTGATTGATTGAAAAGGGAGGAAATTTTGAGAGCATTGAGGGAGGCTGGGACACCTATAACCGTGGATGAACTTTCAAAGCGCACGGGAATCGACATCGTCCGGCTGCGTGTGGACCTGTTCAGACTGGTAGAGGAAGGGAAGGTCGAACGCAGACAGCGTGGCAACGTCCCCATGTGGACCGTGAAGGTCAGCTCTGCGTCGGAGCAACGGTACGAGAAATGGTCAAGAAAGTACACGCCGTGATCCGCTTGGCGTGGTTTGATCTAGCCAGGGTCTTGGTCCCTGGCCTCATACTCGGCGTGGTGGTTGGAAAGCTCGTGGCACTCAGGCCCTCGTACGTGGACCGGTTGCGTCCTTATCATTGGCTCGGTGCCGCGCACAGGATGAAACGTTCAGATTGGGCAAGATTCATCACTACAGTTCTCTTGGTTTTTGTAGCTTCCCTCATTGCATCCGAAGTGATAAGCACATTCCTCCAAAAGGCAGGGATACCAACATATTCCCCGGAAGAGTTTCCCTTCACGGCCATGGAAAGGGATTACCCGTGGTTGGTACTGATAGCGGTGAACTTGTTGCCGATCTTCGAAGAGTGGGTCTTTAGGTGTATACTCATCGACGAGCTTGTGCGCTGGCGAGGGTCTAAGATACTTGCCGTTGTGCTATCCACAGTTCTATTTTCACTTTTCCACCTGTCCAATCCTGGCACGTATCTTGGGTATACCGTACCACTGATACCAGCTGGATTGTTGCTCGGCCTCTGCTACCTGAGAACCGGACTGGGCGGAGCCATCATTGCCCACAGCTCATATAACACTTTTCTGTTGCTCGTCGGGCTCCTGTCGAGATAGCAGCCACAATAGCCCGACTCGAGGAGATACAAGCATTCCCGGGACCTCCTGCTGGAAAAATTTAAAATCACATTTCTCACTGGATCACAAAATTGTCGGATAAAAACCCGCAGATTTATTCGATCCCGAATCGCTTGCACTCTTCGTCCACCATCTGCTGGATCTTCATGATTTCCTCGTTTGTGAGATGTCTGAACCTTCTCTGCACCTTCAGGTATTCGGAAACGGGCTTTCTCCTAGGTGGTTTGAACGTTACCCTGGTGACCCCATTTTCTATTTCATACAAGTTCCACATCCCCGTCAATACCGCTAGTTTTGCTACCTCTATCGTCTTGCTGGAATCTATCCGCCATCCCAGCACGCAAGGGGCGTGGACGTGGATGTAGGTCGGCCCCTCTATGGAGGCGGCTTTCTTGACTTTCTTGATGTAATCAATGGGATAGCCCACGGAAGCCGTCGCCACATATGGAACGCCGTGAGCGGCCATTATCGCTGGCATATCCTTCTTTGGACGGTCCTCGCCCCGCTTGACTCTTCCGACCGGTGTAGTGGTCGTCCAGGCTCCATAGGGGGTTGCCCCGCTTCGTTGAATTCCGGTGTTCTCGTAGGCCTCGTTGTCGTAGCAGATGTACAGGATGTTCTCTCCCCGTTCCGCCGCCCCGGATAGGGCCTGTAGTCCTATGTCGACGGTGCCACCATCACCACCTATCGCCACGGATTTTACTCCGCGCTTACCCAGCACCTTCAGGCCCCGCGAGACCCCTGAAGCCACCGCAGCAGCGTTCTCGAACGCCACATGGATCCATGGAACCCTCCAAGCCGTTTCAGGGTAAGGTGTAGTTACTACCTCCATGCATCCGGTCGGCATCGAAACTATGACATTTTTGCCAAGCGCCTTGAGCGCATAACGGATCGCGAGAACACAGCCACAGCCCGCGCACGCACGATGTCCCTTAGCAAGCAACTCCACATCGGGGATACTCTTCATCACCTCAACCCCACCAGCGTTTCTCTGAGCCCAAGCCATCTCACCGGATTTTTCACCTCTCCAGTCTCTGCGGCTTCCAAGGTGGACTTTACAGCTTCCCGAATCTGAAGTGGCGACACATCTCTACCCGCCAACCCGCATATGAAATTCATCAACAGAGGAGGATTTCTGGAGTTTATTAATGCGGTGGAGAGATCCGAAAACAAGGCCCCGGACAACCCCGGCGAGATGTCTTTTTCGAGCACGGCGACGGCTCTGGCGTTAGCGACCGCATTCCTAAGCTCCTCGGCCGGAAACGGTCTAAAAGCGCGTAACTTTATCAAACCCACACGATCACCGTGCTGCCGGTATTCATCAACCACATCCTTGAGACTGCCGGCCAGTGACCCAGCGGTGAGCAGAATTATCTCGGCGTCGTTGGTCCGATAACACTCGAGAAGGTCGTATTTCCTGCCGAACTTTTCAGCGAAAGAGCTTCCCACCTCAAGTATTTTCTCTTTTGCTTTAAGCATCTCCTCCTGTAACATAAACTTGAACTCCTCGTAGTAGTCCGGTACGCCGACGGCCCCGATGCTCTTGGGAGCCTCTGGATCCAGCGCATAAGGATATTTATACGGAGGAAGAAACTCGTCGACCTCTGATTGTTCTGGAACTTCAACAGGCTCGGTTGTATGCGAAAGTATGTATCCATCAAAGCAGACCATCACGGGCAATAACATCTCTTCAGCTATACGGAAAGCCTGGATCGTCGAGTCAAGAATTTCCTGGTTATTCTCGCAGTAAAGCTGTATCCACCCGCTGTCACGAACGGCCATCGAATCCTGCTGATCACACCATATGGATAGGGGAGCTGACAGCGAACGATTCACGTTGACCATGACGATCGGTAGCCGCAGCCCGGAAGCCACGAACAGTATCTCGCTCATCAACATCAGGCCCTGAGATGAAGTCGCCGTGAAGGTCCGAACACCTGTGGCCGCTGCTCCAACACAAGCGCTGAGTGCGCTGTGTTCCGATTCCACTTTCATATACTCGGCCTCGAGCTCTCCGTTGGCCACAAATTCGGAGAGCTTCTCGACTATCGTGGTCTGGGGAGTTATTGGATATGCAGAAATCACTTTCACGCGCGCGAGCTTTGCAGCCAGTGCGGCCGCATCATTTCCCGTCATAAATTTTTTCATTTTTGTCCCTCCGGTACCATGGTTATAGCCTTTACCGGACACACATTTGCGCATATGCCGCAACCTTTGCAGTATCTATAGTCAACTTTAGGAGGCTTTTCGCGGCTGATCGCGGAGTCTGGGCAGTACAGCCAGCACGACATGCAACCGGTGCATTTTCCACAATCCATCACCGGTCTCATGCTCCGCCAGCCGCCGGTCTCATGCTGCTCAGTGTTCCCCGGAGTCACGATCACAGCGCCCGGTAACAGTTTATTAGTGGAGTTGGACAAACTCATTCGACCACCCTCGTCCTCTCATATGCCGCCTTCATCGCGGCGACATTTTTTTCGGCGAGCTTGCCGGGAAAGTATCCTCTCACCACCTGGATCAGGGATTCGAGCTCGACCAAGCCGGTTCCCTTGGCGAAGGCCCCAAGCATGGCAGTATTCGTGATCGGCGCACCCAGTTGCTCCATCGCTACCGAGGTAGCGTCGACAAATGATATCCTGGCATGAGGGAATTGGATCGGATTTTTAGAATTGAGCACTATCATTCCCCCATGTTTTATACCAAGCGCCACATCCACGACCTGGGGTAAGAGCGGATCCAACACGATGACGTGATCTGGTTTGTATATCTGGGCGCGGGTACGGATTTCCTTATCATCTATACGCGCGAAAGCTACCACGGGTGCACCTCTGCGCTCCGCTCCAAAAAATGGGAAGGCTTGAGCATACCTACCTTCCAGAAAAGCTGCCTCGGCGAGCAACCGGGCCGCCGTAACAGCGCCCTGTCCTCCTCTTCCATGAAATCTTATTTCTATCACGGAAACACGTTTAGAGATTATTGAGCCCGCGATTTAACTTTATCGCCGATGTAAAGTAAAGTGTCCAAGTCAACATTCTCTATTGTTTTAGACCAACATCCCATTAGTTGAGTGTCGAGACCATCTGGCGGAGGCCGGACCATCCATCAAGATGATCAGGCTCCGACCTCCACAGCGCCGCCAGATGGTCACAGCCTCAAAAACATATGCCGATGCCAACTTAGAAAGTTTACTCTCTTATGAAGGCCCGCCTAAATGACCTCCTGTTTTGTTTTCACATCCTGTGCTTATAGCTTTTTATGATCCGGACGGCATTCTCTTATCAGCGGTCGAGGCCGCATTTTGGCTTTTAGCCGAGCGTGAGGGGATGCCCCAGTCTTTACAAAGCGGTCGAAGCCGCATTAAACTTGAGGGGTCTTCCCTCACGCTTTGTCCGGGATCATCGTGAACTCCTTCCCGTGGGTCCAGACCGCCCAGACGATGTTGACGAGCTTCCGCGCGACGATCTTGATCGCTTTGCTCTTGTCCTTCTTCCTTCTGTATGCGTCCCTGTACACCCTCGCGAGTCTGCCTTCAGGGCACCAGTTGATGTGTGACCAAGCTGCCTCTATCAGCCACCACTTGAGCCACTTGTTTGCCCTCGTCTCTCTCCCCATCCACGTGTGATCTCCGCTCTGTCTCACCTTCGGAACCAAGCCCGAGTAATGCGCCAGTTTCTCCGGCTTGGAGAACCTCCGAATGTCGCATATCTCGGCATAGAGACCGAGAGCGGTGAGGAAACCTATCCCGGGTATGCTCTGCATCCACTGAACAGGCTTCAACTCCCTGTAGCGCTCCCTGAGCCCCGCCTCGGCCCGCTTTATTTGGCTCTCCACGAGTTCGAGGACTTCCATGTTTTGGGAAACTTCGTAGATCCCGGTTCGTTCAGCCATCCGCCTTCCCTTCTTTGTGCCTAGGTCGGCGCTGAATTCGATGTCTCGCTTCCTGAACTCCGACCAGGTCCTGTTTTTCAGGGCCGTGGAGATGCGCCGCCTGAAGGCCCTGTGCCTGAGCAGGTTCCTGAGCCACCGAATCTCCCTGCTCGGGACGTAACATGTCGGGAGCCAGTTCATTCGGGTCATGGGGGGCGAGCAGCTCGCTGTATACCTTATCCGTCTTCAAGTCCTCAGCCTTCGCCTTCACCTTGATCGGGTTCGCCAGCAGAGGCGTGTAGCCGAGTTCATCGATGAGGTCCACCCATGGCCAGCAGAATCCCACTGATTCCAGCGCAACCTCGGTGCTCGGTGGAAGCCCTTCAAGGAATTTCTCCAGATCCTCTTTGCTCGTGTTGAACCGTTCCTGCTTCAGGATCTTCCCGTCCACCGACATCACCGTCCCCTGGGTCTTCTTCAGGTGCAGGTCTAGCCCTACGACCATTTCGGGCATGTTTTTACCTTCGGTATTTCTTGGCTTTTCGGAAGTAATTCAGGCTGGGCCTTCCAGCTTTACAATGTGAGAAACCTATTTAGGCTTGTCCGAAAATTGTCTCAAATGCCTAGGTGACTGAAATGCCAGCGCGAACAGGTCCGACAAATCCGATATTGCGAAGACTGATAAGACAGCTACGGGAGTATGGGAGAAGGCAAAAGGCCAAAATATGGCTGGACATAGCGGAGCGTCTCGAGGGTCCCAGCAGGAGACGGTCGGAAGTTAACCTCAGTCAGCTCGAGCGATATGCCTCAACCGGAGACGTTGTCGTGGTACCGGGAAAGGTCTTGGCGGCCGGTGGGCTGAGTCGCCCGATATCCGTGGCGGCTTTCAGATTTTCTTCCCCGGCTAGGCGGAAGCTCATGATGGCGGGCGGCAGAGCGCTGACGATCCAAGAACTGATGGAGCAGAATCCAACCGGTAAAGGGGTAAAACTGATGGAGTGAGAGCACCATGATCGTGTGTGATGGTAAAGACATGGTTTTGGGCAGGCTCGCAAGCTTTGTCGCAAAACAGCTCTTAAAGGGGGAAAGAGTAGTGATAGTCAACGCCGAAAAAGTTGTGATATCTGGGAGACGGGAGTCCACCTTGAATGAGTACAGGGCATGGCTCGGGGCTAGAAATCTCACCAATCCGCGAAAGGGTCCTTTTCATCTAAAACGTCCAGAAGACCTGGTGCGCTTAGCTGTGCGAGGCATGCTTCCCTACGACAGGCCCCGTGGTAAGGAAGCGTTCCGCCGCCTTCAGGTGCATGCGGGAGTACCCAAGGAGTTCTCCGGAAAGGAACTCGTGTCTATCCCAGACGCCAGCCTGGATCAGCTTGGAACGCGACGTTTCATCAGAGTTGAGACGCTCAGCAAGCATCTTGGGGGAAAATCATGAAAACGATCATAACCACGGGGAGGAGAAAAGCTGCTCTCGCGCGAGCCACGGTGAGATCTGGCCGTGGGAGGATACTCATCAACAGTACCTCACTTGACACCTATGAGCCGGAACTTGCGCGACTCAAGATATTGGAACCACTGAAACTGGCCCCAGAACTGGCAAAACGAGTCGATGTCGAGGTGAACGTCGAGGGCGGAGGGGTCATGGGACAGGCGGATGCTGCGCGTACCGCGATAGCTAGGGGACTCGTCGAGTGGTCCCAAGACCAAAAGCTTAAGGAGGTCTTTAAGCAGTACGACTGGACGTTGATAAAGAGTGATGTGCGTTTCAAGGAGCCGAAGAAACCGGGAGGACCGGGTGCACGAGCCAAGGTTCAAAAGAGCTACAGATGAAGGTCGCACAGCACAACAGTTATTAAATCGGTGGTGTTGAGTCAAATGGTCTAAATGGAGGGATGAGTACGAGACCAATCCGCTGTATTACATGTGGTAAATTGTTGGCTGATAAATACGAGGAGTTCGAGGAACGCGTTAAAAAGGGTGAAGAGCCAAAGCGCGTGCTGGATGAGCTTGGAATTAAACGTTACTGCTGCAGGTCTGTCATGCTCACCAGCGTAGACGTGATGGATGAGATAGCCAAGTTTAAAAAGTGACCTCGGTCCCCTAACCCTTTTGAGATAGTAGGTCTAACTTGTCCTTGTATGCCAATTGAGTGGTATCTAGATTTTGTTGATTTGGATTATACTCCGTCGGACAGAGAATTGGTGGCATTGTTTAGGATAGAACCAGCCGAGAGGATCACCATGAGGGAGGCGGCAGGTCGAATCGCTTCCGAGAGTTCCATTGGAACCTGGACGACCCTGACGACGATGAGTCCCGAGAAACGTCGGCTCATGGCAAAAGCTTACGGGATAAAGGGGCGCTGGGTCAGGATAGCATACCCTCCGGAGCTTTTTGAGGGTGGGAACATGCCTCAGATCCTCAGCTCGATCGCGGGAAATATCTTCGGGATGAAGGCTGTGCGAAACCTAAGGCTGGAAGATGTGAGATGGCCCTCCGGGATGATTCGGTCGTTCAGGGGGCCTCAGTTTGGGATCCGGGGTGTGAGGAAAATTTTCAAGATTGAAAAACGACCGATTACCGCCACGGTTCCCAAGCCCAAAGTTGGAATGTCCAGCGAGGAGCATGCCCGCGCTGGATACGAGGCTTGGATGGGCGGGATAGACCTCCTGAAAGACGATGAAAATCTCTCCAGTCAGCGTTTCAACCAGTTTGAGCGTAGGGCCAAGCTTTCATTTAAGATGAGGGACAGGGCAGAACGGGAGACCGGAGAACGAAAAGGTTACCTCATCAACGTCACAGCCGAAACCATGGAGATGCTCCGGCGGGCAAGATTGGTCAGGAAACTTGGGGGTGAACACGTGATGGTGGACATACTGACCGCCGGGTGGGCCGGGGTGCAGACGTTGCGTGAGGAGTGTGAAGAACTCGGGCTGGCCATCCACGCCCATCGCGCGTTTCACGCAGCTTTCACCCGTGACCCGAAACATGGGATGTCTATGCTGGCGGTTGCAAAAATAGCTAGGCTCGTCGGCGTTGATCAGATCCACATCGGAACCGTGGTGGGAAAGCTCGAGTCGTCGAAGGAGGGGGTGCTGGCGATCCAGAGGGTCATCACAAGCAAAAATGTAACGGGAAATGGACTGATCCTGCAGCAGCGGTGGGGCACCATCAAACCGGTTTTCCCGGTCAGTTCTGGTGGTCTGCATCCAGGATTGCTCCCCCAGATAATTTCAATGCTTGGGAGGGATATCGTCATTCAGGTTGGCGGAGGCGTGTGGGGACATCCACGAGGGGGCAGGGCTGGGGCCACTGCGGTGCGTCAAGCGATAGACGCCGTGTTGGACGGTGTTTCGCTTGAGAAGCGCGCTGAGAGTGAAATGGAGCTGAGGGCCGCTCTGGAAAAATGGAGATATATCAGGCCGAAATAAGGTGTCATCGGGGGATTTCCTTGGGATATCAAGTACAACTCATCACTCCAGATGAAAAGACCAGGCTTTTCGACTTGAACCTCAGACGATACCTCTACACGAAGAAGGCCAACATCTACGGATGCTGTATCAAGTTGCTGACCGAATTGGAGGATGTGAAGGATCGCTGGGAGGACAATTTCTACACCATGGATGAAAACATCAGATCTCACGGAAGGGTTGTGGTGCTGGAGGAAAGGGACAGACCGCTTGAGGTGAAATACGATCCCTACACCAACACGGCATTTCTCACGAATGTGGATTATTATGGTTGGATAAAGAGCATCGCTCTGGCTGTGGCTGGCGATGTCTTGGAGGACGAACACGAGATCTACCCGGTTCATGGTGCAGCGATAGATGTGGATGGGACAGGGGTCTCCATCATAGCACCTTCCGGAACCGGGAAGACCACCCACTCCTGGGGTTTGCTCAGGGAGAAGAGGGCGAGACTGGTCACCGACGACTGGTATTTTGTGAGGATGTACGAACAGGGTCCGCTTGCGTTCGGCTCCGAGAAAAATTGCTATGTCGAGGCAGATATCGGGAAGATATGGAAGGAATACGAGGGCCTTTTGGAGAGAGCACATTTCGACAAACGCGGAAGGGCCATCGTGAACGTCAGGTGGGCGGTGGGCGGTGGAGGCGTGATCCCGATGACCTCCCTCAGAAAAATAATTTTGCTGAAGAGGGAGAAAGATGATCCCAAGATAATAGAGAAACTTGACGCGGACGAGGCGCTGGGGTACATGATTGCGAACGATTTTTGCAACCCCCACCAGCTGGTCAGGGACAGACGAAAGTTCCAGCTCAGGAAGGATTTCTTCAGAAAACTCTTTGAGGTCACGGAGGTTTATTTGGTCAACACCGTTAAGCCACCGGTCGAGACGAATATACAGATAGTGAAAGCTATTAAGTCGTGATTTCCGCCCATTGTTTTTATGTAAATGGAGATAAATTTCTCCGGGGGCCGTAGGGTAGCTTGGTCAATCCTCCCAGCTAATCTTTAGATCTGGAATGGGGTGCTGGTGACCCGAGTTCAAATCTCGGCGGCCCCACCACTTCACCGCTTTTCCCCAGACCTCTTCTCTTGCGATACTGCTATATGCTTCACAGAAAACAAGCTCAAACATGCGATAACCAAGCACAGTGCCATAAGTTCAAATGCTGATATGGGAGCTCCCTCCCCTCTGAGAAAAGACAACACCGTCTGACCAGCAAGACTTGGTTTATAATACGACACGAGAAGATTTGGAGACCATTTTGGACTAAACCAATGAGCCACCCAACCGATCCCTTGACTTTCAAGATGTCTCAAACACACTTCGTCTGTTTCCGCAAATATTATGGGAATATTCTCAACAATCTCAGGAGCCGTTTCGAAATACGATGTGCGTTTGTAAGCCACATTATTGTCTTCGATTGGGTAGATCGCTGCCCAAGTCAAGTCAAAAGCATAGTGAAGTCCACTGACAAGCACGAGCTTATGAGGGTCATTTTGTCTTATTGGAGTTATAAGGTTCTCCTCAACAAACGCTTTCCACTTTAACCAAGCCGCTTCATCGTTGTCATATTCCGACCACTTGACCTCATTGAAAATTTCGTAAGCTATTATGGTATTCTCATCGGAATACCGTTTACTTGCCTCGTTCCAAAAATATATCAGGTCTTCGTTTGTGTAGTAAAAAAGATTTTCTATGCGCTCGCCTGTAATTTCTGTGTGGTACGTTTCCTCTGGCGGATATCCTATAGCGTGAAAATCGAGAATGATGGCCAAAGAGTTCTGTTTTGCAAGTTCAACCACGTGATCGATTTCTTCCCACACATCTACATTTTCTCTTTGGTACACACAATAATAGACTGGAAATCGGATAACATTCGCACCCCACTCCTTAACCTTTTCAATATATTCAGTATAATTGACATTTTCATCCCGCATGAATAGGGGTGGAACAACAGCAAGACCCCTCAACTGTACCTTTGAGTCACTGTTATCAAACACGTCCCTTCCCTCTACATGAACAGGTCCACTTATTGCAGGTGCTATCATCACCAACGGTGTTGGAAGCCACAGCAATCGAAGCATGAAGTAAAACACTATTACAATGAGACAAATTAGGACCACTGAAAAGATCGCCCAAAATAATAACCGTTTTATTTTCATCTTATGCCCTCACACCAAATTCTTCATCACACCCTTCGGGACCTGTAATTTAATTCCCCCTCGAGCTTTGGCTGTAGTTTATTTTGCATACGTATGTATTAAAATATGCAGGCATAATATAAAGTGGGGATGTGAAGATGACGAAAAAGATTAACAACTTGATTGTCGAAATTTCGAATATTTTAGGCATAAGTGCTACTGGCAGGCTGATTTTGAGCTCTTTGGCAGAAACCAAGAAGAGACTCTCTGTACCTGAGATTACCGCAGAAATCAAGAGATCAGAGCGGTCTGTAAGGGCGCAATTAAAAATCCTCACAAAGTTAGAGCTTGTTAAAAAGGAGATAATGATCACGAAAGAGGGCAGGCTTGCTTATCAATATTTTGTGCCTCGGATAGATGGGCTGGCCAGGTCGGTGAAGAAGGAAATGATTAGACGATTGCGTAGGCTGGAAATGTACATGAAGGGGATTGGAGGAAGATGAACCCGTCTATCATAATTGGTCTACTCCTATCGACATTTTGTTTTGCCTCCGTTGGTGGAACAGACGGTGCGACAGCCTGCGGATTATCGGAGCTTGCGACGATTTTTATTCTTTGTTTGACAAACGCCACAATCATTTTGATATGGTTCGGATTTGTTGAGACCATAGATAGCCGCTTATCGAATTTCCTCAAGCACAAAAGAAATAACTACCTATCAAATTGCCTTGATGATGTACAATTTAGTAAGGAACCGCAAGAGGTAAGAACCCACTAATGGGGGATGATGAGATTAAGCGGTTTATTTCAACAAATGAGTTGGTATTACCAAAATTTTAGAGTTAGAAATTGGAGAGCTTATTTCGGCATGAGTATTTTGGGATTTGTTTCAGGATTGGGAGGATTGACACAATTTGATCACAGAGTTTTTCTGCTGTTTATAACCACGTCTTCGTTGTATCTCGCATTTTCGTTTTCCATTAACAACTGTTTTGACGTTAGAAATGATGTAAAGAAGCACAATAATAAAAACCCCATTGCTTCTGGATTAGTTGGATTTAAAGAAGGGGTCTTTGTTTCTGTTCTAATCGCTTCGATTGGCATGCTTGTAACATACCTGTGGCTGAATTTTCTATCTTTTTGTATCTATACGATATTGCTGTTGCTGAGTTTAGGTTACTCCGCGCCACCGTTAAGATTGAAAAGTGTTCCTGTGGCTGATCTAATATCGCACGGATTATTCTTTGGCTCGTTGCTCTTCCTTTATGGCGCATCGGTAGCGGGAAATTTAAATCCGTACGTAATCGCACTCGCTCTTTCTTTGTTCGTTCACTCTGCTGCTCTCAATTTAAGAAATCACCTTGAGGATCTCGATGAAGACATGCTGTCCAGAACTAAAACCACCGCTTGCTGGCTCGGGAAACCAAGATCAGCAAAAATTCTAAATAAATTGCTCGTTATCCACTGGGTCGTGTTAGGTATAATCACAATATGTGTTAACCCATTGTTTGGTATCTTGGTAAATAGTGTTACGTCACTGATCTTCCTTGTCTTGAAGAAGTATGTGCCCCCGGTTAGGGCAACCGATGTTTGCATTTCGTTAATTTACACGTCGACAATTGCGTTTTTGGCGGTATTATGAAGATTGCATTATGTAGCGATTGGTATCCTAGAATAGGCGGTGTGACTTCTCATATGGTGTGCCTCGCAAAAGAGTTGCAGAAGCTGGGACACGAAGTCACGATAATAACAAAAAACGGTTATGGGGGAGCGACGTATGAAATTCCGCTAAATGTAAAGGAAGTGAATATTTCATTTCTTCCAGACAACGTTTTAATTCCGCCAAATTTGATGAAACTCAGAAGAATTTTAAAAGAGGAAAAATTTGATGTTGTTCACGGGCATCACGCGTTCGTGCCGACTTCTCTTCTCTCGATATCATTGGCGAAAAGGCTGAATGTACCCACAGTTTTGACAAATCACACAATATCATTTGGGTATAGTAGCTGCGTTTGGACACCTATTAGCTATAGTTTTCTCTTTCCCTATAGGCGATACATGAGCAAGGCAGACAAAATAATAGCTGTCAGCAATGCGGCAGCAGATTTTATCAAACGTTTTGTTGACGAAAGAAAAGTTTTGGTAGTACCAAATCCAGTAGATGATACATTTTTTAGAGACGGTTTTTGTAAAAAAATTTTAAATGAAAAAGAGGATCCAACAATACTCTATGTCGGCAGGCTTTCTCATAGGAAAGGATTGCATGTACTTATGCTTGCCATGAAGCATGTTGTCGAAAAAGTTCCAGATGCCCGATTGCTCATTGTTGGAAAAGGATACACCGGAAGGTTCGTTGAACTGCTAGCTAGGGCATTAGGTTTAGAAAAAAATGTCAAACTGTTGGATTTGACCTACCCACAACAACTTCCGGGGCTGTATAAAATGTCAGACGTGTTTGTTCTTCCTTCAATATATGGGGAGTCTTTCGGCATCGTTTTATTGGAGGCCATGGCTTCCGGAGTCCCTATTGTGGCAACAGATGTTGGTGGGATAAGCGAGGTTATTACTGATAATCACACGGGCATTTTGGTCAAGCGGGGTAACAGTAAGGAGTTGGCCAACGCCATATTGAAGGTTTTGAACAGCCCAAATCTGTCCCAAAAATTGGTTAGAAAAGCAAGGAAAGAGGTTATGAGATACAGATCGCACATCATTGCTAAAAAAATTGAAAGTATTTATGAAGAATTAATGCTCAGCTGACAGTGGTTATTCATTATAATTCTAACATCTGGGTTCAAACGTGAGTTTCAATTAGGCGGCCCCACCACTATTTCCGCTTCCAAAGCGCTTGGATGACGAGAACTGATGGTAAGATCACTAACGCTGCAACAAACGCGTAGAAGATCACGAGCGCGGTCAGTGTGCCAAATCTTCCCATGGCTGGCATTCCCGAAAGCGAGAGCACTGCGAAGACACCCACTGTCGTCGCGGTTGCGGTAAGCATGGCCGTGCCGACGCTCATACTTGTAGCTCTAATCGCGCGTTGGAGCTGGGGCCCATACTTCCGCTTTTCTTCCATGAATCGGTGGATTACGTGGACGGCGTAATCAACCCCGAGTCCGATAATCAATGCAGAGATGCCCATCGTAAGCACATCGAGCGGCCACCCTAGCACGCGGAGTGTACCAAATTCCCAGCTTAAAGTAAGCAGCAGCGGCAACAATGCGATCAACCCTAGCACCGGGGATCGAAAGAGCAGGACGAGCACCACCAAACAGAGAACGATGGTTAGCACCGTGGAGCTAACCATACTCGGGGTGATGTTACCTAAGATATCGCTGATTATAACTGGCTCCCCCCCGACGGCTGGTTCACCGTTTATGCTGAAGTCCAGGACCCCACCCGCGTGTCCCTCCACGTTAGACCGAACTATTTTGGTTGCTTGCTCCATCTCCTTGTCAGTTTTCGCATCCACGAAGAAGTAAATCGCGACCTTGTGATTGTCACTTAGAAGCCTAGTCTTCATGGCTGGATCGAGATTTTCAATGATTGTCGTGATTAAGGATTCGTCCATTGGGATTTGTCCACCCGCTGCAAGCAACACTGCGTCGGCCAAGCTCGAGGAACCCGTGATGAGGTTTTGTTCAAAGTTATTCTCATCGGAGAGTACTGAGTTTTCCAATGCGAGCATTTCCCGCAGTCCCTGAGGACTCATGACATCTCCGCCCGCTAGGACGAAGATAATTGATTGCCCGCCGAACTGATCCCTTATTTCGTTTAACGTAACTACCGATTCGACGCTCTCCGGCAGGAAAGTCTCAAACGACATCGTTGACGAGATCCCAACCGCGGAGAATGCACATATCACAGACACCAGTGCGGCAACGAGCACTATCGGCTTTCCATGGCGTTCAGCGCCAATTACAGCGGCTGACAAAACCTTATCAACTTTTTTCCCTCGTCTTACCACAATTGCTTTTATTTTCTTCACCCCGCGTCTATCCCTAATTACAAGCACCGCGGGCATACACGTGAGCGCGAGCACAAACGTGAACAAAATCCCTAACGCGGCGAATGCACCGAGAGTTCTAATTGGCGCCAAGCTTGAAGTCATAAACGAGCCGAACCCGATCATAGTCGTAAGC
>Ga0190286_1000368_pt1 | contig 19334 bp, 16 predicted proteins | sample 48691834_MG_FD_183241 | JGI IMG/M metagenome (GOLD analysis project Ga0190286, IMG submission 183241) | Hydrothermal vent microbial mat bacterial communities from Southern Trench, Guaymas Basin, Mexico - 4869-18-3-4_MG | ecosystem: Environmental > Aquatic > Marine > Hydrothermal vents >... | reverse complement strand
CTTCCCCGAGAGGACGCAATTTGCTGAAGATGTCAGTCATGCTGAGCGCTATATCAGATTTGTTGACTGAAATCCAGTATTTTTCCCCGCTCCGAGCTTCTTGCGCTGTGGAGGATTTTGGGACATTCCCAAGCGGGCACGACACGAAAAAGCGGAGACATATAGCGGTTCTCAAACGTAATCACGGATTGACTCATTGGCGTGCCCCTTCTTTCTCGCTTCTTTCTCGAAAGCCGTAGCCCTGAAGGGGTGCCGGAAAATAGCCCGGGGATTCATCGCCGGGTAAGGGCCATTGCAGAACACCGGGAGTCCCGAAGGGACGACAGACCCATTACGGGCTCGCTATCTGTCGTCCCTTCGGGACTTCGAGACGGCTTGGGGCTGGAGTTTTCATACCATAGTGGTTCTCGAAGCCGATTTCGGATTCCTCCGAAACTTCATTCTGTGGCGCAGGCTTTCCAGCCTGCCAATACGTGAGAACTTTCGAGAACTGCTATATATCCGTCGTCCCAGCGCCTGCCCCGGACTACGATCCGGGGAAAACCGGGACCGACATCCAGGTCTTTCAATACCTCCTGGACCCCGGGGCCTGCCCTGGGTGTGCCGCATAGTGACGATGATCCGTGAAGCACTATGGGTAGAGGCTCCGCATCAGGAAGAGAGCGAGGTCAGGCCCCTCGTGAGGAGAATGATGACTACCGCCGGAAGGATGCGCGTGCCGCTTGAGGTTGACGTTGAGTGACTTGAAAGGCGGGTTCCGAGATTTTCCTCTTTCAGGAATGATTGGCATCCCATCGTCAGCCGGCATGATTGAAGGAGAGCGGGCGTCATCATCAGGGGATTGTGGGTCCGACGACCCGCGAAATCACGTGCGGGAACATCAGGTGGAGGATTTCGGGACGCGAATTTGGTTGACCAAAGGACGCTCGGTGGGGTACGCTCCGAAAAGCTAAAATGAGTTTCTTGCGGCTACATGACGACGGTTCTGTCTCTAATGGGTCTTTTGGGGGGCTGTACTGCAACGCTTTCGGGATCAGCGGAACGATTCCCCGAATCGGCTACGGCTGGAAGAACACAGAAATGGCAAGGCGGCCGCATAATTCCGGATAAAGAGGTTTGGCGGCAGCTCATGCAAGTCCTGCTCCCGACAGCGGTCCTAAGGAAAAGAAGCCCGGTTTCTCTCGGCTCCGAGAAATCAGCGGTTCGATGAACCCAAACCTGTCAATGCCGGCGAAATCACTTGATACTAATCGCGAAAGAGTTATGGTCCCGTTGGCGCAATGGCTCAAAGATCACCGGAACCCACTTTGGGTTTTTGTCGTGACACGGGGTGGGCTAGTCCTGATGATCTACCTCAGCATGTTACTCCTGCCTGCCCGGTCCGGCCCCGATTTGTGGAGCGCCTTCCCCGAGAACCCTTTACTCAATGGCTGGTCACGATGGGATTCAGCATGGTACGTGGATATTGCGACCCATGGTTATATGGGCGTCCCCCGGTATAGAGATGAGCTTAATGTCCGTCATTGGCCCCTATATCCCCTGACGATCAGGGCTTTGAACCCCTTGGTTAAGAATTCGCACCTTTCAGCTCTCATCGTCTCCAATCTGTCGTTCCTGATCGCGCTGATTCTCTTGTTCGACTTCACGAAAGCGAAGTTCGATGAAAAAACCGCTACACGTACCGTTGTCCTGCTTTCTGTGTATCCATTTTCCTGGTGTTTTACTGCGGCATATTCCGAATCATTGTACTTGGCTCTCGTTCTGTCGGCCTTCTCTTGTGGAGAAAAGAGAATGTGGCCGGCAGCGGGTCTTTTTGCAGCCCTGGCAAGCGCAGCCAGAGTAATGGGATTCCTCACGGTCTTCGGACTCCTCCTTCTGTATCTGGAGAAAATAGCTTTTGACTACCGAAAGATCCGGGGCGACATCCTGTGGATTCTCGTCGGGGTCTCAGGATTTGTCGCCTACAGCGGGTATCTGGGATTCACACTGGGAGATCCACTCCTGTTTAGCCTGTACAGAAACGCTCCTACGCAGGCAGCCGGATACGGCTTTGACGGATTCATGAGACTGTTCCAAACCGCAGGCTTTCAGCACCTCGCGATTGCGCATATCGCGCTTGTATTTGGCGTCGCAGGAGCTTTGTTTTGCCTGGTTGCATGGAGGAAAATCGGGATAGCCTACGCGGCATGGTCGTTGTCATGCATAGGGATAGGATTCATCGGATGGACCGGCCTGGGTCGCTACCTTGCACCCGTTTTCCCATTGTTCATCGCTCTGGCAATGGTCATCAAAAGACCTCTCCCGTACTGGTCCTGGTGCTATGTGAGCAGCTTGCTCCTGGCCCTCTTTTCTATAATGTTTTCGCACTGGTACAACACGGGTTGAGAGCATTGGCCGTTATGTGATTTTCTGCTGTGGTAGGAACAATGAAGGTATCTGTTGTTATCCCAACGAAAAATGAGGCGCAAAGCCTGCTCGAAGTGCTACAGGGCTGCCGGAAGTATGCAGACGAACTGATCGTCGTTGACGGGCATTCCACTGACGGCACCTGTGAAATTGCCCGGACTCTCAACGTGCGGATCTACATGGACAACGGGCTGGGAAAAGGCGACGCCATTCGAGTCGGCATCAAACACGTCATCGGGGACATCGTAGTGTTCCTCGACGCCGACGGATCGCACGATCCGAATGATATCCCCAAACTAATCAAACCGATCTTAGACGGCGTAGCGGATCACGTGACCGGCTCGCGGATGAGGGGCGGATCAGATGAGCTCCATGGAGATCTGGAGAAGTTCATCCGTATGATCGGCAGCGACATCATTACTCTGGGAATCAACTACCGGTTCAATGTGTTTCTCACTGATAGCCAGAATGGATTTCGTGCTCTGCGCACCGAACTGGCCAGGAAACTTGACCTGAAAGAGAATATCACGACCATTGAACAGGAGATGATCATCAAGACGCTGAAGCTGGGATACCGGATGGGTGAAGTCCCCGCGCACGAGTACGCGCGCAAGACCGGCCATTCCTGTATCAACCTGCGAAAGGTCGCCCCCAGATACGTCTACTCGTGGCTAAAGTACCTTCTATTCTGACGTATGTGTCGCCGGGCATTCCTGCTCTATTGTTCCCAAACTCGGTTCGTACTGGTCTCCAGAGGTCACACGAGTGGACGTACAATGCTCTGCCGCTTCTTGCCGCACTTGGAGTCGAAGTGAAGAAAGCTGTTCTCATTAACCCGCCGGCACCCGATGGAAAGAAATGGGTGCGAGAAGGCCGATGTCAGCAATGGAGCATTTGGGGAGCGCCGTTCCCTCCGATGACTCTGGCGCTTCTTTCCACGCAGCTGGTTCGAGAAGGTGTCGACACGATCATCATCGATGCCGGGCCGGAAGGCAAAGACTTGGCTGTGGCGCTCAAAGAGTGCCGCTCATTTCAGCCCGATTTGGCCATCCTTTCCGTAGCAACGCCCACGGTGGATTCAGATCTCGGCTGGTTTGCGCCGAAGCTCAAACACGCTCTTCCCGGCATACTGATCGCCGCAGTGGGGATACACGTCTCCACCCTGCCCAGGGACACACTGGCCCAATACCCCTGCCTCGATTTCGCACTCATTGGTGAGCCGGAGCACACGATAACGGATCTGATCCAATGTCTCGCGTCCGGAAACAATCAACCCGGAGATGTGCCGGGAATCGCTTTCCGAGATGAACAAGGACATGTGCACATTACTCGCAATCGCGATTTCATCGATGATCTTGATGCCATCGGTTTTCCCGACTGGAAGAAGATAGACTTCGGCAACTATCGGCTTCCCATAACCGATAGGCCCTTCGCGCTCATAAGTTTCTCACGGGGATGTCCGTTCCACTGTACTTTCTGTGCTGCATCCGCGTATTACGGAAGGGTTTCCAGAAAGAGAAGCGTGGACAGTCTGATCGAGGAAATCAAGTTCAATGTTTCTTTGGGTGTAACCGACTTCTTATTCTTCACTGAGGTGCTGACACTGGACAGACGGCATTTGGAGCAATTCCTGGAGGCCCTGAAAGCTGAGGGATTGGAGCGGAAGATCCGGTGGGTATGCAATAGCCGTACAGATACGGGCGACCGCTCTCTGTTCAAGAAAATGAGAGAAGTCGGCTGCCGGCAGATTGCATTCGGTTTTGAATTCGGCGCCGACGAGATTCTGCAGCTTGCACGGAAGGGGACAAAACACACCACGGCTCGGGGGAGACAAGCAGCACAAGACGCGGCTTCGGCCGGTCTGGTAGTGGATGGTCATTTCATACTTGGGTTTCCTGGTGAGACCGAAGAAAACCTTCAAGCTACCATAGATTACGCGTGTTCAATGCCACTTACCTTTGCTCTTTTTTACGCGGCTGTTCCCTTTCCGGGCTCTCAACTGTATGAAGAAGCTCGGTGCAAGGGATGGGTGAGCGGGACCGAATATAGAGAGTACAATCAGGACCTGGCATGCATTCGAAACGGAAGTCTCGATCCGGACGTTGTAAGCCGATTCATCCGAAAGGCCTATCGCAGCTTCTACCTCCGTCCTGCGATCGCGTGGAGGCTGTTCCGTATTCCCCAGTCAATGAAGGAGTTTCTGCGCCTTGGACGAGAGGGAGTCGATTTCTCCAAGCGGCTCGTTTGAGCGTTCACACCGATTTCGAGCCGTCGTTCAAGGTCAAGATGTGTACCGCGTGTCTGGATCCCTCGCGGGTTGGTGAACTGGGCCGCAACCTAGCATGACGCGGGAGTTCACAGACAGATATGTATTGCATAAGGGACCACCACGGTATCGCCAAGTTATCACGTTATTTAGCGCACTTACTGGCCGATCAGATTATGATTACACAAGCGTAACCGTAATGGTTCACCGGGCTTGAAGCGGTTCTGCGCCCGGTGAGAATGGAGGGGGAGACTCATCTCCCCCTCCAAATCTCCCCCATACGTAATTCCGGGAGCTTGTACGGTTCACGGTGAACGGTTACGCGTAACCAGGTTGGCACACGATATCAGCATGTTATGAACTCGCCTTTGAGCGGCGGGAAAACTCCGGTTGAAGACCATGAATTGGTTGACCTCATGCACATTGATGTTCTATCCTGGAAAGCACTACTTGGCGTGCATCGAGGAGGATTATGGCCACGAGGAGCACTCCTTTACCAATAACGTTCGCAGAACGCCTCCATGCGGTTGCCGGTTGGTGTGTGCATGGTGGGAATCAGGACATCCTAAATGGATTGTCCGCTGTTCACATATGGGGCTATCTTGGTTTGCACGACATTCGTCAGCGCTATCGCCGGTCGGTGCTGGGGCCTTTCTGGTTCACCCTCACCACGATTATCTTGGTGACGGTAATCGGAATTCTCTATTCGAGGCTGTTAAATCAGAACCTTTCAAATTACCTGACATATCTTGCTGTTGGTCTCGTGATCTGGCAGTATATTGCTGCTGTGGTAAACGAAGGTTGCACGGCCTTTACGAGTGTGGATTATTTGATCAAGCAAGTCAAATTGCCCCTTACGGTCCACGTCGCCCGCCTGGTATGGCGGAACTTCCTCATCATGCTACACAGTTTCCCGGTAGTTGTTCTACTGCTGATCGTTTGCGGCCAAATACCGGACTGGGGCATCTTGTTCGCGGCAGCAGGGTTGGCCGCCTTGTTAGCTAACAGCGTGTGGGTGGGCATTGTCGTCGGTATATTGGGCACCCGGTTCCGGGACATTCCCCCTACTGTGGGCAATTTGATTCAGGTAGCCTTCTTTTTCACGCCGGTTTTGTGGTCTCCGGAGAACATCGGAGACCGTGCATGGATCGCGATGTACAATCCTCTCTATCACCTCATCGAGGTTGTTCGCGGGCCGGTACTGAACCGGCCCGTAGCCGCCCAATCCTGGCTTTGGGTTGGCGGAATGCTGATAGTTGGGTTCGCTGCCGCCAACTGGCTCATGAACCGATACCGCGCCCGAGTGCCCTACTGGCTATGACGGCAATGAATTCGCAGGTTTTCTCATGCTCTCACCGCATATTATCGGGCAGGGCTTGGTGGTCGAGTTTCCGCTTTTCGACAATGCCCACCGTTCATTGAAGAAGGCCGTTATCCGAGCCGCTACCGGCGGCCGCTTTGCCCAAGACGCCGGCAATCATCTGGTTGTCCGGGCCCTGGATAACCTGAACTTCGAATGCCGGGAAGGGGACCGGATAGGCCTGGTGGGCCATAACGGTTCCGGCAAGACCACTCTGCTGCGGGTGCTCTCCGGCGTGTTCGAACCAGTGCGCGGTCATTTGGAGGTGCAGGGTCGGGTGTCCTCCATCCTCGATCTGTCCATGGGCTTCGATCCTGACGCCTCCGGCTTGGAGAATATCTTCCTGCGCGGTGTAATGCTCGGCATGCGGCCACAGGAGATTCATGCGCGGGTTAACGAGATAGCCGAATTCAGCGAACTTGGCGACTATCTCCACTTACCTATTCGGGCTTATTCCAGCGGCATGCTTCTGCGCTTGGGCTTCGCCACTTCCACAAGCATTGAATCAGAAATCCTGCTCATGGACGAATGGCTCTCAGTGGGCGACGCGGAATTCCGAGACAAGGCATCTCAGCGCTTGGAGGATTTGGCGAATCGAGCCGCTATCCTCGTACTGGCCACACACGACGCGACGCTTGTCGATCGTATCTGCAACCGAGTGCTGCGCCTGGAACACGGACGCATCGTCGAAGATGTCCGCAAGGAGCCAATGCAGGACGTACAGGCGGCAAAGGAGGATGCGGTGTGAGTCCATTTGCCTACCTCAAGGGCTGCGCAAGCGCATCAATCGCCTACCCCATCGCCGAGCGTCTCCAGAAGCGCAATGTCCGCACCAAGATACGCGAACTTCGATTCCACTACTCCGTGCCCTTCGCCCAGCGACGACGTTCGGCAGTGGAACGTCTCGCACAGATTCTGGAATTCGCAGGGGAATACGTACCCTACTACCGAGATCTGTTCTCCGAGCGGGGGTTCATTCCCGACAGAGTGCGCCGGGATCCCCGCCACCTGGAGGAATTGCCTATCCTCACCAAAGATATCATTCTCGAGCAGGGACCTCGGCTTCTTTCCTGCTCGCTGGACGGGCTGCGGCACCACCTCTGCAAGACCGGCGGCTCCACCGGCCCCTCCTGTGTGATCTACTACGACCAGGAGGCGGCAGACTACTCCTCGGCAGTGACCCGTTACGCGCGTGAGCGCATCGGGAAAAAGCACTCCATGTCGGAGCTTCACTTCAGTAGCCGCTTCCCCGATGCCTTTCCCCTGCGCGACCGTGTCCGAGAGTACTTCAAGTGCTTGGCGATGAACCGCTCCAATATCTTCTTCGATCGTCTGGACGACTATGGTTTGGAGCAGATCTGGTCCACCGTGTTGCTCCGTCGGCCCCACCTGGTGCATGCCCATCCATCGACGATCCACGCTCTGGCCCGCTACGTTGAGCAGAGGTACGGAGGCGGCCGCGCCTTCACCATCTTCGAGTCGAGCGGTGAACTCCTTGCTCCTCAAGCACGCAAGACCATCGCCGGCGCTCTGCGCTGCCGCGTGGTGGATCGATATGGCTTGGCTGAATTTGGCGTTATTGCGTACGAACTGGCGCCGCAAGGTGCTGATCTTCAGGTATTGGACTCCGAAGGCTGGCCGGAATGCCTGCCGGTTGAAGACGCGCACGATGGTAAGCATGAGCTCGTCTTCACAGGCTTCCGCAATCGGCTCATGCCCCTGGTGCGGTACGGAACGGGGGATTTGGCGCGGGTCCAAGAACGGCCGGATGGATTCTTTCTTGTTGATGTGGTGGGGCGTATTCACGACATGGTGCCCATCAACGGTGTATCCTATCCCACTCACTATATCCAGGACGTTCTCGACCGCGTAGGAGGTATCCAAGAATTCCAGATCGACCTACGCACGTCTCCTCCTGTCTTGCGCCTCGTCCACGAAGCCGGGGCCAATCCGGACGAAATCCGCGAGCGCGTCGACGGCTGGTGGCAGGGGGGCTTCCAGGTGCGCTTCGTTGGCCCCCAGGATCTTGTGAGGGTGGGACATATGGCCAAGTTCCGTCATGTGGTGCAAGCATGATTCACATTGTTTATCCGGGCAATCAGGTGTATACGGGACAAATCGTCGATGCCGCGTTCCGGCGGTCTTTCGGTCGCGGCCAAGTGGAGTCCGTGTGCCCCGCTGAGTGGCAAAGCATTCTGGACAGAGAAACGGCCCCGACCGTGGTGGTAGCGGAACCACTCGATGATTGGGCAGAGCTTATTGGGAAAACCCTGAAAAAGCGACGCGCCAAGCTCGTCCTCTTCGGCACTCTGCCGACGATGGTGGCCCGCCTCTTGGGTGCTGGTGTCCGGCCCATCAACTCGGAGTGGAACGCAAAAGCGACCTGCCCTCCGGCACCGCTTCACAACTTCAGCGAAAGCCCCTTGCGGATCGCTTACCGTCGTTCCCTGGGAGATGTTGCCTCTCCTATTCCGGAGCGAGCTTTCCTCCGTTTCGACTTTGCCGACGAATGGAACAACCTGGGCTTTGGCGCCATACGCGCCGACGGTTCGCCCTGGGCCTCCAGGCAGATGGTAAACCTCCCGGACACGGCCACCCTCGCCGAGGTGACCTGTCATGGAGAAGTAGTTTCCAGCTATGCCGGCTTGTGGGACTGGGAAGAGACGAGCTTGCTGTGGTTCAACAGACCCGCAGGGCCTGTTGATTCCCAAGAGTGGCGCCTGGTTGAAGTATTTCTTTCCCACTACCGCTATCCAGACCTGCCCTGCTCTCCCTCTCTAACCGAGATCCCGTACGGCTTCGATGCTGCCGTGACCATGCGACTTGACTGCGACGAAGACGTGGAGTCTGCACGCCCTCTCTGGGAAATGTATCATGATCTCGGTCTGCCCTTTTCCCTCGCGGTGCATACCGTCCTCCTCACCGATTCCCGGCATCACCCTCTGCTGCGGGAAGTTGTGGAAAATGGTGGTGCAGTGCTCTCCCACACGGCAACCCATCTCCCAAACTGGGGAGGCAGCTACGAGACTGCCCTCAACGAGGCCACAACCTCGGCCGCCCAACTTGCCCGAGTGCTCGGCATACAGGTGCCATATGCCGTTTCACCGTTCCATCAAACGCCTCCGTACGCTCGGGCCGCCCTGGCCGATTCGGGCTACGCGGGTTGCATCGGCGGCATCATCCTCAAAGACCCGGATTTCCTTATGGCCCGAGGGGGTCCACCGCCTGGCTCACCTTCGGGATTCGTGGGACACAGTCAGCAGTGCATGCTGCATGGTGACGGTTTACAGCACGGAGGCGACCAGATCGCGGTTTTCAAGGAAGCCTACGACATCGCGGTTCGCGGGCGATCCTTCTTCGGTTACTTGGATCACCCCTTCTCAGCTCGCTATCGGTATGGCTGGTCTGGCGAAGAAGCCCGCTTGGACATACATCTCCGGTTCATAGACCACCTGCGCAGCCGGGAGCGGGTGCTTTTCGCCAACGAGAACGATGCGCTGGATTTCATCAGATATCGAGCTGCAACGGCTGTTACCGATAGCGGTGAAGGATTTGCCGTCGTCCCCTCGCGTAATCTTTCGTCAGCATGGCTCCTGGGAGTGGAGTACGGGGGACGGATCAGTGCGGTAGAGGAAGCAGGGTGGCGGTCGTGACGTTGCTCGTGGTATTCAATACCCGCAGAGAAGCTTTGGGAGCCTTCCATGGATAAACCGAGGGACGTTCTCCTTTTTGCCACTGCGGACTGGGACACACCCTACTGGACCAATAAGCAGCATACGGCACGTCATCTTGCCCAGCTCGGCTTTCGGGTGCTCTACGTGGAGAGCCCGGGGTTGCGTCTTCTCACCGTCAACCGGAAAGACTTCGGTCGCATACTACGCCGTGTCAAACGGGGTTTACTTCCGCCTCGGCCCGTAGAACCCGGAGTTTGGGTTCTTTCCCCCCTTGCCATTCCCTTCAAGCACCACTGGCCTTCGATACGGACCATCAACCAGGGATGGATACGCCGACGGATCACTCGCTTTGCCAAGCGGCACGGCTTTCAGCGGCCCCTGGTTTGGACCTATCACCCCTTTGTTTTGGAAGCTTTGGTCGGCCTCGACTTCTCTTGCCTGGTATACCATTGTGTGGACGACCTCTCAGCCCTTCCTCGCATCGATGGAACCGCGTTCAATGCCGAAGAACAGCGTCTGCTTCGCTGTGCCGACTGGGTGTTCACCGCCGGCAAGGCCCTACAGAAGAAATGCGCAACGCTGAACGAGAATACAGAGTATCTACCAAACGTTGCTGACTTCGATCATTTCAGCCGAGCGCGCCGCATCGGGATCCTTCCACCAGATTTGGCTGCCATTCCAGAGCCTCGTATCGGGTACGTGGGCGTACTCTCAGACTTTAAGGTGGACTTCGCCCTTGTTCTCGCTGTTGCACGCCACTGTCCCCATTGGCACTGGGTGTTCATAGGCGAGGAGCGAGAAGGCCAAGTGAATCAACTCATAGGGGAACTCCGATGCCGGCCTAACGTGCATTTCCTTGGCTATAAGTCCTATGCAGTGCTGCCGGACTATCTACGTGGTTTCTCTGTGGCAACCTTGCCCTGCCTAATCAACGACTACACCCGCTCCATGTTCCCCATGAAATATTTTGAGTACCTGGCCGCAGGGGTGCCGGTAGTATCGACTCCTTTGGAATTCACCAAGAGCCACACGGCATGGTTGCAGGTTGCCGCTGAACCCGACGCCTATGTTGAGGCCATAGCCCGCCAACTCGCCAGAGGCCGGCTCTCGGACGCAGAAGCAGTAGCCGCGGTGGGTGAAAACACCTGGAAAGCCCGACTTATCAAGATGCTGGATCGTCTGGGAATACGGACATGAAGATCTTGTTCATCACGTGCCCAATGGCCTTCCATACCGCTGTTGGTGGAAAAACGCCGCTCCTCCCCTGATACTGACGCCATTGAGAAGGATTACATTCACCGCATCAATGTAACGGATGTTCAATATCTGTAATCGTTCACCGGGCTTGAAGCGGTTCTGCGCCCGGTGAGAATGGAGGGTCCACTCGACGTGGTGTCAATAGGTTCTCGACGATATATCCGTTCTTCGACCAAGTGGGCCCATCCCTCGGTATCCCCGTGTCCCCGTGCGAAGCATAAACCCAAAACCTTACTCGAAGCACCCACGCGCGGCGGGCCGGTACGGACCATAAATGAAGCTCCCACACCAACCGGCTCGCAAATTGGCCCTACGCCCAGTAGCTCCCCCTCCAAATCTCCCCTATACGTAATTTCGGGAGCTTGTACGGTTCACGGTGAACGGTTACCAATATCTTAACCGGGATCCAACTCCCTGGTTCTTGTACACATCAGTTTAAGACGCGCTTGTAGGCGGCAATCACCTGTTGAGCCGTGTGGTCCCAGGTGAAATTTGACAGCACATGCTCTGCAAGCCGGGAATCATCACTGCTGTCTGCCAGAGATCCTTCGATTGCTGAACGGATATCCTCAAGACTGTAGGGATCCACATAACGGACCATGTCGGCGAAATATTCACTCGTGGATCCTTCGGCTGTCACCACCAGTTTCGCTCCGGCCGCGGCCGCCTCCAATGCCGCCAGTCCAGGAGTCTCCAGTATACTCGGGAGAACAAAGGCTTGGCACGCGCTGTACGCCGACTTGAGCAGATCACTATCATGGTCGATGTATCCCAGATGCCTTACAAAGCCCGCTCCTGCCTCCATACATTGGTTGAAGTATGCTTGATCACGGATTCCACCGACAAGTACAAGCTTGACTCCAAGCTTTCGAACCGCCTGAATCAGTCTCAATTGATTCTTCCTTTGCTCAATGTTTGCCACATTTAAGAGGAAAGCCTGCTCCATGTTGAAGTGTTCGCGAAACACATTTCCTGAAATTCGACGTCCAAAGGAATGATCGATTCCATTTCTCGTGACAACAAACTTGTGTGGGTCCAGGCTGAAGAACTCAGCAAGCTGAGCCACTTCCATCTCGGAATTTGGGAGAACCAGATCGCACAGGGTGAGAAGATGGCGGATCTCATCGAGGGGAAAGTGTTCCAGGTTATCCTCGGTGAGCCAAATTATTGGTGAAATGACCAGAGGAAGGTGCTTTTGCTTCGCGTAGTCACAGAAATGTCTTGATCCTCCTTGAACGGAGAAATGGTGTACCACGTCAGTTTCCGCGAACTGGGGCCTCCATTGATCATAGAGTATGGCATCTACATCTGCCCTTTGGAGCGCCGCCCTGGTCCGCAGCAACTGAATCTCGCCCCCGCCGGGACAATCGAAAGCCACGGGGTAGGTATTAAGTAACACTCGCATCGCCGAACACCAAATCCTCCAGAAGCCTCCATATGGCCCGTCCGTCGGCCTGTACTGCAATCTCATTGAAGCGTCTGCTTTGCACAGCCACCAGGTGGTCCATTTCCGTTTGATTGTTGAGCAGGCGGAAGATCTCGTCTGCGATGACCCCAAAATCTTTTCTGAAAAACACCTTCCCGCTTTCACCCAATGTTTGCCTTACGGCGGGCTGAGCATACGCAAAAATCGGTTTGCCGAAATACATTGCCTCTATCAATGAGACACAAAACCCCTCATGCTCGCTCATGGATACATATGCAGAACTCCGAGTGTAGACTGCCTTGAGTTGGCCTCTTCTCAGGTTATGAAGAAAAGTGATTTGTGCATGCTTGTACTTTGTTTCAAGCAGGTACTCCAAGTAGGCAACGTAGCCGGGAAACTGTGGTTTGCCCACGATGACCAGGTGACTGTCCGGATCCAATTTGAGATATTCAAACTGCAGAGTGATCAAATCCTCTATTTTCTTATGTGGAGCGACCCTCCCCACATAGAGCAGCATCGTCCCCTTGTTAGGCAGCTGGACGTCTTCAGTCTCGATCATTTCCCAGGTACGTGGGTTGAGCACCGGAGGAAAACTGATAACCAAGGTTTTGCCCTGAACCCTGCTCTCTTCCGCGAATTCCTCTTCGGTATTGCCAAGAGTGGCGCAAGGTTCCGTTGAAGGCGCCGAGGCCTTTTCTATTGCCTTCAGGGTTCTCACCCCCGTAGTCTGGGCCTTTTCAGGAGCGATGGCTCTCAGGATGGCGGTGTCGGATCCAGACCCGCGCGTTTCCATTTGCCGGGCAAAGCTTTGCAGCTCCTGGGCTGAATACACTGAATTTGCGGCTACTTTGTCAAACCCGCCTGACTTACCCAAGTGATCGTATGCTTTCTCACATAGCTTAACGAACTCCCCGTCATAAACACGGAAGTATTTGGGAGGGGTGATCCCGTGATAATAGAGCGCCTTTCTGCATGAAAGGCGCTGAATGGCATCAAAATACTCATCGTAAATGGACAGATTGTATAGCACCAGATCTTTGGGGCGCCGGCCGGCCAGAAGTTCTTGGACGGGTCTGACAGCGGGCCTCAGCATAGGATCAAACCTTGAAGCGTAGATTGAACACGGTATGTTGCTCCGCCGCAACAGTCTGCACGTGTCAAGGACAAAGGAACCGACGGCATCTGGAAGGCTGAAGGTTTGGGTGACTATGCAGACGTGAACATCCCGCGGCCAGCAGTACCACGGCCAGGCAGTATCATGAAGGTGGGTGAAGTCCGCCAGGAGACTCTTCTGCAAGGCTAACGCGCTTCCAAGGGATTCGCTGCTGATGTAGACTGGAAGAATGTCCTCAAAGGCAATCGCCCGGTTGCGGGACTGTCTGAGGACCACGTGAAGCCAAAGAACCTCCTCGTCTAAACCGGAGATCATCTCTCGGTTCTCCCAACTGTCCTGCGCGCCTTTTGAGCTGGGAAACGTCACACGAATTCCCTGGTCGGTCTTTTCTACGTTGATTGACACTGAGAGGCGATCATCGAGCTCCAATTGCCACCATCCCACGTGCCCTTGCGGATGAATGTGATTTGCAGATGAATAGATGTCCATCACGAGGAAGTATTCAGATTCCAGCACACCAGGAGAGAGTATCATCTCCATTGCAACACTCTCGGCGTCGGTCAAGTCCAAGTAGGCTTTATCGGCGAAAATGAAGGGTCTGCCTTGATCGTTTTCGCGTTTTAGCTCTTTGTCTTTTTCCACAATTGTTTCCCTGTGTTGATGAAATCTTTGGTCATGTCGAGGTACTGGGACCCGTAACGCAAAGATGGTTCCACGTGAGTATTCTCGTGGTACTCGTTCCAAGTCGATATCAAGACCTGATGCGGTGCCGGATCCAGGGAAAGTGCGAAATCCATGGTGGCTCTGTATGTCTCGCCATTGTCCCTGGACACTTCTCTATAGGGGGACCCGGATCGTTCAGGGTCTTCCAAGTGGGAGTCATCATACCCCGGACTGCACGTCACTATGCGCAGGCCCATGTTGCCCGCCGCACTCTCCGAGTAGGCTTTTCCCCAGATCTCCTTCCACCTGCTGCGACCGCTGAGCTCCAAAGGGGAAAAAAGGCTGAATCCGTCAAATAGTCCCATGGTGTTGCGCTGCTCGGTTTGGCGGTCGTACAGCCGAAGGCCGGCGGCAATTATCACCATTCCTTCCGTTGAATCTCTCAGAAGGCGAATTCTGGAACGTCGCCCGTCAAGGACACCTGTCCAGAATAGATATAGCACCGGCCTTCGGTCCAAGTGAAGGTAACGGGGATTCCTGCAAAACCGTCTCCGAATTGAAGAAATGAGGTCAGGCAAGTCACTGTACACGTCATGCTGAGGGCACAACTGAATGGCAAACCTCAGTGATGACGACATGCTGCTTGCCAGACTGAACACATTTTCTATTGTTACGAGCTCACGCGTATTGAATCCCTCACCATCAAGGTGAAGGTTCAGAATCACGAAATCTATGCCGGCATCCTCTAATTGACCCAATTGAGATCGGATCGTCGTTCCGGAGTTCGATCCATAATAGCCCATAATAGGCATGTCCGTGACACCGCCATGGATCTGATTGTCGTTCCAATGGGAAGATCCGATTCCCTCGCCGTACCAGCAGTAATACTGTATACCGAAAAGCGTGGTATTGGATTCCCCATGGGATGTGCAAGTCAGACGCCGGGAAGCATTCCACTCCGAGTGAGTCTCTTGAATTTGTTTCAGCAATCCCTGCGCGGTACGCTCCCATGTGTAATCCTGTACTTTGGATCTCCCAGCCATCCCCATTTCTATAGCGATATCCTTATTGTCTCTGAGAAATGCCATCTTCTCTGCGATCAATGAAGGTTCCGGTTTCACGAGGAAGGCACAGGATCCGTCAACCACCTCATTGTAACCTCCCTCGTCCACGCCAATGAGCGGCCTGCCTGCCGCCATTGCTTCCAAGGCAACAATACCGAACGGTTCTTTGATCGGCGTAAAGATAACTGCCAGCGCTCTCGCATAGAGGATCCGAAGCTCCAGATTCGTCAGACCGCCAAGAAAGAACACCCGGTCTTGCAGACCGAGGAAGTTGGCCATCTTCTCGAGATTTTGCCTCTCAGGGCCTTGTCCCACTACATACAGTTGGACGTTTTCCACCATCTTCACGGCCTCAATTGCAAGTCCTACCCTTTTGTGGCGCCAGAGCTGCCCAACTGTCAAAAAAACATTTTCATCGGCTAATGATTCGAATGTGAACCGGTGGGATTGGCCGACAGCAGACGGTCGGTCCACTGAAGGTGCTGTGGTGACGATAAAATCGTCTACGTTCACGCCTGGATACACCACGTCGGGCACCTTGGAACCGTAGATGTCTTCCAAGTACGCCGCTGTATATTTACTGTTCGCAACTATTCGGTCAGGCTTTCCCGCTTTGTCAAACAGATCGATAGTGTTCAGGTACGCCTCTCGATATGCTTCCAACACCCCGTCGTAATGGTACTTGGGGTATATGTGGACATTCCTCACCGACTCAACTTTGTCAGGAATTGTCTGCTCATATCTCAGATCATAGAGGATTCGGAGTGGTTCGTGAGGATACCAAACCATGGGATGACGGTCGATCAAATGTGTGGGCCACAGGTGCCCGTGATACACGTCGTGCTTCCCAATCTCCTGTTCCCAAATCTTCGGCAGCAAAACAGCATTGAGCACAATGGAGTGCGGGCCATCAAAATGTGAACTTATCTTCACCAAATTGACCCGTGCTGCGATCCCGTGTTCCATAAAGATGTTCTTGTCAAATTCCGCAGCATAGATAGTTATTGCATGGTCATGCTGCCATCTCGCAACACACTCAATCAGAAGGCGCTCTGCTCCGCCGTATTTCGCCAGTTCCGGAATAATTATCCCAAGGTCGAGCATGAGCCAAGCTCCTTTGTCGCGTCAACTCAACCTAGGCGGTTGAGAAGGATCACAGGAAGCCATCACGTGCAAATGAACAAACTCATGATGGAGTGTCGATTGAGGTATCAGAAGTTTTGATACCTGAAGAAGGCATAGTGTGATCCCGACAATGGAGAGTAACGCATTTGAGACAGAAGATCAAGAACTTGGAGATGGCTTCAAACGGTCATCGTGCGGTTGAAAGTTTGCACGCCGTTGGATCGACCGGAGATAGCAGAGATGGGTGGTATGAACCCAAGCTTTGTGGGGGCGCCTCTTGACCTCGCTTTCCTGGGTAGGGCCCTTCGGGCGGTCACGGGAACTCCGATACCGGCGTGAACGAGTGCCGCGATTTTTCTTGTCACAGAGAAGTGAAATAAAAACCTGAGAGATAAGATTCGGAAATCTCTGGTTTCCGGACCTAAAACGGTGTACATGACGGTTGTGAAAGGATGTATTCCGAAGGTGGACCGGACATGGAGAAGGGTCTATCTCGGATGTACTCATTGGTCAATGAAATTTTCCGATCTGTTCGTGGACCCGGCCAGGCTGTGGAGATTGGAGACCTAGAGAGACGATTGTTGGGCATGGTCATGGAAGTTGCGCGAGAAGCTCTCGTCGAATTCGTAAAGGCCAAGGGAACCGGCTATGAGGGCGGAACGATTCTGAATACAGAAGGTGAGCGCGCCCGATCCGGCTCATTGCTTCTGCAAGGAAAAGAGCCGCGAGGCGAAAGAATTTGTGCGACAAAGACTGAGAATGCTGCCGACCGGGAACGTGGGCAGACTTATTGGAGGATTCAAGCAGCTTCTCGCCAAAAGAGAACTGAACCAACTTCCATGTCGGACCACGGGCACAACGAAGCATGAAAGTCCTCGGCTCCCTTAGGCATTCCGTGGCCTCGCCTCGGAGACAGGCGGGAGGATCGCGCAGCTTGACTGAAATGGAATCCCTGTTATTCTGCCGGAGGGCGGTGCCCGAATCAATATTGTCGAGATTCGCTGATGCGTCCTCGTAGTACAGCGCCTCAAGCGATCTCATGGCCGGCATCCGGCTCATCAAAGGATTGCGTGACAAAAAAAATGCGCGTGCTTCATGTCTACAAATCATATTTCCCTGAAACTCAAGGAGGGTTAGAAGAGGCCATTCGGCAAATATGCTTAGGCACAAGCTTCCATGGAATCACCAACGAGGTTTTCACACTGGCCAAGACCCCACACCCGGGACTGTTGGAAACAAAGGAAGCGAGGGTCTGGCGCAGCAAGAGTTGGTTCACGGTCGCTTCTTGCAACTTCACGGGTTTCTCCGGTATGCGGCTGTTTTACCGACTCGCTCGCGAAGTTGACTTGGTTCACTATCACTATCCTTGGCCATTTGGGGACCTGCTTCATCTGACATCCCGGATTAACAAGCCGTGTGTAGTAACATACCATTCAGATATTGTTCGGCAAAAAATGCTCTTGCCGGTTTATCGCCCAATCATGCGCAGATTCTTGGATTCCGCGGAAGCCATTGTGGCCACTTCACCGAATTACGCGCTGACAAGTCCAGTACTCCAGAAGTATAAACGCAAGGTTACCGTCATCCCCCTCGGAGTGGATGCGAGCACGATGAACAGTGTTCCGTCAGGGTTGCTCAAAAGGTGGAAGGAGCGAGTGGGAAGCGACTTCTTCCTGTTTATTGGCGTATTCCGCTACTACAAGGGGCTGCCGTACTTGATTGAAGCGGTACGCGGTACGCGGTTACAGGTAATAATCGTGGGAACCGGACCGGAGGAACGTAAGGTGAGGAAGCTGGCCAGGGATATGGAGAACGTTCGTTTCGTAGGAGCGGTTGACGATGCGGACAAGTTTGCTCTCTTGAAGTTGGCACGCTGTGTGGTTCTTCCCTCCAATCGTCGATCAGAAGCCTTTGGGTTAGTACTCTTGGAAGGGGCGGCCTTTGACAAGCCACTGATTACCACTGAGATTGCAACAGGTACCTCCTACGTGAATATTGCCGATGAGACAGGCTTGGTGGTGCCCCATAGCGATCCACTCGCCTTGCGGGCAGCAATGCAGAGGCTCGCAGTAGATGACTACCTGGCCGATCGGCTGGGCAGGGCAAACAAACAGCGATTGGAAGCCATGTTCACGAGCAAAGATGTTGGCAAGCAGTATGCCGAACTATATGCACGCATTAAATAATCGGCGCACCAACCACACGTGCCGGCGCCGGCGATTGGCACGGTCGGGGGGACATTATCGAGGGGACGGTCAGGGGCCGACGGCGCACACAGTGACTTGCGGGAAGATGGGCCGGCAAACTCGGTGTAACCGTTTACCTGGATCACAATGACCCCATGTTTTTTCGCGAGCCGGAAGGACCATCCTCAACCGATGGAACCGCCCGCCAGGGCTGACATGGCGTTCAACGGATTCTCCAAAGCGTGCCTCTGTTTCCCCTGCGAGTACAAGCGTTTGAATTCCACTGGAATCGCCTCGCTGTCTTCGGGTGAAAACAGCGAGAGGTATCCCCAGCTTAATGGTTGTTAAACCGAGGTCAGGATCGAGATTTCTCTCATATTTCAGGTACTGCATCGAGGAAAAGTCAACCGTGTTTGAACCACGAACCTTGGGACCTCAAGATTCTTTTTTTTTGTGCACATCCCCAAGACCGCAGGGATGTCTCTAAGGAGTTTTCTACTCAAGCAATTCTCGCCGCAGCAGATTCGGGAGAGCCAAAGGCACATCAAGCGACTGAAGGCCATGGAGATAACCGATCTTGTGGATCCGGGCCCCATCGATTGCCGTCTCATCTATGGGCACTTCTCGCCGACCGTCGCGCGGTTTACTTATAGAGCATCCTCAGATCTATAGTTTCGCCCTTTCTGTGAGGTGTGGTTGGCGCGTGGAGCGCGCGAACCTATTTTTGCTCAAGTCCCTGTGTTGACGGGCTTCTCGCGAAAAGGCCACCGTAAAATGGCTTCTTCGAGCGCAC
>Ga0190286_1000367_pt1 | contig 19339 bp, 8 predicted proteins | sample 48691834_MG_FD_183241 | JGI IMG/M metagenome (GOLD analysis project Ga0190286, IMG submission 183241) | Hydrothermal vent microbial mat bacterial communities from Southern Trench, Guaymas Basin, Mexico - 4869-18-3-4_MG | ecosystem: Environmental > Aquatic > Marine > Hydrothermal vents > Microbial... | reverse complement strand
CACCGCCCCTGAGCGAAGCCGAGGCCGCCAAGCTCGATCCCCTCCTGCGGCTCATCCTCGAGCACGACCGGCTGGCCCGCGCCCGCGGGAGCGCTCTTGACCTGGCGAGGTTCACCCCGCTGGTCGGGGTCTACTCCCCCGAGGGGCCGCTCGCGCCCGCCCCGCCGCCCATCCCGACGGAGATGAGCGAGTTCATCGCCCCGATCCCGGCTCCGGGGCCGGGACCGGGGCCCGAGTCCGAGTCCGAGGCCGAAGTCGAGGTTCCAGGCCCAACGGGGGTGAGGGCCGATCGGCTCGGGGTGCTGGTGCGGACCAGGGCCGGCTCGGTGGACCTGAGTGCCGCTGGAGAGGGAGTGGAGGTGATCACCACCGCCGGGGAGGTGGTCGTAGCCCGGGTGACGTTGGATGGGCTGCGGCGGCTCGCCCGGCTGCCCGAGGTGGTCTACATCGAGGCGGGCTGGCGGCTCGCACCCGAGCTGGACAGGAGCGTCCCGGCCATCGGCGCGGACCGCCTCCACCTTGGTGAGCCCCCGCTCCGAGGCGAGGGCGTCCTCATCGGCAGCGTGGACACCGGGGTCGACTACGAGCACCTGGACTTCCGCGCTGATGAGGACGGAGACGGCTTCGAGGAGCGCTCCAGAATACTCTACATCTGGGACCAGACCCAAACCGAAACCGAGAGCGGGAGTGGGAGCGGGGATGGGGATGGAGATGGGGATAGAGATAGACCCTTCGGGACGGAGTATACCCGGGCGGAGATCGAGGCCGAACTGGCCGGGGGGCAGGAACTGGCATTGGTCCGCCAGCGGGATGAGAGCGGCCACGGCACCCACCTCTTGGGGATCGCCGCCGGGGATGGCTCCTCCTCACAGGCGGGGTATGTGGGGGTCGCACCTGAGGCCGAGCTGATCGTGGTCAAGACGACCTTCTACACCGGCGATGTCGTCGCCGGGGTGGACTACATCTTCTCCAAGGCCCGCGAGCTCGAGCGCCCCTGCGTGGTGAGCCTGGGCCTCGGGGGCCACTTCGGCCCGCACGACGGGACGAGCAACCTCGATCTGGCCTTGGTGAGCCTCCTCGGGCCGGGGCAGGTCATCGTGGTCTCCGCGGGGAACGAGGGCGACGAGCGGGTGCACATCAGCGGTGAGCTGCGCTACCCGGGAGATGCCCTCCAGTTCGACTTCCTCCCCGCGGAGGAGACGGTCTACCTGAACTTCTGGTATCCCGGGGAGGCGGGCTTCGCGCTCGAGCTGGAGACCCCAGTGACCGCGACCAGGGGGCTCTCCCAGGTGGTCCGCGCCGCCCCGGGTGAGCTCGTCATCCAGGAGACCCCCGCCGGGACGGTCTCCATCGACAACGCCTCCGGCGGGCCGAACCCCAACAACGGGGACAAGCAGATCGGAGTGCTCCTCGAGGGGGTGAAGCCCGGGCAGCCGTGGCGGCTCCGGCTCATCGCCGAATACGGCAGCGGGCGGTTCGACGGCTGGCCGGGCCTGGCCTCGATGGGCGAGTTCCCCCAGGGGGACAGCGAGCTGACCATCTCCGAGCCGGGGGACGCCGAGGGGCTCATCACCGTCGGGGCCTACACCACCCGGTATGAGTGGCGCTCGATCACCGGCGGGGAGTATCACTTCCGCGGGGCGAGCCCTGCCGGTCAGATCGTGCCCTTCTCCTCCCGAGGGCCGACCCGCGACGGCCGCCGGAAGCCGGACCTCGCCGCCCCGGGGACGGCGATCATCTCCTCGCTGGCGCGGGGCTCGGAGCTGGCCGGACTCCCGGAGCTTTGCGCCCCCGACGGAGTGCACGCCGTCTCCCAGGGGAGCTCGCTGGCCGCAGCCCACGTGGCCGGGACGGTAGCCCTGATGCTCCAGGCGGGGGCCGAGGCCGGAATCCACCTCTACCCCGAGGAGATCGCGGAGAAGCTCCGCGAGGCGGCCGGCGAGTGGGCCGATACCGAGGAGGACTTGCCCGAGCCGGAGCTGGTCTGGGGCGCGGGCAGGCTGGACGCCGCCCTCGGGGTCCAACTGATCAGGCTCTCCCTCCCCGAGGCGAGCGCCCGCCCGGAGATCAGGGCCAGCGCCAACCCCGCCTCCAAGCGGATCTACTTCACCTACAGCGTCCCCCCTGGAGCGGAGGAGGTCAAGCTGATAATCTACAGCGTGGTAGGCAAACCGGTCTTCACCGCGGCGCTCGATCCCCAGCGGGAGCGGTTCGCTTGGGACTTGGTAGACGACGAGGGCGAGCCGCTGCCCAACGGGCTCTACATCTACGTCATCATCGCCGATGGGGTGAGATCCAAGCTCCACCGGCTGGTCATCAGGCGATGATTTTATGTAGGATGGTGGGTAGTGAATGCAAATACAAATGCGAATGCGGAGGAAGAGAAAGAAGCTGGCTAGGGAGCGACCGGCTCCGGGTTTTCTGACCCTAGCTGCATTTACAGTTGCAGTCGCGATGGTGCTCGCCGCCGGGCTCCAGCTCCAGTCCCAGGCCGCGGCCCAGCAGGTGCGGGTGCAGACGGAGGGGGAGGAGCTCGAACCGGGACCGGGGCCTGGGCCTGAACCTGAACCTGGGCTTGCACTCCCCAGCGCCTCGCTGGAGGCGAGCGGCCAGGTGAGCTGGCTCGTCAAGTATGGTCTGGGCGACCCCCGTGGGCTCACCGAGCGGGGCTACGCCAACCAGCTCCTCCTGGAGCAGGCCCTCTCCGTCGATGCCCAGGGCGGGGTGGAGATCGGCTGGCCCCTGGCGGGCAAGCTCGAGATCCTGGCCCATCTGGACAATCAGCTCCCGGAGAACCTCCAGGTCCTGGCTATCAGATACCGCGGCAGGGGGCTTGAGGGTGAGTTCGGCGACTTCACCATCCCTGGCAATACCCAATTCACCAGCTACGGCCGGACGCTCAAGGGCCTCCAGCTCAACTTCTCCCCCAGCGAAAGCCTGGAGATCAAGGGGGTCTTCTCCTGGGTCGAGGGCCTCCCCCAGACGAAGGTCTTCCGGGGGAACACCGCCCCGGCGGAGGTCCTCTTCTCCCTGCGCCCGCCTGAGCAGCCCTGGCTCGAGCAGCCCTACCTTACCAACATCCGCGGGCTGGAGTGGTATAAGATCGAGGGCTTCGTCCCCGGCTTCACCAAACTCTATCTCCTCTTCGAGGCCACGCCCGAGCTGGGCGAGCTGCTCGCCCGCTATGAGCTCGGCTACCTGCTCCCCACGATCGAGGCCAACCCGAGGAGGGAGCTCGACTCCGCCTACTATGTCGTGGTAGCCCGCGACGGGGAGGGGGATAGAGAGCAATACCTGCTGCTCAAGCGCGAGGCGCTCGACCTCCTGAGGGGTGCGCTCAAGGATTACATCGAGGACTACAACGAGGCCCACCAGCTCACCGGCGAGGAGCGGAAACGTTACCCCCTGGGGGAGGGCACCCGCTTCGAGCTGAGCCTCCTTGAGGCCTTGATGGAGGATTATGCCAAGCTGGAGCTGGAGCCGGACGGGCGAGAGCTCGAGCTCGGCAGCTACCAGCAGGAGCGGTTCTACTGGCTGGGCCAGACCCAGATCGACCCCGACTCGGTGGTGGTCGAGGTCATGACGGAAGAGGGCTTTACCAGCGTTGACGACCCCAGCCTGGTCGGCTACAGCTTCCACCTCTTCCCCGAGGAGGGGATCATCGAGCTGGAGTTCCCCCCGGAGTTCTTCGCCGAGCTCGAGCAGGCCCAAGTCCGGGTCAGCTACAGCTACGCCGTCACCGGCGGGATGTATGTCCTGGGGCTCTCGATCGTCCGCGGGAGCGAGAAGGTCTACCTGAATGGAAAGCTCCTCCAGCGCGACCTGGACTACACCATCGACTATGAGACCGGCGCGCTGGTGCTCTTCCAGCCGCTCGGCCCCGAGGATGAGCTCAAGATCGAGTATGAGATCTATCGCGGGGGGCTGGGCGGCTACACCGAGTATAAGCGGGGCCTCGCCGGCATCCTGATATCATACCGTCCAAGCGAAGAGCTCGCCCTCAGCTTGGACCTCCTCCGCGCGGCGGACAGCCTCGCCGCGGGGGCGGGGGTCGACCGCACCCGCCTGCGGGTGATGCCCAACGACCACCTCGTCGGGGGCCTGAGCGGGCGGCTCACCCTGGGAGGGCTGGAGGCGGCGCTCGAGCTGGCCTACAACTACAACCGCTTCCCCCCGGGTGAGAACCAGCGGCGGAACCTGCCCAACCGGATCAACGCGATCCGGGCCATCCGCTACAGCTACGGCGGGAGGGAGCGGGAATACGTCCTCTTCGGCCACCAGAACGGGCTGACCGTCTTCGACCCCGCGAGATCGAGCTGGCAGAGCTTCGGCCCCGCGGAGGGGCTCGCCGGGCGGAGCGTGCGCGACATCGCCTGGGACGGCCACCGGACGGTGGTCTTCGCCACGGACGGGGGCATCTCGGTGGTCGAGCTGGAGGGCGAGGACCCCTTCGCCCTGCTGGTCAACTGGCGGAGGTTCTACACCCAGGACGGGCTGGTCTCCCAGAACGTCTACGCCGCGCTCATCCACGAGAGGGTGCTGTATTTGGGGACCGACAGGGGCCTGAATCGGGTGCCCTTGCGAAAGCTGGAGGATAAAGCCAGCTGGGCGAGCTACACCCGGGAGGGCCACCCCGAGATGGTGAGCGATCGGGTGCTCGAGCTCGCCGAGGCAGGTGGGCTCATCTACATCGGCACCGACAGGGGCCTTATGATCTTCGACCCCCAGACGGAAAAGTTCACGGCCCCGGCGGAGCTCGCCGGGGCCAGGATCACGGCCCTATTCGCCGATGGGGGCGAGGGCGAGGAGGTCCTCGTGGCCACGGAGGTCGGGGTGCGGGTGTTCAGCGGAGGGCAGGGGAGCGGCTGGCTGACCGGCCCACCGACACCGGCGGCGATCAACTCGCTCGCGGTGACGGCCGACGGCACCCTATGGTATGGCACGGACGAGGGGCTATACCGCGCCGGCTCGGAGAGCCCCTTGATCCGGGCCGAGATCACGGCCCTCGCACCCGCCGGGGATGGCGGACTCTGGGTGGGGCCCGAGGCCACCTCGGAGTATGAGCTGCCGCTGTGGCGGGTGAGCTTAAAGCCCCGGTTCCAGATCCAAAGCTACCCCCAGCGGGAGACCCATCTCAGCGGGCGGGACGAGCACCGCTTCGGCGACATCCCCGCAAAGGAGCACACCGACCGGGGCTGGGTCGGCACGCTCACGATCACCCAGAAGCTGGGGAAGCTGAAGCTGATAGGGACCCTCCAGAGGCTCTCCCCCGAGTTCACCCCTCTCGGAGGCAAGGGAGAAGGCCGTCACGGCCAGGACGTCAAGCGCTGGAGCCTGCGGGGGGAGTGGGCCCTCGCCCCGGGGCTCCGCCTCTCCGCCGAGCACGAGGCCCGCCTGGAGGGGGCCGAGCTGGCCCGACTCGAGCCCTCCTCCCGGCGGAGGAGCTACCTGGAGAGGGACGTCCTCGAGCTCGGCTGGTCCGGGCTGAAACTGGACTACGCGCTGGAGCGGATCGACGACCGCGGCCAGGGGGATGGCTTCGACAGGGCCCGAGGGGACCTCACCCTCGCGCTCAACGGCTCGCTGGGCGAGCGGCTGGGGCTAAGCTTGAGCTACGAGCGGCTCGACTCCTTCGACCTGAAGCGGGCCAAGCTCGGGCGTCCGCGCTCCTCCCAGGAGCACGAGCTCACCGGCGAGCTGCGGTTCCGGCTCCTGCCCGAGCTGGAGCTCTCACTGAGCTACAGCCGCCCGTGGAAGGTCATCCGGTATGGCACCCGGAAGCGGAGCTGGGGCACCGAGGGGCTGGGCTTCGCCGCGGACTGGTCGGGGAGCTTCCCGTGGGGCTCGCTCGAGGTGAGCTACTCCCGCGACGCCCGCCGGCGCCTCCCCGCTGCTGAGCGGGCCCAGGTCGAGCTCACCGACCGTGGCCAGGTGGAGCTCAGGCTGGAGGGGCTCCAGGTAGGGACGGCGAGGCTCTACCCCAGGGGGACGGTCTCCTTCGAGCGGAAGGGGCCCCAACTGGAGCTGGCCGGCGAGGGGAGCCTCCGCGGGGAGCTCGGCCAGCTCAACTCCCAGCTCGGCTGCAAGCTGACCGCCACCCTGGATGAGCGCACCCGCCGGGGGGAACTCGTGGGGAACCTCTCCCTGCGGGTGGGCTACGAGGGGCTGAAGGAGGAGCTGGGGCTGAGCCCCGCCCTCAGCCTCCAGGGGACGATCAAGCTCCTCAGCCACCCGATCTACGGCAGGAGGGCCCAGGGGAACTGGACGGCGGGGGCGAGCCTCACATGGACCCCCACCGAGGAGCTCTCCAGCAGCCTCACCCTCTCCCGGACGAGGGTGAAGAACGACCGGGAGAATACGACCTCCTGGTCGGTGCGGGGCCTCGCCACGCTCAAGCCGGCCGCCCTGCCGGAGCTATCGCTCTCACTGGAAGCCACGGCGAGCTACCTCGTCGGGCAGCAGCGCAAGGAGCCCCAGAACGTCCTCAAGGGCGAGCTGGTCCTGAAGAGCAGCTACGAGCTCAGGGGCAATTGGGAGGCCACCGGGCTGGTCGGTTACCTCCTCAACGTCGATAACCTCGAGCGGGAGGGCACCTACCAGAGCCTTTATCTTTCGGCGCAGTTGGGGACCAGCTTCTAAGGCTTGAGCGGGGGATCGGCCCCGACCCCGAGCTCGAGCGCGAGCGAGAGGGCGTGTGAGAGCGGCAGGTAGGGGTGGACGACGAGGGCGTAGTTCACCTTGAGACGGTCCATGTAGAAGCCCAGCCCCGCGGTGAGGAGCGCCTGCCGGCCGAGGACCACACCCGCGCGGAGGGCCAGCTCGCTGCTGCGGCCCTCGCCTCCTCCCTCGACCTCGACCGGGGCCGGTCCGAGCTCGAGCTTGAAGCGGTATTCCCCCCCGAGGTGGAAGGTCCCGTCGGTCTCGAGGTCGGCGGCCACCGCCGCTCCAGGGCCCCGAAGGGCGGCTCCCACCCGCACCCGCCGGGGCCACCCCTCGCGGTGGCCGCTGCCGTAGCGCATCCCCTTGCCGAGGAGGCTCTCCAGGACCAGCCCCAGCCGCAGCTCATCTATAGCTCCTCCGAGTCCAAGCTTGAGCCCCCCGAAGCTGTAGAGCAGGGAGGGCTCAAGCGCCAGGGTGGCGCCTCTCCCCGCCGGGAGGGTCTTCACCCGGTAGAGCTTGAGCCGGAGTCCCAAAGCCAGCCCCTCAAGTCCCCTCGGCAGCTCAAGCTCCAGCGGGAGCTCGCTCAGCTTCGCCCCGTAGGCCCCCGCCAGGCCCAGAAGGGTATAGCTGAAGGTCCCGATCTCCTCCCCCTGGCGGTCGCGCTCGACGATCGGCCCGGAGTTTAGGAAGGCCAACCCCAGCCCGAACCGCCCCCAGGCGAGGGCCAGCCGGCCGTGGCTGGCCAGCCCCAGGTGGCGCTCCCAGAAGGAGTCAAACCGGATGAGCTCATCCTGCTGGAAGGCCAGCCCCGCGGGGTTATAGAAGAGGGCGTTCTCATCGTCCGCCAGCGCGGTGAAGGCCCCGCCCATCCCAAGGGGCCTCACCCCGCTCTCGAGGTCGAACAGGGTGATCATCTCCAGCGGGTCGGCTCCGGCCTGAGCCTGCAACCCCACCACCAGGAGGAGACCCACGAGGACGCCACTTATCTTCACCTTCATCTTCATCCTCATCTTTGGATCACCAACTTATCCGGCTTGGACCTGATGGGGCGGCCCTCCCGGTCGAGCCCCGCGATGAAGTAGAAGTAGAGCCCGTTGGGGAGCGGCTTCCCCCGGTTGTCCTTCAAGTCCCAGACGAACTTGAACTCATCCAGCCTGAGCTCCCGGGAGAAGACGAGCACCCCCGTGATATCGAAGACCAGGAGCGTCGCCCGCCTGGTCCCCCGGGGGAGGTAGTAGCGGAAGGTCACCCCATCGCTGGCCGGGTTGGGGTAGCAGATCACGGTGATCTCGGTCACCGCGGGCAGGACGACCAGCTCCTCGGTCGCGGTGGCGGTCGCACCCTTGTCGTCGGTGACGGTGAGGGTGACGGTGTAGTGGCCGGGTTGGGCGTAGCGGTGAGAGGGGTTCTGCTCGGTGGAGGTGGTCCCATCCCCGAAGTCCCACAGCCACTCGGCGATCTCACCATCGGGGTCGTAGGATCGGTCGGTGAACTGGACGGGCTCATCGGTGGTGGGCGCCTCCGGCGTGAAAGCGAAGTCGGCCACCGGCGGGAGGTTGATCGCCTCGATCTTGAAGAGGCCCGGGGTGACCTCATAGGGGATGGGATTGTAATCGAGGTCGCTCAGGACCTCCACCGTGAGTGCGACCTCGCACTGGTCCCCCGGCTGGCCGACCGCCTTGACCTTGAGCTCGAGGAGCGTCCCCTCCAAGATCGCCGCCCGGTCGGCGGTGAGCGTGGCGGCGAACCGGACGCTGCTCGTCTGGATGTTCTTCACCGCGATGTTGAACTCCTCCGCGAAGATGACCTCCTGAACCTGGACGACCTCGGGGTCGACCTTGATCTCCCCCTGGATCGAGGCCAGCCCCGGTGGGGGCACCTGGGCGATGCTCACCGGGATGGTGGTCTCCTCCTCCGGCTGGGCGGTGACGCTGGCGACGGTGAGCTTGGCCTTCTCTGATCCCCCTTCCTCCTGGGCCCAAAGACAAAGATAGGGAGCGAGCCCCACACCCAAACCTAAGCCCAAGCCCAAACTCAAGCTGAGGGCCACAAGCAAACCGGCCAGGCGCAGGATGGCTGGCGATCTCTTCTTCACTTCACCCAGTTTTTCGCTCTTGCTTTTCATTTTCACTGTTATTCCTCCAGGTCTCGCTCGTGTTCGCGCAGGCTCGTATCATTATAGGCGAGGTGGAAGCAAAGCCCGAACGGAGCGGGTCCTCACCTCAGCCGACCTGAGTCAACCACTGGGCGGACATCCGTCGAGCGCCAGGATTGATCAGAAGGTCAGAAGGCAGGCAGGCTGAATTTCACCGCGAAGGAGAGGCGATGGGTGCTGGGCGCCCGAGGGTAGGCGATGAGGGCGTAATCGACCCAGAAGCTCTTGTAATTTAGGCCGAGGCCCAGGGTGAAGACCAGCCCCCCTTGGAAGAAGCCCCCCAAGCGGAGGGCCAGCCCGCTCAAGCCGACTCGCTCCAGCTTGAGCCTATACTCACTGCCTAGATGGAAGCCCCTCCCCCTCCTGCTCTCGAAGTCCACCGCCAGGGTCAGGGCCTTCAAGCTGAGCGCGCTCCCCAGGCGCAGGTTGAGCTGCCAGGGGTCGACATGCCCGTTCTTGTAACGGACGCCGAAGCCGAGGAGGTTTCTGACTACCGCTCCCAGTTGCAGCCTCAAGGGGAGGGTCCCCAAGCGGAGCCCCTCCTGAGCCCAGAGGAGCCCCAGGTCGAAGGCCATCCCCCCGCCGGGGTTGTCCGGCACGCTGATCTGGTAGAGCTTGGCAGCTAGCCCCACCGCTAGGCCCTCGGGCAGCACCCCGAGGAGCTTGCCCACCCGGAGCCCGCCGGCTCCGACGGTGCCGGTGGCGCCGTAGGTGAAGCTCCCCTGAGGGCGGCCTTGAGCGTCGTATCGGGGGATGCCTCCCAGGTTGTAGAAGATCAGCCCGGCGCCAAGGCCCTCCCCAGCCAGGGCTAGGTCGCCGAAGCTCCCGCCGAACCGCGGCTCCCAGAAGGAGCCGAAGCGGAACTTCTCCTGGGAGGCTAGCCCCGCGGGGTTGTAGAAGAGGGCGTTCTCATCGTCCGCCAGCGCGGTGAAGGCCCCGCCCATCCCCAAGGGGCGGGCGCCCACCCCCACGTCGAAGAGCGAGATCAGCCCCTGCGCGAGCGCGGGCGAACTTGCGCTCACGCCGGCTACCAGCACTACCATTACAGTTAAGGTCAAGATCGTATGTCTTTTCCTTCCCATCCTCATCACTGAGCTCCTCAGCTCCTCTGGATCACCAGCTTGCCCAGCTTCGAGCGGGCGATGAGCTTCCCCGCCCTGTCGAAGGCGACAATATAGTAGAAGTAGGGCCCGCTGGGCAGCTCCTCGCCCACATCGGACTTGAGGTCCCAGGTATATTCCCTGGCCGTCGTCGGCAGGTCATGATGGAAGACTAGCCTCCCTGTGACATCGAATACGTAAAGGGTGGCCTTAGCCGTCCCCTTAGGGAGCGCATACTTGAAGGTGGTCTGGGTGGAGGCGGGGTTGGGGTAGCAATGCACGGTAACCGTGGGCTTGCCCGGCTCGACGGTGATCTCCTTGATGGCGGTAGCGGTGAGGCCGTCGTCGTCGGTGACGGTGAGCTTGATGGTGTAGGTGCCCTCCTCGGCGTAGGCGTGCTTGGGGTTCTGCTCAGTGGAGGTGGTCCCATCGCCGAAGTCCCACAGCCAGCTCACGATCTCACCATCAGGATCGCTCGATCGGTCGGTGAACTGGACGAGCTGGCCCGCTTTGGGAGCGGCAGGTGCGAAGGTGAAATTAGCTGTGGGCGGCTTGAACCCCACTGGAACGGTCTTGGAGACAGTAGCGGTAAGGCCATCACTGTCGGTGACGGTGAGCTTGACGGTGTATTTCCCCTTGGCGGCATATTTATGCTTGGGGTTCTGCTCAGTGGAGGTGGTCCCGTCCCCGAAGTCCCACAGCCAACTCACGATCTCCCCATCGGGGTCGCGAGACTGGTCAGTGAATTGCACCTCCTCGCCGACCTCGGGGCTCTCCGGGGCGAAGGTGAACTCGGCTTTCGGCGGCTTGGGCACCACGATAGAGAAGGTCCCATCGTTGACCACGCGGGGAATATCGTTCCCTTCAGGGTCGTTGAACGTCTCCAATGTTAGATCCAGCACGCTCTCGGCCCCTCGGGCCCCTATGGCCCTGACCGCGAATTCCAGGATCTCACCTGATCTTATAAGCTCACCGGAGATCTTCGCTGCGACAAACCTCACCTCACCCTTATCGTTGTCGATCTTGAAGGCAAATAAGGTATATCCACTTGCGCCCTTGACATCCTCCACGATCACTACCCCAGGATCGTAGGTCAACTTGCCCTGAAAGTCCGAGAGCCCCGACGCTGGTATCCCATCTACGAAGACCTTTATCGTTGTCGTCGCTCCTGGCTTGACGGTCTTGCTTTCGACGGTCACGGTGGCAGTGGCGATCTCTGCCTGCTGGGCTGCAAGTTGGGGCAGGCTGGAGCTAGCCACAGCTAGGCTGAAGAGGAGCCCTCCTAAGGCCAGGATAATTGCAGATTTAGACCCGCTTCCCTTGCTCTTCATGACTACCCCTCATCTCAATCAATTTACCATACCTAGAGCTTGATCTCATATAACCGCGATTACAATTGTAGAAGGGGAAATTCGGCTATGCCAAGGTCAGGTGTCTCCTCAAGCTCCCTCAAAGATGCCCCCTGTAGGGCTCTATTTCCCTCCGAGCCGCTACTTTAAATGCAATGTGTTTTACCGCTCAAATGAAAGGAAGAGGGCCTCAGATTAGAACCTTATTTATCCCTATTCGGTCCTGAGGCCCTCTTATTGCCGCTCGCTCTCGTTTGCTAATTGATTTAGCTTGACTTAGTTCACTTTTTGCTCTCCCCTCGCCTTTACCTTAAGATCACCAGCTTCTGCACCTCGCTCCTTATGACCTGGCCGTCCCAGCCGCGGACGGTGACCATGTAGAGGTAGACGCCGTTAGCCAGGATTTCACCCTGGTTGCTGAGGAGGTCCCACTCCAACCTGTTCCCAGCAATGAAGCCCGAGTCGAAGACCTTCATCCCCCCGAGGTCGAAGACTTCTACCTGGATGGCCTCAATTCCGAGGCCCTCAACGGTGAAGATCACCCTATCAGCATCGTTCACGGGGTTCGGGAAGCTAGCGATAGAGGCCACCTTAAGTTTTTCCAGCGAGGCCAATGCTGCGCCTGCTCCGCTGGCTCCACCCTCATGAGTCACGCTCACGTCGTCAATGAGCCAGCCGACGAAGTCGTTAAGGTAACCATCATCGCTGTCGAAGACGAACCTGAGCTGCATCGAGCTGGCTCCATCAGGGACAGGGATCTCCACGTTGGCCACCTGCCATGTGTCAGCGGAAGGATCAGCGCTGTCAAGATACCAAACTCGGTCCCACGCCCCGCCGTCGAAGCTCACCTCGACATAGGTCATGTCGTAGCCGCCGTCGGCGTAGCTCTCCACCTGGCGGAAGTAGTCGAAAGAGAGGGTTACCTGGGAGGTGCCAGGTGGCAGCTCGATCTGGGGTGAGACGAGCCTGCCTATGGTCCTAGTCCCCGTGGCGTAGTTGCAGCTCGACTCCTTCCCATAGTAGAAGCTGTGGGTAGGGGAGGAGTAGCCCACCTGAGGCGAAGCACACGGGGTGTCATCGGCCAGGTGCCACAGCCCCTGGGGGTCGAAACCCCACCCCGGTGCACCACCCTCAAAGTCGTCGAAGAGGAGGCCCCCGGTAGGGTTTATGGTGAGCATGAAGTCCTGCCTGGCGGTGTCACCCGTGCTGTCCTGGACTTGGATGGTCAGCGGGAACTGGCCCGCTACCGTAGGCGTCCCCGAGATGAGCCCGCTGGGGGTCATGCTCAGCTCAGGGGGGAGGTGGCCGGCGATGATCGACCAGGTGTAGGGCGGCCTTCCGCCTGTGGCCTCCATCTGGTAGCTGTAAGGCTGGTCTTTGACCCCACTGGGTAGTTCCGCAATGATAGTCAGCCCAGGGGCTACAGCGAGCACCTCTACATCGTCGATGAGCCAGCCGATGTAGTTATTGAACTGGCCATCGACGCTATCGAAGACGAATCTTATCCTCATCGAGCTGGCCCCACTGGGGACAGCGATGTCCACACTCGCCCTCTGCCAGTTGGCCACGAAGGGGTCGGCAGAGTCCAGATACCAGACTTGGGTCCAATCCCCCTCGCAGTCCCCATCTTCCCCATCGAAGCTCACCTCGACATAGGTCATGTCGTAGCCGCCGTCGGCGTAGCTCTCCACCTGGCGGAAATAGTCGAAAGATAAAGTGACCTCAGAGACGCCAGCGGGGATGGCGATTGGGGGTGAGACCAGCTTCCCGGTGGTCCTCGTGCGCCCGACATTGTAGTTGCAGCCTAGCTCCTTGCCGTAGTAGAAGGCATGGGTGGGAGAGGAGTAACCCGGATGGGGCACGGCACACTGAGTATCGTTAGCTAGGTGCCATAAGCCCTGAGGACAGTAGCTCCACCCTGGTGCGCCGGTCTCGAAGTCATCGAAGAAGAGGGTCTTTCCAGGGGGCAATGGAGGGGTGCAGTTGACAGTGGCTGAGTCCGTATCCTGAGCACCATCATCGTCGGTGACCCGCAAGCCGATGGGGAAGGATTGGTCCTCATCAGGACAGAAGCAAGTGTAGGCCGGCGTAGCTCCAGTGGCATCGTCATACTGTCCATCGTTATCGTAATCCCATTCATACTCAGTGATTATGCCATCGGGATCATAAGAGCCGCTGCCGTTCAGGTTAATCACCTCTCCATGGGTACAGGCGTAGGGTCCGTCAGCGTCGGCCACCGGCGGCTGATTCAGCGGTGGGGCAGTGCAGTTGATGATAGCTAAGTCGGTATCCTGAGCGCCATCATCATCGGTGACTTGCAAGCCGATAAGGAACGTCTCATCTGTGACGGGACAGGAACAAGTGTAGGTAGGGGTCGCACCGGTGGCATCATCATACTGCCCGTCGCTATCGTAGTCCCAGTTGTAAGCTACGATCATGCCGTCAGGATCGTAGGAGTCGGTTCCATCAAGAGTGATTGTATCTCCATGGTCGCAGGCATAGGGCCCATTAGCATCAGCTACCGGCGGTTGATTCGCACAGACCTCGATCTCGAACTGCCGGGTCTCCCAGGAGGAGTCCGTGTTGTAGCAGTATTGAGGCACTTCATTCATGTTGATCTCCACATCGGTGGTTGTATAAGTCAAGGTGGCAGTGAACCCCGGAGGGAGACCCGATACATCCCAACTCAGGCAGATCTCAGTGCCCGCCGCCAGGTTGCCCGAGGTCACCTGGAAATACCAGGTCTTGCAGCCCGTGGTGAAGGGAGCTTTTATGTCCGTGTAGTAGCGCCCGCCGTCGATGATGAACACCGCGCTGAAGCCATGTGGCGGCGGGGGCGGCGCCGGCTGATCGTTGGAATCGACCCCATCTGAAGCGCTGGGATCGACCCCGAAGACCTTGTCCAGATTGGAATAGCCTCCACCTGTCACATCTATATCCGCCTGCCAGGCAGTCTGGGCATATGCGCTGATGGGGGCTATTACCGATACCGATATTGAGACCAAAGCCAAAACCCAAAGCCCCAGTAGGGGCAGAATTGGCAACTGTAGGCTCCTAAGTCTCGCTTTAGCTTTTTTAATTTTGGAAGCTCCCTGAATTCTAAATGTGGGGTACCTCCTCTCCATTTTTAATCTCCTCCCTATTGTGGTGTGGTTGCGTTCCGATTATAGCACGCCGATGAAAGCCTCACATGTGATGGACATTACTTTGAGCATCGCTCTCTGCTTCTTCCTAATCTTAAGTCAGAGCTGATCAACAAAGATCAAGCCGAACAACCAAGAGGCCCTGGGGGCCCATCCGACCCTTGAGGAACCCCCCAGGGCCTCCTCCTTTCCGCCCAGTTTCCCTCTAACCTGCTTGCCTACCTGCCTGATCTAAACCGCTACTCCCGCCTCAGGACGACGATCTTCTTGACCGCGGTCTTGATGTATTCGCCACCTACCTTGACCGAGGCGACGTAGAGGTAGACTCCGTTGGCTACGTAGTTGCCGCTCATGTCCTCGGTGTGCCACCGCAGCTCCCTGCCGGGGGCCTCGCCGAGCCAGACCCTCCGCCCGGAGAGGTCGAAGATCTCGATCTTGAGGCCCTCAACCAGCATCGCGCCCTCGCCGACCACCTTGAAGGTGGTGGTGTGGGTGCTCACCACGGGGTTGGGCGTGGCGATGACGTCGACCATCTCCGGGGTGAACCGCGGCGTCGGCACCGGCGGCGGTGGCGGCGGGAGCGGCAGCTCAGCCTCAGCCTCAGTCTCGGTGACGGTGACAGCGAGCCCACTCCCGGATGGCGGTGGCGGCAGCGGCGCCGGCGCGTCGTAGATGAAGGTGATGGTGACGTTGTCGACCTCGGTCTTCACCCAGTAGCCGTCCCACGGCCACATCCCGGCAGCTTTGGCATCCACGTAGGTCCTTTGATCCTGATCGTAGGTCCAGAGGACGTTAGTGATGCAGCCGGCTGCGGCAGCCTCCTCGGGGGTCAGGTTTTGCTCGTCCGCTTCGACGGTGCCGCTTCCATCACAGTCCCCGGTGAAGCGCACTCCGACGTTGTCAGGATCAGAGTCCTTCCAGCGGCGCGGCCACGGCGGGCTCACCATGTGCCAGCCAGCGGCGGTGAGCACCCTGCTGACATCGTCTTCGGCCTCGCACCCGGTCACGTCCACTGTGGTCTCATCCCAGAGGTAGAGCCAGTAGCCGCCGACTAGGCTGATCGCGGTCGGCGGGACATAGCTGCTGGCGGTTTCATACTCGTAGATGTAGAGCGGGCTGACGTCGTCGCCATATACGGCATCAGGGTCGGGGTCCGTCGGCTCCACCGGCACTCCGACCATGGCCCAGCCCTGCTTGTAGCTGTAGGTGTAAGTGCCACACTCTGGTGGCAGGAATATCTGGGCGCAGTGGCGCGGCTTCTCCTCGGGGAGGGTCACCCCATCCGGCAGGAAGGCCACGTTCGGCGGAAGGCCGCCCCACCAGAATATCGCGATATTCTTCTTCTGGTAAGGTTTATCCAGATCGTCCCGCTTCTCTTCACTTTCGAAGTTATACTCACAGTAAGGAGCATTCGCTGAAGGCTCAGGTGATATGTCTCCGTAGCTTGGATCTTCGGAGTAGTTGTCGCCGGCGGCTTGGGTCATCTCTAGGTCGTTATTCCGGATCGCGGCGCCGTTGTCCTTAAAGTCGTTCTCTTCGATGACTATGCCGAAGTTAGAGGGGGCTTGCCACCAGATGCGGATAGCATCGTTGATGTTGGCGTAGAAGAGGTTCTCCCGGATCCAGTTCGATTCAGCATTCACAATGTCGATAGCGATCCCGTTGTGGTCGAAGAAGTTCAGCTCGATCTGGTTACCCTTGACCCTGGCTTCCCGATAGATATAATCGATGGACTCATTGAAGACCTCCATGATGATGATCTTCTGGGTCGGACTGAGGCACTCTCCGTTGTTGCTGGATGTATCATCGGGATGAGGGTGTGTGCCATCCCATTCAACGTCATGATAGTGTCGATCCGGGGTGGTACTCTTCCAGGGAGGATCTTCGCCAACTTCATCATGAGCAGAATCAACACAGTTAACTGCGGCCAGTTTCTTGAATTTGTGGATCTCTTTGATATCGTCTCGATATTCATAACCACCGCGCTGGAGTCCATAGTTGATCCTCTCGATAGCGTTGAACAGGATATCGTTAGCGTCGGTAAGGAGGACAATGCCCTGATCGAGAAAACCCCAATGTCCTACACTAAGGATGTCCTCGTTGGTGATCAAGTTGTTTATGACCTTGTTATTTTCACCATACTCTAGTTTGATGCCGGTGGCGGTGGTATCGAAGCTCTGGGTCATGGTGATGGCATTGCTGGAGATAGTGTTATTCTCGGAACCGCCGAGGTCGATCCGATCAACTGTTAGAGCTACGCAGTTTACATCAGCCCCTCCATCACCGGCTCCGATCTCCTCATCAGCGTTCAAGTTGGCTATAATGTCGTTTGCTAGACCGGGAATGTTTGGAGAATCTTGACATTCTGTATAAGGGTTACCCTTTTCATCTGTGCCGTAGAGCTGTGCGTCAGTTATCTCATATCCGGCAACCTCAGCGACCAAGTCAGGGGCATCGTCCGTAATTTTGGTGTCATCTGGCGTGCTAGCAACTTCCCCAAGGCCCAAGAGATCCTCCGGCTTGACCTGAGGCAACCAGAATCTAGTGGGAGGTGATTGAGCATTATGCACAGCCTTGATATACTCATCGATATCGACGTAGAACAGCGCCAACTCGCCCTTGGTGAGAAGGATTTGGATCGAGTCGGTCCTGTTATAGCCGTTGTCATAGACTAGGTTAGCGTCTATAGTGTTGTTATCCGAGCCCATCAGCTCGATTCCCTCGCCGCCGTTCTCGTGAATTATGTTCCTTTCGATGGTATTACCATCGGACCCGACGAGGAGGACGCCTTCCTGCTCGTTCCTATAGATATCGACATTTCTGATGGTGTTGTTCCCTATTGCTCCGCGGAGGGACTCCTTGAGTTTGATTCCCTGCTGCTGATTGTAGTAGACCTTTCCCCCGTCAATGGTGTTCCCACTGGAGTTGGTGAGCAGGATGCCCAGTCCGCCACTAGTGGTATAGGCACGCCCACCACTCGTATATGAGGTAGCACCGTCCCAAGTCAGGCCGATGATGTTGTTCACCAGAGTGTTGTTGTGTGAATTCTCTAGGTTGATCGCAACTCCGTGGCGACCTTGATCTCCGGTGGGTGCATTATCCTCCTTGATATCCCAGAGGACGTTATCGACGATGGTGCTTTCATTAGCGTAGATCAGTCGAATGCCCTCCTCCAGATGGTAGATCCAGTTGTTCTCGATCGTGGCACCCCTGACTGGCACGATTTCACCAGCTAGGACCTCTCTACTGACTATGACGATCCCGACATCCCCGGTTACTTCCTCCTCAAATGGGCGCTTTGAGGTTATCTCGCAGTCCTTGATAGTGACATTATCCGCTTCAATAACGAATCCAGCATGGGATTCGGGCACGCGGATCACCGCTCGATCCTCAGGGGCATCCCACTTAGCGTTACATTGGATGGTGATACCATCCCTTGCGATCTTGATCGGGAAGAATTCGGGATCACCTTCGGCAATCAGCTCGGGATCAACGTTGCCAGTAGCTTCTGCGTATTGGGAATCATAGGTGTAATTGACCATGATAGTGGTGCAATCTTCATCCAACAGGGCCTCAGATATGGTCCCATATTGTGGTGAAGGGACGTTACAGATGTCCGCTGCTGCTGCGAAGGATATCGCAAGGAGCAGCCCTAAAACCAAAACCGGAATTTTCTCTAGATTCACCTCTTTTTGCACCTCCTCCTGTGGTTTTTTCTTAGAGAGTTCTTTGAACAAAGCTCTTACAAAATCACCTCCTTTTCCGATTTTTTGGGATTAATTCTTTGTCATAACTCAGTCATAACTCAACTTATTAAGGCCATTGCTGTAATATACACTACACTAACCTCTGAGCCTTTGTCGGTAATCTAGATCACCTTCAGGGGGGTCTTCGTGATGATCGTCACCATTTCCGGGCTTTAGTAGCAGAATCAGGAGGAAATGAGGAAATAAAAAAGAGTAAGGCGGGCACTTTGATCGTTATCCGTTCATTTCGATCAGTTTCGTTATATCAGCCCCAGCTCGCGGAGGACATCGAGCACTGGGGGGAGGGGATCCTGCCAGAGCCACTCCACCCGCAGCCAGAATCCGGCTACCACCTGCGAGCGGTAGAGGCCCTCTGCATCGGGATGGACCAGCCGATAGCGCTTCTTTTCTATATCCATCTGGTAGAACTCGGCTCGCTCCCGGTCAGGGTCGATCAGCCAATACTCCCCCACCCCGCCGGTCTCATACTCATAGAACTTCTCCCCACGGTCCCGGGCCCCCGACTCCGGGGAGGTGATCTCGACCACTAAGTCCGCGGGGCCATCCAGGTAGGTCTCCTTGAGCCTCCCTAGGTGCTCCTGGGCCACGAACAAGAGGTCCGGCTCCCGGGCGGGCAGTTCCGGCCCGGTCTTCATCAGGAATGGGGCGCTGATCACCACTCCCAGTCCTCGGGCCTCGACGAAGGTCCCCAGGACCCTCATGAGGAAGTTGGCTAATTGCTGATGCCTCCTCGACACCGGTGCTAACACGATAACCTCCCCATCGACCCACTCCGCCCAGGTGTCCTCATCGCACCACCGGAGGAACTCCTCGAAGGTCATCCTCCGGGTCGGCACCTCTTGCTCTTGCCTGACCACCGGCTCTAGCCTCCTCTTCCTGGCTTACCAGATGTAATGTCCATACAGCTACTAGCTTTGAATGTAGCCCATCCGGCAGCAAATATCAAATCAAATTGCCAAACCAATCAGGAGCTAGAAGCCCCATCTCAACCTTATTCCCATCCCCAGCTCAACCCCGGAGAAGTCCAGGTAGGGCCTATCGCAGCAGGCTCCGAGGGGATTGCCCCGCGGGTCGACCAGCTTGGGGACGCTCAGGCGCCTGAGCCCTAAATTGACGCTCAACGAGAGCCCGCCGAGCCTTATGAGCTTGCCCCTCACTCCCAGCT
>Ga0190286_1000366_pt1 | contig 19350 bp, 17 predicted proteins | sample 48691834_MG_FD_183241 | JGI IMG/M metagenome (GOLD analysis project Ga0190286, IMG submission 183241) | Hydrothermal vent microbial mat bacterial communities from Southern Trench, Guaymas Basin, Mexico - 4869-18-3-4_MG | ecosystem: Environmental > Aquatic > Marine > Hydrothermal vents >... | reverse complement strand
GCCGGAGTTCGAAACTATAAAAGAGAGCATCGTCAAGGGTATTGAGCAACTATGACAACACGGTCATCAAAAATTGTAAGGGTGTACGCCCGCATCTCCCGCCGTCTAACAGGCTTTCACCCACTAAGCATTGCGTTCATCATCTTCTCCCTCCTCAACATCTCCGTCTACTCCCTGATCGCGCTGCACCCGGATCTGCTCGAATCCCTGTGGCTCTCCCCGAGTACGCCCTGGGGCATCCTGACCTCGGCGTTCACCCACGCAGAGCTGGGCCACCTGGTGAGCAATTTGGAGGGCTTTGCCCTCTCCGTCCTGCTCTTCATCCCGGTGGTGTCGGTCCACTCGCCGGACATCCGCAGACGCTGGAGCAGGGCGTTTCTGTGGCTGGTCTTCCTCTCCGGCATCGGTGCCAACCTGATCGAGTATCCCACCACCCTGGTCGGCCCCGGATCCAGCTCCTGGGGTGCATCAGGGATAGTGTATGGCTCCCTCGGGGTGGTGCTGGCCGGAGCCCTCCTGAGCCTCCCCGGCCACCTCAAAACAATGACAAAGAGAAGGTCCAAGAAAAAGCGGAAATTAAGGTTCAACCGCAAATCGTGGAGAGAGCTCCGGGCGATATTTGTGCTCTCCCTCCTCATGGCTTTTCTGATAGCGATCTTGACGAACACAGGCAGATTTCTAAACGTGGGGCCCGGCATCGATGTCTTTGCTCACGGAGTGGGGTTTTTGATCGGACTCTGGGGAGGAATGGCGATGTTTAAATCTACGGACAAAAGGCGCCAGAAAAGATAATTCAGGGTGATGATCCTAACCGGGACAGCCGCAATTTCACGCTTTTTCGCATGTCAAGCTTGTGAGTTGTGGTGGTTGGTCTCACCCTCCATCAAAAAACTCTTTAACAGCCGCCTTAAATGATGAGATGAAGTTCCATAAGGTGAGGAACTTGAATAACGATCTACAGAAACACAGACCCCTCCTGACGATTTTCTCGATAGGAATCGCTGGTCTGGTCATAGCCGTTTTTCTGGTCGGGGGCGTAGGGGAACGTATATCGGTCCTCCAGGCCGATTTCGGTTTAAACATGATTCAGCCAGGAGAGAATACCTCGCTGACCGTACGCATAAAAAACACCTCAACCACGACCGACGCCCACGCTGTATGCGTCACGGTTACCCCCTCTGACCCGGAAGCACTTCAGGTGGAGAACGGAGAAATAACAGTAGATATCTTGGGGGCGGGAGAGGAGAGGGTGGTGGAATTCTCCATATCTGTATCTCAGGACTCACTGCCCGGGAAGTACAGGCTCGACGTGAGCACGTCTGCCTTTGAACTTGAAGGGGAAAACATGAATCTCTACCTAGAAGTTGTCGGCGCCTGAACTTTTACATCAATCTTGTCCTAGAATTCATGATCCCAAGCAGTCTTCTCCTAGTCCATTCAGGTGTCGTTTTCACCGGTCTCGATCCTCCGAGCTTCGACTTTATCACGGACCTTCCGAACTTTGATCCTTCCCTCAAGCCCCTGAGCCTCCGCAGCCTATCCCGGAGCTCGTCCCATCTCTCCTCGGAGATATTCGGTAACTTCTGCACGGCAGGAGGGGAGTACGAGCCAGAGTACACCGCATTCGCAATATCCCTCAGGGAAAACTTAGGTCTCGGGAATGCCGGGAGCCCACCTGTAAACTCTGAACCACCGCTCTCATCCGCACCCGGCTCGGGCGTCGATTCCTCGGACCTCACCAGTATCACGGGTTCGCTGATGAGGTCCTGTGATACGTTTCCTTTAGAACCGACCCCGGGTACGTGCCAGATCAGAATGGGGAGTTCACCGCCGCTGGGCAGGATCAGCCTGCCCGTGTGTCCACCGTTCTTATCATGCTTCACCCGGCCCAGATAACGTCCCTCACTGTCCAGAATTATGGAGCGCAGCTCCGCCACTCTCCTCACGAGGACACGGGATTCATTGTATTTGGATATCAAGATGACCAAGACACAGGCCAAGGTAGCGAACAAAGCAATTATAACAACAGCATCCCACGGGTAGGACAACCCGACCACCGCCTGTTATCCCCTCTCTGACAATATTCGCACCCATGCCTTAAATGGGTGACCCACAACCGAAAAAAACGGGCCCCACGGATCGCTCCTACGGGCCCGAAGTCTCGTTTTCGGCCCACGTGAACTTCCGCTGCAGGGTCTTTGGATAGATTTTTCTCCAATCGTACCCGACGCTCTTGGCCCATTTTACGAATACCCGCGGATCGATGTACGACTTAAGCGATGTTCCCAGGTTATAGTCCCGGGTCTTCTTCGCGAGCTCGATTTGAAGTTTGACGTTTCTTATGCGTTCCTTCAATCGCTCTATCTGTCTTTTCCGCCTCTCGGTCCTGGGCTTTTTCCTGACCTCCTTCAGCCGTGCTCGAAGCTTGTTCAGCCTCTCCATCTTGCGCTCGAGAGATTTTTTCCAGTTCTTCGGGAGCTTGCGTTTGTGATGGCAGGTGGTCGCCGCCTCCAGGTTCGCCATCTTGGCCGTATACTTCTTGTCGAACTCCGGGGCCTCCACCTCCAGCCTCCTTTTCGACAGGTAGTCCTCCACCGCTTTCGACGCGTGGTAGGTCCTGAACACCTTGGCCGTGAGTCCCGGCATTACCTGGGAGAGGAACTCATTCACGTGCTCCGACCGAACACCGGAGAATATCTGTTCTCGGGGTCCCTTGATGAACGACTTCAGGTTCTCGACCACCTGTGGTGGTGGCTTTATCGTCACCACCCACCTGACCGCGTCCTTGCCGAGGAAATCGAATTTGACCTCTCCGGAATCGCTTATCTTGACGTGCGAACCCCTGAGGGTCGTCGCTCCGACCGTGTCCGCCTCATCCTCGTCTTTCTCGTCACCGACCCTGAGTTTCAGTGTATCTATCAGGTAGGCGATCGTGGCAACCTTCCTGGTCAACGGATCCTCCGAATCCAAGTTGGACTGAATGTGCCGTCTCACCTTTCCGATAAACTTCTTCAGATCGCCCGCCCGGTCAAACTTTTCGATCTCCCGCTCCTGCTTGAACCTGGCCGTGTCAGCCAGCCACACGTATTTCATCTCACCGCTGAGCTTGTCCCTCCATTTGGCCACCCAGAGGGCGTCCGGATCGAAGACCCGTCCACCCCACCGCCTCCCCTCCGGAAGCGGGGGGGTTGGAGCATCGGGCGAGAGGTTCAGGATCACGTCCTCGTAGGTGGCGCCCTGCTTCCACCTTCCACGCAAAGGATGATTGCCCCTCCCCATGAAGATACACGAGGGTTCCACCGTGTAGTTTCCGATCTCCACGCGCTCCCCGTTCAGGATCGCGTAGCCGTACTTCTCCTTGTTGGCCTCCCGGATCTTCTTCCTGGCTTCTGCCAAGGCCTTTCGCTCCTCCCGGGACATGCTCTCCTTTTTCAGCCTCTCCCCCTCGATCCAGCGCTGAATCTCGGAAAAGTCGAAATCCTCAATCTTGGAGTTTGAATCCACGCCGAGGGCCTTGGTAAAATCCTTGAGAAAATTTCTCACAAAGACCGGATCGTTCACGTAGTCGGTCCCCAGCTTCCGCACCCAGGCCACTGCCATCTCCTCCTGGGCAGGGGTGAGCGAGATCTCCCTTCCTCTGTATTTGAGGGTGAACCCCCTGGGCTCGTAAACCGGCACCAGGACTCCGTTGTGGATGAGCTGTTTTATCTTCGGAGGCATGGATATCGTTCTAAATCGTCCGTGGAAATTAAAATCCCTTATGAAGCAGCATGCGCGCCATCGTGCAGCGTGCGGGGGAATTGAACTCTCGGAGATACTCGACGAACCTCTTCACGGCGGAAGCATCATGATCGAACCTCATCCTCGGATACCTCACGCCAACCAGAAACAGGCCATCCGGCGGGGCGGGGCGCATGGAATGATCCGCTCTTCCTTCCAACATAGAGCCCAGTTCACCCATATCGAGCTTCCCGGTTCCGAGGTCCAGCAGGGCTTGAACGACCCTCCGGACCTGCTGACGCAAGAAAGCCCGCGCGACGAAATCAAACGTCAGAAATTTTCCCCCTGTTAACCCCACGTATTGAAACTTCCCCCTAGTGGGCTTTCCTGGTTCCCGTTTGCAGAAATGCCTGAAATCATGCTCATCCTCGAAAAGCTTTGCGGCGCGTTGGGTCCCGCGGAGGTCAAACCCTGGAGGCATCTCGCACACATACCTGTAATGCTTGCTGGTGGAGTCAGTCCTGGGGTTGAATTCCGGCCTCACCCTAGCGATGGAGAGCACCGCGATATCCCTGGGCAATGCGGCGTTCAGTTCCCCGAGCTCGGGTGCTCCCATGAGGTCCAGAGCCACCACCTGCCCCATCGCGCTCACCCCCCGGTCGGTGCGCGCGGCCACCCTGTAATTTGTCTTCCTCAAGTCGCTGTAGAGCCCGCATCTCCTGAACGCCCTTAACAGCTCACCCTCGACTGTGGGGCGGTCGGGCTGCCTGACGAATCCAAAATAGCGTGAGCCATCATATGCGAGCATGAACGCATATCTCACTTCCTCCACCTCTGAAGTACGGTCCTCTGCGTGCAATGGCCTCAGCAAATGCTTTATGTGCTCCCTTCAAATCCCCGGCCCTGATAGGTGAAAGTACATCAACGAGGTTGTCATTCCGCATGAGACACGGCTTGAGGTAGCCGTCCGGGGTTAAACGTAAACGCGTACACCGCATGCAGAATTCCGTGTTGTGAACGGGTCTCACCACCTCGACCTCGCCTCGTGGCAAGATGTACTTTCTCCGTGCCTGCATCGAGCGTGTTCGGATCGCGATAGCCTTAGAACCCAGCTCTCGTTCCACATCCTCCAGACTCAAATGGTATCTCCCAATACCGTTCCCGCCCACCTCCAACAACTCTATTATCTGGAGGACGGCCCCCCGCTGAGCAGCGTAATCCACCATGCGGTCGACCTCGTTTTCGTTCAATCCGGCGAGCAATACCATGTTCAGCTTTACCGGATTCAGCCCAGCATCGATGGCCGCATCCACACCAGCAAGGACATCCGATATGGAACCGTTCCCGGTTATCCTGCGAAATGTGCTTGGGTCGAGGGTGTCCAGACTTATGTTTACCCGGTGTAATCCCGCTTCCACGAGTTCTCTGGCCATCCCTGAAAGAAGAGTTCCGTTCGTGGTCATGGAAACTTCGTCTATTTCAGACCTGGAGACGGCCCTCACGATCTCCACTATGTCATCGCGCAGAAGCGGCTCTCCTCCCGTGAGCTTGATCTCCCGGATACCGAACTCCACCGCCACCTCCACGATCTTCCCTATCTCCTCAGCTGTCATTTTACGAAAACTTGCAGGGCATCCCTCCCTATGACAATAAAAACAGTTGAGGTTGCAATCATCTGTGACCGAGATCCTCAAACCCGTGACCGGTCTTCCAAACCTGTCCACGACCACCTCACGCGCCTCCGAAAAGTTTTACCTCCACGAGCTCCCCCTCCTCCAAAAGCTCCCGCTCAATCGGCACCTCGATGTATCCGTCCGCCATAGAGAGCGATGTGACGGCCCCCGAACCCTTCAAGATCGGTTCTGCGGTTGGTCCATCTTTTCCGCTCATCTTCACGGGAATCAGTTCCTTTCTGCCCCGCGCAGAAATGACCCTGGTCGAAAGTCTAGCGCGAACGTTCAACCGTCGAGGCCGTGGAAGCCCGGACAGAGCTCTAATGTAATCCGCAACCAACTGGTCAAATACCATCATCGCAGAAACGGGATATCCAGGAAGCCCAAACACCGGTTTTCCGCCGAGCACACCTATAAACGTCGGCTTGCCCGGTTTCAGGGCCAGGCCGTGTACGATCACCCCGGGGCTGCCCATTCCGTTCACGATCTCCGGGAGGACATCTCCGGAACCGGCTGACGATCCGCCTGAGAGGATCAGGACATCGCATCTCCTCAGTCCCTTTCGGATTAACTTTCTGATATCCGAAACGCGGTCGCGCGCGATGCCAAGATAAACTGGAGTACCACCACATTCTCTCACTGCCCCGCTGAGCGTGGTGCCGTTGACATCGTAAATTTTTCCTTTGGCCAAACATCCGCCCGGCCTCGCCAGTTCATCACCGGTGGAGATGATCGCGATCCTCGGAGGGGAAAAGACCCTGACACGCTTGACCCCAACGGCCGCTAGGAGTCCAGCCTTGACGGGAGTGAGTACTTCTCCTTTTTGCAAAGCCACCCGTCCTCTCCTGAGGTCCGAGCCACGCTCGGCGACGTTCTCCCCCGGAGCCACGGCGCGACATATCCTGACTTTTCCCTTCTCGAGAGATGCGTATTCACCCATTACCACGGCGTCGGCCCCGGGTGGGATGGGTGCACCGGTTGAGATCTCCACACATTCTCCACTTCGAAGCCTTCTCTTCGGCCAGAACCCAGGCCTCAGGCGACCGACCAACGTCAGCTCGACGGGTCTTCCTTCATCGGCTCCGAAGGTGTTCGAGGCACGAACCGCATAGCCATCGAACGAGGCACGGTCGAATGGCGGGACGTCCATCTTGGAAATCACGTCCTCGGCCAGCACGCGTCCGAGGACATCCTCAAGCGCAAGCACGGATGTTCGGGGTGATGGACGCCAGAACCTATCAAGTGTGGCTCTGGCCCGTTCAACCGTCGAGACGCGCAAAAATCCAGGCATGTTCCCATCCTCACTGATATATCATGGGTTAAAATTCTCCTTTTTGGTAAGTCCACTGAAAAATTTTATTATGTTCCAAAGAAAAAACACGGGTGCGGGGAGGAAGCCGGCCAGCAAGGCTGAATCTTTCCCTCACGAGGGATGGAGGAGCCGCGGAAAAACCCAGCGCGGCTGGGGAATGCCGCGGATAAGGCGTGCGAAGGCGTGCGCCGAAGCCGAGCGGTCGGAAAAAGACCTCACGATGAAAAGCGCGGTAGGGAAACCGAACCGCCGCGGAGTAATCGTGCGGTCGACTCCCCGCGCTCTATAAATTTAAAACCATGTTTCGTTCAGTATTTTCAGGCAAATGCTATGAAAAAATTCCGGGCGAAATGGGGTCACAGCGGGCTCAATGTCGTCAAAACGAAAAGATTTATCGCCGGAGTTTTGGCCCTCGTGGGGGCCTCGTGGGGAGCATGGGCCCTCGGCCTGTTTGGTGGACCGATGCCTTCCACTTTTGGGGTCTACATAGTGGACAACCATCTTGTGGTCCACGGGGAGAACTTCATCGTGAAAGGTGTATGTGGGATCACAACCCCTGTGGGTGAGGACCCAAGCAATCCTCCTTATTACAGGTGGTGGGACGACCCCCCAAATTACATCACGGATTTTGAACTGATGGAAGCGATGGGCGCAAATACCGTGAGGACGTACAACGTCTCTGGCATCACCACGGAGGCGCTTGACGCTGCCCACGAACACGGGCTCCACGTGATCATGGGATATTGGGTCAACGACTGGCAGGACCTCTCCGACCCGGAGGTTCGCCAAGGTATTATAGAAGAGTTCGTGGAGCTTGTGGAGAACCACAAGGACCATCCGGCGGTCCTGATGTGGGCATTCGGAAACGAGATCGATTTCTCTTATCCTCAGCACCATCCCGGCGGTGATCTGAGGGATTGGTACTCACTTGTCCAAGAGGCTGCTCAAGCAGCAAAAGCCGTGGATCCGAACCACCCGATCATCTGCGTAAACCAGGGAATAACCGAAATAGGGGACGAAAGCTTGGGAGCCGACGACGCTTCCCTGCCATCTCTCGACATCTGGGGGGTAAACGAGTATCGCGGAATCACATTTGGCAACCTCTTCTCGAAATATCGATCCAAGACGAACAAACCTATGCTTCTCACGGAGTGGGGATGTGACGCTTGGGACGGCATAAGGGGTGTGGAAGACCAGGAGGTCCAAGCCACGTTCGTAGAAAGTCTCTGGTCCGAGATTGAAGATCATCTCGCCCCGGCAGGGCCATGCCTTGGAGGAACCGTCTTTGGATGGACCGACGGGTGGTGGAAAGCGGGAAGTCCATCGGCCCACACGACCACCAGCCAGTGGCTCAACCACATGTATCCCGATCCAAACATGAACGAGGAGTGGTGGGGAATAGTCGCCCTCGATCCCTCCGGAGAGAAGACACCGAGAAAGGCGTATTATACGTTGCAGGAATTGTGGAAGACCCCGCTGAACAACTTCGCCGTCTCTGTTCAGCCCAGAGCTGGAAAACTTGTTCCCGGAGGATCCATCGAGGTGGAGGTCTCCGTGCTTCCCATCATCGGGTGCTCCCAACCCGTTACTTTATCCGCGCTGGACGTCCCGGAAGGGATGGAAGTATCCTTCGATCCGGGGACGGGGACTCCTCTCTTCCTCTCCACCATGCGAATAACGGCCAGTGAGGAAGTCCCAGAACGAGCGCACGCGATCACGGTGATAGCATCGAACGACTGCCTGACAAAAACTTCCGTTTATTCAATTTTAGTTGGAGACGCCAGCGAAACCGTGTATTCCGTGTACGAAGACTCCGGAACACCTTCTGGCACCGTGACCTGGACGTGGGGGGAATCCGGCTCCGAATTTAGCGAGTACGAGGACGGAGCACCAGAAGGAACGAGGTGCTTCAAGACCGTCAGCACGAAGTGGGCAGGATGGGGCGTATTTCACGACGACAACGGCGGAAACGCACCGTACGTGAAAGACATTTCCTCAGCGGAGGCCCTAAAGTTCTGGGTCAAGACACCCGTGGACCTGAAATTCGAGGTAGAGGCCCCGAAGGGATGGAAGCAGACGAAATATCTCAGTTTCTACGGATGGGACGGAACCGACACCTGGCAGGAAATGGTCATCCCGGCAACCGAGTGGGATAATCTCGACCAGGTATACGCGCCTTTTCTCATCACGGCTGAGGACCCATGCACATTCTACGTGGATGACGTCAGGTGGATGAGATGATCTCCAGCCCTGTCCAGCACTCACCCGCCAGCAAACTCCATGCCTCTGCCTATCAGAGCCGAGGCGATGACCAGTAATGCCAGAGCCAGAATCTGGATCATCCTGGCGTTCCCCGGGGCCCGCCGCCACTCTCCAAAAGCCAGGAACGACCACAGGTTTCCACTCAAAATTTGAACCCCCATCATCAACGGATACGCGAGCGCGACACCGACTTCATCCGCGGAAGCGAAGTGAAAGACAACGGCCGAACCGAAAATCAATCCGCTCGCCATCGGGTAAAGGACATTGTGCCTCAGGTTTTTGTAGGCCTCCCAGCTCGCCAATCTTGTTATCCTCACGCCAAGCCATATGATCTGTACGAGTGAAAAACCGAGCACAAGCAGGAAGATGGTGGGCCATGTGCTCAGTTGCTCATGAGCGCCGGCGTATCCCAACGCGAAGAAACTGGACAAAAAACCAGACAACACACAAACCGGAATACCTCTTCTGAAATCCTTCCGCCCTCTCTCATACCTCATCCTTTTCGACCTCAAATGCCCTGCATATGAGCTCAGGATTGTACCTGCCAGCGCCACGAACACCCCCATCATCGCATAAGCCTGAACTGCCTCACCTGCGCCGGCAGGCAATCCTTTCATGAAAAACATCGATACCGAAGTTCCGATAAACATCCCCGACCCCAGTATTATCGCATAACCGAGCGCCAGTCCCACCAGCGTCAGAGCGTATCCGAAGCTCAACGTGGCCAGTCCCCAGCACGCGCCTCCACCCACCCCCCAGGCTATGGAATTAAGGTCGGCTGCCATGGCCCGCTCGAACACCCCGAAACCATCCAGCGCCAGAGCTGCGATCGATACGGAAAGGAAAGTCGTGCACGACAGCACCAGAAAGAAATTCTCGAACCTGCACCCCCTCGCTTTTTTCAGCCCCACCGACCACGAGCCGAAAAAGATCCCGGAGAGTACAGCGAGCACCAGCGGCGCCGACATCTAAATCGCTCCGAACCACCCCAAAACTAAAGGGCTGGCAGGAGATGCCGGGTCTCCCAGTCCGAAACCCAGGATTTGTATTCGTTCCATTCCCGGCCTTTGATGTAGAGAAAGTGATTGAAAAGGTGTTCCCCGAGCGCTTCCTTGACCATGTCGCTCTGGCTCATGTAGTGCAACGCCTGACCAAGACTGTCGGGAAGCGATTCTATCCCCAGCGCCTCGCGGTCTTCCTGGCTCATGCGGTAGATATCCTTTTCCACGGGCTCGGGAGGTTCTATCCTGTCCTCTATTCCCTTCAGCCCCGCCGCGAGCATTACCGTGAACTGGAGATAGGGATTTCCCGCTGGATCCGGGCTTCGCAACTCGATCCGCGTACGCGTCCCTCTGGCCGCCGGCACCCTGATGAACGCGCTTCGGTTGCGGTTCGCCCAAGAGATGTAAACCGGTGCTTCAAAGCCTGGCACCAGCCGCTTGTAGGAATTGACCGAGGACGCCAGGACGGCACATGTCTCCTTTGCGTGCTTTATCAGCCCGCCTATGAAATACAGCGCGTTTTTGCTGAGCTTATACGGTCCCTTTGGATCGTGAAAGGCGCTCTTGCCCTGCGGAGTCATCAGCGACTGGTGGACATGCATCCCCGAGCCGTTGAACCCGAATATCGGTTTGGGCATGAAGGTCGCGTAGAGCCCGTGCTTGTAGGCTATGGTCTTCGTGACGTACTTCATCATCGCCACGCGGTCGGCTGAGGTCATCGCATCGGCATACATCAGGTCAACCTCGTGTTGCCCAGGAGCAACCTCGTGGTGGGATGCCTCGACATCGAAGCCCATTGCGTTTAGATACGTCACGATCTCCTTCCGAACGTTGTCCCCGCGGTCGCGCATGAGGTCGAAGTACCCCCCGTAATCCGATGGCTTGGTCGTCGGATCGCCATTTTCGTCCAGCATCAAGAAGAAGAATTCGTACTCGGGGGCCGTGTTGAAGATCCAGCCCTTTTCCCTAGCACGCTTCATCTGCCTCTCAAGCGCCCAGCGAGGATCGCCCTCAAAACGGTTGCCTTCGTGATCGTACACATCGCACACGATGCGTGCCGTCTTTGTGCTATCTTCTAGCCAAGGAAGCACGACAAATGTATTTGGGTCCGGCTTCAGGCGCATGTCCGATTCCTCGATCGTGGCGTAGCCCAGCACCGAGGAGCCGTCGAAGAAAATTCCTTCGTCAAGGGCCTTCTCGAGCTTGGTGGCCGGTATGGTAACATTTTTGACCGTCCCCAAGATGTCCATGAACTGCAACTGGATGAACTTAACTCCCTCTTTTTTAACAGCTTGCATCACTTCTTGCTCAGAAACCATCCAATCCCCCACCAACTTCCCCGCCCACCACATTTATAGTTGGCGATAATTGTATGGTGCGATATACACTCCAGTCGGGATGATCATAACTCTTCGTTCTCGGCTGCGATAGCCCTGCCCGCGTAGAGGTCGTGCACCGTCACCCTTACGCGACCGTCGGTCCTCGACACACTGAATCTTAGGCGCTCGCATGCGTAGTTATCGTTAAGTTCCCCCTCAAAAGCTTCGATATCAGAAACACCGTGTGCTTCGGAGTACACACGATATGCGAGGTACAGCATCCGCCCGTAACGCGGAACCACTCCTGTATCAAGTTTGGCCCCATAAGCTTTCACACCCGTCACGTGCGTGAAGGTGGCGTTATCAATATATCCACGAACTCGAAGGCTACCATCTGGAAGCCACGTGAGCATGTTTTCAAGCATGTTATTATCGATGGGTATGGAAATATCCAAGTTGGAATATGACCAACAATTCTCAACTCGCTGGTAATCATCGAAATATCGCAAGAAAAGATTTTCCACATCTTCCTTAGTTCCGCCCTTCCTGCCTGCATCGTACATTCCAGCCTCGATCGCTGTCCTGAGCGCATAGTTGAGTTCAGCTTCCACCGTCGCTGCAACAGCTCTGGTAGTATCGGTTGCCATGCGTTGTTGCACCATGGTCAGCTGACGTTGGTAACCCACCTCGAAGGTATGCAAGGCTAACACCGAGCACAGAATTACGAACACCGTGAAGATCGCCAGCGTGGCGGCCGCACCGTTCTCCTCGTGTTCCAATCCGACACCTCACAACTTGGATAAGGTTACTTTCGCGTTCACTCGCACCACCTTGTTTTCAATATCTCCACCGATTATGATGGTCACTTTACCGGAGAAGGTAAACTGGGTTGCACCGACACTGGGCTCTCTTGGATAAAACTTTTCCAAACGAGCGTTCTCGTTCTCACTGTTCGTCAAAGTAAGTGTGAGTGTATAGCCCGAGGGACATACATATGCAAGCAAGTTATCTATTTGGTTCTCGAGATAGTCAACCGGTACAACTGGCTCGGTGACTTGTATCAAATTTTCTGCAATCGCTTCAAAATAGCTGAGAGAGTAGTTTTCCACCTGTGCGAGTTCGAATGTTCGGTAAATATATTCCGCCTTCATCTGAAGCTGGCGATCGGTGGCCGAGCCGATCGCGTCCAACCCATATCCATGGAGCAACACCCCGGAGAATATCACCAGCAAAAACATGAAGGCCATGCTCAACACGTCGCTTACCCCCCGCTGCCCCTGGGGTACAAATTTACGAGAGATCAGGCCCGCCATACCCTCACCTGAAGCTTCGCGGGCTCAAAGCGGTCGTTCCAGTATAATACCACGGGGACGGAAACTGCGCTTATCTCTCTTCCCTCGGGAGGTGCAGGACCATATGGACCCATGATCATCTCGTTCTCCCAGTTGTAAAATATGAAGAGCTGAAACTCGAAATTTTCTCCACCTATCTCCTCCCTGCATTCCAGCGACGAAGCCTTATCTGGATCTATCACGTATTTCATGACGTTCCCGCCAGACTCGTAAGCCAAACTGTTGAGCACAAGCTGATTGGTAATGCTCGAGGCCATGTCCACGAGTCCAGCCGTGGAGAGAACCATCCGATAGTGGGCGTAGGCCGAGACGAGCAGGGAAATGAAAACTATCACCAGAAAAGCGGCCAGCACGGCCCTGAAGATCCGGACTAAATCCGTGTGACCACCAACCTCTCGTCATCTCCCAAGCTTATCGAGAGTGTGTAAACTCCGGGCCCGAGCTCCGGGGAATTTTCCGCGAATCGTCTGATGAGTCCTTGCTCCGGAGTACTATATCCGTCCACCACGATTTGATTTTCTACGAAGCGCATGGTGTAATTCCCGGGAAGGGTAATCTCGACCACCTGCTGACCACCCACATTTATGACGGTCTGGCACGCGTTGCTCACCTCCAATGCAGCGTCTCTCGCCATCCTCTCATCAAACACCGCTCGGATGTAACCGTATCCCAGAAACCCAACCGAAACGGCCAAGGCAGTGAGCATCACTATCCCGAGCGTTCGCAGAGCCGGCATGAAGATCTACTCTAACGTGAGTTCGAGCGTCGCGCTCTTCTGCGTGTCGTCGGCTCCAGTGGCCTTGATTGTTATGGTAGTGACCCCGGCTATCGCCGAGTTATCGACCGTGATCGTCATCGTGGAACCGAAATCCGGTTTCCCGCTGGCAGGAGAAAAGCTCACGTTCACGCCGGTGGGTTCTCCTTCGGCGTCGAGCGATACGGTCTCATCATAGGTCCCAATCCGGGTAATCGTGACACTGATGTTCTTCATGTTCACACCATTCTCAGGTATCTCGATCGTGACGGTGCCCGGCGACACGTTCACCGTAAACGAAAGCATCTGCTGCGTTCCCTTTCCTGCCCACGTGTACACAGCGTAACCTATACCCAGCCCTATCATCAGCAGGACGATCCCAGCGAATATCTTCATCGCCAGCGGCTCAACGCCTCGCTCATCCGACGGAAGTTCCCTCACTTACATACCTCCCACAGTTATCATCGTAAGTAAAAAGCTCGTTACGGTAAATATAATTGCCGAGGTGACGGCGGACTTTGAAATCGCCGACCACAGCTCGACCTTATCGCGACCCGCTCGGATGGTAGCTATGTAACGGGCGACTATTCCCCCAAGTACTACCGCGGTCAGCCCCATGACCAACCGGAGGATCGCCAACTCGTTTGCCTCCATCGCCCCGAGCAGGAAGGGCATCCCCGTCACCCCTGCCACGGCGGTCTGAGCGGCGATCGTGAACCTCATCCCCGACATGAAATCCATGACCCAGACCGACATCGCACAGACGACCGGGATCAGCACGACAGCTACCAGCCAGAGGTTTCCCATTGCCTCGTCTATGCGCTCCCGAAAGCGTCGCTCGACCCTGTGCAGGGTGCGGAGAAACTCGGCCGCCATCATGCACGCGTGCCCGGCCGCGACCTCGCTGTCACGCCGGATTCTGGAGATCATCCCGAGAAAGCTCCTGATCAGGGTGTTGTGGACACGTTTTTCCGCACGCCGACCGAAGAGGGCCTCGTGCATGTCCACGCCGTACCGTTTCATCACCGCGCTCGTCCTCTTGAGTTGCTCCGCGAGCGGTGAACCTTCCATCAGCTCGGCCGTTTCCTCCATGGCCTGCGGTGCCGGTTTTCCGTCGATCATGCGGGAGCCTATGGTGTTGAGAGCGTTCCCCCAATCGGTGAGCTTCCGACGCTCCTCCTCTCGAAGCTTCGCGCGTTTGGAGGTGTAGAGATAGCCGTAAACGGCCACCGCACCCGCAGTCGCCCACACGAACCAGAGCGTCGTGAAACTCATGGCCGCCATCCCAAGCGGGCCCTCCGTGAAACCCAGCAGGTACAGGACACCGGGCCAGGCCAAAGCCGCAAATATGACCACCGAGGGGAGCCAGGCCGGCACCAGTTTTCCACCGAATCTCACCTTTCCCGGAGGGGGGAGTCGCGGATCATCCGGAGGGATCTCCAGCACCTGAATGGTGATGGGACGACGTTTTTCCATGTAGAGTGCGAACGTCAGAAATCCCACTACCAAGGACACGGCGATCATGACAAAAAACCTCAGGTCGACAAACTGCATCCCTATAACCCCAAACACCGGGGAGAGCCCCACGACCCCTATTATGGCAAGTGAGCTGAAGGTCAAGAACGCAAGGGTCGGCATCATGAGGCTGTTAAGCCTCCGGGTGAGTTGCTCGTCTGCCCCCTCGAGCACCCTCTCCGGGGCTTTCGCCACGTCGGACAGCCGGATCGTCTCCTCCTTGGTGCCGGTGGAGCGGAGCAGGTCGAAGATGGCCTGACGTGTGCTGTCGTCAATTTCTCCCCACTCGTTTGCGACCACGGTCAGAAGATGACGCACGGTCTCGTATCGCCTGCGCTCATCGAGATCCAGCAGTCCCTTCTGGAGATCCTCCGCAAGCTTTCCCTCGCTGGAATCCGCAGCCTGAATGGTGGCCCCACGCAGGTCGGGACGATGATAAAGCGAAAAGCTGAGCAACATTATCGTGGTTATCGCCTGGCTCTGGGCATCGGTTTTTCGCGAAGCCGCCAGGGACGAGGGGTAAGCCTGAAAAGCCATTAAGGAGAGGGCGCTCAGCAGGGCCCCAAGGAGGGGCAGGTAGAGCAGGGAGAAAGGATCGCCACCCACCAAGACGAGCAGAAGCCAGAGAAGCGCCGCAAACGTGGCCGGAATGAATATGGAGAGGAGCATCCCGGCCGCCCACTCACTGGGCTCGATCGCGAGCTTGGCGTCCTTCAGGTCCTTCAGGGTTTGAACGCTCAACTTCGTATTTTTCGTGAACCTGCCGAACATGCGGGCTCCGGCCGAACAGAACCTCTCGTAAAAATTTTTCTTCCTAGGCCTGAGTATTCGCTCCAGTGCGGAGCGAACATCGCTGGGCACCGGAAAACTTTTCGGGAGGGGTTTCAAAGTTTTTTCAGCCAAGCCTGCCACTCCCTCATGACTTGCTTATAATCGGGTGCGTTCCGCTTGACCGAGGAGAAAAACGCATTGTAGGCGGTGCTCACGAAAGGTAACTCCAGATACTCCACATTGCCGCTCCTCTTCGCCAGCATCAGGAGGTCGGATTTCATGCGGGCCTCTGCCAAAATGGCTGTGAGGAATTCGTCCTCGTCCATGGCCAAGCGCTTGCAGAGCCGCGGTATCACCTGGCTGCCCCCCCTCTGGGGTTGGAGAAATCCAACGCACTTCGCGACCTCCACGACATCCAGCTTGGATAGGTCGCTTCCGTTGAGACGATTTATGAGCCTTTTATCGCCCCTGAGGAGCTTTTCTGATACGAGGAAATCGCGCTTCCGGTCATCGACGAACAGCTCCACGTACCTAGGCTCCTCCTTCCAATCCTTCAGCACCTCGGCCACTTCCACTATCCTCCTTACCGTGCCTTTGGGGGTCGAAAACCTGGCGGTGCTGACGATAAAATCTATGTACTTGAACGCGGCTTCATGTAGACCCATTATGTGCACGATCAGGTCGAACATCTCACGCTTGCTCCTGGCATGAAAGCTCGCAACAACGGGTTGAGATCCCTGCCTCGCGGCGGCCCCCAGCGCTGCTCGTACGGCCTCCGCCGCGCGGACCTCCGTGATCAGCCAGTAGCTCGCTCCCCCCCTCAGAAAGGCGTTCACCTGACGCTCCAGGTGCTCCGGGTCGGATACCCTCACGTTAGCCAGCTTGTACCCGTGCTGCACGAAATCCTCGATGTGCAGCTCTTCCGTATCCTGAAACGCCACTATGCGGTGCTGCACCCCGATCTCCGGAATGTACGTCTCCACCTGCGATGTCTTTGCCGTCCCCATCTCACCTATCACGAAGGCGCTTGAGCCAAGTCGAAGGACGTTACCCAGGACGGAGCTCGCAAGGGGGCTCAGGGTTCCACGTTGAAGGAAGAGCGGCTGGGTCCATGGCTTAGAGCGGCGTCTGCGAATCGCTATCTCCACGCTACGCGACCAGATCGCCGGATACCTGCTCAGGAATAAACGCATCCCGAGTTCTGGGATCTCAGCATCGAGCTGTGGGTGAACCTCATCGAATGCTACACCAAGGCGAGACGCCAGCGTCTCCCCAAGCCCAAGCAACGCTGGTGTGGTCAGATATATCCCTGTTTCCAGCTTTCCCCACTTCTCATGCTCGAGGCTTATGGGTTGAAGCTCTGGAGGGGCAGGGATGTAAATGTCTGTGATCTGATCATCGTGGCTCAGAGGTTCCAGGACCCGGTAGGTAAGCCATCCGGCCATCAGGCTGGCCATCCTTCTGAGATCTGTGGTGGATATCTTGGCCCTCTCCCCTCTGAGCATGTGCAGCAGGGTGTTGTACCAATCCTCGGCAAACGAGTACATACGCGACGAGTACGCGAATTTTGCATGCCCTGGCGCCTCTTCTATCTCCATCCTGAACGCCTCGTCCAGAAGTCTAAGATGTTCCAGCGGCATCTCGAACTCCGGGAGCTTAAGTTCATAAAACAAGACGGGTCTCCCGGGCTGTTCATATATCCGGACCTTTCCACGCCCATCTGAGAGATCATAGCTTTCCACGAGTTCTGCACCGCGGGGAGGAGGATGCCATACTCCCTCAACGAAAAATGGCTTTGCTCGAGAGACGAACACCTCGTCGTAATTTGTCGGAGAGAGACGTTTCAACACTCCAATGCTCCGCAGCGTGGCCCTTATCGAGCCGATGAGCTTTCTGAAGTTCTCGTCTCCGTACCCTTTACACTCCTTCTTCCTTCCTGCTACCTCGAGCGCTTCGTCGAGCGGTTTTAGCTCATGGGGATCGACGAGGACGCGGTCAAGAGCTTCGCTCACCGCCGACATGCGCTCGTCAACGCATCTCCTGGATTTTTTATCCTCATTTTTTTCCGAGTAAAGCGTGCGATCCAGCGCGAGCTGTTCGGCCACCGCGATCCTCCTGGCAAGCTTGGACAATTCACGCGAACAGTAAACCTTGGTGATGGGCCCTAAGAGGATAACCTGATCAACTTCCTCCTCAACACGAAGCCTGCCCAAAACACATTTACGACACCTAGCATCCATGAGGGTGCTCTGCGCCTCACATCCATGACAATCAAACTCGGCCACCCTGAGCGGGCCGGAACTTTTCACCTCAAAGCCTGCCGGGGAAGACAAGTAAAACCCCTCTCCTTCTCTGTTCCTATCCATAAAAAAACTGCGTCCTGAACTTGTCTCCTCACGCCTCCAGCAGATCGACCAGTTCCTGCGTTTTCTCACGGGTGGGCCTCCCCTGTCTGTCCCACCCCCTGAGGGCGTAATATTCATCCAGCATTTTCTCAAAGTTCTCCTCCCCTATTGTGGATCCGTCAAGATTCGGCAACGGGTCTCTGAGGATCCTGGGCGGCAGCGTATCATCCTCTCGAGAGATCCCATCCCTGACCGCGAGCAAGCGTTCCAGATTATAAATTCGCTCGCCAATTCCCATCAGCTCGCTCACGCTCACGTTCCACCCGCTCGTGAGCGCCCAGATCCTGACCAGCTCTTCCTTACCTATCACCTTCCTTCCCATGACACACAGGCCAAACGAATCCTCAACTGCGCGCAAATTTTGAAAATCCATCACGAGTTTGGCCTTCCCTTCTGTGGAAAAGCGCTCATACCTGCGGGCCAATACCTCGTCCCCTATCGTCCAAGCTTTCAGGTGACAACCTCCCCTACATGCGGTGGCGTACCCAAGGGCCATACCCCAAGCCCCCCGTGGGTCGTATGCGGGAAGTTCCATGCCCTTGACCTGAATCGCGAAAGATTCTGCTCCCCTCCCTATCCGCTTGGCGGCCACAAGCACCCCCTCCGCCAGCAGGTCCCCGAGCCCCTCCCTGAACGCTATCTTCCTGACCAGCTCCACCGCGACCTCGTGGTTGCCAAACTTCAGTTCCAGCCCGCCGGTCTCCTTCTCCGATAAGAGTCCCCGTTCGTAACACTCCATCGCAAAACCGATCACATTACCCGTGGAGATGGTATCGAGTCCGTAGAGATCGCACCACATGTTGGCCGACACTATCGCCTCGAATTGGTCCACACCGCACTGGGGGCCAAAACTCCAAATCGTCTCATAGTCCGGTCCGTCGACGATGCTTCCATCGTACCTTCCCCCCACGACGACGGTTGTCTTTCCACAGGAAATTGAGCAAGCGTGGCATGCCGTGTGCCGCTTTACGAATTTGCGCATCGCCTTGGCGTTTATCCGCTTCGAACCTTCAAACGTTCCGCGCTGGAAGTTATGGGTCGGAAACATCCCCGCTCCGTTTATCTCATCCACCAACCACGGGGTGCCGACCTCATCAAGCTTCAGTTCTTTTCTGAGTTCCCGGGCGAGCGAACTCAGGCCCTCTTCATCAGCGACCTCAATTTTTCCGCGCCCACGCACGGCGATCGCCTTGATCCGTTTGGATCCCATCACGGCTCCGACCCCGCCTCTACCCAAGGAACCGCTTCTACCGCCGGAACGCATAT
>Ga0190286_1000365_pt1 | contig 19352 bp, 23 predicted proteins | sample 48691834_MG_FD_183241 | JGI IMG/M metagenome (GOLD analysis project Ga0190286, IMG submission 183241) | Hydrothermal vent microbial mat bacterial communities from Southern Trench, Guaymas Basin, Mexico - 4869-18-3-4_MG | ecosystem: Environmental > Aquatic > Marine > Hydrothermal vents >... | reverse complement strand
AGAAGACCTCAAAGCTGCTTAAAGAATTGTTCTATTGCGAATTTCCGAATTACATCGCATGCTGAGGGGTCGTGGCAATGTCTTTCAAAGTTTTTGTTCTCATATTCAAACTCTATTCGTACTCTTTGAAGTCTACCATCCTGCAATCTTCTCATCCCTATAGCATCAGGAAACTCCGTCCTGATTTGCTCCATATGAGAAAAACCTAACTCATGCATATAGTATCCAAAAAGAAGAACACGGTAAAATTAGGCGCTTTGAAGTCTTTGATATACATCATCTAAAGGGCTCATGGCTGAGTTATGCGCGGGCTTCTGCAAATATAAAAATTGTTTTTACCAGTCAATTTCTAAATAAATTTAAATTACTGGAGCTACTTATGGGGTGTAGAGGGAGTGTGTTCATGGGTGTGAGCTGTAAGTTTTGTAGGATAGTGAAGGGGTTGGAGCCTTCTTGGACTGTTTACGAGGATGAGCTTGTCATGGCGTTTCTCGACATTAATCCAGCTAGCAGAGGCCACACCTTGATTATACCGAAAAAGCATTACGAGAATATCTACGACATCTCCGAAAAAGAACTTAAAAGGGTTATAGTAATTGCTAAGAGGCTTGCAGGAGTTTATAGAGAGGCTTTAGGTGCGAGCGGCGTTAACATACTTCATGCGAGCGGAAGAGATGCCCAGCAAGACGTTTTCCACTTCCATATACACCTCGTTCCGAGATACAAGAATGATGAACTAAACCTATGGTATAGAATACAGCCGATGAGCAAAGCTGAACTTAGTCAAATAACACAGAAAATAAGACAACACATAAAAAGATAAGAACTTTGACTATGACGTTACTTAAAATTATAACTTCAGTTATCGTCGAGAACTTTAAAATAGCATAGTATTGAATCTGTTTAAGTGTTCGGCTATTATTTCGATTCTAATAGTTTCTTTTTGAATGATGTTATTATTCCAGCTGGTTCTCCCTCTTTATCTAAGTTCACTAAGACGACGGCCTCACGATCTCAGAAGTGGATGTATAGTACGTCTCTTCTTCACCATAGTGGAGGTATGGGCCGGCTATCTTGAGCTCTTTTAAGGCTTTCTCCAAATCACTCGCATCCTCTTCTCGATTTGTCGACAAATTGTTGTTAGGCATACTTGTTCTACAAGAATAAATTCCGAGGTTTATCAAAAATACTCCTGTAGAGTTGGTTAAATAAGTCGATGTACTCTTCACCTTTAGATGTCGTTATGAAATAAGAACCTTTCTTTTCCAACAATTCCTTCTTAAGCAACAAACCTAAGTATTTCTTAGCTTTCATCGTGTTAAGATTACATTACTTGAATTATTTGAGTGAATATTTTTATCTCTCTGCAGCAACGTAAAATTTCCCAATACTCAGAATCATCAGGTACTAAAATTCATAATGTATGGGTAGTTTAGAAAGATCTGAATCAGTTCTTCACCAGTTTTTCGTCACACAATTATCGTTGCTCGCGTTGCTCAATCCAGTTTTTCTCACCTATGTCGCTAATGCTCTTAATGATTCGATTTTCAACTTCTTGGTTAAAATACTAAAGCGCATTTGCCTGAAAAATTACGAACTATCTTATAGACCAGTCAACATTTCTTGAACTAGGGTAATTAGTCGGGTAAATTCATTATCTGTTAAATCGTTTAATCGTTTTGTTAGAATCTTGCCTGATTTTACATCATCTGGGTTTATATCCTTTGGAAGAAGTCCTAATGCTTTGAGGTTTTCAACGAATCGGTATCTATCTTCGTTAGACGGGAATTTTCTTATTTCGTTTACCCCGAAGAAGGCATAGATGCTTCCGTGAATGTCAAAATTCAGAATTTTCCCACCAATATGCTTGATCGAGAACTGTGGAACTTTTCCTCTAGAAGGGTCAAACACATTCTTTCTTAAAGCGAGATCCAAGATCTTCATCAGCCTCTCCTTTAACGCCTCCTTATTAAGACCTCTTCTTACATGTTCTTCAATACACTTTTCTAAATCATTTCTGGTGTTAATGCGTCTACTCTTGATCTTGCGAACAAACACGTAGTATGGGCCTTGTTGAATTATCCCATGCTTCTAAAGGATGTTCCAGATTCTTTGTCTCTCAAATCCTGAAAGCTTTCGAAAAAACTATGACATATGATACACTTGGCCGCCAAGATAAATAGATAATTACACTTAAGAGAGTTATGCAGTTTAATTAATCAGATTAACCAGTCTATCTCTATCGCCATCCTCGACAGCTCGATCACGAGGTCAGAGGCTACCTTTAGCATCCTGGGCGATAAAGCGGTGGCGTAGCTTCCTCCGCATCTCCCAAGCCTATGCACCGCCAATATGTTCTTGTCGCCGTATCTTATTATCAGCATCTCTCCGGTTGGGATCACCTCGCATCCGAAGTCCTTAACGCCCTATCAGACTGATTTCTTAGCAAGGCGTTTGTAGGATATATGAAAAGACCTAACCCAGCCCCCTCTCTTATGCACTTCTTTAGGAAATATAGGAACCCAACCTCGGTCTTGCCCGCACCGGTTTCAGCGGTCAGCAGAACATTCTTCCCAGAGTCCAGTTCGTTTAGTGCATCGGCTTGGGCTTTGAACAGCCTAATAGACCTGCCGTAGAGAAATCGAGATAGGCCATCTGGAATCCCCCAGATAAGATTCGAGGGTTAAGGGCTTAATTCTAATCCTTTACCGGAGCCCTTAAATAATGATTTTTCCCAACACCGTATGAACTTTTCAGAAATGCTCGGCCACCCCTTCTCGAATTTTACGGATAGCGAGCCTCCTCTTTCCTCTCTCACCAGGTCCCGGGCACATGGATAGATCTGGTTTTGCGCGTTCAGATGCTTCAGAACCATCTGAAGCATCTGGTTGAGGCTGGCATAGTCTCTAAGGAGGCTGTGAAGCGTAGTCGCGGTAGACCTACTATGTTTTACCGCCTTTCTAAGCCTAAGCCAAGACCGCTTAACTCTCAATGTGTGAGCCTAACATTCCAGAGGCTAGGGCATGTATGCCAATTCGAGAAGGGCTTATGGCACGAGAGGATTAAAAGGGAGACGCACAGCAGATAAATGCCTCTAACTATCAAATAAAATCTATTCCAGTCTAGCTTTGCAATGAGTTCATAGCTTAACGGTTAAAATCCGTGCTGAGTGACCTTTAACTTCGATGATTGTAGATCTTGTGTAGACTCGTCTTGATATCTCATCGTACACGCGAAGTCTGCAACTCCAGTCATCTGGTAATTTTATTGTTTGGTCTTCGACTCCTCGATTAAGAATAACGAGACAGCAGTCCGTGCCGTATCGCCGCTCGAAAGCATAGACATCGCCCGAAGCGTACACTTTTCGAATGGTTCCACGCCGGAGGGCTGGGTGCTTCTTCCGAATATGGATCAGTCGACGATGCCATTCCAGAAGATTTTGATCCTGTAGTTCAGGATCCCAGATCATCGTGCGGCGACAGTCCGGATCGTTCTTTCCTGTCATGCCAATCTCGTCTCCGTAATAGATCATAGGAGCACCGACATAGGTGAAGAGAAAGGCTACAGCGACCTTAAATATCTCTTTATTTTCTCCGCAGAGAGTGAGGAAACGAGGAGTATCATGACTTCCCAACAAGTTAAGCATGGTATACGCCGTTTCTCCCGGACACTCCTCTCGAAGAGCGGCTAGCTTCTGGTCAAAGATCGAAGCATCTAGCTTTTTATATACGAAGAAGTCGAGTATGAGACTTCGCAATCGATAGTTCATCGCTCCATCACACTCGTCTCCCTGAAGCCAGCTTGTCGGCCTCCCCCAGATTTCTGCCACTATGTATAACTCTGGGTTAATCTCCTTGACTGCTCTACGGAATCCTTTCCAAAAGCGGTGATTCATCAAATAAGGTACATCAAGTCTCCATCCGTCAATCCCTTCTCGGGTCCAATAACGTGCAACATCATAGAGGTACCGACGCACTTCAGGGTTGTATATGTTAAGTTTCACTAGGTAATGGGCATTCTTATACGTCACGTAATTGGGTTTCGGCGTCATTGTGACAGGAAGGTCTTCGATGAAAAACCAGTTGACATACGGCGAAGCCTCACCTCGTTTTATCACATCCTGGAAAGCCCAGAAACCAATCCCTACATGATTAAACACGGCGTCCAGTATTATTCGGATCCCTCGATTATGAGCATTCTGAAGTAGAGAACGGAAGGTGTTCAGATCTCCAAAGTGGGGATCAATCTGATAGTAATCGATGACATCATATTTATGGTTCGTGTTTGCGGCGAAGATCGGGGTCAAGTATATAGCATTAATGCCCAACCACTTTAGATAATCCAGCTTGTCGATGATGCCCTTCAAATCACCACCAAAGAAGTTCTCTCGTGTTGGAGGTCTTCCCCATGGTTCAACATTTGGGGGATCGTTGGTCGGATCTCCATTAAAGAATCGATCCGGAAAAATTTCATAGAAGATAGCATCCTTAACCCAGTCAGGAACCGGATACAAGCTCCCACACTCTTAACACTATATATATAATCTCTTACCAGTCTTTGCATCAAATAGGTATATTTTTTGCTTATTTAGTAATACACCTACTTCCTCATTTATGTTCGCCCTAAAATCTCTTGGCGCTCTTATGCGAAGCAACTTGTTTCCCTTCTTAACAGTTACAATGGTCTCTAAGCCTAGTGGTTCAATGGTATAGATGTTGGCGTTGAAGTCTTCTTTTCCTTTGAATCCTCTTTGAAGTATGATTATATCTTCAGGTCTAATCCCTAACACAATCTCAGAACCCATCCTTGTGGTTTCTAGAATATCTCTTAAATCTGAAATGTTTATTGTAAATTCTCCCGCATCAAGAAAGAGTTTCCCATCTTTTTCAATTAAACTACAATCTATTAGGTTCATCGGTGGGCTTCCTATGAAACCAGCTACGAAGGAGGTAGCAGGATTATCATACAGTTCATCAGGCGAACTTACCTGTTGCAGACTTCCCTTATTCATTACTGCTATCCTATCTGCTATGGCCATTGCTTCAATTTGGTCGTGAGTAACGTAAATGGTAGTTACGCCTAAATCTTTCTGAAGTTTTTTTATCTCCGCTCTCATGTAAACTCTCAATTTAGCATCAATATTGCTTAGAGGCTCATCCATTAAAAACAGCTTTGGTTCACGAACTATAGCGGAACCTAAAGCAACCCGTTGCTGCTGCCCCCCACTTAACTGCATAGGCTTTCTGTCTAATAGTTCTCTAATACCTAGCATTTGTGCAACTTTCTTAACTTTAACATCTATCTCCTGTTTTGGTATCTTCCTCATTTTTAGCGGGAAGGCCAGATTATCATAAACCGTCATATGCGGATAAAGTGCATAAGTTTGGAAGACCATTGCTATATCTCTATCTTTGGGTGGCAGATCATTGACAAGAGTTTCTCCAATCCATATCTCTCCCTCATCCGGAGTTTCTAAACCTGCAATACACCTCAAAGTGGTTGTCTTCCCACAGCCAGAAGGCCCCAAGATAACGAGGAATTCTCCATCCTTCACTTCTAAATTTAAATTATTTACGGCAATGATTTTTCCAAACCTTTTAACCAAGTTTTTTATTAGAACTCTTGCCATGTTTACCTCAACCTCGCAGAAAGAGCGAGATGCTTAATGTAATATTTTTGGAAAATCATGAATAGTGCGATAGCAGGAATTACGGAAATCGTCGTGCCTGCCATAAGGTAAGTCCACTCTGTACCATACTTACCTGAGAACATGGCCAAGCCCAGCTGAATGGTCCACATATCTGGATCGGTGGTGATCACAAGAGGCCAGAGAAAGCTGTTCCACGCAAACAAGAAGGCGAAAGTACCTAAAGCTGCTAGGCAAGGTTTAGATAAGGGCAAATAGATGTATAGCCAAATTTGTAATCTTGAGCATCCATCTATTAACGCTTTATCTTCTAAGTCCTTCGGGAAGCCTATATAATATTGTCGGAACAAAAAAATTCCAAATGCGCTCACTAAGAAGGGAAGAATGAGCCCCAAGTGCGTGTTTACTAAACCAAGAGTTCGGATAATTAGATAAGATGGAATTAGTGTTATGTAGTAAGGCATCATCATCGTAGACAGCAAAATTAAAAAAATGATATTTTTACCTGGGAATCGTAACCGAGCGAAAGCATATCCAGCTAAAGAAGATAAAAGCAATTGACTGATTACGATGCCGAGGACGACGATGATCGTGTTTAAGTAATATTTACCGAAAGGTGCTGCATTTAAAGCTATTACATAATTCTGCCAATGGAAATGCGTCGGGATAAGATGTGGCGCAGACCTTACAAGTTCACGTGGTTTCAGTGATGTAGTTACCATCCACAAAAAAGGCATAAGCATTACGAATCCAAATGCCATTAAGAAAACATGAAGCAAGATCCGTTGCATTATATGTGCGATTCTGTCGAGTAGATTTCGCACAATCATTTGAGAGAGCACTAACTTCTTCATATTTAAACCTCCTTGCCGAATTTAAACAGCCTCATCTGTAGCAATGTAAGGAGGAGGAGGATTGCAAATACCATCACCCCAATCGCTGAAGCAAAACCCATTTTATAGTAACGAAAGGCACTTTTATACAATAAAAGCCCAACAACATTTGTTGCGCCGAGAGGACCGCCACCAGTCATTACATATGCCAAGTCAAAAATGAGGAAGGCATCAACTATAGACATCACAAATAGTAAGAGAATTATTGGCTTCATCAACGGGACAGTAACAAAAAAGAACCGACTTAGAGGTCCTGCACCATCTATTTTTGCCCTCTCATAATATGCTCGTGGAATACTCTGAAGAGCAGCTAAGCTAATTACTGTGTTGAACCCAAGACGGTTCCAAACTCCGACTAAGATTAAGGCAGGAAGTGCCCATATAGGATCGGCCAGCCAATTAGGAGGTGAGAAGCCAATAGAACGGAAGCTGTCGCTTAAAAAACCAGCTGGAGAAAAAAGGGATCTCCATACTACCGCAGCTGCAACGAATGAGGTCACAACAGGAATGAAGTAAATAACTCGGTAGAGAGATGCAAGCGGACCAGTAGTTCTATTAATTAACGATGCCAGAATGAGGCCAAGAATAACCGAGATTATACTCACCCCCATCGCATAACAGAGAGTGACCTTAATCGAGTTCCAAAAAGCCTCAGAATTAATTAACTCAGAATAATTACTAAAACCCACGAAATTTATTGTGGGGCTTAGCCCATCCCAATCGGTTAAGCTCAAATAGAACGAGCAAAAAATAGGGAAAATAGTAAAGATTCCAATGATTATAGCGGACGGTGCTATACAGACTACAGCTGCTTTGGTTTCGTCATTCACCCACTCTCACCTTTCAATATCTCGTTTACTCTTGCTTCCGCATTTGCTAAAGCTTCCTCTACGCTCACTTTGCCGTATAAAGCCTTCTGGATTTCTTCTGAAAATGCATCCGAGATCTCCGGATACTGAGGTACCATAGGTCTTGCATGTGCGTAGCGCTGGTATTCTATGAATGGCTTTAGCCGTGGTTCAGTGGTGTTAACCCATGCTAAATACACATCATCTTTGGCTACAGACTCTCGAACTGGCATAAAGCCTGTCAACATGTCCCATTTGATTTGGGTTTCTTTACTTGTTAACCACTTGACAAATATCCACGCAGCTGCTTCTTTCTCCGGAGTGGTTTTGAATATGAAGATTTGTTCCCCGCCCATGTTGGTTGCGTATTCACCCCCACTCGGAATCGGCATTGGTGCTGTTCCCCAGTCGAATGGAACTTCTGCCCAACCTCCAGGTCTATAAGCGCCTACCATCCAACTACCATCCATAACCATAGCTGCTTTTCCAGCAGCAAACAGACCCCAAGGTGCTAATGGGGATACTTTATGTTTGTGTATCAAATCTACCCAGAACTGTAAAGCTCTCTTTCCCGCAGGCGAGTTGAAGGCAGCTTTTTTGAGATCAGGGGTTAAGAATTCTCCGCCAGCTTGCCACAGATAGACTTGGAACTGCCACGTCAGCCCTTCTCCAACTCCGGTGTAAAGCTCCATTCCCCAGATCCCCTTTTCTGGATCTGTACACTTTTTAGCTATCTCTACCAATTCATCCCACGTTGTTGGGGGCTTTTCGGGATCTAAACCGGCAGCTCTAAAGATATCTTTATTATAGAATAGTTGAAGATTATTGGTGCTTACTGGTAAGGAGTAAATTTTACCTTCGTAAACTCCAATTTTCCGCAACTCTGGGTAAAAATCTTCATAATCGATTTCTTTAACCAGTTCGCTCAGGTCCACCAGCATGCCTGTCCTTACTAGCTTTGGCATCCAGACTATGTCGGCGATAGCTACTTCTGGTACTTCACCTCCTGCGGCTGCGGCCATCAACTTTGGTAGAAGTTCTCCCCAGCCAATATAAACTGGCTTTACGATTATCCCTGGATGTTTTTCATTGAATTCCGCTACTAGCGCTTCGATGGCCATCTTATTTGTCCCATCCCAGTAATGCCAGAATGTTAACTCAGCTCTTGGTAATGTGGGTGGTTTTATAGCTTCTTCTACTGCAGCTATTCTTTCTTCTATAGCTTCTATTCTTTCTTTGTAAGCTCCAATCTCCTTTCCTAAACCTGCGACTATGCCTGCTAGCTCTTTTTCGGCAGCTACTAGATCCCCTATTTTATCTACTAGTTTAGTCGTCGTATCCGATAGCTCCGCTACCTTAGCAGGGATTCCTGCTAGCCCAATTATATACGCTGCACTGATAGCTGAAGCCAAAATAGCAATAAGAACTAAGACTACGAGCACCTTCTCCAAGGTGGTCACTGCGCGCGACATTCCAAATCTCCCTCAGTTTTAGTTATTCGAGCGGCAATATAAGCTTTGCTAATCTTATAACTTTTTGTAGTAAAATAAAGCGATTTATTTAAATATAAGTGGCAAAAACTTAAGTATGGTGAGCGCAAGTTGGATGAAAGAATTTTATCCGCACTTCAAGAGCTGGGGTTAACTAGAAGTGAAGCGCGGACCTATGTTGCGTTGGTTGCGAGGGGATGTTCCGCGGCAACTGACATTGCTAGAGATGCAAAGATACCGCATCCAAGAATATATGACATTATGGAGAGCTTAGAGGCTAAGGGCTTAGTGAAGATACAAACAGGAAGAAGACATAAATACGTTGCAACTAAACCAGAAGTTGCCTTTGAAAGGCTTCTAAAAAGATTTAGGGAGAGAGCGGAATTTGTTGCTAATTATCTAAGCAAGATTTACAGTACAAAAATAGAGATTCCATCTGTCTGGATGCTTAAAGGAAGAAATAATATCATTGATGAAATTTCACGGATCTGTTATCAAGCTGAAAATGAAATCTTACTAGCGGTTCCTATTAACCTCCAGAGATCTCTGAGAAAGTGCCTAAGAGAAGCCTATAAAAAGGGTGTTGTAATTTCTCTTGTTATTTATCCTAACGAAAGGGAAAGAAAAATAGATTCTAGGATAGCTAAGTACGCAGATGTTAGGGTTAGAGAACCGCCGGGCAGCGTTCTAGCTTTAGCTGATTTTGATGACTGCCTCTTATGCTCAAATAAGACGCTCATTCGTCAGTCTTCAGTCGATGAGGGCCATGCCATAGTGTCTGGCGATATTGAACTCCTACAGATTCTGAGCTACTTCTTTTATCACTCATTATGGTATTCCGCGAAACCTGTTACAAAACCCCGAATAAAAGAATACCCAAAGAATTTCGTACATATATGGAAAGTAATTGAAGAGGTCGAGACGTTAAAGAAGAAAGGTTACAATGTTAAAGCTTTAGTTAAAGGCAAAAGGGTCAGGGATCATTCACCGATTGAGTTCGAAGGGTTAATCACCAAAATAAGAAACGTGGATGGAAGAGTCTTCTCATTGATCGTGGAAAAATCAGATGGCTCCCAGCTTACCGTTGGCGGTCGCGGAGCATCCATTGAAGATGTGGAAGCTAATGTTATAACGCTTATGCCATTTAAAGCACAGCCGGCCAATAAGAGTTTGTCGATAACCTATAAGAGGTGAACAGCATGGGCAAGTTGAACGTTCTTATGACAACTATGGAGTATGACATAATCAAGGTTGGCGGGCTATCAACTGCAGTAACATCCATAGCCAAAACTATAAGGAAGTACGTAAACCCTCAAGTAATCCTTCCCAAAAGTGGATTCGATGTTCCTTGGAGTAAAGTTAAAAGAAGGAGATATAAGTATGTAGATATGGAGATCTTTAAACAAGAAGGAGTCGTTGTTTACACTTTATCTAATGATGTCTTGGATAATCCGGAGATATATCCTGAACCTGCAAATGTAAAGGCAATAAAGAAGATAGATGAATTCGGTGAAAGACTTATAGATGTCATCAACGAGATTGACTTTGATATCGTACATATGCACGATTTTTATGCCTATAAGGCCATGGCTAAGTTTAAGGAAATGGGTAAACCAGTACTTCTCACGATTCACAGATTACATAGAGAATATCCGAACTGGTTCTTTGCGGAAACGATTGCTTTGGAGAAAGCCGACTTCATTACGGTCGTCGGGAAATCTTACTTTGAAGAAGATGAAAGGGATCTTTTCAAAAAGTATGAAAAGAAAATAACGTGTGTACCTAATGGGATAGATACGGAATTCTGGAATGCACGAATGTCTCGTTATCCAAAAATGCCTAGAATAGAACGTAGAAAGAAAATTCTGAGAGCTTATGGATTAGACGATGGTGTATTTTTTCTCTTCGTAGGGAGATTTGACCCACTACAGAAAGGAGTAGACATCCTTCTAAGAGCAAGTGAAGAATTCTTAAGGAGTCGAGATGCTAGAATGATTATCGTCGGAGTAGGCGATAAAAAATTGGAAAAATGGTCAAAAGAATTAGAAATGAAGTTCCCATCCAAGCTTAAAGTAATAAATGAACTACTTCCGAAAGAGAAAGTGCGCGACTTATACTCTAGCGCAGATTTCGCCCTCATACCAAGCCTATTTGAGCCTTTCGGTCTTGTAGCGCTAGAGGCTATGTCTTGTGGATGCATCCCGATTGGAAGTAGAACTGGAGGACTCAAAGATACGATTATTTCTTATGATGAAGATAAGGTAAATGCAACAGGATTACTCGTAAAGAAAGGAGACGTAGACGCGCTTTTAAATGGTATGACAACGATGCTTAAGCTCTATAAAAATGATCCAAATCTGATCAGAAGAATGCGCAAAAATGGGATAGAAAGATGTAGAAAGACCTTTAAATGGGACACTTCATGCCAGAGATATGTAGAGCTCTACAGAAAACTTGTGAGGACGATTTGACAATAGCTCCCTCTATCCATTCCGAAGGACCCATCTTATAACTGAAAAGGCAGTTCAAGCAAATAATAGGATTATAAGGAGGATGATTCTAGATAGTTCTGTAATGAAATCTCCTATGCAGTTCTTAGATTTTTGTTGTGCCTGCAAATCGGTTAACATTCATTATTTCGACATTTTCCCTCATCTATTAAAGTTTCATTAAATCTAAAAATAACCTCAATATATATTTCAAGCCCTTGCTCTGGATTAGCTGGTTTATCGCCTTCTCCGTAATGCTTCCGACGACTCTTCCCCTCCATTTTACGGGGAATTGGCTGAAGGCCGTCTCCTCCATCTTCCGCCAGACCTCTAGAAGGGAATCTTCGAGATCCTCTACAAAAGCCTAAAAATGTTCCAAGAGGCTGAGGAGATGATGTCTCTAAAATGATATAAACTTCTGAACGATTCTTTCTATATGCTCGAAGCAAACATAATTTTATCCATTATCAATGCTGTTGGAATCTCGTCTATTATCACTCATATTATTATCTCATGCGTCAACTCACGCCGGGAATTTGATAAAATTAAACGCGCGATACTCATGGAATTGGCTATAAATTTGAATCTGTTAGAATGGATAAAACGGAAGGCAGTAAATCATAGCTATCCAATGCCGCTTCTAAAAGATGTGGCTTGGAATATCTTGTTATCTAGCCCCCAGCTCGCAAAATTCGGTGGGGATCGACAAGGTGACCCAATAATACTTCTATCAAATATTTACACGACAATCAGCGTTCTCAACCAAATGATAAGAGATAGGAATCTACTTCCCTTTAGCATGTTCAGAGCAACAAACATTTATGCTGAAACTTTAGAGGCCTTTGATAAATCTATAGAAGAAAACGCGGCTAAGTTGATTCACAGCATAGAGAGAGCTTTAAATATATTGAAAGGATTCAAAATGAAAGGCATCTACTAACAAAAAGAGAGTAAGAGTCATCTTGTTTTGAGTTTCGCTTTATGTATGCTTAAGTGAGCTGTGAAGCTAGCCAAACTCCCCTCAACATCCCAAATTTCCTTATAGCATATCGGGCATCTACGCCAAATTATCGTCTCTCCGGCTGGAGTCTTTTCCTTTCCAATAATGCATTCATTCGGATCAATTTCTCTCGTGGTCATGGCAATAAGATCATGTAGTTCCACATATTTTTACCTAATCATTTTGCTTAATAGTAAATATCATTCAGCTCCCCTTTCATTTTCATCTCTATTTCCTCTTTCAAGTCTTCAAGCATTCTTTTTACATTGACGAATTTATGTCGTCTCCCAAGCGAACCCCACTTATGATAGCCATAACCTTTATTGTGTAAATCCCTCCATATATGGCTTCTACTCCGTTTTATGCCGAAAGCGTCTACAAAGGCTTCATAGAAGACGTCGAAAGGAACTGCCGAGATGTCTACTTTTTGTTTTTTAGCTCCTTTTATAAAATCCCTAATGAACCTTAATAGCTCCACAATAGCGACGCCGAACACAACATCAACCGGGCTCATAAATAATACAATCCTTTGGTGATATAAAAATTAGACTATTTCGAGAATCTTCAAGTGAATGATAATCCTTTGGCCGCTCTGAGCATTATATGCAATGATGAAAACGGAAGACTGAAAATGGATGAAGAATTACTGATAGCGGTGTTCGCAATAGTCGGTGGAATCGCTATAATCGCCTTATTCGCCTATCCCCTCTGGGATAGTCTTAGATTGGGTTCTCGGAATATTTCTTGCGCGGTTCATGATTAAGATAGCCTTATAGCTTCTATTGCTGTTGTTCTTTTTCCCTCGCATAAGTATTAGGAGGAGAGAATGATGTGCGAATTATGCGAGATGATTCGCGGATGTCTTAGGCGACTCTCCTACTGTGAGATTGTTCTAAGCGATCTAAAACGCCAGCCAAAATCTTCTTAATGGCCTCCATCTCCCTCTCTAACTCCTCGATCTTCCTATCCTCATATAATCGATCTTCTTCATCGGAGAATAGGGTTAAGGCTTTCTCAGCCTTCCTCCACTCCTCTAAGATCATCTTGCGGGTTGGCCTGAAGTATGCTCTGAAACCCCTATATCGTGTCCCATCCAAGTCTCTATCACCAAGAAGTTTACGCCAGCCTCCTCAAGCCTAGTCTTATAGAATTTCCTGAGACTATGTGGGTGAAGCATCCACCCCTTACCCGACGGGTCTACGGGTCTCTCCTATTGATTCTAAGTCTCATGGTTAGGTCTTGAAGTCTCGGAGAAAGTTCCTATAGTCTAATGGCCTATCACCTCTAGTCGAGAAGGCATATCCACGCCTATCCCTCAAGTATTCTTTCAGCTCTTCTACGATCTCCCTCGTCAAGGGGGTCTTCCTCCTCTAAGTCTTCTCGCTCACAACCCTGACGACAGGTGGATCACATGTGAAGTCGAAGTTCCCGACCTTCAGGGCTAGGGCTTCTCCAGCCCTCAACCCCGTTACGGCCATGAGCCAAATCAAAAGCTTAAGCCTTCTGCTCTTCGTATCTAGAATCAGCTTTCTAAGCTCCATCTAGGTTGGAGCCCTATCGATTTTGATCGGTCTCTTCCCCGGAACCCCAACCCTCAGCCTCACATCATCCCAATCCAGCTTATCGAAGAAGGCTCATACAGGCTAGAGCCATACCTGAGGATTCTGGAGAGGCCAGCCTACACGGTGATCACGCCCATTCTAGAAAGTCTTGGCCTCCCTCACTAAACCTATGGCGTGAATCGGTCTTCCTAAATCCGACTAGGCAGATGAACTTAATTCACATTATGTGACAGCTATGTATGTGATGGATAGTAGCGTTGTCGAGCATTTGAGGCGTGTCATGAGAAGAGCTCGCGAAAACCCCGCGTTTAAGGAGGCTTGGAGATCCTATGACGAATTCATCGAGAGGTTTCCATTCAGGCGCCGGCCCGAGAAGATCGAGGAGCTCACTCCAGAGGACGTCTACAACCCTGGGGCGGATAAGCCTAGACGCGACTTCTTCTACTATGTTGAGAAGAGGCTTAAGCCCCTCGGCCATATAACGGTCTACAACGATTATGCTTGGAGGAGGGCGAGGGAGGATCTGGCCGCCTTCAAGGAACTCCTCAAGACCTTGGTCGATGACGATGAGAGGATATGTAGGAAGATCGATTCTTGGGATCGGTTGAAGGGGTTCGGCGGTGACAAGCACTATGCTAAGAAGCTGCTCTTCCTCTATTATCCTGAAGAAGTGATCCCGATATTCAAGACCGAGCACCTCGAACACTTCGCAACCCAGCTGGGATTGATGGACGCCGTTGATAAGCGATGTAAGGAGCTTTTCGGAAAAAGCATCTCAGCCCAAGACGTAACCGTTGGAGAAAAATATGAGGCGTATCAAGCTATCTTCATCGATGCGTTCCGGGAGATCGTGAGGGGGCGGGAGGATTCACACGCATTGGGCGTAGCCCTCTACGAATTATATCAACCACCCGCAACCAAGCCAGTCCGGCAGGCGGTCTCCATCGCTAGGCCCGTGGGCGAGGCAATAGGGGAGGTGCCCATCCTGTTCGAGCCCGTTAACGAGCTCGGCGTGGTCATGATTTTCGGCATGATCCACAAGCAGCTAGGCTTCCCATATATAGTGAAGGTGGGGGCCGGCTTCCCTGACGCGGTGGTGATGGATCAGGATGGGGAGCTGAGGAGGATCGAGTTTGAGTATAGGCTCTCAAACTTCCTCCAACATAGGCATGACCCATCCAAATGCGACTTCATAGTCTGCTGGGAGGACGATCTAGGGGATAGCGCGCCGGATGAGATTAGGGAGAAGGTGATCGTCATCAAGGATAGGCTGAGAGAGTTACTCTAAGACGCTAGGATCAAGTTGAGCGGCTTGGCGAAACTTATCAGCTGCCTTCGCTACTATTGTTACCTAGTCATCGATGAGCGTTAGGATCTACATCAATTCTACGGATGAGGGGGCGAGGAGGCTTCACGGCCTACTTGCCGGAAAATTCGTGCCGTTCAACGAGGATTTCTTCAGATTAAGGGAGAAGGGCTTCCTCGCAGTTACAGGCTCCAACGAGAGCCATCACTTAACCTATTATCTCTTTAGGAAGGCTGGTTGCCCGGACATCTACGTCCATCTTGACTGCCATGACGACATATCTTTAGTCGCCCGCCCTAGCAGGATCGGCGACCTCACCCACGCATCGTTCGTCGGGCATCTAATCCGAGATGGGGTTGCAGTAGCCTTCTATGGAACCAACTATTGGTCTCATCAGATGATCCTCTTCGGGAGGAGTGCCACCTGCTACCTGAGGAATAATCTATTCGTCTATGACCCGTTCAAGGTTCACTTCTTGGACTTCAGCCGCTACCTCATGGCATGTATGGGCGTGTGCAGGATGGTCGGGGTTGACGGTGTTAGATCCTATATCGATGACTGCCTAAACTCTGGTAAGATTAAGGAGATCTATGTGAACGATAATCTCGGCATCCACCATGATAGGGTCATGCTCTATCGATATGACGAAGACGTAGCAATTCCAAATCTCAGCAAACTCTTAGCTATAAATCGGGATTTGAAGCCCGGGCTGATAATCAAGTGGGATAGATCTGACGTGGCCGAGTTCAACGGCTTGACCGCATACTTAAGCCTAGACTTAGACTTTCTGATAGAAGATTGTCAAGTCGATGAGATACGCCTGTTGGAGATCGATCCAAAGGAGCTGGAGGATCTCTGCCGAGTTATCCGCGAAATGGCTAGAAGCATGAGGATAGTTGCGACGGGCATGTGTGGCTTCTATATCCCAGATAGGATGGAGGAATCAGACTTACCACGATGGATTGATAATCTTTCCCCGCTTCTCGAGACCTTGGGAGATGCGATTGTTAAGGGAATAGAATCTACGTGACCTCCGGATCAGCGCGCTAAATCGGGGAGCCTAAGTGAGAAGAGATATTCCAGGCGTAACGCGTTAATTTAAGTTTTTGAAGTAGTGTTGTTGGCTGGGGGTGAGGAGGTATTGGGCTCCGAGAAACTGCTCAGGGTTATAGTTGCCATACTCGTTATCCTGATATTATTCACGGGATTATTCGTGATCTTAAAGCAGCAAGTTATCCCGGTTATGGAGCAGTATCAGAACCTCAAATATAGCTACGAGAGGCTTAAGGAAGAGTATTCATCTCTGGCGGACCAGCTCTTTAGCATCGAGCAGGAATATAAGAAGCTTGAAGGAGAGTACAAGAACCTGCGACAAATGTATCTGCAGCTTGAGGAAAGCCATGAGAATCTGAGGGAAAGCTATGAGAATTTGAAGTCCAGCTACTCCTCTCTCGTGGAGGAGAATAAGAGGTTTAGAGAAAGCTATGAGGAGCTGAAGTCCAGTTACCTAGACCTACAGCAGAGTTACCAGAGACTTGAGAGAGAGCATGAGGAGTTGAAGGTTAACTACACGATGCTGGAGATGAGAGCATCCAGCTTACAGAAGATTTTGGAATATTATCAGAAGGTCTACGCGGAATATCTGACTCTCAGGGAAAGGGCTTCCACAATCGTAGGGAGGGAGGTCAGAAACTGGGTAGAGGTTCAGAAAGTCTTGAGGAAACCCCCAACAGAGAACGTTCTGAGAATCGTTTCGGAACTTGGTCTCCGCGAGGACATGAACTCGTCAGAGAAGGCTCGTAGGGTGATGGAGTGGGTGATGGTGAACACGCGATATTTCTATGACAAGTACATTGTGGTGGTCGCGAGTCGGCCCTTTACAGGGCTTCCGGACTATGTTTTATCCGCGGACGAGACGATTACGAGAGGTGGAGGGGACTGCGAGGATCTAGCTATCCTAGCGTACACGCTCCTCAAACAAGCCTTACAGGAGGGAGAGAAGCTATACCTAATAGGAGTGTCTTCGAAAATTTCCGGCCATGTAGCGTTGCTCTATGAATCTGGTGGAAAGTATATGATCATGGATCCGGCTATGGGATATGCCTCCAACTCAACAATAATGTTAACGATATACTTCCGAAACTCTACCGTGAGCATCACGCCAATATGGCTTGACCCCGGCTTCAAGAAGATGCTCGCCGAGGGCTGTCTCGCAGAGATAACCTATCATCCGGAGGGGACGAGACCTTACACATTCTTAGACCTGAAGTCAGCGATAACGGCATGGCTTAACCACCTTAAAAGCTGTCGGAGTTGTCTCGCCGAGAACCTTCATGTTGACAGGATAGTAAATGAGACAATTGATAGGAGGTTCAGCTCCACCGAGGAGTTCTTGGCATGGATGGCGGGTCGGTAACTTTATTCCCCAAGTAATGGTTTAGATCAAGGCTCATTTTCCCGACAGTTGAAGATGGGCTCTGGACTTTATCTTAACTGGGTTTACACTCTACAATACTGCTGTCATATTTTGCTCATGCTGAGCCTGTTCATCTCAAGCCGCGATCTCTCTAGGCGGGTTGGCAGATCATCGCATTTTTCTAGGCCACCCACAGGAAGGGCATACTAAAGTCGTCCCGCATCTTGGGCATTTCAGCGTTTTAATGGTCTTTTCGTGGTGTTTGGCGGTTCTACGGTTTCTCTTCGCTCTTAGCCTCGCTAGCTTGGCCTTCCGCTTCTTGACTATTTCTCTGGCCTCTAGGATATATTGCCTGAAGTTCTCGTAGAGGTGGAAGTCTTCCCTGCATTGTCTCGCCCAGAGCCTTATCGCCTCTCTCTGAACCTCTGATGGCTCTTCCATTAGGTCTTGGAAGGCTGCTAGCAGGAGCCTTTGCCTGACCTCGGGGTCCTCGAGCTCGTATCCTAGGATGTCTTCCAGCCTCTCGAACGCCTTCTTCATCTCACTTTTGATCGTTCCCGGCATTAATTCGAGGATCTCCCTCTCTTCGGATTCTCCGGCTTCCATGATCTCCTCGGAGATGGCTGTGCAAGCCTTTGCACCCTCAATCTCAGCTTCTTTTGGCGAAATCTCCTCGGACGGGGCTTTTTCTTCTCTGGTAGGTGGCTTGGAAACAGTTTCCGCTATATAACTTTTCTTCTCCCTGAGTAGCTCAACAGCCCTATGTATGGAGATCTCGCCTCTCTCCAGCATCTTCATGATCTCGTCGTCTTCGCCGATGTTCAGTAGCATGCGGATGTATCTATCGCTTTTCTCGAGCAGCCGCGCGATATCCTTCGCGCCCCAGCCCTCGTTAGCCATATCTCTTATCATCTTGACGAGGCTTGCTTCATCCACCTGTCCTCTCTGAATGTTGATCTTATAGGAGAGGGCTCGGGCGGCAGCCACGGCGTCTACGTCATCCTCAAACTCTTTAACCACTAATTTTGCCCTCGGGATCTCCTCATTGATCGCAATCTTGCAGCGGTCGAATCCATCCGCTAGATACATTGTCCCACTCTTCCTAGATTTTGTGACGATTATTGGGGAGGTGTTAAAAAAGGTCTCAGGGTTCTCGACCATATCCCTCCTAATCTGCTCCTCGACTTCGGCTCCTCTTCTAGTATAGACCCTACTGGGAACCATAATCTTTCTCACGACATCTAGGGAAACCCACTTCTCATACTCTCTCAAAGGCCTTAATTGGATCAACCTCACCCACCCACGCAAGATACATTAAAAAGAGGGCCGGCCCACCTCCGCGGCCGCCTGACTGTAGCATGCGTTAATAATGAGGAGGCTGGCTATCGCCAGCGCGGCTCCCTTGCTACCGGCGAGCCATCCCTCCACCATCGCTTGAAGGGTGGCGAATCCACCCTGCCAAATCATGGGCATATCCTTCAACCGCCTCAGCGAATCGACGCCGGCCCTAACCCATCGAGCCAACCTTCCGATCACCAACCCACCTCCGATAGAAACCCCGAAAAACTGCATATATACGGCTTAGAAGAGAGATAGAAGAAGGATGGAAGAGAGATGGGGGACAGTTGGGGGACCGGCTCCCATTTTTCCTCCAAGTTTCCCCCAACCTTCCCCCAGGTCTCCCCCAACCCCTTATATACC
>Ga0190286_1000364_pt1 | contig 19358 bp, 11 predicted proteins | sample 48691834_MG_FD_183241 | JGI IMG/M metagenome (GOLD analysis project Ga0190286, IMG submission 183241) | Hydrothermal vent microbial mat bacterial communities from Southern Trench, Guaymas Basin, Mexico - 4869-18-3-4_MG | ecosystem: Environmental > Aquatic > Marine > Hydrothermal vents >... | reverse complement strand
CCTCCAACCCCCACCCCCATCCCCACTGAGGAGGCTAAAGAGGCAGAGATGATCCTCATCCCCGCCGGCCCCTTCACCATGGGCACCAACTCCGGCAGGCCGGATGAAGCCCCCGCTCATGAGGTCGACCTCCCCGCCTTCGAGATAGATAAGTTCGAGGTGACCAACGCCCAGTTCGCCGCCTTCGTGGAGGCCACCGGCTACGTCACCGATGCTGAGAAGGCCGGGGCGAGCAAAAACTGGAGGAGCTACTTCACCCCGGGCAAGGAGAACCATCCCGTGGTCAAGGTGAGCTGGAATGACGCCGTGGCTTACTGCAAATGGGTCGGCAAGAGGTTGCCCACCGAGGCGGAGTGGGAGAAGGCGGCCCGGGGAACGGACGAGAGGATCTATCCGTGGGGCAATAAATACGACCCCAAGAAGGCTAATGGGAAGGACAGCGGCATCAGGGGCACCACAGCCGTAGGCAGCTACGCCGAAGGGGTGAGCCCCTATGGGGTCTTCGACATGGCCGGGAATGTGTGGGAATGGGTGGCCGATTGGTACAAGCCCTACCCTGGCTGCACTTATCACACCGAGTACTTTGGGGAGAAATACAAGGTGCTGCGCGGTGGTGGATGGTTCGAAACCGCTGAATACCTGCGGACCACCATGCGCAACGCCGCCACCGTGACCACAGCCAACGACGATGTGGGCTTTCGATGCGCGCGCTGAGCGATTCAAGGAAGGGAGGGATGCCTATCGAAGGAAATTCATTGGCTGTGAGAAGCTAAATCTTTGCCAAAGGAGGTAGAACGATGGTAAGGAAGCTTTTAAGCCTGAGTATGCTTTTCGCCCTCTTAGCAGTCTTAGTGCCCGTGGCTGGAGCAGCTCCCCTCAAGCAGGGAGAGGAGTACACCGTCACCTTAGGCGACTGGCTGTCCAAGATAGCCGACAAGTACTACGGCGACATCTTCGCCTGGCCAGCCATCTTCGAGGCCACGAACGCTAAGCACGCCGAGGACCCCAGCTTCGCCTACATCGAGGACCCCAACCTCATCATGCCAGGATGGAAGCTCTGGATCCCTCCCAAGGAGGAGGCCGAGGCCATCCTGAAGGGGCGCATCGTCAAGGGGAAGCTCACCGTGATCGGGCCATGGTCCGGCGATGAGGCGAAGCCCTTTATGCCGGTCCTGGAGGCCTTCACCAAGAAGACCGGCATCGAGGTGGAGTACCGAATCTATCGCTCAGAGGACCTCGGCCCGCTCCTGCCCGCTCAGTTCGAGGCCAAGCGCTCCCTCGGAGACGTCATCTTCATGGCATGGCCCTGGTGGATCAAGGAGAAGTCGGAGCACCTGGTCGACCTCACCGATCTGACCGAGGGGATCGACTTCCTCATCGATCCGGCGGCCGTGGATGGGAAGGTCTACGGCGTCCCCTCATACCTGTGGGTGAAGCCGGGCTTCTGGTACAGGAAGTCCTTCTTCGAGAAGCACGGCCTGAAGCCGCCCACCACCTGGGACGAGTTCCTGGCCCTGCTGGACAAGCTGGCTGCCATCCCTGGGGTCAAGAACCCCATCGCCACCGGGGATGAGGTGGGCTGGCCCATCAGCGACGTCACCGAGCACTTCCTGTCCACCTTCGGCGGGACCGACCTGATCGCCGACCTGATCGAGGGGAAGGTCAAATGGACCGATCCCAAGGTCAAGAGCATCTTTGCAGAGCGCATCGTCCCGCTGCTGGAAAAGGGCTACTTCAGCGACCCCATCGAGTGGACCTCGGCCCTGGAGATGTGGTGGAGCGGGGAGTACGGAATCTACTTCATGGGCAACTGGATCACTGGGATGGTGGAGGATCCTTCTGACCTGGGCGTCTTCACCCTGCCGGGAGCGGAGGGCGTGGTGGGTGGGTCGGACTGGATGTTCATCCCCAAGTACAGCGAGCGCGTCGATGATGCCAAGGAGTTCGTCGCCTTCGTGATCAGTAAGGAGGGGATGGAGACCCGCTGCAAGGGCGGAGGGAAGCTCTCCAGCCGACCGGACATCTCCCTGGACGTCTACCCGCCGGCCGACCGGGCCATCGCCGAGGCTGCGGGGACACTTAAGGCCCTGCCCGACCTGGATGATACCATCGGTGGCGACTGGCAGGTGGCCTTCTGGGATCAGCTCAAGCTGCTGTGGGTCAACCCGGCGGCCCTGGACGATGTCCTGAAGACCCTGCAGGAGAAGATGCCCTGAGCGGGCTTCCGGCTATTCGGAGTTGCGAGGTGGGGCGGGGGCTGAAACGGCCCCCGCCCTTTCCTAAAAGGGGAAGTTATGCGAACCAGGCAGTGGCTTGAAGCGATCGCCTTCATCTCCCCGGCCCTCATCCTCATCGGCTCCTTGGTCGTCTTCCCAGCTATCCAGACCCTCATGCTGAGCTTCTTCAACGAGGAGGGGCAATTCGTGGGGCTCCGGAACTTCGCCCAGGTCCTGTTGAGCCGGGATATCCTGGACCTGAACAGGTTCCCTCGCCATATCCCACCGTGGGGGGCGATCCCCCATAACGCCGTTTGGATCCTCCTCCATCTCCCGCTCGTGGTTATGCTGGGGATGATCCTGGCCGTGTTGCTGAGGGATGTGAAGGGGGCCTCGTTTATCAAATCCGCCATCTTCCTGGGGATGGTCACCCCCATGATCGTTGGTGGGGTGGTGGTGCGTTACCTGTTCGATGAGAACGCCGGGGTGGTCAACGCCTTCCTCCGCTTGGTCGGGCTGGAGCAGCTGGCGAAATCGTGGACGGCTTACCCGGACACCGCCCTCCTGGCCCTGATCTTAGGATCCGTCTGGCTGTGGACAGGGTTCAGCATGACCCTCTACTCGGCCGGCCTGGCGACCATCCCCAAGGAGCTGTACGAGGCGGCGGAGGTTGACGGAGCTAACGCTTTGCAGAGGTTCCTCTACATCACCATCCCCTCCCTGCGGCCCGTTACCCTGACGGTGGTGGCCATGACCATCCTCTGGGAGTTGAAGATCTTCGACATCGTCTACACCGCCACCTTGGGGGGGCCAGGGGGATCCTCCACCGTCCTGGCCTTGCAGATGTATTTCCTGGCCTTTCGTGCCCTCAAACCCCACCTCGCAGCCGTTATCGCCACCTTCCTGACCGCCCTAACGCTGATCATCGGGGTCTGGTTTGTGCGATCCGCCCGAAGAGGTGAATGATGCGCTTAAGATGGACCCGCCTGCTGGTCTATTTGATAGCCTGGATCGTCGGCCTGATATGGATCATCCCCTTCATGGGGATATTGGTCTCCTCCATCCGGCCGCACAGCGAGATAGTCCATGGGTGGTGGCAGCTCTCTAAGGTCCACCTCTCCTTCGATAACTTCCTGAAAGCCTGGAACCATCCCACCGCTCCTATGGGAGAGGGGTTGAAGAATTCGCTCATCGTGGCTATCCCGGCCACCCTCCTCCCCCTCCTTCTCGGGGCCCTGGCCGGCTACGGACTCCTTCGGATCCGCTTCCCCGGCCGGGATATGCTCTTCTTCCTCATAGTGCTCCTCCTCTCCATCCCCCAGCAGATGGTTGCCGTTCCCCTCTTCCGAATCCTGCTGAAGGTGGGCCTCTTGGACACCTTCCCCGGGCTGATCCTCACCCACACCGCCTGGGGGCTTCCTTGGATCACTATGTTCATGCGGAATTACATGAGCACATTGCCGGTCGAGGTGGAAGAGGCGGCCAGCTTGGATGGCGCTAACCGCTTCCAGGTCTTCTACAAGATCGTCCTGCCCCTGACCCTCCCCGCCCTGGCCTCGGTCTCCGCCCTCCAGTTCACCTGGGTGTGGAACGACTTCTTCATGGCCCTGATCCTCCTCTACAACCCCCACATGCTGGTCGCCACCCAGCGTATCCCTCTGCTGAGGGGCCAGTATCACATCGACTGGGGCATCCTGTCCGCTGCCTCGATGTTGATAACCGCGGTGCCCGTCCTCGTCTTCGTGATCCTGCAGAAATACTACATCAAGGGCCTGGTCGGATGGACTATGAAGTAGGAGGTTCCTATGCTGAGAAAGGTCGAGCTGGAGGAGGGATCGCTGGACGATTACCTCCCCATCGTGGGCGGCGAGGCCATCGCCGAAATCCGCAAACTGGCCGAAAGCCTGCAAGGGGCTAAGGTGGTGCATATCAACGCCACACCTTATGGCGGAGGGGTGGCCGAGATCCTCTCCACGCTGGTGCCTCTCATGAGGGACGTGGGCCTGGAGGCCGAATGGCGGGTGATCTACGGGGAGGAAGAATTCTTCAGCACCACCAAGGCCCTCCACAACGGCCTGCAGGGGATGGACGTCCCCCTGACCGAGGGAATGAAGGATGTCTACCGACGTTACAACCGGCTGAACGCCGAGGCCTTCCAGGATGGTTACGACTTCGTGGTCGTCCACGATCCCCAGCCGGCCGCGCTCCTCCATTTCCACGGCGGGGGAGGAAGCAAGCACTGGATCTGGCGCTGCCACATCGACACCTCGACCCCCGATCCGGAGGTGTGGGCCTTCATCAAGCCCTATCTTGAGGAGTACGAGGTGGGCATATTCCACAAAAGGGAATATGCCGGCGACCTGGGCTTCGATAAGCTGGCCGTCATCCCTCCATCCATTAACCCCCTCTCGCCCAAAAACACCCCCCTGAGCGTGGAGCAGAGCCGGGAGATCATTGCCCGCTTCGGCATCGATGTCGAAAGGCCTCTTCTGCTTCAGGTCTCCCGATTCGACCCCTGGAAGGACCCCTTGGGGGTGATCGACGCCTACAGGATGGTTAAGGAGGAGGCGCCCGAGGTGCAATTGGCCCTGGTTGGCTCCATGGCCACCGATGACCCTGAGGGCTGGTACTACTTGGACAAGACCAGCCGCCACGCAGGGGAGGACTTCGACATCCACATCCTGCACAACTACCACGGCGTGCACGACAGGGAGGTGAACGCCTTCCAGACGGTGGCGGACGTGGTCATCCAGAAGTCGACCAGAGAGGGCTTCGGCCTGGTGGTGACCGAGGCCATGTGGAAGGGGAAGCCCGTGGTGGGAGGGAAGGTGGGGGGCATCCCCCTCCAGGTCATAGATGGGGAGACCGGCTTCCTGGTGAGGAGCGCAGAGGAGTGCGCCGAAAGGGCGCTGTACCTGCTGCGGCATCCGGAGGAGTCGAAGCGAATGGGGGAGAGGGCACGGGAGCATGTGCGCAGGAATTTCCTCGTCACCCGCCATCTACGGGATTATCTCAGGCTTTTCAATGGCCTGGTGAGCTGAGGATGGGCCCAACGCCAGATTCGCCGGCTTCTAGGGGCATCGTCGGATGCCCCTTTTGCTTTTAAGATGCCCAAAGTGCAGGATCTCCCGATTTCACATCCACGATGACGGGCTTTGCCTTTTGCCGCCTGGTGGGGTATAATTGGAATCGACGAAGGAGCAGGCAAGGCGATGCTTCCCGGTTTATTGGAGAAGGGGCCCGGACAACTGATAGAATTCATGCCCACCCCCGATGCCTCCGCTCTGGCCGAGACCATGGTAGCTTTCGCTAACGGCGATGGAGGCACCATCGTCGTGGGGATTGCCCCGGATGGGGAGGTATGCGAGGTGCTCCCCGAGGAATTGGAGACGGCACTGCTCGAGGCCCAATCCCGGTGTCGCCCTTACGTAGAGGTTAAGTGGGAGCAGTTCGAGGCCGAGGGAGGGACGGTGGTGACCATCTCCGTCCCTCGCAGCCCCGAGCTGCACACCTTAGCCGACGGCCGCGTGCTGATCAGGAGCGGAGCGGAGAACCGCCCGCTGGGCGGGGAGGAGGTGCGGCAGTTGGCGGCCACCAAATCCACCGGCGACTACGAGGGGGAGACGGTGGCCGGCGCTGCCCGGGCAGACCTGGATGAGGAGGTCATCGAGGAGTACATCGCCAAACGCGAGGAGCGAACAGGACGCCCTCTGAAGATGCCCTTGGAGGAGATGCTGACCGAGATAGGGGCGCTGGACGAGGAGGGCAATCCCACCGTAGCCGGCCTGCTCCTTTTCGGGAAGCACCCCCAAGCCTATCTCCCCCAGAGCGGCTTGGTCTTCGTGCGCTTCATGGGCATCGAGCCCCGCGGCCCCGATGGACTGGCCGGCTACGGGCGCCGTGAGGAGCTTTCTGGACCCTTGGCCCGGATCATTGAGGGGGCTTGGAGGGTGGTCAGGGAGGAGATGCGCACTGAAGCTGTAGTGCGGGGGCTCGAACGGGAGGAGAGGCTTGAATATCCGCCTTTCGCCGTGAGGGAGGCCATCGTCAACGCCGTGGCCCACCGTGACTACCGCCTATCTGGGCGTCGCATCGAGGTCAGGATGTTCGACGATCGCTTGGAGGTGAGAAGCCCCGGGGGGCTCCCCGGCTACATCACCGTGGAGAACATTGTGGATGAGCACTTCTCCCGCAATCCCCGCATAGTGAGGGGGCTCTTCCAGTGGGGCTATATCGAGGAGCTGGGCTTGGGAATCGACCGCATGATCGAGGAGATGGTCCAGGCCGGACATCCCCAACCCGAGTTCAGAGCTACCCCCTTCTCCTTCACCGTCATCCTGCGCAACGTCCGCCAACGGAGGAGCATCCCTCGGTGGGAACGGAATCTGAACGAGCGTCAGCTCAAGGCCCTGAACTATCTTCGCGAGCATGGCAGCATCACCAACCGCGAATTCCGCGCCCTCTGCCCCGACGTCAGCGCGGAGACCATCCGCCTCGACCTGGTGGACATGGTGGACAAAGGGCTGCTCATCAAGATCGGCTCCAAGAAGGGGACGTACTACATCCTGAGGTGAAAGCTGAGGAGGCCCATCGATGGTCATGAGTAGGGTGTTGCTTTTGCTGACGGTCATCTGCCTGGCTGCAGGCTGCACCTGTGGGCTGGAGGGGGCCCCTGCCGTGTTGCAGTCGGGCCGCCCAACTGCCACCCCTGTTGTGAATGCAAGGTCGGTCGTCGCCCGGGCGAAGGATGATTTGGCGGTGCGGCTGGGCATAGATCCCAGCGCCATCGAGGTCGTTCGCGTCAGCACTGAGGAATTTCCGGCCCAGAATCTGGGCTGCCTCTCCTCCGACAGGGAGCCAGTACAGCCGGCCTTGGTGACAGGAAAGGAGATCGTGCTGAAGGCGAACGGGCGGTACTACCTCTACCGCGCCCACGGCGGCATCGTCCTGTTCTGCAGGGAATCGCCGTAGCTTTCGCCCCGCCGATGAAAGGGAAGGGGGCAGAGCCATGGCTCTGCCCCCTTCTTTATCTTTCAGCCGTGAGGGCTATGGTGTGAAATTCTTCATAATCATCAACAAGCGGAGAGTGTAGGGCGGCACAATCCTCGTGGAGGCCGTGAGGTCCATGGTGTTGCCCTCCCAGGAGATGAAGGCGGTGTTAGTGATGGTCTTCCACCACAGAGCTATATCGTTATCCGCCCTCACCTGGAAGGAGAAGATCCATTCATCACCAGGGGCGATATTGCCGGCCCACTCCACCTGGTTCATAGCGGCGTTATACTTGAAATGCTGGTAAGGTGGATTGTTATAGAGGCTCTCGAAGGTGGTGCTCACCGGGATGGTATCGGTGAGGGTGAGATAGGCCAGCTCGTCACCGGTGTTGAGAACGTGGATCTCGTAGGTGATGATATCACCGGCCCGGACCTGTGAAGAGGCGAGTTTATGAGAAGTGCTGAAGTCCTCCGAGCCGATGCAGGTGGTTACGCTAGCTGACTGTGTGTCACTGAAGAGGCTGGGAGCCCTCACTATGCCGGTGTTGGTGATCAATGTCCCCGCTTTCACTGTGTCGGTGATGCGGACGGTAAGGTTTATCAGGTTATATCCGGGCCGGAGCGTGCCGGTGTAGACCACCCGGTTAAGCACGGGGTCGTAGATGGCGTTGGTGACGGTGACGAATTCGGTGTTCTCCGGGATGGAATCGATGAACTCCCAGTAAGCCGTTGGATCGATGTTGTAGATGCTGATCGTATACTGCAATTCGTTCCCGGGGAAGGACACCGTGTGATTCACCCTCTTCTCGATAGCAGCAAGCCGGTGGATGACGATAGGCACCTCTTTCAGCGTCGGAGCCTCGGGTGGACCGAGCAGGAGCAATCCCTCATAGCGTTCGTTAGGCACCATCGGGCGGCTGAAATGGACGGTAAAGGTGACTGGGGTATTAGGAGGGATAGCCCCTATGGGGAGGCCGCTGACGCTCAAGTCATAGCCCTGCACCACTACTTTAGTTAAATCGAAGTGGCCAGCTGGCCCTGACCAGTTGTCGATTCCCACCAGCCAGACGCCGTCCTCGGGCCTCATCACCAGGACGTGTTCCATGGCCGTAGGTGTGGTGGAGGAGGCGCGCAGTTCACACGGACCAGCGCCCGTCGGGCCACAGTAGTAGAGATACATATCGATGTCTGAGATATCGCTGCTAAAGGTCCACATCTCTATCTTGGCCCCATGGGTCACGGTGAAGGTCTGATGCCATTCCTCGTAGTAGGGGGCCACGAAGGGCAGCGGCTCATTGAAGAGGTATTCCGGCCCGCCTAAACCGAAGGCGTCGGCCACCAAGCCTTTCAGTGGCAAAGAAACGGTCACCGTGACCACGCCCACCATGCCCTGGTCCACATAGGAGTCGATCTCGAAGGAGTGCGGCTTCTCCTGGAGGGTGCCGATGGTCTTGGTGAAGACGACATCGAAGTTATCTCCCTCGAAGAGGACGTTGTGCTGGAGGAACTCGTGCAGCCCATCTCGATATGGCTGCCAATCGGGGAACGGAGCGATGATCAAGTCCTCATTGGCACCGCTGGAGGTATTGAAGCGCCACTTTCCGGAGCCCATATAGGTATTGGGGCTCCTGCCGATAGTATCTAACACATAGGGGCCATAGTAGGAGGGCTCGGGGAATCCGTACCAGCCGGTGCCCAATGAGGTTGGGGTGGGGCCGAGGACGATGGTGTCTATGTCAGTGTGCGGCGCGGTGTCCTCCCACTCATCCTTGACCAGGAATTTGGTGCCTTTCAAGTAGGCGCAGGGGAGGTCCAAGATGCGCACATCGTCGATCTGCCAGTACCAGGCCCAGCCAACGGAAGCGTAATGCCAGCGCAGGATGATCGTCTGGCCGATGTAGCCCGATAGATCCACCCTTTCGGTAGTCGGGCCGTGATCTTCAGTCCACCAGGTCAGGTTGGTCCAAGTCGCACCGCCGTCAGTGGAGATGTCCAACCAGGCATCGCCATCGCCAAGGCAGTCCTGGAAGTTGCTCTCATAGACGAGCACCGGGGCAGTGGTTCCGGTCAGATCGATCGGCGGCGACCATAGCTCGGTGTCCATTCCAGCGCCGAAGGCGTCGGAGTCAGCATCGGCACTCTGGCCGCTTCCAGTGGTGAGGTTGGCAACGCCCCAGTAGGTGTTCGTGTTCCAACCGGCGCCGGCGTTGGTGATCACCGTCCAGCCAGGTGGCGGGAATGAACCCTCGAAGTCCTCCTCGAGCAGGGTTGCTATAAGGGTACAATTCTTCAGGTCGGAGAAGAAGAAGCGCCAATCGCCGCTCTCTGCCCTCCAGGTCCAGTCGAAGAGGCCCCGCACGGCGCCGTTGTTGTAGGGGCGGCCTTGGTCGTAATTGTAGGCCTCGTAGCCGGCCAGTTGCAAGCCGCCGGTAAGTGGCGCTGCCACGCTGAGGACGACGGGGATGATGGAGGTATCGGCAGTGTAGGTCGGCGGCCTGCCGGGGTCATGGACCTCGATGGCCGCTTGGTACTCACCCGCTGGCATATCCGTAGGCACGGCAGCAGTGGCAACGAAGGTGGCATCCGCATGGGGAGCGATCTCCAGGATGGAGGCGCTTTCCGTAAGCCAGGGGACATCTGTCTTTTTGTAGAATTCGATCCGATATCGGAGGGTGGTGGTGCCTGTATAGGTCGAACCGGGATGATGGCGCAGGCCGATGAATAGCCCATCGATCATCCTATCCAGTGGGTCGTGAATCCACATCTCATTCCGGTTGCCGCCCGGTCGGTGATAGCCGAAGCGCCCGAACTCCCAGCGGTCTATCTCGGTACGCAGGTCATCCCATACCAGCTCGTCTCCCCCATCTATCGTCTCTGGGGGGTCACCGGAGTTGATGAAGTTGACCACACCGTTGCCATCCTTGTCCTCCCAGACGTTCCCGTCGCCATTAACATCCTTCCAGTTGTAGACGACCAGGTAGAAGCGGTTGTCCCAGTTGTAATCGCCATCGGCATCGAACTGGTCGTAAGGGAACATCTGGCGGACGATCATCAGGTCGGTGTCTGGCGGGATGGGGATGTTGGCCCAGGCGGGGTTCTGGGCGATCTTAGCGGCAGTGGCGGTGATAGGGATGAAATAGTTGAACGCCTTGAAGAAGTTATCGCGGTTCTCATCTCCGTAGGCGCTCTCGGCGGCGACCATCTCCGAGGTGATGGTGAAGGTAAACTCATGGGTGCCGATGAGGTGCAGTTCGGCATCGTCGATGGAGGCGGTGATGGTCACCGGCCCGGTGTTGTGGATGGTGAAGGTTTTGGTAAGGACGTCGCCCGGATAGGCGATATGGGCGAAGCCGGGGTAGTCCACGCCCCGGTAGAAGCCGGGTTGCCATTCCGGCGCGCTCCCTTCCACATAGAGGCCATAATGCCCGCCGGCCACAGCGGTGCCTCGATCGGCGTTAACTGAGCCGGCGCCTTGGGTAAAGGTATCGTAATTCAAGTCGGTAGCGGTGGACATCAGCAGTGCCCTGGCTTCATCGTAGGTCGGCCAGCGGCCATTGGCCTCATGGAAGGCCTGCTCGATCAGCGCCAGCACGCCCATGGCCACAGGGGCCGAGCGGCTGGTGCCACCCCAGGAATCCCAGCAGAGATTGCCGTCTAGGACGTCCCAAGTGTAGATGCTGTAGTAGTTCAATTCTTCATCGCCGGCGGCGAAGGCCCCGCCAGCCACCACATCCACACCATTGGTGCCTCGAGCGCCCGGGCCGCGGTTAGAGAAGGGGATGACGTCGTTAAACATGATCTGAGTGGTCTCGGTGATGGAATCCCAGCCAGTGGAGCCGAACTCAGTGGATGCTCCCACGCCGATCCCTGTGGCCGGGCTGGGCGGGGCGACGGTTCCATAGGCAGGGGCGCCGTTGCCGGTGGAGAACAGGAACTGCAGGTAAGGAGCGAACCAGCGCTGGATTTGGGAGATCAACTGGCCCTCGTACTCCCAGCCATCGTTGTCCACGTCGCTCATGCCGTAGGAGTTGGAGGTGATCTGGATAGCGTCGGAATCGGACGGGTCGGTTTGATCGAGGCCATCGTATCCTACGGCGGCGAAGATGTAGGCGTCAAGGATGGAGGAGTAGAAGTTGTAGTAGATGTCGGAGACGTTTACCACCTTGGCTCCTGGGGCCATGCCAAAGACCGCCCCTGGAGGCTTGCCGCTTCCCGGCAGGTTTCGGAACTCAGGGAGCATGCCTCTCGCCCGCCCCTGACCAACGACGTTGGAGGCGCACTGGGTGCCATGGCTGTAAGGCCCGTCGAAGGTGCTACCGGAGAAGGCCACCAGATCGCCGTTGCCAGGGATGAGCCCGCCATACATCCACTCGGAGACAGGGATGGGCGTGACGCCGTCGGCGATGAAGTAGAGCATCCCGCCGGAGATGTCGGGGATGCCATCCGGAGGGACACTCATATCGCGGTAGGCTATCATGCTGTTGTAGGTGAAGGGATCGTTGACGTCGGCCCTGGTAAGCGGCTTCTCGTCGCGGAAGTCGTAATCGTCATCCAGGTCCACATAGACGGTGTCGTAAACGCCAGCCACATGGGGGTCACAGACCAAAACGGCGACTTTCTCTCCCCAGATGAAATCCCGCAGATCGTTGTCCGGATGTGTGCCCACATGGACGATCCCGCTCTTGGTCATGGTGTTGGAGATGACATAGGTGTGCTGGATGCCCAACTTGGCATAATCGATCAGGGGGGTATATCTGAAGCAGGAGATGCCCGAACCGCACGGGTAGACGAATGGCGTCATGCTGGTATCCACGTAGTGGACGCCAGGGAAGCCGTCGGCGATAAAGGTGGTGCCGAAGATGGAATCAAAGGCATAAAGCAGCATGGAGAAGGGGCTGAAGACCATAGGCCAGCCGTTGTACTGGGGAGCGATGGTGCTGGAATAGATCTTTTGCGTGCCCATCAGGTCAGAATGGGCGGCGTCGATGCCGTCGTCGAGCACAGCTACGGTGACGCCCTCGCCGTGGTAACCTCTCTCCCAGGCGGCCTTGGCTTTGTGGGGGCCCTCCGGAAGGACTTCGAACCAATCCATCAGGCGGCCTCCAGCTCGCCCATCGCCGAAGGCTTTAGCTTTGTTCCACGGCATAACCCCTTCACGGAGCTTGTCGGCGTTGGCGCGCAGCCGGGCCCAATCCTCGGGACCTCGCTTGGGAATCTCACGTTTCTCATCTGGTGGGTAGGGCATAGGCTCAGCGTTACGCTCCAGGACGATGGGAAGGATATACTCCACCTGCCCCTGCGAGGCTATTTTCACCAGGTCAGTGGGGTAGACGTAGCCGATGAATACCTGCTTGGCCATCGGTCCCCGGCCGAAAGGAGGCCGGGCTATGAATTTGCCGTCCACGAAGTAGCGGCTTAGGTTCATATCCCTTTCGGCCTTCTCTTTGTTTAAACCCACCTTAGCGATGACCTCGATGAGGATGGGCTCGTTAGGGGCTCCGGCGACCTTAAAACCTGAGGGAAGGGTCGGGCTGGCCTTCTTAGCAATTTCACGCAAGTCAGGGTGGAGTTTGCGTAAAGCTTCTTCAGGCGAACTCGGAGACCGCGGCCTGACCTGCGTTTGGGTAGCCAGCGTCCCTTTTGGCCCGTCCTTTGCCTTGGACAGCGATGGCTGATTAAGTAATGCTGGCGCGGAGCTTACGCCAGGTCCGCTTGGGGCTTTGACATCTCCTCCGCCCGAGGCCATCACAAATGCCGTGATCAGGATTATCAGCAGAAAACCACCCATCACGCTGCAGCTTAAGTATAGCAATTTCCTCTTCATCTTTGCCTCCCTACAAACTATCCTCACAGAGCCTAGGACCCCCGCAATAGGCATTCACTCGAATGGATATCACCTCCTCTCGCTCGATCCCTTCCATCTCGCATGGGCGCTTAAAATTAAGGGAATGGATTACCTAACATAGCACATTTGAAGATATAGCCGTCTCCATCAATTCAGAGTAGCCAGGTTTTGTAGTATAATGTATAATATATTATTTGTCAAATTTGGAGAGCTATTTCGGTTTAAAGTATTTAATCTATTCGCCACTTTCGGGAGGGTGGGATCAGATATCCCAAATTTATCCCAAACCGGATTTGGGATATAGCCTCCATTCGCCTTCGAGCTTCTCCCACAGTGTCCCCTTCACCTTGCCTCGCTCGCCGATGAGCCTTTTCACCATCTCCGTAAACACTCTCGGGTCTCCGCTGGTGTAAAAGAGGTGTTCACCCCTCCCCTCCCCCCTGAGCCCCTCCCTCTCAAAGACCCGTTTGGTTTGGCGAGCCACGGCGAAGCAGGGATCGATGACCCTCACCTCGGGGCCGACTATTCCCTCGATGGTTCTCCGCAGGAAGGAATAGTGGGTGCAGCCCAAGACTAAGGTATCGATGCCCGCCTTTAACATCGGCCTCAAATAGGCCCGGAGGAGCCCTTCGGTCTCGGGGTCGTCAAGTAGGCCGGCCTCCACTCGCTCCACCAGACTGGGGCAGACCTGGGTATAAACCTCCACGTTGGTGGCAAATCTCTCGATCAGCTTGGCGAAGAGCTCCCCTTGGAAGGTAACTTTAGTGGCTATAACGCCCACCTTTCCGCTGCGGGTGGTAAGGGCCGCGGGTTTGACGGCCGGCTCCATACCCACGATGGGGACGCTGAACTTCTCCCGCAGATAGCTCAGCGCCGCTGCCGAGGCGGTATTACAAGCTACGACCACTACTCCTGCTCCCTGATCGAGGAGGAATCGGACGATGCCCTGGGAGAACCCCCGGATCTCTCGGAGGGAGCGCTTCCCATAGGGGCAATGGATGGAGTCGGCGAAGTAGATGATCTCCTCCTCGGGGAGGAGTTTGGCTATCTCCCTCATCACTGATAGCCCTCCCACCCCTGAGTCGAACACTCCTATAGCGGATCGACGGATGCCCATGGCCAGCCTCCTTCGCTTGCCAAGGCTATTCTACATCAGCCTGGAGAGGGAATTGCTGGGTGAACTGCCGGGTAGCTAATTCTACCATAACTCCTGCGGCCTGAAAACCGCTGGCGGAGGGGGGAATTTTGTGCTACAATGGGTTGGGAGTGAAATCTCGGATGCCTAAAAAGCGCACTTTATTTGTTTGCCAGAACTGCGGCTATATCTCGCCCAAGTGGGTGGGGCGTTGCCCCGAATGCGGCGAGTGGAACACCATGGTGGAGACGGTGAGGGAGGAGGCGAGGGAGCGCCCCTCCACTATGCTTGCGCGACCTTTGGTTGAGCCTCAACGCCTCTCGGAGGTATCGACCGAGGGCCTGGAACGCTTAGAGCTGCCTATGCCTGAATTCGCCCGCGTACTGGGCGGGGGAATCGTGCCTGGCTCTCTGGTGCTCGTCGGAGGCGAGCCGGGGATAGGCAAATCCACCCTCCTCCTTCAGCTCTCGGCCCTGATAAGCAAGGGGATCGGAGATGTGCTCTACGTCTCCGGCGAGGAGTCAACGCGCCAGATCAAGATGAGGGCCCAGCGCTTGGGGATAGATGGTGAGAATATCTATATCCTCGCGGAGAGCAACCTGAATGCAGTTTTAGAACAAGCCCAGCAGTTATCGCCCAGTCTCTTGGTGATCGATTCCATCCAATCGGTCTATCTGGAGGAATTAGACTCCCCCGCCGGCAGCATCAGCCAGGTTCACAACTCCGCATCCCGTCTGAAGCAGTTTGCCAAGGGGGAGGGCGTCCCTGTGTTCATCGTGGGCCATGTGACCAAGACTGGAGCCATCGCAGGGCCGAAGGTGCTGGAGCATATCGTGGACACCGTCCTCTACCTGGAGGGTGAACCGTTCCATTCCTATCGCCTGCTGCGCTGCGTCAAGAACCGCTTCGGCGCAACCTCCGAGGTGGGCGTCTTCGAGATGAGAGGGCGAGGGCTGGTGGAGGTTCCTAACCCCTCCGAGGTCTTTCTCGCGGAGCGTTCGCCCAACGCAGCCGGCTCGGCCATCGCCATCACTTTGAAGGGTACGCGGCCTCTGCTGGTGGAGATACAGGCCCTGGCCAGCCCTACCAGCTTCGGGCACCCAAGGCGAATCGCCAATGGCATAGACTTCAACCGCCTGCTCCTCCTCTCGGCTGTCCTCTCCAAGCGGGTGGGATTTAAGCTCCTCGATCAGGATATCTTCGTCAACGTGGTGGGAGGACTGCGGATCGATGAGCCAGCGGTGGACCTGGCCGTGGCTGTGGCCATAGCCTCCAGCTTCCGCAATACGCCTGTGGCCGCCGACCTGGCCATCGTGGGAGAGATTGGGCTTTCCGGGGAATTGCGCTCTGTAAGCCAGCTCCCCATGCGGCTCAAAGAGGCCTCCAGGTTGGGCTTCAAGCGCTGCCTTCTGCCTAAATCCCTCCACCGAAGGGAGGAACTCCCTGAGGGGATAGAGGTCATCGATGTCCGCTCCCTGCGGGAGGCTCTGGAGGTGGCTTTACTGAAGTGATTTTTGACATCTCGTTGAAGGTGTGTTAAAATAGTTTTGGAACACTTGGGCACTCGGCGGATTCTGGATTTGACGCACCCCCTCACAGGTTCTCTATTTTAATGGGAAGAAGCCCTGGCTAGGCGGGAGAGTGCGTCACCTGATGCGCCCTTTTCAATGCATGGCGGGGTCGAGCGCATCACCTTACGAGCACTTATCCCATCTTATTTAGGCCTGTGGAAGTTTCAACCAAGCAGCGAATAAGACATCGCAGCCGAAAAAGTAAGGATTTGATTAATCGAGCCTTTCTGCCCGAGTGTACCTTTGCGTACACTCTTTTTTGTGCTATGGGTTAAGGGTGGTCGAACAAGGACTGATAGATTGTAATGGAGGTGTGAGGATGAGGATTGAGTTTATACTGCGTTTGATAGGGATGATAGCTTTGGCTCTTCTCGGTTGGAAGATGGGCGGTATCCTGGTGAAGGAGATCGGGATGGTCCATATCCGCCATTACGTGGCCGTTTTCACAGCAGCTATCGGTGCGGTAGCGGGTCTGCTGTTTACCCCCTGGTTCACCACTAGGCCAGCCGCTTGGATCCTGCGCAAGATCCGCCAGCTATCGGTTCAGGAGCTTATGGCCGCAGCTATGGGCTTGATCATCGGCTTGATCATCGCTGCCCTCCTCGCCCTGCCTTTGTCCTTCCTGCCCGCGCCCTTCGGCAAGGTGTTGCCCCTCATAGGGGCCATCGCTTTTGCTTATCTGGGTATAATCACGGCGATCATGCGCCAGCAGGACTTGTTGAACTTCATCGTAAGGCGTCCCAGGGCGAAAGGAGCCCCCACCGGGGAGGACAATTACGTCCTTCTGGACACGAGTGTGATCATCGATGGCCGCATCGCTGATATCAGTCGGACGGGGTTCATCCCCGGCACCATGATAGTGCCTCGCTTCGTCCTCAGCGAACTCCACCATATCGCCGATTCCTCTGAAGCCCTCCTCCGCAGGCGAGGCCGCCGGGGATTGGATATGCTCAGAAAATTGCAGAAGGAATCAGTGGTTCCCATCCAGATATCGGATATCGACGTGGAGGAAGCACGGGAGGTCGATGAGAAATTGATAGCACTGGCCAAGAGGATGCACTGTCCCATTATCACAAACGACTATAACTTGAACCAGGTGGCCAAATTGCAGGGGGTAAAGGTCCTTAACATCAACGAATTGGCCAACGCGGTGAAAGCGCTCTTCCTCCCTGGAGAGACGCTGGAGATCAAAATCTTGCAAGAGGGGAAAGAGCCGGGCCAAGGCGTTGGCTACTTAGACGATGGCACTATGGTAGTGGTGGAGGATGGGCGCCGTTATATCGGCCGTACCATCAGGGTGGAAGTTACCAAGACCTTACAGACGGCGGCGGGACGGATGATCTTCGCCAAGCCGGGGTGAAAAAAGGTTTCACCCCCCAGCCCTGCGGCGTCCCATCCAGGCGGCCCTGTTAGATGAATCCACTGAGGGAGAAGAAATGGGCTTGAAAGTCTACAATTTCCTCACCAGGAGGAAGGAGGAGTTCGTCCCTTTGCATGAGGGAAGGGTGGGGATGTACGTCTGCGGTCCCACGGTTTACGACCATGCACATCTGGGCCACGCTAAGACCTATGTCTCCTTCGACGTGATCGTCCGCTACCTGCGCTATCTGGGCTATAAGGTGCGTTACGTGCAGAACATCACCGATGTGGGACACCTTCTGGACACGGGCGAGGACAGAATACTGAAAGGGGCACGGAGGGAGAAGCTGGAGCCCATGGAGGTGGCGGAGAAGTACACCAGAAGTTACTTCGAGGATATGGACGCCTTGGGCGTGGTGCGCCCTGACATCTCCCCTCGGGCCAGCGGCCACATCCCCGAGCAGATAGAGCTTGTGAAGAAGCTTTTAGAGAAGGGCTATGCCTATGAGGTCAATGGCTCAGTCTACTTCTCGGTGGAGAAATTTCCTGAATACGGGAAGCTCTCCAGACGGAAGATCGAGGAGCTAAGGGAAGGAGCCCGTGTGGAGGTGAATCCGGAGAAGCGCAATCCGTTGGACTTCGCGCTTTGGAAGCGAGCCGAGCCGGGCCACATTCTGCGATGGCCCAGCCCCTGGGGTTGGGGGTATCCCGGCTGGCATATCGAGTGCTCAGCTATGTCCATGAAGTACTTGGGGGAGACCTTCGATATCCATGGCGGAGGCATAGACAACATCTTCCCCCATAACGAGTGCGAGATCGCCCAAGCCGAAGCGGCCACAGGCAAGCAATTCGTCCGCTATTGGCTGCTCACCGGGACGCTGACCGTCGATGGTGTGAAGATGAGCAAATCCTTAGGGAACTTCATCACCCTCAAAGAGGCCTTCAAACGTTACTCCCCCTTGACCGTACGTTTTTTCCTCCTGAACAGCCATTACCGCTCGCCCGTCGACTTCAGCGAGGGGGCTATGAAGGCGGCGAGCAGAGGGCTGGAACGGCTGCATAGAGCCGTGGGCGAGGTGCGCAGGAGGTTGAAGTCAACAGGTTCGGAGGCCACAGATGAGGCATTTGTGGCCATGCTGGAGGAGTACAAGGGGAGATTCCTGGAGGCGATGGACGACGATTTCAACACCCCCGTCGCCTTAAGCGCGCTTTTCGAGATGACCAAGGACGTCAATGCCCTGCTGAGCTCCGAGGAGGAGATCGGCCGGGGGACTCTAAAGGCTATCGATGGCCTCTACCGGGAGCTGGGAGGCAAGATCCTGGGTATCATCCCCGATGAGCTTCCCGAAGAGAAAGCCCTTGGGCTGGAGAGGGACCTCATCGAGCTCCTTATCGAGATCCGTCAGAGGCTGCGGGAGGCCAAACGTTGGGACCTGGCCGATGAGATCCGCGCCCGCATGGCTGATCTGGGGATAACCCTGGAGGACGGCCCTGAGGGGACGAGATGGCGGGTCAGAAGGCAGTGATGGGAAGAGAGGGATGGAGAGATCGTCGAAGCTCGCCCATTAGGGAGATCCTCTATGGTCGCAATGCCGTCAGGGAGGCGTTGCGGGCAGGACGGCGCAGATTTTACAAGCTCCTCCTGGCCCAGGGGGTGAAGGAAACAGGGGTGATCGCCGAGATCGCAGCTGTAGCCGGCGAGAGAGGGGTGCTCATCCAGAGAGTAGAACGGCGGCAATTAGATAGGATAGGCGATGTCAACCACCAAGGTGTGGCTGCTGAGGTGAGCTCTTACCCCTATGTCGACTTGGAGGAGATCTTAGCGGCAATTGATGAAGGGCGTGATACACCTCTGCTCCTTCTCCTGGATTGCCTGCAGGACCCGCAGAACCTAGGCACGCTCCTGCGCACGGCCGAGGCTGTGGGCGCACATGGAGTGATCATCCCCCGTCGCCGTGCCGTCGGGATCACCCCTGCGGTGGTCAACTCCTCAGCCGGTGCCGTGGAGCACCTCCTCGTGGCCAGGGTGACCAACTTGGTGCGGACTATGGAGAAGCTCAAGGAGAGGGGCATCTGGGTGGTAGGTTTGGAGAATGTGCCCCAGGCCAAGCCTTACCATCAGGCCAGACTGGACATCCCTTTGGCCTTGGTTGTGGGCAGTGAGGGCCAGGGCATGAGGAGACTGGTAAAGGAGAAATGCGACCTCTTGCTCAGGCTGCCTATGTGGGGCAAGTTGAGCTC